>OKSB01000211.1_pt1 | contig 63303 bp, 52 predicted proteins | sample 1601171 | NCBI WGS metagenome assembly OKSB01 (sample SAMEA3541496, study PRJEB24748) | human gut metagenome | biome: human gut; feature: human-associated habitat; material: faeces | place: China | collected 2012 | reverse complement strand
TTACCGCTTTTCTCCGCCGTTTTTTCCCCCTCGCCGCCCGAGTAGGGCATGGTATCGTCTGTAATATTGCCGTCAAGCAGCCTTATAATACGCGTGGAGTACCGCTTGGCAAGCTCGGGGTTGTGGGTTACCATTATTACAAGTCTATCCTTGGAAATTTCCTTTAAAAGCTCCATTATCTGAACAGAAGTCTCGCTGTCCAGCGCGCCGGTAGGCTCGTCGGCAAGCAGTATTTCGGGGTCGTTTACAAGCGCGCGGGCAATGGCTACGCGCTGCATTTGCCCGCCCGACATTTCGTTCGGCTTTTTATTAAACTGGTCGGCAAGCCCTACCTTTTCAAGCGCCTCTGCCGCTCTGCGGCGGCGCTCGGCGCGCGGAACGCCCGTAAGCGTCAATGCAAGCTCTACATTTGAAAGCACGGATTGGTGCGGAATCAAATTGTAACTCTGAAAAACGAACCCGACGGTATGGTTTCTGTAAGTATCCCAGTCGCGGCTTGTGTATTGTTTTGTGGAAACACCGTTGATAACAAGGTCGCCGCTGTCATAGCGGTCAAGCCCCCCGATGATGTTGAGCAAAGTTGTTTTGCCCGAACCGCTCGGGCCCAAAACCGCAACAAACTCATTGCTGCGGAATTCAAGGCTCACGCTGCTCAGTGCGTTCTGAACAAGATCGCCGGTTTTATATTGTTTGGAAACTTTTTTTATTTCAAGCACTTTTCGTTGCCTCCGGACAGAAATTTGCGGACCGGATCCCGTCGACCCGCCTGCATACAGTATAACGCAGAATCATTAAAAAAACATTAACTCAAGTTAAAACAATGGAGAATTTCTGCGGCAAAAAAAGGCAGAATTCAGTCATTGCTCATCATGTTCGTACACCGGAAATGCTTTCGGGGCCGCGCTGCCGTGCCGCAGTCTGTTCCGAATGTGCTGAACGACGGTGGCGATGAATTCGGCATTTGTCGGCTTACCTTTTGCGGAATCCGTTGTGTTGCCGAAAAGTTCATATTGCATATAGAGATTCCCGCCCTCCCATGCACACTCGATGGAATAGCGAATTGCTCTTTCAACCGCGGCCGGAGTGGAGTGATAATACATTGCAACGTATTCATACATGCGTTTGAGATCCGCATCGACTCCGAATATGCGCATACAGACAAGCAGCCGCAGAAATTCCGTGCCGCGATGCTCGTTTTGCAGCCCGAGCGGCAGCAGTATGGAATCGGTCACCATTGCATATCGACGCTTCTGTTCGTCCAGCTCGCTGAAAAACGCAGGGTTATTTATTGCCTGTTCAAGTGCTTCAAGATCCGATTTGCCGCGCTTTTTCTCATAGTCAAGACATTTTTCGATTATAGCTGCGGCCGTTTGTTCGACAGGGGCAGAAAATGAAAGCAGTCCGTCAATCTTTTCATTGCGGCTGATTCCGATAAGTGATTTCGTCATCTTAGGCGCACAAACAAAAAAACGTGCATTGCGGCACAGCTTGCTCTGCCGAAGGGTGTTTATCAGCGCGAACGCATCGATATCGGGAAGAGAAACGCTGACAACAAAAACCGAAGGAATCTCATCAAACAGCATTTTCCAAACATCATTGCCGCTGCGAACGGGCGGAAGCATATGCAGTGTGCCTCCCAAAAGCTCGGTAAGCCTGTTTGCGTATTCGCGCTTCTTATTCAAAGGACGTTCCTCACAAACAACAATCCCGCGAAGTCTGTCGATATCCGACAGGTTACCTGTCTCCATCAGTTCCTCAACGGAACGCCTGCCGTTCAGGCAGACTGCCGAAAGCGGATCGTAAGGCGAGGCGTCTTCACTGTCCTCGGGTTCACGGAGACAATCCGTTTCATACAATTCGACAGGTTCCGGTATCTCAATAATTTCAGCGTCATCGGTCGTGATCGCGCTTTGCTCAGCCTGCTTTTTTATGTCTTTTGCAGTTTTGCCGCCGGTGTAAACACTGCCGCGCACGGTTGCAATGTGTGCAATCGAAGTTTTTCTGTGTCTGCTGCGCGGTTTTTCGGCTGTCAATCCGCCCTCTGTATCCGCTGTTTCGGCAGGTTGTTCCGCATTATCGGTTTTATTCGGTTTGTCCATGTTCGGGATTCCTCCTCCGCAGATTACTGTTGTTAGTTTAGCACAGTCGGAATGCGGCGGCAAGTCCGTTTTGCCGCTTTTTTTGCCGCATCCTGTCGCGGAGGGCGAAACGATGTGTTCAAATCCGAATAAATCGGAGCCTTTTGGTATATTATAAATATATTGAGTCGGCGGAGATATTGCATTTGTTCGAATGCCGAAAAAATTACCGCATAAATACCGAAAAATTTTTTTAAAAAAATGCGCAAAGCCGTTGACAAATGAATATTGTGCGTTATAATGAAGTTGATGATAGCTCATATATCCCAAATTTGGATGTTGTAGGGAGGCAAATAAACATGAAACCGTTCAAAACGCTGTGTGTTGTACTTCTGGCGGCAATGTTAGTTTTAACAACGGCTGCCTGCGGTTCAAAAGGGAAAACAAACGACAACCTGCAAACAGGCGGCAGTGCTTCACAGAAACAGGATAAAAAAACGATTGTCTGTTCCGCAGATTATCCGGAATATACGTCAGTTGATGATCTTTCGGCTCACGCAGACTATGTCGTATACGGAACGGTGCTGTCCGAGCGATATGAATCGATGTCTCTTCGTATTCCGGAAAGCGGCGCAGAATCCGCAGAAGCAGGGCAGGACAACGAGCAGACTGTTGTGACAGTCTATGAGGTTCGCGTGAAGGAAAGCTACTCCGGTGCAGCAAGCAGCGGAGATGTGCTTAAAGTAATGCTTTTGGGAGGAGAAACTGAGGATACCGTTTGCCAATATGAAGACAGTCCCGAAATTGAAATCGGTTCGGAATATGTTTTCTTCCTCAGCGGAAGTCAAATTGTTGAAAACGGGGCTTGGCTTTTGAACAATACACAGGCATTGTATGCAGCCAACGGCGAAACTGTTTCGAAAACGGCAGAACAGGGATTTGCACTGTCTTTCGACTGGCTTGAAGCAATCAAAGCTCAGCGAACGTAAAGCTCGATAGTGGGATCTACTATCAAGTTAAGGACATAAGAACAATTAATTGGTAAAGGAGAAAACTAAGCATGAAAAAAAGAAGGATGATAATTGCAATTGCGTGCGTACTTCTTGCTGCTGCGATAGGAATCACGGCATATGCCGCCGTCAGCGCAAAGAACAGGACGAGGGAAATGCAGAAGTATGATCCGAGCTGCAACGTTCATAGCAACACCCAGGTTGTCCATCATCGTGTGAGGAAAATGCAGAAGTATGATCCAAACTGCAAAGCGGCCACCGATTACTACGGATACATAAAAGAAAACGAGAAGTCGCTGTCTGAGCAGAAGAAGCTTGTTCCGCCGGTCTATCCGGAGGAAGATTTGCTCTTTGATGCAAATTATATTTTCCTGGCAAGAGATTTCGGCTTTTATGACGGTCTCAACATCGGCAGCATGACGATTCGCCCAACCCTCGCGGTCTATCCTGATGCGGCTATTCGCGAAAGGGATGAGCATTCCTCATATGTGATGTATGATACCGACACCGGGTACAGGCTCTATCTGCAGCTGTCAGATGTCAACAGAATGTTCCTCCCGGTCGGAGTTGCCGTTGTCGTTAAGGACAAACTTTCGCATGACGACTTTTCGGCAATACAGGTCGGCGATACGATTGCCGCTGTTGAAGCGATCGATTCAACAGCAACGATAATGAGGCGTTTCGTTGACAGTGCTACCGGTTACGACCCTGCCAGCGTTGAGCTATATGACGCCGATGGCTACCCCATAACGACTGTTCACTATCTTACCGACGGGCTGCTGAAGATCGAGTACGGACAGATGACCGAAAATCGCGAACCTGTGATAACAAACATCGAGTTCAGCGAAGATTATAAAATGACTGATGCGCTCGGCAGGGAAGTCAACTACAAGATTTTCGATAACGATCTGCCTTGGTAACACAGTTCGATTGAACAACAAATTCCATTTCCATTTATATACACTGTAAGGTTTTCCTACACTTGCAGAAAAGGGCAGGCGGCAGAGTGCCGCCCGCTCTTTATTTTCAGCTGCGGAACTTACAGTGCCGCTTATGCGGAAAATTTAAAAATTTGCCGCGTTATGTCCAAAAAATAATTGCTATTGCCGCACTGCAGTGATATAATTTATGCGGCATGGCTGCCTGCAAAGACAAACATGCACAAAACGAAACAGGAGCAAGTACCATGAAAAAGCTTTTCGCTGCACTGCTGGCGTTTCTGATGGTTTTCACCGTTATGCCCGCAGCATTTTCCGCCGCAGCGACGGAAACACCCACAGAGAACGGACAGCAGCCGACGGACAACGCCGGCGTGACGCTGTTCGGTTTTGCCGATTGGAAACTTACAAACGGCGTGGCAGAACCTTCAAAGCCCTATAATTTTATCGGTTTCAATTCCGAAAATCCTTCTGCAGTTCAGTCAAAACTGAACCTTGGCAGCAAGCTTTCCTTTGCAGCCGAGATTATCGGAACAACGATTTATGCTTTTGCACACACCTACACCGATGATGCAGATGTTACCACTGCCGATGATCTTTACACCATCGACACCAATGCATCAACGTGGAGCGCGACAAAAGTCGGCGGCAACCACATGGATTACAGCGTTGTTGACCTGACTTACGCAGCCGATACCGACACCCTCTATGCAATGGTGCAGGAGGATGAAACGGCGGATCAGCTCATCATGACCGTAAATCGCAGCACCGGCGCACTGACCGAAGTTGCAAACCTTTCCGAACTTGAAGTTGCCTGCATCAACAAGTTTGCATATATCGGCGGCGGACAGTTCTACACCACTGCACATAACGGCGGACACGGCCTCATCATCAACACAAGCGGCAGCATCGTTCGCGAACTCGGACAGAGCGTATTCCCCGGCGTCGAACAGCTCACCGCCGTGACGTATTATCCGCAGGGCAATTGCCTTTTCGGTGTTGCTTTCCGCAACATTCCCGCAGGCAATTTCGGCATCCTGCTCAGAATCGATCCCCAAACGGGTGAATCCGAAGAAATCGGCGCAATCGGCGGCGGGTTCGGATATTCGCTCACGAGCATTTTCCCGGTGCCCAATGTTCAGATAAGCCTTCCCGAAGTGCCGGATACGGAGGCACTGAATGCCGCACTGAATGCCCAGGGCAGCAATTTGACCTTCATGAACGACGGCAACGCTCCGTGGGTCGTTCGCAGCGACAACGGCAGAACTTATATGCAGTCCGCAACGCAGGATGCAAGTAACAGCTCCACAACGATAAAGGCTGTGTTTAACGGCCTTACCGCCGGGCAGGTGCTTTCCTTCGACTGGATGGTTTCAAGCGAAAACAATTACGATTGGCTCAGCTTCTATGCCAACGAGAACCGCGTTGACAGAATCAGCGGCACCGCAAATTGGACAACAAAGACCTACACCGTTCCCGCAAACGGAAATTATACCTTCCGCTGGGTTTATTCAAAGGACAACAGTATGTCAAGCGGCAGCGACTGCGGTTCGATCGATAACATCTCCATCACGGGAACTCAGCCCGCACCCTATGATCCCGGCGAACAGGCCGACGAGTTGGATGCAGCTGTTAATGCAGTCGGCAGCACGCTGCATTTCATGAACGATCCCCTCAATCCGTGGGCGATTGACACAAGCGAAAACGGCAGGTTGAGCGTAAAATCAACAGTCGGAAGGACAGAGCGTCATCAGGTGCTCTATACCATCATTCGCAACGCAAAGGCGGGCGATGCAGTCTGCTTTGATTGGAAGGTTGTAACGCAGGGGCTTCCCGTCGGCGGCGAATACGGCTCGATCAGCATTGATAAGCTTGTTTTCCGCATCAATCAGGCGATTGTTGAACAGATCGGCGGAACAACCAATTGGGAGAACTGCGCGTATATAATCCCGCAAGACGGTGATTATTACTTCTCTTGGGATTTCATTGCCTATGATGAAAGTGAAGTTGTGAATGCTGTTACCTCATGGGTCGATAATGTTTCCTATGTTGAAGATTATGTTCCTCCCGTTGCGCCGGGCGACCCCGCTCAGTTCAATGCGGCAGTCAACGCACCCGGCGAAAACAGGAGCTTTGTCAACGACTATGCTCATCCTTGGGTTGTTGTCACCGACAGCGGCCGCAGCTGCGTGCGCAGCGATATTGCAGGTATGCGCCTGACTGAAACCGAATTCACGATTGACATGGGATATCTTGAAGCAGGCTCGGTGATTTCATTTGATTGGAAAACAAGCAGCGAAATGTACGGAGACAGAGTTAGCCTCACACTCAATGGGCTTACGCAAAAAGTTGCTTCGGGTCAAACTCCTTGGAGCTCTGTACGATTCGAAGTTCCCGTTTCAGATTATTACACTGTTGGCTGGAAATATGAAAAAGACGATATGTGCGATGAATATGACGACTGCGTTTATGTTGACAACGTAAAGATCGAACCGGTATATAACGGAGAGTATTACACGGTCACTTTCATTGACGGTGTTGACGGCAGCGTCATTTCCGAAGTTTCCGTTCCCGAAGGCGGCTCTGCGAATTTGCCCACTCCGCCCGTGCATGAGGGCTACACCTTCAGCCATTGGGAAGGAACCTATCAAAACGTATCCGCCGACAGCACCGTAACCGCTGTTTACACTGCAAACGGTATCATGGGCGATGTTGACGGTGACGGCATAGTTACCATTGCGGACGCAGTCGCAATCATGCGCCACGCGCTTGATTTGACTCACATTCCCGAACAGTACCTGCCTTTTGCCGATGTCAACGGTGACGGCACCGTAAACCTTTCGGATGCCGTAACGGTAATGCGCATGGCAATCGGTGTTATGTAATCTGAATTCCGCAAGCATGAATTAAAACGGATTGATTTTACACTGTTCAGCTGACGAAAAATCAATCAAATAACAAAAAGCACCCCACTTGTTAACACTATAATGTTTAACAAATGGGGTGCTTTTCAATTAGCGGAGCGGGTGATTCTTTTGCTTTTTAAGCAGGCAATGCGTGAAGCGTTCAGCCCGTGAGCAATCCGTATTTTTTCTTGATTCTGCGCAGTTTATTGAGTATCGGACGCGTCAGCACCAAAAGAAAAACCACCGTTGCACCGGCAAAAATAAGGTTGAACGGCAGCCCTGAAGCATATGCTGCAAGCAATGCCGCCAACGTCGGTTCCGAACCCGCCATAAGGACATATGCCGAATCCATGATGCCGCCGTAGATGAAAAAGGTTGATAATGCACCGTAAAGGCACAGTAGTGCACGCTGAGTTTTTGTTCTGATATCCTTGCGGAAGACCAGCCCGGAGATGAATCCCAGCAGCCCGAGTGCAAACATCTGCCACGGTGTCCACGGACCTTGCCCGAAAAACATGTTGGATACAAATGCGGTTAATGCACCCGTAATAAAACCGGCCTCGCACCCGAGTGAAACGCCTGTGATGATTACTGTTGCAGCAATGGGCTTGAATTGCGGAAGCATATAGAATGCGGCACGTCCTGCAACACCGAGTGCGGTCATTACGGCAATCACAACAAGCTCACGCGCACGCGGGCGTCGCTTTTCAAATATCATAAGGAACGGAATAAATGAACATATGATTATGAGTGATGCGGTGATATAATAATACCGATCGTTAAATTCAAGCATTCCGACTGCAATAACGGCGGGAACAAACACAAGCAGCAGCACGATCGAAACAATACGCCGGCGAAGCTCCGCCTTTTCAGTCTTATACCGCTTTGCAGTGTTCGGCTTTGATTCCGAACGTTCGTTTTTTGTTTCCAAGGCAGCAGGTTGCTTGTCAGGCATCGTTTTTCTTCCTTTCGCAGCGGTTTGCGTAATCAATGACCTGTTCCGAAGTCAACGCATCGGGGATTATTCCGCGGGAAATGCGGCAGGCGGATGTTGTGTAAAAACTGTTGCCGAGGAAAACCTCCTGCGGCGTGCCTTCCGCAATAACGGTTCCGTTGAAAAACATTGCGCACCTGTCTGCAAATTCGGCACAGAATTCAATATCATGCGAAACAAGAACAATTGCCGTTCCGCGCGCCGCAAGCCGACGCAGCAAGGCTCCGAATTCAGCCTTAAAGAAAGCATCCATGCCTTTGGTCGCTTCGTCAAGAAAGATGACTTCGGGTTTGGGCAGGAGCAGCTTTGCAATTGCAGCGCGCTGCAATTCACCCCCGCTTATGTCATACGGATTGCTGCCAAGGACGCTTTGAAGCTGCATAATGTCGATAACCTCTTCGATTCCGGAGCGCGGAAGCTTATATGCTTTGGCAGTCGCTTCCAACTCTTCGGCAACGGAATCCATAACAAAGCAGCAGAGCGGGTTTTGAACAAGAACTCCGATTTTTCCCGCTGAGCCTTTATCCTTCCGAAATGTTGAAATCGGCTTTCCGCGGTATTTGACTTTTCCGCGATACGGGCTAAAAACGCCTGCTGCGGTCATAAGGGCGGTGGTTTTGCCGGCGCCGTTTCCGCCGACGATGCAGGTAAGCTCGCCTGCATGAATATCGAAATTCATACCGCACAGTATGTCTTTGGAATCTTTTTCATATCGAAACCATGCTTCCCGAACGGATATAACTGTTTCGGTGTTTTTTCTGTTTTTGCTTGATTCAGCCTTTGCGGAAGCCCGGATTTGGTTTTCCGAAGCTTTGTATCGGCAGGAATCCAACAAAAAATTATTCAAAAGGTAATCACGGGCACTGCGAACTTCAAGCGGTGCGCCGCAAAGATTTTGCCCGTTTGGGCGTGTTTTTGCAAAAATGCGAACGGAGGAAGGCAGAACGCTGAAAAACTCATCATCATCCCGCAGTTTTTCGGCGGCATCGGCGGGAGAACAGTTCGAAACAATGCTCCCGCTCCGCATGAAGACAACGCGATCAACCATGGGAAAAAGGTTTTCAAGTCGGTGTTCGGTGATAATGACGGTTGTTCCGAGTTCGGAATTAATGCGCTTGAGCGTGTTGAAAAACTCGCCCGCCGCAATAGGGTCAAGCTGAGAAGTCGGTTCATCCAAAAGCAGAAGCTGCGGCTGCATAACCGTGACCGCAGCAAGACAGAGCAGCTGCTTCTGTCCGCCGGACAAAGCGGAAACAGGGCTGTCGAACCAATCTCTGATGCCGAAAAAACTTGCCATCTCCGCAATGCGCACACGCATTTTTCGGTTATCCATGCCGAGACTTTCAAGTCCGAAAGCCAATTCGTGCCGAACTTTATCCGTCACGATCTGCATCTCCGGATCCTGCATAACAAATCCGATTTTTTCGGACTGCTCGCGAAACGACAATTCTTCAATGGCTTTTCCGTTAAAATAAATTGCACCGCTCTTTTCGCCGTGCTGACTCAATGCCGGTTTACACTGCCGCAAAAGCGTGCTCTTGCCGCAGCCGGATGCACCGCATATAAGAACAAACTCGCCGGGCTGTATTTCAAGATTAATGCCGCTGAGTGCGGGCTGCGCCGCTTCAGGGTATGTAAAATTCAGATTTTTGATTTCGAGTAATGCCATGCAACGGACTCCTTGATGTTCATAATTACGGGTATCAGCAGCGTGAGTGCATATGCAATACATGCGGCGATAAACAGCGGTGAGGCGGGGTTCATGCGAAATTTCGGAAAATATGTGACGGTGATTTTGCCGCAGCCCGCCGCTGTTCCGAAAATTGCAATACCTGCCGCAAGAAAAAGCGAAACAATCGTGTCCCGCCCGTCAAAGCGAAAGTCGGTATAAAAACTGCGCGGATGAAGCCCGAATCCCCGCGCCCGCATTGAATCTGCGGTTGTCACTGCGCTTTCCAAAGCCCATGTGATAAGCGCGGAGAAGATAAAAAGGCCGCTTTTGGCGCGTTTAACAATGCTTTTTGATGCAGGATCCCCATCCGAACAACGCTGCGCAAGTGCGATTTTTTTCGCTTGTTTTGTAAACAGCGGAACAAAGCGCAGCGCCATGGAAAGCACAACAGCAAGCGACGGAATGATTCTGCCGAACAGATAAAGGATTTTATCATCGGTTATTATGCGATTGAAGCATGAAAAAATAAGCAGAACAGAACCAAGCATAACTCCGGATGCCGCGCCGTATGCAACGGATTCAAGCGTCACCGGATTGCGCTTAAGGTAAAAAAGCACCGTAAGCCCCTTGTGGTTGAAAATCGGGTTCAGAATTGCCGTCAGAAGCATCAGCGGCAGAATGAACCTGCAAAAAAAACGAAGTGCATCCCGCATGCCATTAAGCTGCACAGTCCACGCAAGGGCGGATAAAAACGAGATTCCGAGCAGCATGGGGTGCAGCAAAAGCATCGGCATTGCAAGAGCAAACCCGAAATAGATGATTGCCGCCGTCGGATGTATTGTGTCAAAACAATCTCTTTTCATCTGTAAAAAACGCACTGCAGTGTCAGCCGGTAACTTCGGCGCCGACGTCTTTGCCGTAGTTGCAGGTGTAATGCCACTCAATGCTGTCTCCGGGCTGAACTTTATAATTGCTGCAGCCGTAATTCGGATAAACTCCGTTCACACTGTACACCCAGCCGCTGCCCTCACCGCAGTCAAATTCGTAAAGGTTGTTGATTCCTTCAATGTATGCGCTGTTGAAAACAGGGGTATAGCTGGATTCCATATGGATTTGCCTGTTTCGTGTTTCGCGGCAGAGAATATCGAAAACAGTCTCGCCGTCGTTAAAGGACACGGATGTTTTTTTCAGTATTATTCCGTCGGACGGAAGCACGGAAAGTTTATCGGGGTCGAGCATCTCGATGTTTTGCAGTATCGTGCCGCACTCGATGAGCATTGTGCAGGTCTGCCCGTTTTCGGCGGAGGGAATATCCGAACACCCGGGGAACACGACTGTGCAGACAAACGCAAGCATCGCAAGCAGCAAAGCGAAAATACGCCGACTGCCGCACGAATTTTTCCGTTTAATAAAGGATAAGGATTTACTCATTGATATCACCGTTTTTGTTTCAAAATTGATTATTGCCGCCTGTTTCGCTTTTTGATAACGAAATATGCAGCGGTTCCGAGGAGGCAAACTGCTGCGGCAGCGATAACAACGTCAAAAACATGACTGCCTGATTTTGTTCGGTCGCTGCCCTGTGCGGAGGCCGATTCACGCGGTGAAACAGCGTCGGTTGTTTCGATTTCCGCAGTTGCATCAGGTTCAAAAGAGGGACGGTTCGGCGAGGTTGACGCGGCAGAGGCGTATGTCGGCACTGCATCGGCTGCAGGCGCATCAGTGTACGCCGCATCGGTTGCTGCCGTGTCGGTTGCCGGTGCAGTTGAATATGCTGCATCCGAAGATGCTGCATCGGTCGGTGCCGCCGTTGGTTTGCCCGTCGGCTTCGGCGTGGGTTTATCGGTTGGCTCGGCGGGAGAGACGGGGGAGACATCGTTCATGTTGTAAAGCGAGCTTCGCCCGGAAAGAAATCTGTCGTACGCGCAAAGTGCATATGCAGCCTGTTCGGTTGCCATTGAATTTGCGCCGCCGTTTGCCATGTGTGCAAATCCGCCGCCGACATAAAAAGCACAGAGTGCGTCAAGTGCCGAGTTTCCGTTTTTGATAAAGCGCGAATCCTTATGTGCATTGATTCCGACCGTGCTGAGCGCAACGAGCACTTGGGAGCAGCTTTCGGAGGTTTCAACACCGCCGGAGGAAAAACTTCCGTTTGCATTTTGCAGTGCGGAAAGCTTTTCAACACCGCGTTCGATTGCGGCGGCCGCCTTTCTATACGGTGCAAGTGCGGTTATCGCCATTGCGGTAATATCCGCTTCCGCTGCTCCGAGTCCGAGTGCCCAACCTCCGCCGTCACATTCGCGTGAGAGCAAAAGGTCAACGCATTGGGATTTTATATCATTCATGCCGTAATTCTTGTTGCAGTCCAATGCAATAAGTGCAAAAATGACGCCGTTCAGACCCTGTTTTTTTACATAGTTGAAATCACCGAGAGGCGCGGTAAGATCAAACCCTGCGACGGAGCGTGCATCACGTCCGATTGAAGAAAGAGCGATAATAAGGCGCGAGTTTTCGGTTGATTTTTGAGGGTGCAGTTTCGGCGAACCGTTTGCGGCGACAAGCTTTTCGATTTTGGCATAGTATTCGGAAAAATAGCCGCTCTGTGTCGGATAGAACCCGCTGCGTGCAAGTGCAAGCACCTTCCATTCGCCGCCGACCGAACCGAATTCGGGCTTTGCGCCGCCTGCAAGGGTTCTCAAAACGGCGGAGTACTGCGCCGCATATCCGCTCCTGTAATCCGCCGTGCGGGCGGAATAAAGGGGCTGCCCGCTTTGCATGAAAAAGCTCGTTTGAGCAGAAATACCCTGAACGGGAACGGCGCAAAGCACCATTCCCGCAATCAGGGTAAGGATTATGGAAAATGTAAGAGGATGTCTTTTCAAATTATCGGTACCGACCGAACGGTACATATCGGTTCCTGTTCCGCGAAACAAATTCCGCAGAACTGATTCAATTCGGTTTTATTCCTTTACTTCAGCCGTTAATTGCAATGCGGAGTGCGAGAAGCGCGTCGGTCAGCGCAACCGTTCCGTTGCCGTCAACATCCGCCGCTTCAAGTGAATTGCCGGTAAGGATCTGAAGCTGCATTGCGTGGCGGGCAATGAGCAGTGCATCGGATGCTGTAACAACTCCGTCACCGTCCGCATCTCCGGGAATAACGGAAACGGGTACGAGTGCATCGGTCAGCGCCTCGGCCGCTGCGGTGAGAACAGCCTGAGAGGATGTAATATCGGTGAGCGCGGATTCAAACGCAGTGAATGCGTCATGTGCCGCACCGCCTTCGGAAATCTGTGCGGAAAGTGCGGGATCCGAAAGAACGCTTGCATAAAGCTCGGTTTCGCTGCTGCGGGTCACGCCGTACGCGGGGTTGTCGAACTCGGGGAACATGCCCCAACCATCGCCGATTCCGAGATCCATGCCGTATCCGTAAACCGTGTACATCCAACGGTAAACCTTGTTGTCCGTAACTGTTGCCGCACCTGCGCCGACAGGAAGTGAAACATCGTTTTCAACGTACATCCAGCCGCCGAGATCGCTGTATTCAAACTCGCTGAGGATACCGTCGCCGTTTTCGGTGCCGTTCCAGCCGCCGGGCTGATAACCGAGGTTCTCCTTCGCCCAATCGGGGTAAGCTTCAAGTTCGGTCATAAGATAAGCGGGAACGGAGGGGGATGCCCCTGCTGCAAGCTGCGGGCAGCCGATGCCCTGAATGTAGCTTGCGTCATCGTCAGCAGCGCCGTTCATGACGCAGGCAAGGGAGTTGGCTGCAAGCACCCTTGCTGTAAGCTGTGCAAGGGTTTCGCCGGGATTATATGCAACCACGGTGGGTTCAAGCACGTAACCCCAGCCGAGCACGAATGCTTCAACGCAGATAACGGTTGTTCCGGGCGCAAGATTATACTCGTTAATGCCGGATTCGTTTGCATTCGGTGCGGCAAACGCCGAAACGGACGAAAGCATGATTGAAAGCACAAGAATAAAAGAAAAAAGTTTTTTGCAGAGTTTCATTGTTACATTACCTCCGTGTAATTATTTTGCTTCTGCAAGCCTGTTGCGGCGGAAGGGCTGACAACGTAAAAGGGAACTGCATCCAAGATACAATTCCCGAAAGAGCTTCTGCTTTGCCTTTGCAAAATGGCTGCCTATCTCCCGAGAACCACCGTAAACCGAAAACACGGCAGGTCTCCTGGCTTCCGAGTCGCTCTAATGCCCTCGCCTTCCCATGCTGCACAGCAGAAAATCTGCGCCGCAAAGTGGCATATCGAGGGGGTCGTCATCGGTTACAGTAGCGGGGACTGCTGCGGAATTGAACCGCATTCCCTTTTAATGCAGCGTTGAAAAGCTGCAACCGCATTTTCATATTAAATTAATAAGGGCGGTACGGATTGCCGAACATCGGGCGCATGGGAAAGTGTTTCCGCCCGCACGAATGTCCGCAAATCCTTTGAGCCGTAAAAAGCATAGCACAAACGGCGGAATGTGTCAAATATATTTATTTGCATCTTTTTTAAATGCAAAAAAGAAAATATATATCGAATTTGCGCTTTACAAACGACTCGGAGTACTGTATAATAGCTTCCGTTGAGGGGCATTAGCTCAGCTGGTAGAGTGCCACACTGGCAGTGTGGATGTCAGCGGTTCGAGTCCGCTATGCTCCACCATACATGAAAAATCCGAACTTATTCCCAATCGGGAACGGGTTCGGATTTCTTATTTTCATCAAAGATATTATCGATTGAGCGTGGATCCCCGGTTTTGCCTTGCGCAAAACCGGGGGCTTTGTACATTCGACGAAGCATTCCTCCTTCTGTACAATAGCAGTATCAACCAAAAGGGGGATTGCATATGGAAGTTCAGTACATTAGCGGGGCGGCGTCCAGGATGTCTATTTCTGCGAATTTGACGGCCCCGCTTCCGGAAATGTCCTTGTCATTGTTGAAGGACAATAACCGATTATGACAATGACCTCCGTAATGCAGGTCTTGTTGTGATAACCCTGCCGGGAAGGGTAGGAAAATACCGAGCAGTCTGCTTCAGATCCCCGCCGACTTCTGCTGCGCAGAACTGGCTTTCGCCTGCCTTGAGGACGGCGGTCAGTACGTCTATTTCCGGGAAGCCGGCCCGCCCGTGTTACTATATGTGGGAGAAGCAGAACCGGAAGGCAGCCTGATTCCGGCTTGACAGCGATGCGAGTCCCAATGTATAATTTCCCTGAGGGCCGTACGGTCCACAAAAGCAGAAAGGAGATAGGATTTATGGAACAAAAGCAGCGTGTCCGCCATCGTGATGAGGCTGTTGAACCGATTGAGTGCTGTCTCCGGACAAACGATATTCCGCCCCACGGGAAGCTTCCCGCAGAACGGGAAATGTGTGAAATGTGGGGGCTGAACCGCACAACGCTCCGCGCTGCCATCCGCCGTCTGACGGAAACGGGCAGCCTGTAACAGCCTGAAGGGATCAGGAACATATGCTGCGCCGCCCAAGCGGTAGCGCAATCTTCAGGATGCAAAGTCCACCACGGAATCCGCCAGAGGGGAGGAAAGCATCGGAATTACCTATGCCGCAGAATCGGAAGCAAGGCAGCTTCGCATAGAGGAAGAGGACAGCCTGTTCTTCCTGACCGGCATTGCCCGGGATTACAATAACGTTCCGGTGGAATTCTTCAAGTCGGCGGCGCGGCCGGAGATGGTTCGCTTTTCAAGCATTCTGCGCAAGCATCGGACGGAGCCTGAAAGGAGACAACCTCTATGAAACTGGCAGCAGTTGGAAGTAACTGCGTTGACTTCTACAACAATATTGAAAACGGAAAGGCCTATCCCGGCGGCAGCCCCGTCAACATGGCGGTTTATACCGTTCGCCTGGGGGGCGAGGCCTCCTATACCGGCCCGGTGGGCGATGACGTCTACGGAAAAATCATGCAGGAGGCCATTGCGGCCAAGGGTGTGGATACCTCCCATCTGTACGTCAAACCCGGCAAGACCGCCGTCTCTCAGGTGGAGCTGCTGGAGGGTGAACGGGTATTCGGCGATTATGAAGAGGGCGTTCTGGAGGACTATACCCTCTCCGAGGAGGATATGGACTTCATCCAGACCCATGACATGGTGGTCTGTGACCTGTGGGGCAAGGTTGAGGGGCAGTTCCGGGCGCTGAAGGCCCGGGGCATCCCCACTGCCTTTGACTGCGCCACCCGTCCCGAGGACGAGGCCAGCCGGATCGCCATGCCCTATACAGACTACCTCTTCTTCTCCGGTGATGACGGCGACACACCTGCCCTCCGGGATCAGATGAAGGTCTACCACTCCCGGGGTCCCAAGCTGGTCATTGCCCTGCTGGGCGAGCATGGCAGTCTGTGCTACGACGGAAGCGAGTTCCATAAATTCGGCATCGTTCCCTGTGAACACCTTGTGGACAGCATGGGCGCGGGCGACAGCTATATCGCCGGCTTCCTGTACGGCATTGTGGAGGGGCTGCCCATCGATGAGGCCATGCAGAAGGGAGCGGCCAACGCCACCGAGACGCTGAAGTATTTCGGCGCCTGGTAAGAAAAAAACAATGTATGGTGCTGCCCTCCGAAAATGAGCCGGCGGATGAGTATGCTGCGACCCGGCAGACGGTTCGCAACGCCATTGACACGCTGGCAAACGAAGGTCTGCTGCGTGTGGCGGGAAAAGGCGTCTTTGTCCCGGGAAGCCACATCGAACGGGATCCGGAAGTACCGGGGGATCATGAATGACCCTACCGGGACAAAGAGATTCGGTACGCTTTCCGATTCTTCCGCAATATGGATATGAAAACCACACCAATTTATTAGCAAGTCGCGTCTTTTGACAGGAAAGGATCGAATATAGTATGAATTACGAATCGAAAGCTTGGGCCGAGACCAAGGGTGCCTGCCTGAGAAACTTCAACGAGCAGGGCGATATCGACAGTGTCAACGGTGCGCTGGCTCTGCGTCCCCGGATTGAGAAGATCGTGGATCAGATCTGGGAGGAAGGCTTTGACAACATCTATTTCATCGGTATCGGCGGCACCTACGCTTCCGCGATGCAGGTTGAGGTCTATATGCGGGGCAAGTCTTCTCTGCCTGTATATGTGGAGAATGCTGCGGAGTACCTGACAACCGGCAACAAGCGGCTGACTGACCGCTCTGTGGTCATTTACTCCACCGTCTCCGGCAACACCAAGGAAATGGTGCAGCTCATTGACACTGTGAAGGCTCGGGGCGTGCGGGTGTTCGCCTTCATCGATACCCCCGGCTCCACCCTGACCCGGGAGGGCAAGTGGGATTATCTGGTGCTCTACCCCAAGAACGAGCAGCTGAAATTCTTCATGGTCGCCAACTACCTGATGTACAAGAACGGCGAATTCCCCGACTATGACCGCTACAATCGGGAGATGGAAGCCCACCTGGCGCTGGATCTGGTGAATATTGAAAAAATTTCCGACGCATGGGCCTATGACTACGCGGAAAAGAAGGTTGCCTTCCTGAAGGAGCATCCCGATCTTCCGCACTACTTTGTGGGCGCCGGCAACCAGTGGGGCGCTACCTACTCCTATGCCATGTGCTACTGGGAAGAGCAGATGTGGATTCGCACCAAGTCCATTACCTGCCCCGAGTTCTTCCACGGTATGCAGGAAATCCTGGTGGCAGATACCCCTGTGACCCTGTTCATGGGTGAAGACGAGCAGCGTCCTCTGGCAGAGCGGGTGGCCCGGTTCCTGCCTAAGGTCTGCGGCAACTATACCGTTATCGACACAAAGGAGCTGCCCATGGAGGGCATCAGTCCCGAATTCCGGGGCTCACTGTCCCATCTGATGATGCACGCCGTGAACAACCGCGTGGATGCTTACATGGAACTGTTCCTGCGCCATCCGCTGTCCATCCGCCGTTACTACCGGCAGTTTGATTATTGATAGCCTTCCTCTCCTTACTCCCTGCTGCGGGGGCTTCGGCCACCAAAGCGGGCTGAGCGAGGGATTGTCAGCTCCCGGCTGTGCCCGGGAGTTTTTTTCAAAGGAGAATGTGTATGCTTTGGACCGAGCAACTGTTTCATATCAAAAGCCCATCATTGCCATGCTGCATCCGGATGCACTGAAAATGCTCTGTTTTATCAATACGGAGTCAGACAGGAATCCGGACACATGCCCTCTGCATCAGTGCCGACGCCGCCGGTCAGGATGTGGAATGATGCGCTGATCGCCGGCGTAAAGCAGGCAGCGCCGGAAGCGGCGGTGCTCTGCAATACCGGCTGCCGGCCGGATACCCTCGCCCGGAAGCTGCCCTAAGTTCGGATTTAACCGGTATGTGTTCACAACGCAATTAAAAACACCGAGTTTTCGGTGTTTTTAATTTATCGTTTTGCTAATTTTTTTGCAGCCTGCGCCGCAATAATTTTATTTTAATATTCCGAATTGAATTTTACATGAAGTTTAAAAGCACTTCATTTTGAAAATCCAGTCCGCGTTGTGTAAGCCGCATTGAATCATCCGTAACTTCCATATTCCCCGCAAGGACAGCATCGCTCACGGCGGAGGCATAGTGCTCAACGGGGTCAATGCCGAAGCGTTGTGCGAACTCCGCGCGGTCAATGCCCTTTATCTTTCTGAGACCGACCATGATGCACTCGAACATCTCATCCCCGCGGGAAATCTCTTCGGTCATTTCAACGGGCAGCTTTCCGTCGTTAAGTGCGGCATTGTAACCGCTGAGCTCCGCTTTGTTTGCAAAACGAACCCATTTGCCGTTGACATGAAGTGCGGAGTGCGCATTCAGCCCAAGGCCGAGATAGTCGCCGTTTGCCCAATAGTTCAAATTATGGCGGCATTCGCGGCCGGGAAGGGCAAAGTTGGATATTTCATAGCGTTCGTAACCAAAGCTGCGGAGCAGGTCAAAGCCGGCATCTTCCATATCAGCAACGGCATCTTCGTCGGGAAGCTCGATTGACCCGTTCCGCACTGCTTCAAACAGGGGTGTTCCCTCGGCAAGAATGAGAGCATAGGATGAAATATGTTCCGCACCGAGTTCCGCCGTGCGCCGTATCGTGTCAAGATAAGATTCGGAACTTTGTCCGGGAAGGCCGTGCATGATATCAACATTGATGTTGTCGAAACCTGCCTGCCGTGCAAGCTTAAATGCACGGAAAAAATCTGCGGCGGTGTGAATGCGTCCGACTGCCTTAAGCACAGCGTCATCGACACTCTGAAGTCCGAACGAAATACGGTTGATTCCGCAGTCGCGATATTGAACGAGTTTTTCGAGTGAAACGGATTCCGGATTGCATTCGATTGAAATTTCCGCATCGGCGGGGAAAACAAAGTTTTCGCGGAGCTTCGCCGCAAGGCGCGGAATCATCCCTGAGGGCAAAAGACTCGGCGTTCCGCCGCCGATGAATACGGTTTCAAACTCCTTTTTCGGGAGCATCGGCGAAATAAGGTCGATTTCCCTGAAAAGGGCTTTGAAATATTGCTCAAATGCGTCTTGTTCGCATCCGGCGAAACTTACAAAGTCGCAGTATGCGCATTTTTTCCTGCAAAACGGAATGTGAATATAAAGTCCGCTCATGGTTTTCTCCGTCAATTAATGCGCAGAACGCTCATGAATGCTTCACTGGGCAGTTCCACGGAACCTATCTGTCTCATGCGCTTTTTACCTTCTTTTTGCTTTTCAAGCAGCTTCTTTTTACGCGTGATGTCGCCGCCGTAGCATTTTGCAAGAACATCTTTGCGAAGAGCACGCACGGTCTCTCTGGCAATGATTTTGCCGCCGATCGCAGCCTGAATCGGAATTTCAAACTGCTGCCGGGGAATGACTTCCTGAAGCTTTTCGGCGACGGCACGCCCTTTTGCGTACGCCTTGTCACGGTGAACAATGGTTGAAAGCGCGTCGCACATATCTCCGTTAAGCAGAAAATCGAGCTTAACGAGATCGGAGGGGACATATTCGCTGATTTCGTAATCAAACGATGCATAGCCCCTGCTGCGGCTCTTCAGACTGTCGAAAAAGTCAAAGATGATCTCGTTCAGCGGGATGGAGTAGGAAAGTTTTACACGAGTCGGGTCAAGATAGACCATATCGATGAAGATACCGCGCTTTTCGATGCAAAGCTCCATAATCGTGCCGACATACTCCGGCGGGGTCATGATGTGCGCGGAACACATGGGTTCCTCCATGCGTTCGATTTCCGTAGGTGCGGGCAGGTTCGCGGGGTTGTCGATCCAAACTTCGCTGCCGTCCGTCATGATAACGCGGTAAATTACGCTGGGCGCAGTGGTAACAAGATCAAGATCAAATTCGCGTTCGAGTCGCTCCTGTGCAATTTCCATATGCAAAAGCCCGAGGAAACCGCAGCGGAAGCCGTAGCCGAGTGCCTGACTGGTTTCGGGTTCAAAACTGATGGAAGCATCGTTCAGAATGAGTTTCTCAAGCGCATCGCGCAGGTTTTCGTAATCCGCACCGTCGGCGGGATAAATTCCGCAAAATACCATGGGGTTTGCGTGCTTATAGCCGTGCAGCGGCTCCTTGGCGGGGTTCGCCGCAAGGGTTATCGTGTCGCCGACTTTGGTTTCGGCAACGGATTTAATGGATGCGGAAATGTATCCGACTTCGCCGGCGGAAAGCTCGTCCGTGGGCTTAAGGCTTGGGGAGAACACGCCGACTTCCGTAACGTCGAATTCATTGCCTGTGTGCATGAAGCGGATTCTGTCGCCTGCACGCACAACGCCGTCCATAATGCGCACATAGCTCAGCGCACCCTTGTAATTATCGTAAAAACTGTCAAAAATCAATGCACGCAGCGGCTTTTCGGTATCGCCCTTCGGCGCAGGAAAATCCGTCACGATGCGCGCAAGCACCTGCTCAACGTTCAGACCCGTTTTCGCGGAAACTCGCGGAGCATCCTCGGCAGGAATGCCGATAATATCTTCGATTTCCTGAATTGCATTGTCCGCATCGGCGGACGGAAGGTCGATTTTGTTGATTACAGGAAGGATTTCCAGTCCGTTATCAACCGCAAGATAGACGTTTGCAAGAGTTTGCGCTTCAATTCCCTGCGTTGCGTCAACGATAAGCACCGCTCCTTCACAGGCAGCAAGTGCGCGGCTGACTTCGTAAGTAAAGTCAACATGCCCCGGAGTGTCTATAAGGTTGAACATGTAACGTTTTCCGTCGGTATGGGTATAAAACATGCGTACGGCGGTGGATTTTATCGTGATGCCGCGCTCGCGCTCGATGTCCATGGAGTCCAAAAGCTGCTCTTCCATGTCGCGGCTCGAAACGGTGTCCGTAAGCTCCATCAGCCTGTCCGCAAGGGTGGATTTGCCGTGATCAATATGCGCAATGATGCAAAAATTCCTGATTAGTTCCTTTGGGTATGCCATTTATCCTCCGAAAAAGCGTGTTCTGCGTATCACACACGGAGAACTCCGCCGTCAGTCAATATTTTATCAGTATGAATTATACACCAATTGCGGCAGTTTCGCAATACGGAACAATTTAAACGGCATAAAAACACCGCACACGGCGATGTTTTGCAGCTGTGCGGCGGGGAATGCGTTTCTTGGGTTAGGGACTGTGCCCGTGAGCTGTTTTTATGTATCCGTTTTTTGAAGCGCAGGCGTCAATCCTTTTCAACATGAGTTCCGAACAAAAGGCATATTGCCCGGCAAAGCTTATCACATGCACCGTTGCTGAAATCAAAAAGTGTGATATGAGAGGGAGCCATGCCGGTGAGCATACTCAGCACGCCTTCGTTGCTGTTCGGTGCGCAGTCGATTCGGAGTTTATCTCCGTCCGTTACGGTGCAGCTGCCGTCAGGTTGAAGTATCACGAGAACATCCGTTCCGTCCGTCGGGCGAACATCGGAAAACAAGCCGAGGATTTCAAGCAGCTCGTTGTATTCCTCAATCAGCAGGAATTCCTCGGCGGCAATATCAACGGAAACCTGCCAGCTTTCGATAACATCCTGAAGCCTGAACCGCAAAAACCCGTTAAGGTTAAGAAGCGAATTATCGCAAAGGTAATCAAAGACCCTTTCGGAGATTTTGTTCAGGTCCGACTCCGGTGCGGAACCGAGGGCGCAGGGAAGTATCTTCTTCTTTTCATCAACGGAAAACGGAAGCATATCAACCATTCTTGCAAATTCAAAATAACGGAGGTCAACAAGCATAAGCTCGCTCAGTGCTCTTGCAAAAAGGCGCAGCTCGTCATCGTCCGCAATGTTCAGCATCAGACGTGATTCAGAACGGCAGCTGATTTCAACATGTCCAAGCCCGCAAAGCCGCATCCGCCGCGCAAGCAGTGCGCGTATACTCAGCGGCTCGGATTCCTTAACAGCTTTGTTTCTATCCTCATTTTCTGCTTCTGTCGGCGTCTTATCGGCTGAATTGAAAACGGAGGGAGTAATAAATGCATCCGTTTTTGCGGCGGTGAAGGCATATTCGTCGGTAAGCACGGAATAGGTTTGCATATTAGCTCCTTTTTCGGTTGCCTGCGCGCGCACGGCGGGAAAAGCGGACGCCGGCAATAAAATCCACATTGTATTATGTGCAAACCGTGCAAAATGGTGCTTGACAATTTCTTGAAACTGCGTTAAAATTTCTGCTGTGATTGATGAACGAAGGTTTTTTGTGTGCGATGAACGGCATTCATGTTTCTCGAAAAACCGATCCGTTTCGAATCTTTATCGGCAGGTTGTTGGGAAGAGTAGGCTTGCACAATGCAGATTAAGAGAGGATTGACCCCGGGCTGAAAGTCAATCCCTGCCGCAGACCGAAAACCGCCCCGATGTTCGCTTGCGGCAGCAGTGCCTTACAACTGTTTTGAGCGGCGGAGTGCAGACGCATTTCCGCAATCAAGGTGGAACCGCGGTATTCTGTTTGCCGTCCTTGAACTTTTGTTCAGGGCGGTTTTTTTTGTTTTCGGCAGCAGAGCTTAAAAACGGCCTGCACGGCAGCAGTGAACATAACGCCGCTGATTTTGCTTATAATATCAACGTATAAAGGAGATTTAAAATGATCAACATCACTTTCCCTGACGGTTCCGTCCGCCGGTTTGAAGACGGCGTGAACGCATATGCCGTTGCAGAGAGCATAAGCCCGCGCCTTCGCAAGGCAACGCTTGCGGCAGAGCTTAACGGCGAGCTTTATGATGCGGCACTGCCCATTCACGGCGACTGCACACTGAAGCTGCTCACCTTTGCCGACTACGGCGGCAAATGGACCTATCGCCACACCGGGGCACACATCCTTGCACAGGCCGTGAAACGCCTTTGGCCGGAAGTCAAGCTTGCAATCGGACCTGCGATCGATAACGGCTTCTATTACGACTTTGACACGGATATTCCTTTCAGCCCCGAAGATTTTCCGAAGATTGAAAAGGAAATTGCAAAGATAGTTTCCGAAAACCTGCCGCTTGAGCGTTTCGAACTCCCCCGCGAAGAGGCTGTTCGCTTCATGCAGGAAAAGGATGAGCCCTACAAGGTGGAACTCATTCGCGACCTGCCCGAAGACGCCGTGATCAGCTTCTATCGTCAGGGCGATTTTGTGGATCTCTGCGCAGGCCCGCACCTTGAATCCACGGGCAAGTGCAAAAATATCAAGCTCATGAGCGTTGCGGGTGCATACTGGCGCGGCAGCGAAAAAAACAAGATGCTCAAGCGCATCTATGCAACTGCTTTTGAAAAAAAGGCGGATTTGGATGAATATATCCACATGCTGGAGGAAGCCAAAAAGCGTGACCACCGCAAGCTCGGCAAGGAACTCGGCTTGTTTGCAATGATGGACGAAGGCCCCGGCTTCCCGTTCTTCCTGCCCAAGGGCATGGTGCTCAAAAACAAGCTCATTGACTATTGGCGCGAAGTACATAAGCGTTACGGCTATGTTGAAATTTCAACGCCCATAATGCTCAACCGCAGCCTTTGGGAGCGTTCCGGTCATTGGGATCATTACAAAAACAACATGTACACCACCGTTATTGATGATGTGGACTTTGCGGTAAAACCCATGAACTGCCCCGGCGGCATGCTCGTTTATCAAACGGAGATGCGTTCGTACCGCGATCTGCCCCTGCGCATGGGTGAACTCGGTCTTGTTCACCGCCACGAGCTTTCAGGTGCGCTGCACGGCCTTTTCCGCGTTCGCTGCTTCACTCAGGATGATGCCCATATCTTCATGACTTGGGATCAAATGAAGGACGAAATCAAAAACGTCGTCCGCCTGTTCGACGAGGTTTATTCCACTTTCGGCCTTAAATATTCCATCGAGCTTTCCACAATGCCCGAAGACCATATCGGCGACGTAAAGGATTGGGATTTCGCAACCGAAACCCTCAAGGCGGCAATCACCGAACTCGGCAAGGAATACGTCATTAACGAGGGTGACGGCGCGTTCTACGGCCCGAAACTCGACTTCCACCTTGCGGACTGTCTCGGCAGAACATGGCAGTGCGGCACGATTCAGCTCGACATGCAGCTTCCCGAAAGGTTTGAACTTGAATACACCGGCGCGGACGGCGCAAAGCATCGCCCCGTCATGATTCATCGCGTTGTTTTCGGCTCTATCGAAAGGTTCATCGGCGTTATCACCGAGCATTTCGCCGGCGCTTTCCCCACATGGCTTGCACCCGTTCAGGTCAAAGTCATGGCAATGACCGACCGCACCCGCGATGCCGTGTGCGATATCGCCGCAAAGCTCGAAGCGCAGGGTCTCCGCGTTGAAACCGATCTGCGCAACGAAAAAATCGGCTTCAAAATCCGTGAAGCTCAAATGCAGAAAATCCCCTACATGCTCATCGTCGGCGACAAAGAGGTCGAAAACGGCGTTGTTGCAGTTCGCGCAAGAAAGGGCGGCGATCTCGGCACAATGACCCTCGAGGCCTTCGAACAGAAGATTCTTGATGAGGCTGCTTCAAAAACTCTCGATTGATATTATTAACATCGATATCTGATATTAACATCAATATCGATGTATACCGATGTTCGTAACACGTTCGGCAAAACTCTGATAAAGGAAAGAGGTGTCTTCAATGATAACAGATTCATATGATGATCAATCCCCTGCAAAAATCAATGTAAAGAAAAACGAGAACGCTATTCATGTGGATGCGGTCATTTACACTTTCTCTCAAGCGATTGAAAAGTACGTAATCTCTCACTATGACTGTCAGAAAATCGGAGAATACGCTATGGCTTGCGGAGCAACTTCTGTATATATGCTCAGGTATCACGGAAAGAAATTCGGCTTTTTTAGAACTTGGGTAGGAGCTCCTGCTTGTATAGTCCCAATTGAAGAATTATCAACTGTCTTGGACACGGACAAGATCATCCATTATGGCGGTGCAGGATGTCTCAACAAAGAAATCGCCAGAGGCAAAGTCATGATTCCAACAGAAGCCTATCGTGACGAAGGGACTTCCTACCACTATGCACCGGCCTCAGACTATATCCGGATCAAAAACCATGACGTTATTAAGGCTTTCATGGAAGAAAACAAGATTCCCTACGTTATGGGCGGGACATGGACTACAGATGCTTTCTACAGAGAAACCGTCAATAACTTTGAAAAGCATAAGGCTGACGGTTGCATCTCGGTTGAAATGGAAGGAGCGGCTGTTCAGGCGGTCTGTGATTTCCGGGGTTTGGAAGTATACATGTTCTTTACAAGCGGAGATCTACTGGATGCACCGGAATGGACAAACAGAACAGTACAGGGGCAGGTCAAACACACGCAACATGATCCGGGACATTTTGACATTGCTCTTGCGCTCGCAGAGTATGTGGTAAATCTGTAACAACAAATTCCCGCCTAACGAGGTAACCGCCATGAAGCAAATCACAAATAAGGAATACGAAGAGTGGCAGAAATACAAAGCGGAGAAAGCAAAAGTCCGTCCGCTGCTGCCGGGTTTGTCGGCGGAACATCGTTGAACGGAAAGGTTAAATGGATAGATGATGCCGGAAGAGCACTCAAAGAAATTATGTGAGCATAAAGCAAACGACCTGTCCGTCGGCAAGCGGGCAGGTCGTTTTTGTTTGTTTAAGTCGGAATCAATGCAAATTCACACGATTCGTATGTCGGTTATCAGCGGGCAATGAAGAACATTGCGGCGAACAGTATGCCGATGATCCAGGTGCTGAGGCTGATATCTTTGATCTTGCCGGTGAAGAGCTTGATGAAGATGTAGGAGATAAGGCCGAACGCAATACCATAGGAGATATTGTAAGTGAACGGCATGATCGCCATGGTCATGAACGCGGGAACTGCCGCAGAAGCATCGCTCCAGTCGATTTCCTTGACGCCGCCGATCATAAGAATGCCCACGAAGATGAGCGAAGCGGCGGTTGCGCAGCTCGGAATGAGCGCGGCAATGGGCGCAAGGAACATTGCGATGAAGAACATTGCAGCCGTGAAAACGGAGGAAAGGCCGGTCTTGCCGCCTTCTGCGATGCCGGCGGAGGATTCAACAAAGGTGGTAACCGTTGAAGTGCCGCAGACTGCACCGAAACATGTTGCTGCCGCATCGGCGAACATGGCCTTGTTCATGTTGGGAACATTGCCGTCCTTATCGAGCAGATTGCCGGCGGAACATGCACCGTATAGAGTTCCGAGAGTGTCGAACATGTCAACCATGCAGAATGCGAGCATGGAAGCGATGAACGTTGCCGCAAAGCTGCCGACGCCGTTGGCAGCGATGTATTCGGAGAAGTTGAAGCCTTCGGTGAAAACTTTGCCGAAAGAAATGTTGAAGAAATCACGGAAGGGCTGGATGATGTTGAGAGAGAGCTTGCTCTGAACATTGCTTGCATAGAATCCGTCGATCGTCAGAAGGCCGAGTGCATAATAAAGCACTGCGCCGCCGATGATACCCCAGAAGACTGCGCCCTTGATCTTTTTCTTTGACATTGCGCCGATTGCGATGAGAGCAGCAATGGTGATGAGCAGGGGCATTATCTCTGCCCATGTAGTGTGGCCGAAGATAATGTTGAACGAGTGCAGGTCAACGAGTGTGGAATCGCTGTTAACAACGATTCCGGAATTCTGAAGCCCGAGAAATGCAATGAAAAGACCGATGCCCGGTGCAATTGCAGCCTTGACAGCTTTCGGTATTGCGTCAAAGATAAGCCTGCGGAGGCCTGTGACCGTGAGCAGAAGAAACACGATGCCGTCCACAAGAACCATGACGAGCGCATTTGCATAGGTAAAGCCCATGCCGATGCAAACCGAGTAAACAAAGAATGCATTCAGACCCATGCCGGATGCCTGTGCAAGCGGCAGGTTGGAAAGCAGGCCGATGAGCAGCGTTCCGAACACTGCGGAGATTGCGGTTGCGATATAAACGGCGTTATAATAACTTGCGCCGAGTGCGTCGCCTCCGAGCGTGGAGAACATTCCTGCGTTGACCATCAGAATGTACGCCATCGCCATAAAGGTCGTGATGCCCGCAACCAATTCGGTGCGAACTGTGGTGTTGTTTTGTTTGAGCTTAAACATGTTTCCTCCTCGAACTCAAAACTTTGCGGCCTTTTCAACGCTGAAAGCCTGCCGCATACGATTGCGGAAATTCAGCCATTGAATCGCCGCATTTTATTATATCAAAAGCTTTTGGGTTAATCAATATCGGTTTTGAAAAAGAAGGGAAAGTGATTTTCGCGGTTGTTCATGCCGAACACTTGTGGTATACTGTTGACAGAAGCTTTCAAAAGCCGGCGAATGCGGCAAAAGCAGCACAAAACCAAACATTCCGGAAGGATTGAATATTATGAAAAAAACAAAACGAATTACAGCGGCGGTTCTTGCGGCAATGCTGCTTGCATTAAGCCTTTTTTCCGCATACGCGGAACCGCAGACCAAAACGGAGATCTATTCCGAAAATTCGGCGGGCGAAACGGTTGTGCGGATACAGATCCGCCTGCGCGAGCTGGGCTACCTTTGGTTTAAGCCGACCGGGGTTTACAGGGCAATGACAGTAAAAGCGGTTGAGGAATTTCAAACCCGCTGTGTTGCCTACGGTGAAAGGCTTGGCGTTGACGGAAGAATGGGGGAGCAGTCCATGCTTGAACTGTTTGCGCCGAGTGCGCCGAAATTCCGCATTCCGGATTCGGTTCATCTGCCGCGCGGGCCGATTGCGGATACATTAAAAGTTAAAGGCGAGGTTCAAAGCTGGAACGCCGTAAAACAGAAATTGAATGTCAACGAGGAGTATACGGTTATTGACTGCAACACGGGCAAGGAATTCAAGCTCGTGTTCACAGGCGGGGAAAACCATGCCGAGGCGGAGCTGGCTTCCGAATCGGAACTTGAAGCTTTCAACTATATCTGCGGAAGCGAGTATAACTTTCTTAAACGTCCCGTTGTTGTGATGTTCGGAGAAACGGCAGTCGCTGCCTCAATTCAATGCTATCCGCACGGCAGCGATTCCGTGGCGGATAACGGCATGGAAGGGCATGTATGCCTGTTCTTTGAAGGCAGTCTGTCCCATGTGGGCAGCTTGCCCGATGTTGAACATAATGCAAATGTTTTTGCGGCGGCGGGCAGAGGATAAGAGCAAACGCTCATTGTTGTCGTTTTTTAAAACGGTATTTAACTCGGCATTCGGGCATTTCGGACGGGATGCTTTATGTGCCGAGTTTTTGATTTCGTGCATAGAAAAAGATGTATTGCTGAACGATTCCGGAAAGCTTGCCGATGCTGCGTGCGGCGGCCTGAATTTCTGATTTTGCAGGCGCAGGGCGGGCGGCCGGGGTGTCGGCGGTCGATGAGTCGGAAAAATACAGTTCGGTCATTGCACGCTCAATCCATACATCAACGGGGAAAGCATCCGCGTGTCCGAGGGAAAACAAAAGGATGCAGTCCGCAACCTTCGGGCCGACACCCGGAAATGTCAAAAGTTCCTTTCGTGCTTCGGCTGTCGGAAGCGACCGCAGCTTTTCAAGATCATAACCGTCGGCAATGCGTTTGGCGGATTTGATTATATACGGAGCGCGGTAACCTGCACCGATTTGCTTCAATTCATCTTCGGAAAGTGCGGCAATGCGTTCCGGAGTCGGAAAAGCAAAAACTTCACTGTTTTTACCAAAATCGCAATCGGCGGCTGCGCAATCGGAAAAGTACCGCACCGGCAGCTTTTCTCCCGCAAGGGAACAGAGCCTGTCAATAATACCCGATATACGCTTGATATTGTTGTTTGCAGATATTATGAACGAGATCAGCGCTTCAAACGGTTCCTGGTTAAAAACGCGAATGCCTGACGAACCGGGAAGGCATACCCGAAGCCTTTCGTCGGCTGCAAGCGCGGCTTCAACGGCGGAATAATCGCGTTTAAGGTCAAAATAATCGATAAAAAGCTGTGCTTCGCCCTTGGCGCACGGAGTGACAATAAGCGAATCGTCGGATTGCATAACAAGCACGGCGCGCCCGCGAATTACGCCGGCGAACGCAAGGGAAGCTTCGGCATCAGGCAGACCGCATTCGTCAAACAAACCCGCCTGCATGTGCACGGGGGTTTTGACCCAACGGAACGCCTGCCCGCAGGTGCAGCATTTTTCAAGATCAAACGGTTTCACGCCGCTGATAACAAGCATGTTTTTGAAATATTTGAACTCCATATGCCGATTATACGGCAGAACGCGCGGAAAGGGAAGTGTTCGGGCGAAAATATACAGCCGTGACGGCAAAAAATGCTTGACAATGCACGCTGAATATGGTAACATTACTCATTGAGCCGCTCCGAAACGGTTCAAAGTGATGCGAAGGCATTCACCGGAAGGGCGAGACTGGTAAGAGGAGGAACTGTTATAATGTACGCAATCATCGTAACCGGCGGTAAGCAGTACAAGGTTGAGGTTGGCAGCGAGATCATGGTCGAAAAGCTCGATGAGCAGATCGGTGCAAACGTCAATTTCGACGTACTGATGATGGCTGACGGCGAAAACGTTCAGATCGGCACCCCCGTTGTTAAGGGCGTTTCTGCAAAGGCAGAGGTTCTCGAACACGGTAAGGGCAAAAAGGTCGTTGTTTTCAAGTATAAGCCCAAAAAGGATTATCGCAAGAAACAGGGTCATCGTCAGCCCTACACCAAGGTCAAGATCCTTTCCATCGGCTGAGAGGTAATTGCATGACCGAGATAACCGTTTTTTTGAAGGGCGGCAAACCGATAGGCTTTGATGCACACGGACATACGGGTTATGCCGAATGCGGAGAAGATATTGTTTGTGCAGCGGTTTCGGCAATCACGCAGACCGCCGCAATGGGCGTTTCGGAACTTGTCCGCTGCCCGGCCGCACTGGAGATTAAAGACGGAGGGCTCTATCTGATGCTTGAAAAAACCGTCAAAGGTTCAAAATTGCAGCAGGCAGAGCTTATACTTGGAACGATGCTTTTGGGACTTCGTTCCGTTGAACAAGATTATAGTGATTATCTTAAACTGACAGAGAGGGAGGTTTAACTATGTTCAGGATCAATTTGCAGCTTTTCGCACATAAGAAGGGCGTCGGCAGCTCCCGTAACGGTCGTGAAAGTGAATCCAAGCGTTTGGGACCCAAGCGTGCGGACGGTCAGTTCGTTCTTGCGGGCAACATCCTCGTAAGGCAGCGCGGCACACATTTCCATCCCGGCAATAACGTCGGCATCGGTAAGGACGATACGCTGTTTGCAAAGGTTGACGGCATTCTTCGCTTTGAAACCAAGCACGGCGGCCGCAAGTGCGTCAGCGTTTATCCCGAGGAAATCGCAGGCTGAGCTTTTCACCGAGCGAATTCTTGACAGCTCCGCAGATTCTGGCGGAGTGTAAACAAAATAACATTAAACAAAAAGCCGCGGTTTAACGACTGCGGCTTTTGTGCATGAATATGCATGAAGAAATGCACCGCTTCAAAAGTGCTGATTTGTAACAGCTTGTGCGGGCGGGATCAATGCTTGCTCATCATGCTGCGCCAGATATGCTTCGTGTCGCGCTTTGCACGCTTGGGAATGTCGGGATAAACCGCTGAAACGGCGGCAACCGCCGCTGCCATGCCGGGCGCAATTCCGGAGACAAAACCGATAGCCTTCATTTTGCGTACCTCCTGCTTTTTTTGAACAGCCGAAAAGCCGAAGCTGTTGCCTTATTAGTTTGTTCACGGGATGCGAAGCTCATGCGCAGAAGAGGCTGCGGCAAATTTTTCAATTTATTCACTGCGAAAGGTTGCTATTTTTTTTTAATTGAATTATACTTGAAGTGCGGCAGTGCGCCGTGAGCGGTAAAACGATACTGAAATGATTACATTAAATCGGAGGCAGAAAATGAACGATAATTCAAAGGCACATGTAAACGATGTTATCAAAACGATGCTTGAACGCAGCAGCATTCGCGCCTACACGGACGAAAAACTCACCCAAGAGCAGATTTCTCTGCTTCGGAATGCCGCGCTCAGTGCACCGACGGCAATGAACGCACAGGATCAGCGGTTTGTGTTCGTTACGAATGCGGAAATCATTGCAGAGCTTGAAGCGGGCGTTGTGGAGGCGGCGTGTGCCGGCGGCGATGCTGCTTTTGCCGAAAGAATCAAACAGCGCGGCGGCAAAATTATGTACGATGCACCTCTTTTTGTAGGTATTTTTGCTCATCCGGCAAAATTTTCTGGGGTTGATGCGGGTATAGCGGTGCAGAATATTGCGCTTGCCGCAAAAAGCATCGGCTTGGATTCCGTCATACTCGGGCTGCCGAGGCTCGCTTTTGAAGGCCCGAATGCTGCAAAATACAAAAAACTGCTCGGTATAGAAGCGGAACGCGAATTCATTATCGGAATTTCCGTCGGTCATGCTGCAACGAGCAAAACCCCGCATGAGTGGGATTGCAGTCATATTATTGATATCAGGTAAACACGTGCAGGCGGAACGGGAAAGTTTCAATATTTATCCTGTTTTGTCCTGCTTTATCCCTGCCGTGCGCACAATGCCGAAAACGGCAAACGGGGCAATAAAAAAGTTTGGAGGCAGCTTCGGACGGTTTACTCCGAAACGGAAGAAATAAACGGGCACGAAGCGGTTTGAATATGAGTAGAATACAGGTGAATGTCGGCGGAGTCCGCATTGGCGGCGGTGCACCGATTTCGATTCAGTCCATGACAAACACGGATACGCGCAATGCTGAAGCAACGGTGAAACAGATTCTGGAGCTTGAGAATGCGGGGTGCGAAATCGTCCGTTCTTCGGTTTATGATGATCGCTGCGTTGAAGTGTTGCCGCAAATAATATCAAAAATACATATTCCGCTCGTTGCGGATATCCATTTTGATTACAGACTTGCCATAGGTGCAATCAAGGCGGGTGTTGCCAAAGTCCGCATCAATCCGGGAAACATCGGCTCGGAAGCGGGCGTGCGGAAGCTTGCGGAATGCGCCTCGGCATACGGCGTTCCGATACGTATCGGAGTGAACGGCGGTTCACTTGAAAAAGAACTTTTGCAAAAATACGGAGTATGCGCGGAAGCAATGGTTGAAAGCGCACAGCGTCACGCGGAACTGCTTGAAAATTGCGGCTTCAGCGATATTGTTGTTTCGCTTAAAGCGTCGGATCCGGTAACGACTGTACGCGCCTATCGCCTGGCATCGCAAATTATGCCGTATCCGCTCCATATCGGTGTTACGGAGGCGGGCATGGGCGAGACCGCATTGCTGAAATCCGCAATCGGAATCGGCAGCCTGCTTATTGACGGCATCGGTGATACGGTGCGCGTTTCGATGACCGGAGGGGTTTTGCAGGAAGTTGAGGCAGCAAAGAAGATACTTCGCGCTGTCGGCCTGCGTAAGGACGGGGCGGATGTTGTGAGCTGCCCGACTTGCGGGCGCACCCGCGTTAACCTTGAAGAAATAGTCAAAAAGGTTCGCGCTGCGCTGCCCGAAGATACGGGTAATGCAATGAAAATCGCCGTTATGGGCTGCGCTGTCAACGGCCCGGGCGAAGCGCGTGAAGCTGATATAGGCATTGCGTTCGGTTCGGTGAACGCAGTTGTGTTTAAAAAGGGCGAAATAATCTATTCGGATAAGCTGCCGCAAGTGGTGGACAGGTTCATCGCAGATGCATCGGAAATGATGAAACGGAAATGAAACGACATGATATGATTCTTGATTCATGCATTGAATCTTTGAGCTGATTAACAAACCGAATCAAAGCAAAATGACTCGATCGCGGCTTTCGCGGCTTTGCAATTGATAATGATTTTGCTTAATTAAGCCAACCCGAAAAGCGGAAGGAAGCTTTTACTGTTGAGAAAGCCGTGTTGAAAATGAACAAAAGCAGTATGGAAGAATTGAATATGTATGAAAACATAAATGAGTACGGCGGAACACCCGGCTCGGCTGCGCCGGCTGATGTTCCGTTGGACGATCTTCCGCTGGCTGACAATTTCTCCGAAATGACGGCTGATGTTCCGTGGAGGGATGATCCGCCGGACGGGGGGTATTATTCGTACTCGGAGGACGGGGAATCCGGCATCGATGAGTGCAGGCAGCCCGATTCCGTACGTGCAAAAAATCAAAAAGAAAATTCAGCAGAGAAGCAGAAGAACGGCGGACACTCAAAAAAGAACCTTGCCGTTGAGTATCTTGCAAACGGGACGGTTTCAATAAAGTCTGCCGTGCGCAGCAAAAAAACGGGCGAAATCAGTGTTGATGTCGAGTGTGCGCGTCTGCTGCTGCCTGCCGAAACGGAGGAGCTGGAAAAAAACATACAGGCGGAGCTTCAATATCAAACGGTCAAATGCAGCTTTGACTATTCCGAGGTTGTTGCGCGGCTTGTCGGCGGAGACGGTGAACCCGAACTGCTGCTTCTGGATCTTTGGTGTGAAACTGCACCGCAGCTTGAACCGATATTGCGCCGTTCCCGCGTTGAACGGCACGGAGGCGAATATGTATTCTTTGTTCCGGAAAGGTACACGCGTGCAGTGTCTCAGGCGGCGGCAGGTGAGTTCCGCGCATTTGTTGCGCACAGTTACGGTTGGAATACGCCGCTGCGCATTGTTGCCGATGCAAATGCGGATGACGGAATCAATCTTGCCGAACCGGTCGTAAAGCGCGATTGGGGCAGTGCGGCAGCTTTGAAAAAACCCGTCAAAACGCAGCGCAAGAACATTAAAAAGCTTTCTCCCGGCGATATTGTTTACGGAAAAGAAATTCTCAAACCCGAAGTTCAGCGCATGGCGGATTTGGACGATAAATCCGGGCGCGTCACTGTAAAAGGAACAATACTGAGCATTGAAACATTTGTTTCACCAAAGCGCGGAACGGTTATAATCACGGTCTTTATAACCGACCTCACAAACTCCGTTGCGGTAAAGCTGTTTCCCGATGAAGCAGCAAAGGCGCGAACTTCACAGCTGCTTGAAAAAGCAAAGGAGGAGGGCGCGGCACTGATGGTGCGCGGCTGGTTCAGGTACGATAATTATGCCCGTGATTACTGTATTTTTGCGGACGATATAAACCGTTATCCCGTCGAACGCAGAACTGATACATCGGCCGAAAAGCGTGTTGAGCTGCACCTTCACACAAGAATGTCCGCAATGGATGCAACGGCGGATCCGGACAAAGTTGTTGAGCTTGCCGCAAAATGGGGGCATACGGCAATTGCAATAACCGATCACGGCGTTGTGCACTCTTTCCCGGAGGCCAAAAAAGCCGCCCAAAAGAACAATATAAAGGTTATATTCGGCTGCGAAGGCTATCTGCTTCCCGATTGCGAACTTGTTCCGATTGAAAGGGAGTATTGTGCCGTTGCGGTGACATATTTCGGAAGCGGCATTCACGGGCGCGTGTTTGATATCGGCGCAGTGAAGTTCGATTCGTTCGGGCGCGTTATTTCAACATTCAGAACTCCGGTGAACCCCGGCGTCCCTCAGCTTCCGCGCATTGCAAAGCTGACGGGTTACACGGATGATGATATTGACGGTGCACCTCTGCTTTCCGAAGCGGTGAATATGCTTTCGGATTTTGCGGGAGGGGCGGCGCTTGTTCTGCATTGCCCGGAACAGCTTGATCTGCTGCATGAACTGACTGCCGCGGCAGGGCACGGAAAGGAACTCGGGCTCAGCAAGAACTGCGTTTCGGGCTCAATGCTGATGCAGTATCTCCGCCGTGACTTAAAGACGGAGGAAAGACAGCTTCCGGAGCTGAATGCGGGTGCGGCAGCGGAATGGACAGCAAAAAACACGGCCGATTTGATGAGCAAATGCCGTGAGCTGAATGTTTCGACGGTTCCGCTGATTGACTGCACGATAAAAAATCTTCACAAGCAGAAAACGAACCACATCGTGCTGCTTGCGGCAACGCAGCCCGGACTTAAGAATCTGTATAAATTGGTTTCGTATTCAAACCTTGACCATTTTTATAAGACACCGCGTATTCCGCGCAGTCTTCTCAACCTGCACCGCGAGGGTATTATAATCGGCACGGCATGTGAGGCCGGTGAGCTTTTCCGTGCAATGGTGGACGGAAAAAGCGAGGAGGAATTGCTGAAGATAGCTTCATGGTACGATTACCTTGAAATTCAGCCGATCGGAAACAATGCCTTCCTTGTGCGCGAGGGGCTTGCAAAGGATGATGAAGAGCTTCGCGATTTCAACCGCCGTATTGTTGCACTCGGCGAAAAACTGAACAAACCCGTTGTTGCAACGGGAGATGTTCATTTTATCGAACCGGAGGATTCGATTTTCCGAGCAATACTGATGTGCTCTCAGAATTTCAAAGACGCAGCGGTTCAGCCGCCTCTTTATTTCAGAACAACGGAAGACATGCTTGCGGAGTTTCAATATCTCGGCAGCGACAAGGCGTTTGAAGTTGTTGTTAAGAATACAAATTTGATTGCCGATATGTGTTCTCAGCTCCGCCCGTTTTTGGACGAAAAACAAACTTACTCGCCGGAACTTCCGGGCGCGGCGGATGAACTTAAGGGCCTTGCCCTGAACACCGCACACGAGCTTTACGGGGATCCGCTGCCGGAAATCGTTCAAAAAAGACTCGATAAGGAATTGAACTCAATCATCGGCAACGGTTACTCATCACTCTATATGGTTGCGCAGAAACTCGTTTCAAAATCCCTCAGCGACGGCTATCTTGTCGGTTCAAGGGGTTCGGTCGGTTCGTCCTTTGTTGCACACCTTGCAGGGATAACCGAGGTAAACGCGCTCCCCGCGCATTATCGCTGCCCGAATTGCAAATACAGCGAATTCCCCGATGTAGGCGATGACTCACGCTGCGGGATCGACCTTCCGCCGAAAGCTTGCCCGAACTGCGGAACTCCGCTGCGACGGGAAGGGTATGAAATTCCGTTTGAAACTTTCCTTGGTTTCAAGGGTGATAAAACTCCGGATATCGATCTTAACTTTTCGGGCGAATATCAACCCGTTGCGCACAAGTTTACGGAGGTCATGTTCGGTGAAGGCCATGCCTTCCGCGCGGGCACGATTTCGGGTGTTAAAGATAAAACCGCATACGGTTATGTGCTGCACTATTGCGAGGAATACGGGCTGAACCTTTCCGAAGCTGAAAAAAACCGTCTTGCAATGGGCTGCGTCGGCACGCGCCGAACAACGGGGCAGCATCCGGGCGGCATTGTGATCGTCCCGGAAGATTTGGAGATTTTTGACTTTTGTCCCGTGCAGCATCCGGCGGAAAAAATCGATGCGGAAAGCATAACAACACACTTTGACTTCCATGCATTGGACGACAAACTTGTCAAACTTGACATTCTCGGACATGATGACCCGACGACGCTGCGAATGCTTCAGGATATAACGGGCATAGATCCGAAGAGCATTCCGCTGCACGATGAAGAAACAATGTCAATCTTTAAGTCGGATGAGGCACTCGGAATATCCCTTAAGGAGCTGAAATGCGATGTCGGCAGCCTCGGCATTCCCGAATTCGGAACGAACTTTGTTCGCGGAATGCTGATGGATACGCGTCCGACAACAATGGAAGAGCTTGTTCGTATCGCCGGACTTTCCCACGGCACGGATGTGTGGCTTAATAATGCGCAGGATCTTGTGCGGGACGGCACCGCAACGCTGATGGAGGTTATATGCACACGCGACGATATTATGAACTATCTCATTGCACACGGCGGAGAACCCTCGCTGTCGTTTAAAACGATGGAGAGCGTCCGAAAAGGCAAGGGACTTAAGCCCGAGATGGAGGATGCAATGCACGAGAACAATATTCCGCAGTGGTATATCGACAGCTGCAAAAAAATCAAGTATATGTTCCCGCGCGCTCATGCAGCGGCGTATGTTATGATGTCTTTCCGCGTAGCATATTATAAGGTGCATTACCCGCTTGCGTTCTATGCGGTTTATTTCACGGTTCGTGCGGATAAATTTGATATTGAACAGTGCCTCGGCGGCGCGGAACGCGTACTCGGCAATCTTGAGGAGCTTAAGGCAAAGGATAAACTTGAAACAAAGGACGAGGAACAGATAGTTATCCTTGAAATGGTCTACGAGATGAATCTGCGCGGAATCGAGCTGCTCCCGATAGATATTTACAAATCGAAAGCAACGCGTTTCACTGTTGAGGACGGCAAGCTTCGCCCGCCGTTCAATGCTATTGCCGGCTTGGGCGATAACGCCGCTCTGCTGATTGAAAAAGGCGCGGAGGGAGGACGATTCATTTCCCGCGAGGAGTTTGTGAAGCGTACCCGCGCAAATTCCGCCGTGATGGAAAAGTTGGATGCCCTCGGCTGCCTTAACGATTTACCGGACAGTGATCAGGTCTCAATGTTCTGACGGGACGCCGCACGGACAGCAGGAACATCCGAACCGAGCGATATTCGGAAAATTCCGCAATATATGCAATGTTTTTTCGGAAAGCTATTGCTTTTTGAGGCAAAGTATGGTATGCTTACCCCAGTAATGAGTTTTTTGATGCGTTTAAGCCTTGAAATTGTGTTCAAATGCATCATTTCGGATGAGCGGCATGAGTTATTCGTGCATTTAAGAGTGGGCAAAACCCGCTCTTTAATTTTGAAAAAACCTTGCGCATGCATTACGTTTCGGAGGAATTGCGGTTGAAGCTGACAGACAGGATTTTTGAACTCACGGAATCAAAAGTTCGTGAATTGGGCTATGAGCTCTATGATGTTGAATATCAAAAGGAATACGACAATTGGGTTCTCACCCTCTATATCGACAGTAAAGACGGAATTTCACTTGACGATTGCGAAATTGTGAGCAATGCTGTTGATCCGATTCTTGATGAAGCGGATCCGATTGAACAGGCATACTATCTTTCGGTCAGCTCCGTCGGCATAGATCGCCCGCTGAAAAAAGACAAAGATTTTCAGCGCAGCATCGGCAAAACGATCGACGTGAAGCTTTATGCGCCGCTGAAAGGCAAAAAGGAGTTCTGCGGAGAGCTTGTTTCGTTTGATGCGGAATCATTTACGGTTCGCACATTGCCGCGAAAGCCCGGCGAAGCTTCGGAAACGGTCACCGTTGGGCGCAGGCAGGCGGCACTCGTGCGTCCGCACATAGATTTTTAAACATTCCCGGGTCTGCGGGTTCAAAAAATTAAAATTTTAAACCGAAAAATATTTGTGATTTCTAAGGAGTATAAATATAATGAAGAACAATGCCGAGCTTATCAGTGCGCTTAACGTAATCAGCAAACAGCGCGGGATTTCCGTTGATATCCTTGCGGATGCTATCGAATCCGCACTTGTAAGTGCCTATAAAAAGAACTACAATGTGAACTGCAACGTCCGTGCGAATCTGGATCGCGAAACAGGTGCAATCGAAATCTGGGCTTCCAAAACCGTTGTTGAACAGGTTGAAAACCCCTTTACGGATATTTCAATTGAAAAAGCAAAGCAGATAAATCCGCTTTATGAAATCGGCGATGTTCTCGAGGAAGAAGCGGACACAAAGAATTTCGGCAGAATCGCGGCGCAGACTGCAAAGCAGGTCGTTATGCAGCGCATTCGCGAAGCGGAACAGGGCGCAATCTTTGAGGAATATTCCGACAAAGAATACGAAGTTCTGACGGCAATCGTTCAGCGTGTCGAAAAGAACGGTGTTTATGTTGAACTCGGCAAAACCGACGGCATAATTCCGTTCAACGAAGTTATCGTCGGCGAAAACTATGCGCCGAATGATCACATCAAGGTTTATGTTCTGAAAATACAGCACGACACGAAAGGCCCGCAGATTATCGTTTCAAGGACGCATCCCGGCCTTGTAAAGCGGCTGTTTGAGCTTGAAGTACCCGAAATTCAGAGCGGAGTCGTGCAGATAAAGTCTGTTGCGCGTGAGGCCGGACAGCGCACCAAGATCGCGGTTGCAAGCTTTGACCCCCAGGTTGATGCCGTCGGTGCATGCGTCGGACAACGCGGCACAAGGGTCGAAAACATCGTCAACGAGCTCCATAACGAAAAAATGGACATCATCGAGTGGGATCCCGACATTGCGGTTTATATCGCAAAGGCACTCGGTCCCGCAAAGGTTTTGATGGTTTACATTAACGAAGCGGAAAAGGCCGCAAAGGTCATTGTTCCCGATAATCAGCTTTCACTTGCAATCGGCAAGGAAGGACAGAACGCAAGGCTTGCCGCAAAGCTCACAGGCTGGAAGATAGATATCAAGAGTCATTCCCAGGCTGAAGCGGATATGGAACTTGAGATGGGTTCCGTTGACGGCGTTCCCGGCAGCGAAAGCGGAAACGATATGTTCAATGATGACGAGGCATTCGGAGAGCAGGGGTTCAACGGTGCTCCGATGAATTTTGATGATTTCGGCGGGCAGAACATCTGATTTTCACCGAAACAAAATTTCAAACATGATTTAAATTTTAACCGAGGTTCTTGGTGAATCGGAACGGACTTCGGTACGGAGGTTGCGAATTGCAAAAGAAAATCCCTCTGCGCATGTGCGTCGGCTGCCGTGAGATGCGGCCCAAAAGAGAACTCGTGCGCGTTGTGTGCAGCAAAGACGGGCAGATTTCCGTTGACTTAACAGGAAAAGCTGCGGGACGCGGTGCGTATGTATGCCCAACGGAAGAATGCCTTAAAAAAGCCGTTAAAACACGTGCGCTTGAAAGGGCATTCTCTCAAAAAATCGAACCCGAAGTCTTTGACAGGCTTGCGGCGCAGGTTGAGCACTCAAAAACCGAACCGCAAAATTCGGCGGAAGAAAAGCGCGAAGCGGTGCCCGATTTGCCGAACTCATCCGCGAACAACAAAGAGGGGTGAGCTGCTTTGACAACAACCGACGCAAAACTCAACAATTCAATCGGTTTGGCGATGAAAGCGGGCAAAATTGCTTCCGGAGATTTTTCGGTTGAGAAAGCCGTCAGATCCGGAACGGCAAAGCTTGTTATGCTCGATGAGAGCGCGTCCGAAAACACAAAAAAACAATGGCGGGATGCATGCAGCTTCAGAAACATTCCGCTGATAAGAATCCGTGCAATGGGCAGCGCGATCGGAAAACCTGCCAGAATGGTTGCCGCCGTGACGGACGAAGGTTTTTCGGCAATGATAATTAAAAATTTCAACAAAAACAATGAAGCAATGACTGAACTTACGGAGGCAATGACCGATGACAAAGGCTGAATTATTAAACAATGCAAAAAGGATCCAAGCCGCAGCACAGGAATTGCTGGATAAAACGAGCGTCCTCAAAACAGACATCGGCAATTCTCTCCAAGCGGCAAAACGCCATGAAAGCAAACTTATCAGCAAGGAGCGCGCCGCAGAGGCGGAACGCAGAGAAAAAGAAAAGGCTGAACGTTTGATTGAATACCTCAATTCGGACGAGCAGCGCGGCGTTTACGTCAGCGATCGCGATTCCGCAGCGGGAAATGCCGCGGCGGGAATTCCCGCTGATGCAGGCACCGAAAAAGCACCAAAGGCGGAGGCGGAAAAGGTGCAGGGTGAACCGAGACCCGAAAATGCGGACAGGAAGCCCGAGAAGGGCGCGCAAAAGCCCGAACCGCCCGAGCAAAAGCCGGTGCAGCCCGCGCCGAAGCCCGAAGAAAACAAACCCGAAAAGGCGGCGGAACGGGAACAGGAACAAAACGTGGATAAGCCCGCCGAACATAAGCCCGAAAAGGCAGAACCGGTTCGGAATAACGTTGCTGACAAGGTCGCAGACAGTGTCAATGACGCGCAAGAAACAAAGGATAAAAACAACAAAGAAATGCCCGGAGCAAACAAAGAAACAAAACAAAACAGCGAACAGGCTGCAAAAGCTAAGAATACAGCGGAAAAAACCGAAATTTCCGCAAAGTCCGACTCTTCCGAACGTGTTGCGGAACGAACCGAAAATGCAGAGCAGCCCAAGAAGAACGAGTCTCCCGAAAACGGAAGGAATTCCGACAGAAGCCGCAGTCCGCAAAGAACGAACGACGGCCGCCGAGGCGACAGGCCTTCCTATGACAGAAATTCCCGCGGCGACAGACCGCAGGGCGACAGGCCTTCCTACGACAGAAATTCACGCGGTGACAGACCGCAGGGCGACAGGCCTCCTTACGACAGGAACGCACGCGGCGACAGACCGCAGGGCGACAGGCCCTCCTACGACAGGAACGCACGCGGTGACAGACCGCAGGGCGACAGGCCTTCCTACGACAGGAACGCACGCGGCGACAGACCGCAGGGCGACAGACCTCCTTACGACAGGAACGCACGCGGTGACAGACCGCAGGGCGAGCGCAGAGGAGATAACCGCGGTTTCGGCCGTCCGGATGACAAAGATGCACAGCAGAACAGGCAGCAGCGTCCGCAGCAGCGCCCCGTCGGCAGAAAGCCCGGAGAAGCACCTGCAATTATTCAAAAGGAAAATCGTGCGCCTGAAAACAAGAGCAGCTATGTTCGCACCTTCGACACCGAAAAGAAGGCAAAGAACAAAAAGACGATCATGAAGGAAACCGCTCCCTCCGCGAAAAACTGGGAGGATGACGGCGGATCCTACGGCGGCAGAAAGAAGAAAGCCGCAAAACAAACTCAATATCGCAAACCCGAACCCGTTGTTATCGAAAAAGCGGTTATAACGACAGAAACGATAACGGTACGTGATTTCTCCGAAAAAATCGGAAAACCCGCAGCGGAAATTCTCAAAAAGCTGTTCATGATGGGCATTGTTGCAAACATCAATCAGGATATCGATTTTGAGACCTGTGAGCTTGTTGCAATGGAATACGATATCGAGCTTGAGCACCAGGTTGCAAAGACTTATGAGGAGACGATGCAGGAGAATGCCGAAGAAGTGGATGCAGAGGAAGATCTTGTTCCCCGTCCTCCCGTTGTCACGATCATGGGCCATGTTGACCACGGCAAAACTTCTCTGCTTGATGCGATCCGCAAAACTCATGTTACCGAGGGTGAAGCGGGCGGCATAACTCAGCATATCGGTGCTTACACGGTTGAATGCAACGGCAGGATGATAACTTTCATCGACACTCCCGGCCACGAGGCATTTACTTCAATGCGCGCAAGAGGTGCACAGGTCACGGACGTTGTAATCCTTGTTGTTGCTGCGGATGACGGCATTATGCCGCAGACAGTTGAGGCTATCAATCACTCAAAGGCGGCGGGTGTTCCCATCATCGTTGCGGTGAACAAGATCGACAAGCCCGAGAGCAACCCGGAAAGAGTCAAACAGCAGTTGACGGAACACGGTCTCGTGTGCGAGGATTGGGGCGGCGATACGATATGCGTCCCCGTTTCCGCAAAGAAACAGCAGAATCTTGATGAGCTGCTTGAAATGGTTCTTTTGCAGGCGGATGTTCTTGACCTTAAGGCAAACCCGAACAAAGCGGCAAAGGGAACCATCATTGAAGCTCAGCTCGACAAGGGCAGAGGTCCTGTTGCAACCGTTCTTGTGCAGAACGGCACTTTGAAAATCGGCGATCCCATTGTTGCGGGCATTGCATACGGCAGGGTTCGTGCAATGATGAACGACAGGGGCGAAAACGTCAAAACCGCAGGCCCGAGCTGCCCGGTCGAAGTTCTCGGCTTCAACGAAGTGCCTTCCGCAGGCGATATCATGAACGTTGCGGAGGTTTCCAAAAAGGTTGCGGAGGAACGCCGCAACAGAATCAAAGCGGAGCAGCTTAAAAACCTGTCCAAGGTCAGCTTGGAGGATCTGTTCAGCCATATTGCCGAGGGCGAGGTCAAAACGCTCAACATCGTTGTCAAAGCGGATGTTCACGGCTCGGTTGAGGCTGTTAAACAGGCTCTCGAAAAGCTTTCCAACGAGGAAGTCCGCGTGAAGTGCATTCACGGCGGCGTAGGCGCAATTACGGAGTCGGATGTTATGTTCGCTTCCGCTTCAAACGCGATCGTAATCGGCTTCAATGTCCGTCCCGACAGCGGAGCGCGCAATCTTGCGGAGCAGGAAAAGGTCGATGTCCGCACCTACCGCATCATTTATCAGGCGATTGAAGATGTTGAAAACGCTATGAAGGGTATGTTCAAGCCCGTATTCAAAGAAGTGCATTTGGGTACAATAAGCGTCAGAAACACGTTCAAGGTCAGCTCCGTCGGCACGATTGCGGGTGCATACGTTCAGGACGGCAAGGTTCAGCGCAATGCGCAGGTTCGCGTTGTTCGCGACGGCGTGGTTATTCATGAAGGTCAAATTGCATCGCTGCGCAGGTTCAAGGACGATGTCCGCGAGGTTGCTGCCGGTTATGAATGCGGCATAGGCATTGAGAACTTCAACGATATTCACGAAGGCGATGTTATAGAAGCCTACACGATGGAAGAGGTTAAACGCTGACAACAGAATAATCCGTCCCCGGCTGTGCCGGAAACGCTTTTTGCGCCGCGGTACAGACCGGGGATTAAATCAACGCTGACCAGATAAATTTCTGCCGGAGCGTTTACGCATTAACCGAGAACCGGCATGTGTCCGAAGAACAGTTATTCGGAACGCGGAGAAGGCCGTTTGCAAAGGCGGGCTCGAACGACGGAAATTAAAATGCAGCATTTCGGCGGCAGGGATTCAAAACCCGAAAGGAAGCTTATGGCATCAGTCAGATACGACAGAATAAATGAAGAAATCAAAAAAGCACTGAGCGAAATCGTCCGCGAGATGAAAGATCCGAGAATATCTCCGATGACGACAATAATGCTCGTTGAAGCAACAAACGACCTGAAGCTTGCAAAGGTTCGGGTCAGTGTGTACGATAAGGATGATTCGGTTCGAAAAGAAACCGTTGCTCAGCTCAACCGTGCGGAAGGATTTATTGCAAGAGAGCTTGGGCGCAGAATCGATATCCGCCGAATACCGACTCTGAAGTTCACCCTTGATGACTCAATCGAGTATTCCGTGCATATTTCCGAAATAATCAACAAACTGCAAACCGAGCGCGCTCAGCTTGACGCGAATCGGAACAATGCGGAAGAAGATAAGGAAAACACCCAAAATGAAGACTAAACATGGGGCGGAGTTCGCCGATGTCCGAAAGTTTATATCCGATGGGCAGAGTTTCACGCTGCTCACGCACATTTCCCCGGACGGAGACACCCTGGGTTCGGCACTCGCGCTGAAACTGCTGCTGAACGCTCTCGGAAAAACTGCGGAGGTCGTTTGCTCGAACCCCGTTCCGAAGATTTACGGATTCCTGCCGGAATCGGAAACCGTCAAAATGCCCGAGGATGCCGAGGGCTATTGCCGCGTCATTGCCGTTGATTGTGCGGACAAGCCGCGTTTCGGCCGTGCTGTGCGTTTGTTCGATGCCGCGCAGGCAGAGGCATGTGTTGACCATCATGTTACGAACCCGCATTATGCCGAAGTGAACCTTGTTGTTTCGGATGCGGCGGCAACGGCGGAGATTGTTTATGAGCTTTACGGCATGTTCGGTGTTGCAATCGATAAGCGATCCGCAATTTGCCTTTATACCGGAATAGTCACCGACACGGGCAACCTTTCATACAGCAACACAACACCGAATGCTTTGCGGATAATTGCCGATTTCATTGAAAAGAAACTGGTTGATGTTTCGGAGGTCAACCGACTGATTTACCGAACGGTGCCGTACACGAAAACAAGGGTTCAGGGCTTTGTGACATCAAGGATTCGTCTTGAGGATGAAGGCAGAATCGGCATAGGCGTGCTTACAAGAGCTCAGATGCTGAGCTTTGATGCAACAAACGAGGATTGCGAAGGCATTGTTGACTGTGTTCGTGATATCGACAGCGTTAAAATCGCAATTTTTATCCGTGAAGGCGCGGACGGAAGTTTTAAAGTCAGCCTTCGCAGCAAGGATATCGGGGACGTTTGCCGAATTGCAAACAAATTCGGCGGCGGCGGGCATGAAAGAGCGGCCGGATACACGGCATGGCTGCCCCTTTCAACCGTTGTTGCGAGCGCGACAGAGGCGGCAATTGCAGAGCTGAAAAGGGATGAGAAACACGATTCTTCTCCCGATACGCACTAATGCCCGAATGAAAAGCAATGATGCGTTTCAACAGAACAACAAAGGAATTATTGATTAACAATGCAATTTGAAGGAGTAGTCAGCGTGCTGAAACCGCCGGGAATGACATCGAGCGATGTCGTGGTGGATATACGCAGAATCTTCGGCGAACGGCGCGTCGGACATACGGGAACGCTTGACCCTGCTGCGGCGGGCGTTTTACCCATCTGCATAGGCAGGGCAACCCGCCTGTTTGACTATCTTGTTGATAAAGAAAAAGAATACATTGCGGAGATTCGGTTCGGAGCGGAAACCGACACGGAGGATGCCTGCGGCACGGTGATCGCCGAAAGCAGCCGCATGGTTTCAAAAGCGGAGCTTGAAAAAATTCTGCCTGATTTCATAGGTGAAATTGAGCAGGTGCCGCCGATTTATTCGTCTTTGAGTGTGAACGGCGTTAAAATGTACAAGCTGGCACGCAGCGGGAGCGTTACAGCTCCGGCTGAGGAACGCAGGCGGAGAATCAGAGTTTTTTTGCTTGAAACCATTTGTGAACTCGAACAAAACAGCTTACTCATCCGCATTCGATGCTCAAAAGGCACATATGTCCGTTCGCTTTGCAGGGACATCGGACTAGCCCTCGGCTGCTGTGCATACATGCCGTTTCTGCTGCGAACCGCTTCCGGAACCTTCGACATCAGCGAAGCGCATACGATCGCGGAACTGAAGGAACTGAAGGAAGCGGGGGAACTTCAATCGGTTGTTGTTCCCGTTGACGAGGCTGCGCGGCACCTGCCGGAACTTCGCCTTTTTAACCTTTCCGAAAAGCAAAGGACGCTTATTTCAAACGGAGCTTCGGTTGAATGCGGGCAGGCTGAGCCGGGAACGGTCTACAGACTGTATCTTGAAAATGAATTCATGGGTCTTGCGCTGCGGGATGATTCCGGATTGCATATCACCGTATGGTTCGGGAAGGAGAAATGAGCGTTTGATGCAGAACAAGGACAAAATTAACACGCCGGGCACAGAGTATACGAACGCAGCCAAACCGGGTACGGTGGTTGCTCTCGGCATGTTTGACGGAATGCATGTCGGTCACAAGAAGATAATTGACGCAGCCGTTTTGATAGCGCGGCAATCCGGACTTGTTCCCGCTGTGTTTACGTTTAAGAATCATCCGCAGGAGCTTTTCGGCAAAAAAGTTCTTCGGCTTTGCAGCAATGAAACCCGCACCGCTCTTATGCGCAGGCAGGGCATTGAGCTGGTTGATGAGGTTGAGTTTACAAGTGCGATTCGCGACCTTTCCGCAGAGAGTTTTATCCGAATGCTTGCCGAAAGATTGAACCCAAAGATTATTGTTGCCGGGTTTAATTACACTTTCGGAAAGAAAAAGCAGGGGAACAGCGAGACGCTTCAAAGGCTTTGCCAAAAATACGGAATCAAAACGGCGATTATTCAACCCGTGCTTTTGGGGCGCGAGCCTGTTTCAAGCACGAGAGTTCGAAACATGATAACATGCGGGAACGTTCAGGATGCACAGCTCCTTTTGGGAAGAGCTTATGCCCTTGACGGCATAATCGTTCAAAACAAGCGTATAGGAAGGACAATCGGCTATCCGACGGCGAATATTGAACCCGATTCCGCCCGCGTGATTCCCGCAGACGGAGTGTATGTGAGCATGGCACGCGTCAACGGCGACATAATGCCTGCCTGCACAAACATCGGAACGAACCCGACTGTCGGCGGAACAAAACGCACGATAGAAACGCATATTTTTGACTATGACGAGGATATTTACGGACTTCCGATGTCGGTATGTTTCGTTAAAAAAATCCGCGATGTCAAAAAGTTTGAATCGCTGGACGCTCTTAAGGAGCAGATTCGGATTGATGCAGGAATTGCAAGGACATATTTCGGCTGCTGATGCACGGTATGCGGTTCTTAAAAATGCATTTCCTGCGGTCGATTTGAGTTCTGAGCCTGATTAAAATGCGGTAACTGAAAGGGAAAACTATGATAACTGTGCTTCTGTCCGTTTTTTGCCTCATTGCGGGTTATCTTCTCGGCAGCATAATGAGTGCGGTGAAGATTGCACGAAGCAAAAGCACGGATATCCATGCCTGCGGAAGCGGCAATGCAGGTTCAACAAATGTATTGAGAACCTTCGGCTGGAAATGGGGGCTTATCTGTTTGGCGAGCGACAGTGCGAAGGGTGCGGCAAGCGTCGGCGTGGGTTACGCCGCTGCGGCAATTGCTCCGGCACTGTTTTCGAATTATGTCATGCCCGAAAACCTGAGCGGAATACTCGGCTGCATAGGGCTGTTGGGTGCGATACTCGGGCACTTGCTGCCTGTTTTTTATGAGTTCCGCGGAGGGAAATGCGTTGCGGTCGCGCTTGGCGGTCTGCTTGTGCTGTCCCCGGTTCAGCTGCTCATTGCTGTTGGTTGTGCGGTTATTCTTATTGCAATAACAAAAATGGTTTCCGTAGGCTCTGTTGTCGGCACGATAATCGCGACTGCCCTTGTGATTTACCGCAACCGGGGCAATATTCCGCTGATGCTCATTGCTGTTGTGATTGCCGCTGTTGTCATCACTGCTCACCTTCCGAATATCAGGCGAATTATGGAGGGCCGCGAGAGACGGCTCGAAAAAATCGAGTGGGAGAAACAGCGGACTGAAAAAGAAGAAACATGCGGCAGCCGTCAAAATGACCAAAACTCCGCAAACGAGTCCTGATAAGCTGCGCTTAATTGTGAACCCGAATGCCGCACTGATTAAACTTTGTATGCTAAACCGATATTGAAATGCCGTTCCGAAAACGTAAGTCGGGCGGCTTTTTATTTTGAATCCGATGCGAATGCATTGCGACGGCCTGCAAAACCATATTGAACTTGCAAAAAAAGAACTTTTTTATTCCAAGGCGCGGCGGCACGGTCGAACTGTGTGCACACCGCAAATAATGTATCGGGAGGCCGATTCATGCAAATTATTGCACTCACGGGAAAAACATATTGAATATATTGCATGAACGTGATATAATTGTCATTCCGAAAAGGGCGATGAATCGGTACGGAGGAGAATCATTATGATAGATTACCATGTACACACGAATTATTCGGCAGATGCATCCGCAACAGTGACGGAGCAGCTTGAAGCCGCCGCCGAGCGCGGATTGAGTGAGATTTGCTTCACGGATCATGTTGATTTCGATAACGGCGATAAGTCAATGCCGCCATCGGATCTCGGTGCATTGCGAGAACAGCTTTTGCCTTACAACGGACTATATAAAGGAGTGCGCATACGCCGCGGAGCGGAAGTTGCTCTGAACGACTGGAACTGCGCCGAAAAAGCACGGCGGTACATTGCGCCGCATGACCTCGATTTTATTATCGGTTCAATACATGTTGTGGGCGGATTTGATGTTTACTATCCGGAATACTACATCGGAAAAACAAAACAGGATGCATACCTTTCCTACCTTCAGACGATTCTCAAAGGTATTAAAACCTGCGATTACATGAACATACTCGGTCATTATGACTTCATTGCAAAGTATTCGCCGTATGAGGACAGGCGAATGACGCTTGATATTTCAAAGGAGCTTTTTGCGGAGATTTTTTCATATCTTGCAAAAAACGGAAAGGGAATTGAAATCAACACTTCGGCATGGTGGGATGATCCCTGCTGGGGTGAGGATGTATTAAAGCTTTATCGCGATCTCGGCGGTCAATATATAACAACCGGTTCCGATGCACACAGAAGCGACAGGGTCGCAAAGCGCATAAATGAGGCGGAGAAACTTGCAGCGGCGGCAGGCATTCCGCTGATTGCGACGTTCCAAAGAATGAAACCGATATTCCACCCGCTCGGAAGCATTTGATGCGAATGCACTTAATCGCGCGGATGCCGGTTTGGGCAGCTTTCGTAAACAGCAGGGACTGATCCTTTGCTGCAGCGAATGACTCGGCTGATTTTTGAGTTCGGCTGAAAACAAAAACATATTGTTAAACCTGAAAGGATGCAAGTTGACAGAAAACGGTTCGCAACTGAATGAAAACCCGCCTGAAACACTGACGGTGCATTCCGCTCTTGAACGCTGCGTGGATTATATCGGCAGGGTTGATATTGATTTTATCTGCGCGCTGGCGCGGGTCGATAAAGCGGAAGCATTTCAATCTCTCAAGGGTGCGATTTACTATGATCCCGAAAAGAGCTGTTTTGTTACGGCGGAGGAATACCTTTCCGGAAATATTATGAAAAAGCTTGCTGCCGCAAAATCGGCACTTGAGCAGCAGGCTGAAACCGCAAAAACGGCAGGGGATGAATCTAATACCCGAAAACAAATGCCGGATGATTGGGATTTTTCGGAAAATATCTCTGCGCTTGAGGTTGTGATGCCGCCCGTTGTGCAGCCGGGGCAGATAAAGGCGTCAATGGGCAGTCCGTGGATTCCCGCTTGGGTCTACCGTGATTTTATAATTGCTTTAATCGGTATCCGTTCCGCTTCCGGAAAGCCGAAAATCAGCGTTGAATACATTCGCGCCGCAAATCATTATATAATTCACGGAAAAAAGCATTTCACGGACTTTACGCGTGCAAAACTTACTTACGGCACGGAACGCATGAACGCTTTTGAGATTATAGAGCGAATGCTCAATTCGCGCGAAATTGCCGTTTACGACACATATATTCCTTACGGCAAGGAACAGCAGGTTCGCCGTGTCAACAAAGCCGAAACTCTGCTTGCGCAGGAGAGAGCGCGGCAAATTGCGGAAAGATTCTCATTCTGGCTCTTCAGGGATGAGCCGAGAAGAATTCAATTGCTTAACTACTACAACGAAAACTTCTGTGCGATCCGTCCGCGGCATTTTGACGGCAGCAGAATGCTCCTTCCGGGCAAAGATCCGAACATTAAGCTGCAAAAGCATCAGCTGGATGCCGTGAAAAGAATCGTGCATTCAAAAAATATCCTGCTGGCGCATCAGGTCGGCGCGGGCAAAACCTATGTCATGGCGGCAGCGGCAATGGAAATGCGCCGGCTTGGCATTTCAAAACGCAATCTGTTTGTTGTTCCGAATAATATTCTCGAACAATGGCATTATGAGTTCACCCGGCTTTATCCTGCGGCGGAGGTCATTGTAATTGAACCGAAAAGTTTCACTCCCGCAAACAGGAACCGCGTTTTGAAACAGATTATTGAAAGCGACTGTGATGCGATAATCATGGGTTACGGCAGTTTTTCGCTTATCCCGCTTTCGCGCGGGGAGCGTGAACGCGAATTGAACGCACACCTTGCGCAAATTGCGGAGTCCATGCGCAGTGCAGTGTACAGCGATGCATATATCGTGCTGAACAGATTTGCGTCGCGTATTGAACACAGGCTGCAAAAGCTTTGGGAGGAGGAACAAACTCTTCCGAAGGGTGCTGTTTTTTTCGATGACCTCGGGATCGACACGATATTTGTTGACGAAGCGCATAATTTTAAAAACATCAGTATTGAAACCAAACACGGCAGTCTGCCGGGGCTGAACCCGAAGGGCTCGAAAAAGTGCGATGATTTGATGGCAAAACTCCGCTATATACAGCGCACGCATGACGGACGGGGTGCTGTTTTTGCAACAGGAACCCCGATCACAAACTCCGTTTCGGACATGTACACGATGCAGCGGTACCTCGGCTATGAACATATGGACGAGCTGAATCTGCTTGAGTTTGACAATTGGGTCAAAATGTTTTCCGAGGTTACGGAAGAATTCGAAGTTGAGGCGAACGGTATAGGCTATCGGCTGCGCCGCAGGCTCAGCAGGTACTATAACCTGCCCGAACTGTCGCTGCTGTTTTCGGATATTGCGGATTTGTATTTTACTCCGGAAGATGATAAAAGGATTCCGCATAAGGTGAATTATATCAATTGTACCGTTCCGGCAAGCGAGTCCCTCAGAAAGTATATTGAGGAGCTTGCGGTGCGCGCAGAGGCGGTAAAGAGCGGCAGCGTTGCCCGAACGGAGGACAATATGCTGAAAATCACGACGGATGGCAGAAAAGCCGCTCTCGACATGCGTCTTGTTAACCCCGAGGAGCCTGATAATCCGAATTCAAAACTTAATACATGCGTTGAAAATGTGTTCAGAATCTGGAGTGAACGCGATAAACTGACCCAGCTTGTGTTCCTTGACCAAAGCACGCCGAAGGACGGGTTCAATCTTTACGACGATATAAAACAAAAGCTTATCCTGCGCGGCGTGCCTGCGGATGAAATTGCGTTCGTTCATGATGCTGTAAACGACGCAATGCGAACAACGCTTTTTAACAAAGTTCGCAAGGGACGCATACGTGTGCTTATCGGTTCAACTTTCAAACTCGGCATCGGTGCGAACGTTCAAAACAATCTGCTTGCGGTGCATCACCTTGATATTCCGTGGCGTCCGTCGGATGTTACCCAGCGTGAAGGCCGAATGCTGCGTCAGGGCAATCGAAATGACGAGGTAATGATATATCGCTACATCACAAACGGGAGCTTTGATGCTTATTCGTGGCAGCTTCTTGAAAACAAACAACGGTTCATATCTCAAATTGTAAACGGTGATTGCCCGAGCAGAAGCGGTGACGAGGTTGATGAAGTTGTGCTCACATACAGCGAAGTCAAGTCACTCGCCGTCGGAAACCCGCTCATAAAGCGAAAGATTGAGCTTGAAACGGAGCTTCAGCGCAAACTTGTTTTGAAATCAAAGCATGAGCGCGCAAAGACAGAAGCGGCGGAGCAGCTTTTGCAATTGCCCGCAAAGAACAGCGAATTGCTGAAACTGCGCGACATTCTTCAAAAAGATATGCTTCTTGCGGAACAAAACACCGGCGAGGGGTTTTCAATGATGCTTGCGGGCGAGAATTATACACGGCGGCGCGATGCGGGCGAAAGGCTGATAGAGCTGCTTGCGGAACATGCATTTATACGTGAGGAAAAGCGAATCGGCACATATCGGGGGTTCAAACTCTTTCTTGCGAACGATATTTCGGGGGCAAGGCGAATCTTTCTGCTCAAGGGCAGTGGGACCTATCGTTCCGATTTAAGCGAAAGCGCGATGGGCATCATTGCAAGGCTTGATAACGTTGTTAACGGCCTTAAAACACGGCTTGAAGCTGCACTCGGCAGCATAGAGCGTATGGAGCAGGACGAGGCGGAGCTGCGTTCGGAGTCTGAAAAACCGTTCCCGTTTGAAACGGAACTTACGGAACTGCGCCGTGAGCTGAAAAGGGTCAACGGCGAACTCGGAATGCTGTAAATTTGGATGATATATAAAATAACAGTCGGCTGATTGTTGATTACGGAGGAAAAAATGCAAAATCAGCACAATTATTCCGTTGATGATATAAAGGTAATGGAAGGCCTGGAGGCGGTTCGTGTCCGTCCGGGCATGTATATCGGCAGCACGGGAAGCAGGGGTCTGCACCATATGCTTTGGGAAATCGTTGATAATGCCGTTGATGAAGCGGCAAACGGGTTTGCAACGATCGTCAGCGTTACAATTAACAGGGATAATTCCGTGGTTGTTGAGGATAACGGCAGGGGAATCCCCGTAGGCATTCATGAAAAGCTGCATGTGTCCGGCGTTGAAGTTGTTTATACTCAACTCCATGCGGGCGGAAAATTCAACAACGATTCATACGGGTTCTCGGGCGGATTGCACGGTGTCGGTGCATCGGTTGTTAACGCGCTTTCCGAATACGTTGAGGTTGAGGTTGCAACGGGCGGAAAGCTGTATTCAATCAAATTCCACAGCTATGAAGATTCGGACGGCAACATGCATTCCGGAATGCCTGTTGCTCCGCTTGCCGAGGTCGGAAGAACGCGGCGGCAGGGCACAAGGGTAACATTTTTGCCGGACAAACGTGTTTTTGAAACGATTGAAATGAATTCCGAAGTCGTTGCAAAACGCCTGCGCGAGCTTGCGTACCTGAACAAAGGGGTAACGTTCAAATTCACCGACAACAGGCTGAAGGACGAAAATAAGAGCCGCGAGTACAAATACGACGGCGGCATTGTGGATTTTGTGTGCTATCTTAACAGTGAAAAAACCCCGCTGTATAAAGAACCGATATACTTTCGCGGAATGCGCGGCACGGGCAAAGATGCAATCATCGTTGAAATTGCAATGCAGCATAACGATGGCTATACCGAAAGCATCTTTTCATATGTCAACAATATTCCGACGACCGAGGGAGGCACGCATGAGACCGGATTTAAGTCCGCTCTGACCAAGGTCATGAACGATTATTGCCGTCGAACCGGAATCCTGAAGGAGAAGGATGCGCCGCTGCCGGGTGAGGATTTCCGCGAGGGACTCACGGCGGTCGTGTCGCTTAAAATGAGTTCGATTCAGTTTGAAGGGCAGACGAAAACAAAACTCGGCAATACCGAAGCGCGTACGGCGGTTGAAGCTGTTGTTATGGACGAGTTGACACCGATACTTGAAAACCTTAAGAATTCGGATCTTGCCGCCGCAATTGCGGACAAAGCGGTGAAGGCGGCAAAAGCGCGTGAAGCTGCAAGAAAAGCAAAAACCATGGCGCGTGAAAAGTCCAAGCTTGAAAACGCACCTCTCGTCGGCAAGCTTTCAAGCTGCACGGGCAGAACACCGGAGCAAAACGAACTCTTCATCGTTGAAGGCGATTCGGCAGGCGGCAGCGCAAAGCAGGGCCGTGACAGACGGTTCCAGGCAATACTGCCGCTGCGCGGCAAACCGTTGAATGTTGAAAAAAGGCGCATTGAGCAGGTGCTTGAAAATGACGAATGCCGCTCCATCATAACCGCCCTCGGAACCGGCATAGGCGAGGATTTTGAGCTTAAAAACCTTAAGTATCATAAAATCATCATTCTCTCCGATGCCGATCAGGACGGTGCGCATATACGCGCTCTGCTTCTTACGTTCTTCTATCGCTACACAAAGGAACTGATAACGGGAGGGCATGTTTACATGGGTATGCCGCCTCTTTACAAGGTTCAAAAGGGAAACAATGTTACATATGCCTATGACGATGAAGAACTTGCCCGAATTACGAAAGGCATGAAGGGGTACACCTTGCAGCGGTATAAAGGCTTGGGTGAAATGAATCCGGAGCAGCTTTGGGAAACAACGCTTAACCCGGAGAACCGTTCACTTGTTCAGGTGACGATTGAAGACGCGGCGTATGTAGAACACCTTGTAACGCTTTTGATGGGAGACAAGGTTGCTCCCCGCAAGGAGTACATCACCGAACATGCGAATTTCAACCGCGTGGATTCTTTTGAGGACAAAATCGGTTGATGTTGAAGTTTAACGCCGCTTCGGAGTACAACGCGATACACAATCAGATTGATTAGTGCAGCCTGCGGTCAATCAAAACCGAACAACATACAAAAGCATCCGAAAGCAGCGGAACTGCACGGATGCTTTTGGATATTTATCCGAAACAAAAAAACTAAACGATTTGAAAAATATAAAACTTCAGATAATCCGTCTCGGGTACATTCCAAAGAATCGGGTGATCGGGAGCCTGCTGACGCGCTTCGATTTGACGCAGCTGAACCCCTGCATCCTCTGCGGCATTGTGAAGCATCTTACGGAAAAGCTCATCGGTCATGAAATGCGAACATGAGCAGGTTGCAAGATAGCCGCCGCGCGGAAGGAGTTTCATTGCTTTTGCATTGATGGCTTTATAGCCCTTTACCGCACTGCCGATCGTATCCCGACTTTTGGTGAAGGCGGGCGGGTCGAGTATTATGTAATCATAACCGTGTTTGCGATTGGATTCCATATCGGTCAGAAGATCAAAGACATCGGCGCAAACGAAATCCATTCTGCCCGAAAGCCCGTTCAGCTCCGCATTTCTGCGCGTTTTTTGGATTGCATCCGCAGAAATATCAACGGCAGTGACATGCTTTGCACATGCAGCGGCGGCGTTCAGTGCGAATGCGCCCGTATGCGTGAAACAATCGAGAACCGTTTTGCCGGCAGCAATCTTTGCAGCGGCACGACGGTTATATTTCTGGTCAAGGAAAAAGCCCGTTTTTTGTCCGTTGATAACGTCGATTTCGTATTTGATTCCGTTTTCTTCAATCATTACCAATCCGCTGTCCGGTGCGGGAGGCAGGAGATCACAGCTGATAAAGCCCTTGTGCTGAGTCAGACCTTCCTTTTCGCGTATGGCGACATCGTTTCTTTCGCAAACGGCCCGAATATTAATGCCGAACTCTTTGAATACTTCAATAAACAGCGGAAACAGGCGGGACTTAAGCATTTCGGTGCCGAGGGAGAGAATTTGAAAAACAAGAACATCCCCGAAGCGGTCCACCGTCAGCCCGGGAAAACTGTCGGCCTCACCGAAGATGATTCTGCAGCAGTCAAAATCGTTTCCCATGACCGTTTGGCGGTACTCAAGCGCATAACGAATTCGCCTGCGGAAAAAGTCATCGTCAAACCTGTCGTTTGCATTGCGTGAAAAGATGCGAATGCGAATTTTGGAATTGTCATTTATGAACCCGGTTCCGATGAACCGATCCTTTTTTGTATAAACATCAACAAGCCCGCCGTTCGTATAATCACCGTCAACGGAAAGCACCTCCTCCGCATAAACCCACGGGTGCCCGCCTTTGAGTGCGCGTTCCGCCTTTTCGGATACTTTTGCTTTCGGATACATTCGCATTATTAACAAACCAACCTCTCTGCCGCATTCGGCAAAACTGTTTGTTGAATATAACACAATCGGGCGTGGATTTCAAGTGCGGTTTCAACTTGCCGTGCCTGCACAGCGAAAAAACAGTCGAAAGTGTTTGTTCTGCCTTGATTTGCGGCAGATGCGCCGTATCAGTCAGACAGTGTCGGTTCGAAAGGTTCAACGGCGGAGCAGCTTATCTCATATGCAGTGCGCATTTCCTCCGTTCCGTCTTCAAAAACTTTTTTATATTCGCGGCTTTGCAGCCTTCCGATAACGTGCATTCCGATGCCGACCTTCATATCCTGCAAATACCTTGCGTTTCGTCCCCAGGCGATACAGGGCAGATAGTCGGATTTGCCGTACCGTCTGTTGACTGCAAGCAGAACGTCCGCAATTTCACGTAAAAAAGGAGTCGTTCTGTATATTACGGGCTTACAGATGTATCCGAACAGTTCAACTTCGTTTTTGTATGCAAAAGCATCGGTTTCATCCGCCGAAGCAGGAATGAATTCACGTGCAAACACGGTGATGATAAGTCTGCTGCCTTTTTCAGTCTGTTGATTATAGGAACGTATCTGTCCTTGGACATGAAAATACATACCGTGTTCAACAGGTATGCCGCCGAGCAGCCGTTCGCTGACGGTGACGGGTATTTTGTCCTCGGCTCCGCTCAATCTTTGAACGGTGAGTACAAGCTTGAAAAAAGCCTCTCCGTAAATTGTATGACTGTATTCCGGGCCGTCCGTAACCCTGCCTGAAAGACTGATGCTGTTGTTTGTATCCGGCATATTGCCCTCCGTAAGTTCGAGTATTCACTGAATGAGTCCGTTTTTCAAAAACAAGGTAAACTTCCTTTGCTTTTTCTGAAAACGATGCCGTACAGTGGCCTGTTTAAATTCTATTCAACGATATTCAAAATAGACTTGTTGATTTGGCCTTATCTATATGATAGAATAGCGCGAGAAAAGAACAGGACGGGGGAAATATGAAAAATACGAAACAGGATGAAACCTTTTTGCGGGAAACGAGGCATGTTATCGAGCGGCATATTGAGCTGTATCCGAAATGTGAGCCGGACGACATAGCAAAGCTGCTTTATCAAAGCGAATTCGGCTGCGGGCATTTTGTGCGCAGCAAAGAGATTGCGGAGGAGTATCTGAAGAGGGAGTATGAAGCGTGTATGCTGACAACGAAAGCCGCCGCTGCCGGGGAACACCCATTGACGGATGAAACAGGCGGGATGTTCGTTCGGGTGCACCTTGAACCTTTGGCACGGTACGGTATACCGCTCTCAAGGCTTGCGGAGCTTTTTGTGCGTTCATCGGAGGTTCGAACGGGTTCAACGGACGGAATGCTGAAAAAGCTCAGCTTGCTGAAAGAAATCTGCCGGCAGGGGAAAACTCCGTTTGACGAAGAAACGCTGTCGGCTTTTCTTAAGAAATACGTTGCGGCGGGCTGCCCGGCAATACATCACAGCGAGACTTACCGTCGGCTTTACCATCCCGCGTATCGCGTGATTTGCAGAGAATTCCTTCCCGAACTCTGCGATTGCGGCGCTGACGGATGATTTGCAGGCTCAGGGCTTAAATCTTAAGTCCGATACTCAAGTCCAAAACCTGAAATGGAGACAAGATTTAAAAAAAATGCACAGCCGAAACGCAATTGCGGGCGGCTGTGCATTTTTGATTACAGCGATTTAGGCGGCAAAAGAAAGCTCGTTGAAAATCGATCAGATTTCAACATTGCCGTTGCCGGGGCGTGCACAGGTGATTTCAAGATTGCCGTTGCGCTCACGAAGCTTGTCGATAAACTCTTTTTCTTTCCGCGCATCACGCAAAGTGATCTGGTAGGTGAGCTTGAACAGGCTGCCCATGTTGGTGGTCTTAACACGGATGAGCTCATGGCGGGAAGTGTAAGTGCTGAAAATATCATTGAAAACTTCATCATAGATGAGACTTTCGGGAATGACAATCTTGAGGTCGCGCTCTGCGGAACCCGCTTTGCCGAAATTGATGCTTGCAAGCGCAATGTCAACCAAAAGAACGAACACGGCAAGGATGACCGCAATTGCAATATAACCCATGCCTGTTGCAAGGCCGACAGCCATTGCGAGGAAGATGCTTGTTATTTCACGTGCGGAAGCGGGTGCGGAACGGAAGCGGACAAGGCTGAAAGCACCGGCAACAGCAATGCCTGCGCCGAGCTGTCCGTTAACAAGGGCGATAATCGTTTGAACTATCATCGGCAGAAGCACAAGGGAGACCGAAAGGCTCTTGGAGGGACGATTTCTGTATCGACTGCAAACGGCGATGAGAACGCCCAATGCAAGAGAAACAAGCAGGCAAACAATAAACCCGCCTGCGGTCAGGGTGCTTGTGGTGGAGAAAATACTGTCGATAACGTTGTTAAGCATAGTGAAAAATCCTTTCGTTTATGGATGAAAACATTGGGCACGGAACGATACCGGATCGTTCAGCCGCAATATGCAGCACCGCGTTTTTGAGAAAGAATGCGGTTAAGTTCGATGTTATACGCGGTTGCGTATTTTGAGAAGCTTGTCGGAAAGATCCTGTGTTCATCAAGGAGTGCGGCAAGCCAAAGCGGCAGAGTGTGCGGAGTTTTAAGCTCCATTATGCATTTGCCTGCGGGCAGAATGGGGTCGCCGTACGTGCCGCTTAACAGGTCGAGGTTGTGCGTTCTGTAGCGCAGATTTTCGTCGATTGTCAGTCTCAAATCCCCGACGCCGTTTTCCGCATAGGCAGTGCGTTCGCAAAATATTCCGAAAGACGGCCGAAGCTCCGGATAAAAGCGGAGCGCATAATCAATTTCACGCGCAATTTGCTTGTCGGGGCAGGGCGCATCACCGCAGAGAAACTCTATTGCATCGGCATAGGGCATTTCGATTCGGCGCTTATACACAACACCTTTGTATTTCTTCTTAAGCTCAATAAAAGCGTTCGATTCTGCCGATGGAGTGCCGTAGCACCGCAAACGGAGCTTTTCCTTATAAATCGGATGCTCTATAGAGGCACGAATCAACCGCATGTCGGCAGTGTCAAAATAAATGCTGCTGACAGTGCTTTTTCCGTAAGAATCAACATGCATATGCTGCAAAAGCACGGGCAGCATTGCGGCGAACTGCTTGTCCGAAACAATATACTTTTTCTCAATACGGGTAAAAATGTTATCAATTTTAACCGTTTGCAATGTCACAACCTCCGTTTCTGCCGAAATGCACCGGATGCGGAGCACTTCGGAATAATCCCGCTCGGCACAACGGCGGAGCGGGCGGTGAGACCATTCTCGCATTACCAATATTATACCACTGAAACAGGGCGACCGAAAGACAAAAAGGGCTCTTTTAACGGCAAATATTGTATATAGTACTTTGAAAACGGTCAAACAATGCTTAATCGGGAATATTGTCAACAAAAATTCATAATATATCGAGCCAGATTCCCATAGGCAATTTTGCGAATGTCCGCATCGCTCAAGCCCATGCGGCTCAGCTTGTTCGCAATCAACGGCAGTCCGCTGCTGTTTTCAAGCCCGTCGATATAGCGGTTCATGCCGTCAAAATCCGACCCGAGCGCAACGCAGTCGATTCCGCCGATTTCGATGAAATGCGCGATATGCCGTATCACATCGTCGAGTTCGGCAGTGCGTTCATCGGTCAATTGTCTGTAATAAAAATTGACGCCGATTACACCGCCTTGTTTTGAAATCGCGCGAATATGCTCATCTTTCATGCAGCGCGGGTGACTGCATAATGCGCGTGCATTGGTGTGCGACGCAAACACGGGGCGTGCTGCAATGCCCAACACATCGTCAATGCCTGCATCCCCGAGGTGTGCAAGGTCAACAGCCATTCCGATTCGGCACATCTCTTCAACAACACGCTTTCCAAGGGCGGTCAAGCCCTTTTTGCTTCCGCGTTTTCCAGCCGGATAGGCAAGACTGTTAACGTCATTCCAAGTCAGCGTCATTGCGCGCACTCCGAGACGATACAGCATTCGAAGGTTTTCAACGCTGCCTTCGACAGCCTCACCGCCTTCAACGGTCAACACTGTTGCAATTTTGTCCTGAGTTACGTCAAAATCACGGGAGAACGGCACAAAACACGGATTTGATTCAAGCATTCGATAATAGGAATCTATCATGTTAAGGCATTGACTCAGCGGGTTCTGCTTCAGCAGCATGTCTGTCCATGCGGCAAAGAACTGAAGCTTCACTCCGCCCGCTGCCATGTTCCGAAGGCTCATGCTCTGATGCCCGGAGACGGTTTGAATATCATAATCATAGTATGTCATTCCGTATAAAAAATCACAATGCGCATCCGCAAACGGCAGCTTGTTTGAAGCGCTGCTCTCTTGCGGCAGAATTTGTTCGACCATGTTAATCCCTCCAATCTGCAGCTCCGCATGCCGCGGAGGCCGACCGTATCACAATATTATAACATAAATCGAATAAAAATGCATTTGATAAAAAAGCGCGGCGGGTTGTTGAGAACAGATAATTTCTTCTGCGGAAGACAATCACCGGACGGAGATGCGGAGTATGATATAAAATACCGAAAAAAGTCACAATTTATTTTCAAATGGAGTCGAAAACCTATTGTAAAGAGCAAACCGCAATTGGTATAATAAGGTGCGGAGTTCAGAGGAGCTCTGCAAGGTGCTTTTGTATATTAACCGGAGGTGACGCAAATGAAATGCAGAAATTGTGGCCACGATAATCCCGAGTATTCCGAAGTATGCGAGAATTGCGCAGTTTCACTGCGCTCGGAGCCGCAGCGCGATGATGATACCCCGTCTTGGGGTTTCGTTGACGAGAACAAGGATATCAGGTTTTCTTTCGGAGGGCGAAATGCCGCGCAAAACAATAATCCCGCAGGCATGAACCAAAACACTGACAGCGACCTTGATGAGCTTGAAAGACAGTTCACATGCGACGTCGGTGATTGGAACGAAGTTCAGAGACGTCCGAACGCAAGTCGACAGAAAAATAACCGCCAAAACGCTGCCGCTGCGCAGAGAAATGACAGAACAAGCAGCCCGAACGGAGCGGAACGGGCGAACCGCAGCAGCGCGCAGAATACACAGGGCGCATTCGCCGGTGACAGACTTCCGTGGGATAACGATTCTGCAAACACACGCAGGCAGCAGCCCCGCACGGAAAGGCAGTCAAACCCGGATGACGAATATGATTCCGATGATTTCGATGATGCGGATGCATACGACGGCCGCGAACGCGGGAACAAGCGCACGAAGAAGCAGCGCGGAAAGGGCAGAGATTCGACTGATATTCAAGATGATTTCGACACTGCCCGCACGAGTGCCGATTACGGAGCAAAGCGGGGCAGACGCGATGATTCATATGATGAATTTGAAGACGTGAACCGCAGAAGCGATCGCAAACGCGGAAAAGGCGGTGCGTCCGGTCTGCGTATTGCAATAATTGTGCTTGCTGTTGTGGCCGTAATTGCGGCCGGCGTGCTTGCATACACCCTTTTGAACGGCAGCAGCATCGGCGGCGAAAAAACAAACAGCGTTATCGTCAACCCCAACAATCCGGACAGCTACTATATCACTGTTTATGCAAAAGCCGGTTCTGTCCTTGTTTATGAGGACAGCACAGGTGCACAGACCGAACAGCAGGTTCCCGAAAAAGGATATGTAACTTTCAATGTTGCATCCAACCGCCTGCGCCCGATAACACCCATTGAGGGCGAAAGCTGCGACATTTACCCCTCGGTAAGTCTCAAAAATGAGGACGGAACGCTGACAAAGCTGGAGATTCCGCGCATAACGCTCAGAGTTCCGACGCTTAATGCATCCTTCGAAACGGCTGAAGACATAACGAGCGACAACGGCGTTATAGAAATCAAAGGGCATGTTGACTTGACTCAGACAGATCTTCAGAACAATCTGCCTGTTGTCACAATCAACAACGAAACCGTGCAGCCCGCGCCCGACGGCAGCTTTGCTTACACAACAAAGCTTGACAAGGGTGAATACGAAATTGTCGGCGAAATCAAGCTCGGCGGATACATGATCATGCGCCGAACCTTCAAGGCAACCGTCAGCAAACAGCTGACCGCATCCGACATAATTTCAATACCCGAGGAAGTTGATACCCGAGTTCTGAATGTTGAAACTTCAATTGAACTCACCGGTACCGTTCCCGCAGGAGCTGTGCTTCAGGTTGTTCCCAAGGATGCGGAATGCACCGTTAAGGATCAGCCCACAGTTGACGAAAACGGGAACTTCAGGTTTTCCGTAAACCTTCCCACCGCCGCAAAGTGCTATGAGCTCCAGCTCACCGCAACCCTTGCGGACGGAACGGTTTACACGCGTCCGTTCTTTGTGGAACGTCCGCCGGTGTTTAACGAATATGTTCCCACCGTTTGGAGAGGTGATTACAGCGAGATGTCAAAACCCGTCCATATCACCGACCTTCGCGGGTTTGTAATTGAGGGAACTGTTGCAGAGATTACCTATGATGACGATTATCTCGTTGCAACGTTTACCCTTAACGATGGACATACGATCAGCATTGAGTATCACGATCACTATTCTGCCGCACGCCAGCATCCCATTGAAGCGGGCAAGCAGTACAAACTCTACGGATTCTCAAAGGGCGTGGACGAAAGCGGTATGCTCCGGATGTATATTTGGTTCGTGAGTGACTGATCAGATGTTCGGATAAGTTTGGAAACAAAATAACCTGCGCGGCGGCTGCTTAACGGCAGCCGTTGCGTCGATACTGCAACACATCGCCAAACGGTGCAGCTTTCAAGAAAACACATGGAGAAACAAGATGAAAATCTGGACAAGAGTTCGAAAAAACAACAAAACAACGGAACAGGATGTCGTTGAAATTCCGCAGAAGGACGCTTCCGAAGTGGAGGACTGGCACGAAGCTCTTTGCGAGTTGTGCTCGAAATTAAACCTTTCACGCCCTGTGATTCTTGATAAGCATGTCAATGAGCTGCTCCGCTTTTCACACACCGTGTTCCGCCCGGATGATTTTATGGAACAGGTAACGTTTGACAGGCTGGAGGTTGAATTGTTTTAGCGGCGGTTCATTGCACCCAGAAACGTTGAGAACAGGAAGTGTTTTTCAATCGAAAAAACGAAAATAAACGAATGCTCGGTGATTACTCCGAAAAGGGCAAACGACCCGTGATGTGCGCATAGCATGCATCGCGGGTTGTTTTGTTTTCGGCAGCAGTGTTCAAAACCTGTAACTGTTTATCGGTAATATTCATATTTTATAGCAAGCCGTGTACAAGCCCGACATTGGAGCCGCCGGCGAAGCAAAACAATAAGAAAGGAGCATCTCGGCAGTGCGGGAGCGAACGGTACTGCGCTGCAATGATGTGGTGAATGATATGAGAAATGATAACGGAAGCAGGGGAAACGGCTTTCAGCCTTTTAATCCGCCGAACAGAGGAAGACAGCAGGGAGGCATGAGGCAAAGCAATTTCGGCAGCGAGCAAAACATGGGTTATGATAACAGCATGCAGTTTGCAGGTAATGCGTGCGGTTTCCCGCCTTGCAGCGGCTGCCGCTGTGAATGTACATATTACGGTGCAACGGGCCCGACGGGAGCAACAGGTACAGGGGCAACCGG
>OKSB01000207.1_pt1 | contig 63639 bp, 59 predicted proteins | sample 1601171 | NCBI WGS metagenome assembly OKSB01 (sample SAMEA3541496, study PRJEB24748) | human gut metagenome | biome: human gut; feature: human-associated habitat; material: faeces | place: China | collected 2012 | reverse complement strand
TGCCCTTCGGGCAATTAAAATCTTTTCTAAAGATTTTAATTGGAGTTCAGTATAATTCAAGTAAAACACACGATAATGCAAAAAAATTCAAAAAACAGCGGGAGGCCGACCGGCTTCCCGCTGTTTCCATAGTTACGTATCCAGACTTCTCAGCCGCTCGACGATGCTCTGCTTCACCGCCTGACGGTACATGACCGCCGGGATGGCACAGCCAAGCACGATAAATGCGGGCAGCATGGCCAGTACCGGGGTGATGGTGTAGTGATAGCTGTAGAACCAGTAGGCGCTTTCCAGAAGCCGCCCCGCCAGCGGGTTCACCGCGGCGGACAGAAGCCCCGCGATCAGGCCGGAACCAAGGGTGTACAGCAGCCCCTCCCAGAGAAGCATGGTTTCCAGCTGACGGCCGGTCATGCCCACCGACTGCAAAACCGCGAATTCCCGGCTCCGCGCCAGAATGGCGGTCATCATGGCGTTGAAGAAATTCAGAATACCCACAATGCCGATGATGGCGCACAGCAGCCCGCCCAGAATCACAAAGGTCATCCGGAACTCCTGAAAATATGCCCGGTGGGTCGCCTTGCTTTCGTACATCAGGGGACTGTCGGGGTCGGAAGTGAGCTGGGCAAGGTAGCTTTCCGCGGCGGCCTCCGCCTCGGGACTGGGGGTGTCGAAGAGGTAGACCATGGGAAACACGTTGTCCTCCCCGGCGTCCCGGTACAGGGCGTCCGCGCTGAGGATTGCCTCATAGCCCATGGTATAGAACCGGCTGCTCATGTTGTAGGGAACGTCCACCAGTGCGCAGACGGTGTAGTTTACGTCGTACGCAGTATCGCCGTTCCCATAGGTGACTTTGATTTTCTCGCCCACGGCGGGATAAATCCCGGGGTCAGGCAGCTTCCCGGAATCATCCAGATTCACGGCAATGGCGATGGCATGGCTGTCCGGTTCCCAGAGGGAATCCAAGCTGCCGTCGATCACCGTGAGCTTTTCTCCAAGCGTTGGGTCAAGCCCCTCTATCTGGGACGCCGCCTGCACCTTGTCGCCGTCTCTTGGCGTCTGGGCGAGAAGCGCGTCGATGTCCATATCCGTATCCCGGCTGTAGAAGGCGGCTTCATCCCGCCAGACGCTTTCCGGCAGATACATACCCACCCCGCCGGTCTGATAGGCAAAGCCCTCCAGAGAGTGCGCTGTGTTTGCCCGCACCGGTTCCACAGCCTCTTTGGTCAGGGAAAAACCCCGATAGTTAAAGTAGTCCGGTGTGCTGATGAGAAAGTCCGCGCAGCTTCGCCGGCTCAGATATTTGTCCATGTCAAAGCCGCCAATAAACGTGACCAGCAGATTCAGCAGAACGACGGTCAGGGACAGCGACACCATCACGAGAGCCGTCTTCTTTTTATCTCTGCCTAAGTTGGCGGCGGCCATCTGAACAGGCGTGACTTTGCTACCCTTCCGGTGCGTTTTCCCCGACGACTGCCGCTCGGTGTAGCACACCGCCTCCACAGGGGAGACCCTCCCGGCAATCCGTCCCGGCCGGGCGCAGGACAGCAGCACCGTCAGCAGGGCAAACACTGAGGAAAACAGGAATATCCAGGGAGAAACGCTGACCGTAGTATACCGGCCTCCCATCGTGGAGGTGGACATGGTGATGGGAACCGCCGCCGCGCCCACGGCGTAGCCCAGCAGCAAGCCTGCCGGGATGCCCAGCGCGCTCAGCAGCAGCGCCTGCTGGCGGATCAGCCGCCGCAGCTGCTTCGGCGTGACGCCGATGGTTTTGAGCAGTCCGTAGTAGCGGATGTCCCCCGCCACGGAGATCTGGAAAATGTTGTAGATCACCAGATATCCCGTAAACGCCACCAGAATCAGCACGGCGAGCATGGCGAGGATTCCCCCAACGCCCAGCGTGTCCCAGATCTGGGTAGCGGTATAGCCCCAGTTGACGCCGATGCGAAGCTGCCCCGCCTCCTCGCCGATGCTGTAGCCGCAGTCCTCGCCGATTCTGGTCAGGTCGTTTTCAATGTTCAGGGAGCTTCTCAGCATGACGCTCAAATCCGTGCGGAAGGGCTTTAAGCCTCCTGCCACAGCCAGCTTGTCAATCTTCTGGGCATATTCTTTGGAAACGTTGAGGAAGTGGACGCTCAGCAGCTCGTCGTAGTCCCACCAGCCTACCAGCGTAAAGGTGTCGGTGACGTCCCAGCCCATCTGTTCTTTGTCCGCCAGCGTGTAAGTGACCTTCACCTGTGCCCCCAGCTCCGGCTTTACGCCGAGAAGCTCCAGAGCTTTGGTGTCCATGGTAATTTCGTTCCCGCTTTTCGGGGTGCGTCCCACCGTGGGCTGGGAAAAGCTCCACTTGGCGTTGTTGTCGTCCATGTAGCTGACTTCGGCGTAGTCCTTTTCAAAAGCGCCCTGCGTGGCAAGACCCAACACCGTCCGCACGCCCACGGCTTTGACGTCGGGATGTGCCGAAAGCACCGCGATCTGGTCTTCGTCCACGTCCTTGAACGCACCGTGGGCATACCCGCCGACAGAGCGGAACTGGTAGTTTTGGTTCGTCTCGTTGATGGACATTACGATGGTAAAGAGGGACGTGAACAGCAGGGCGGTCAGGGCGATGGCAAGCACCGCGATGATGTTCCGCTTTCTCGCGGCCATCAGGGTCTTGAAGCTTAAATGGCGAATGCAGCTTCCGTTTTTCACCTTCATGCCGCTCACCTCACGATCCGTCCGTCCTCAATGCGGATGATCCGATCCGCCGTCTGGGCGATTTCCTCGTTGTGGGTGATCATGACGATGGTCTGGGCAAATTTCTGGCTGGTGACTTTCAGCAGGCTCAGCACGTCCTGGCTGGTTCTGGAATCCAGATTGCCCGTAGGCTCATCCGCCAGAATGATGGCGGGGGCGGCGGCAAGGGCGCGGGCGATGGCCACCCGCTGCTGCTGACCGCCGGACAGCTGGCTGGGAAGGCTCCCCAGCTTCTTTTCCAGACCCAGGGTGTTCACGATTTTGTCGAGGAAGTCCTCGTCCACCTGCCGCCCGTCCAGCTGGATGGGCAGGACGATGTTTTCCCTCGCGTTCAGCACCGGCACCAGATTGTAGCTCTGGAAGACAAAGCCAATCTTCCGCCTGCGGAAAATGGTCAGCGCTTCATCTTTCAGGGAAAAGATGTCCTTCCCGTCCACGATCACGCTGCCGGAGGTGGGCCGGTCAAGGCCGCCCAGCATGTGCAGAAGGGTGGATTTCCCGGAGCCGGAGGTGCCCACAATGGCGACAAATTCGCCGCTGTCCACACTCAGGTTCACGCCGTCCAGCGCCCGAACCTCCGTGTCACCGGAGCCGTAGATTTTGCGCAGGTTTCTGGTTTCCAAAATACTCATAATAACCTCCCAAATAGAAAAGTCTGTATTGTTTTCACACTACAGACTTTACTACAGGATTCTTTCTACATTCTTTCCGGAATCTAACAGTGTTGACAGATTTCACGGGGGAGGTACAGGGAAAACGTGCTGCCCTCGCCCGGTTTGGAGCTGACCTTCACATAGCCGCCCTGCCCCTCCGCGATCTGACGCACCAGATACAGCCCGATGCCCACGCCTTCCTCCGTGGGATTGCTTAAGCCCCGGTAGAAGCGCTGAAATACCTTCGGCTGCTCGTCCTCCGGTATCCCCGGCCCGTTGTCCGCTACGTGAATGGCCGAAAACATCTGGTAGGCGGACGCGGACACACGAACCGCCCCGCCGGCGGGGGTGTACTTGACGGCGTTGTCCAGCAGGTTAAATACGGCTTCCTCCGTCCATTTTGCGTCGAAAACCGCTTCGGCATCCGTGGGAAGAAAAGTGATGGAAATGCCCTTTTCCCCGGCCTTCGGCTCCAGCTGGGATACCGCCGAGGATAGAACGTCCTGAAGCGCCCCCGGCTTCGGGCGCAGAGCGATTACCCCGGATTCCAGCCGGGAGGTCTTCACCAGCGCATCAATGAGACTTTGGAGCTTCCTCGTCTGGGCGTCCAGCGCGTCCAGACACACCGTGTTCCCCGGCTGCTCCCGCAGGAGCTGGGCGTAGAGCAGAATGTTGGCAATGGGTGTTTTCGTCTGGTGGGAAATGTCCCCGATCAGGGTTTTCAGCTTTTCCTTTTCGGTGCTCACGTTCCGGGCGGATACCGTGGACGCCGCCAGGTAGTGGGCAAGCTTGCTTTCCAGCGCGGAAAGCAGCGTCTCGTCGAAGCTGTCCTCCGTAAAGTCCCCCTGCATGGCATCGGTAAGCATCTCATTCAGCTTTTCCAGTGTCCGCCGGGTCTTCCGGCGCTCACACCAGACCGCGGCGGCGCAGAGGACGATTGCCGCCGCGAGAATTCCGTATCCCAAGGCCGTCATATCACTTCACCGCCCATGTGTAGCCGAGGCCGTACACCGTTTTCAGGTATTGGGGGCTGGACGGGTCGTCCTCCAGCTTGCCCCGCAGACGCTTCACCGTGACGGACAGGGCGTTCTCGTCCACAAAATCCGCCCCGTCCGTCCAGATGCGGTCAATAAGAACGCCCCGGGATACTGTCTGCCCACGGTTCTCCACCAGAAGCCGCAGGAGCTTCTGCTCCGTCTTGCTCAGCTCAATGGGTTCACCGTTCTTCCAGAACGCCATCCGCTCAAAATCGAACCGGAAGCCGTCCAGTTCCACGCAGGAGAATTTCACTCTCCGGCGAAGCTGGGCGTTCACCCGCGCCCGGAGAATTGCCAGGGAAAAGGGCTTCGTGATGTAGTCGTCCGCCCCGGATTCCAGCCCGGTGACCACGTCCATCTCCAAGTCATTTGCCGTCAGGAGGATCACGGGAACGGCTTCCCCCTGCCGCACCTCCCGCAGCAAATCCAGAGCGCTGCCGTCCGGGAGATTCACGTCCAGAATCAGCAGGTCAAATTTCTTCTGCGCCAGCATTTCCCGCGCCTGAGAAAGCGTCCCGGTCAGGGCGATCGTCACATCCGGGCCTTGCAGCGCCAGCTGAATGCCCCTGCCCAGCGTCGTGTCGTCTTCCAGCAATAAGATCTCCCGCATATCACGCACCTGCCTTTTTTGTCCCATCATAGCACATGCGCCAAAGAAAGTCGATGCCGGCGTTTCTTAAGATTCCATTTCGGGAAAAGTTTCCCCGATTTGCGCCAAAAAGGGATTGCGATTCTTAAGGAAGCGTGATATACTGATGGTATATATACCATCCAATAAGAGGAGTGACCCCTATGGCCATTACAAGCGCAAGTCTGCCCGCGAAAAAACGGATTCTCACCGTCTGTGTTCGGCTCTTTCTGGAAAAGGGCTACAAACGTTCGACGCTGGCGGAGATCATTGAAAAAGCCGACGTTTCCTACAGCACCTTCCAGAATATTTTCCGTGCCAAGGACGGCGTCCTGACGGAGCTGGTGGAATTCATGTTCTCCAACCAATTCGCCATGGCGCGGGGGGAGGCGGGGGCGAAGCTGCCGCCGGTGTACGTCTACGCGGTGGAGACGGCCATCCAGATGACCCTGACGGAGCTGAACGAAAATCTCCGGGAGATCTACATCGAAGCCTACACCGAGAAGGAGGCCTCCGAATATATTCTCCGGGAGACGGCGAAGGAGCTGCACGGCATTTTTGGCAGCTACCTGCCGGACGCCACAGAGCAGGACTTTTACGATATGGAGATCGGCTCGGCCAGCATCATGCGCGGCTATATGGCACACCCCTGCGACGGGGAGCTGACGCTGGAAAAGAAGCTAAGGCTGTTTCTCACCATGAGCCTGCGGGCGTACAACGTCCCTAAGGAAGAAGTGGAGCAGGTCATCCGGTTCGTAGAGGGGCTGGACATCCGGGGAATTGCCGAACAGGTGATGCAGGAGCTCTTTAAGGCGCTGGCCATGCGCTACGAATTTTCCCTCACCGGGCTGACAGAGCCTGTGAAGAAATAAGTCAATAGGTATTGCAAGGGAGTACTCTCTTGCATCGTGATATATCCCGATGCAATGCCCTTCTGTCAACGCGCCTCCCATGGGGGACGGGAGACGCCGGAAGAAAGCGAGGAATCACCATGAAGAAACGACTGCTCAGTATTCTGCTTGTGCTCGTCATGGCACTGTCGGTGCTGCCCACCGCAGCCTTTGCCGAGGACGGCGGGGAAAACCTGCCCGCGTGCATCTGCGAAACGGCCTGCACAGCGGAAGAAATGAACGAAGGCTGCCCCGTCTGCGGCGCAGAGGGCGCGCAGCCGGAAAACTGCGCTCTGTATACCAAAGTGCCGGATGTGGACGATCCCGCGCCCGAAGACGAGGACGACGAAGCGTTTGAAGAGGACGGGACGCCTGAAGACGGCGAAGCGTCCGGCCTCGCTCCGCAGCTTGCGGAGAACGGCATTGCCGTGCAGGCGACGCATACCCACTGCTTCTGCGGCGGCAGCGTCAACGCGGGCGATCATACCAGCCACCAGGACGTGACCTATACGGCGTGCAAAACGGCAAACTCCCTTCGCCAGATTTTCAACATCGAAAAAGTCAACGTAGCCTACGCTTATCTGGAGAATGACATAACGCTAGACGACGATTTGAGAGTCCTGGGAGATAGCGACCAGCGAGGAAAGACGCTCTATCTCTGCCTGAACGGGCATACGCTCAATTTGGGACAATACTTTATTTGGGTTGGCTATATGGATTGCACGCTTTATCTGTGCGATTGCAGCGCCCAAAAGACGGGGACGGTTTCCGGCGGTTCAAAAGGCTGCGTCAGTGTTGACGATGCTGGCAATTATAATGCCACTTTTAACATGTACGGCGGCACGCTGAGGGGCGGCAATAGAACGGGCTGTGGCGGCGGCGTTGAGATAGTAAACGGCACGATGAACATGTACGGCGGCACGATCACGGAAAACACAGCTACCAGTGACGGCGGCGGTATCTACGTGGGCACAAAAGGCGCATTGAATCTGTACGGCGGCACCATCACCGGAAACAAAGTCAACACAAATGAGGCCCACCACGGCGGCGGTGTATACGTGGAAAGTAACCTATGGTCCGGTGTCGGCAAGATCAGCATCTCCGGTTCCCCCGTTATTACCGGGAACACCCGGACATATACGCCTGATTCAGCCACGACCACCGAAAACCTGTATCTGTCCTATGGGTTTTATAATAGTGGTAAGTTCCCGACCATCACACTAGGAACCCTTACCGGCGGCGCGAATATCGGCATTTCAACCGGCCTGTGCGTATTCTCCACCGCAAGCGAAACAGACTATTCGGGTTATTTCTCCTCCGACGACGCTGGACGCCATGTGGAATACAATGCGGATAAGAAGCTGGAGTTGAAAGAGGGCGCAGCCCATGTCCATACCGGCGGCACGGCCTATTGCAACAAAAAAGCCGTCTGTACGACCTGCGGCAAAGAGTATGGTAACCTCGATCCCACCAACCACAGTGCCCCTAAGCCGAACGAGTGGCAGGGAGACGACAAGGAGCACTGGCAGGTGTATTCTTGCTGCAATGCCATCATAAACAAAGCCGCGCACGTCGGCGGCAAGGCCACCTGCAAGGACAGGGCAGTCTGTACGACCTGCGGCGCCGCATACGGCGGGCTGGGCGCACACAGCTTTACAGAGAAAGTCGCAGAACAATACCTGAAATCCGCCGCCACCTGCACGGCAAAGGCGGTCTACTACAAGTCCTGTACTTTCTGCGGCGAAAAGGGAACGGAAACCTTCGAGACCGGCAATGTTCTCGACCATGACTGGGATGAACCGAGCTATACATGGACAGCCGTTACGGACGGCTATATGTGCGTGGCATCCGGCAAGTGCAAAAACTGCGATGCCGATGTCTCCGATATTGCGACCGTGACCTACGCTGTGAAAAAGGCACCGACCTGCCTGAATGCAGGTACCGGCACATATACGGCAACGTTCTCTGCTGCGTATGGCTTCCCCGCGCAGACCAAGGACGTTCTCCTTCCCGCCATCGGCCATACCTGGGGTACGGCAACGTATACATGGACGCAGACCGAAACCGGCTATACCTGTACCGCGAAGCGCGTCTGCGAGAATGACGCTGCCCACGTGGAATCCGAAACCGTCACGGGAGACTATTCCGTCATCACCGAGCCGACCTGCCTTGCGGCTGGCCTGGGGAGATATCAGGTTTCCTTTAAAGCCGACTGGGCAAAGGACGCATCCAAAGACGTGACCATCCCCGCCCTCGGCCACGACTGGGGCAAGTGGACGTCCAACGGCGACGGTACGCACACCCACGTCTGCAAACGTGACAAGGCTCACACGGAGACGGTCAGCTGCTCCGGCGGCACCGCCACCTGCACGGAGAAAGCAACCTGCGCCGGCTGCGGCGGCAAATACGGCGAAAAGGATTCCGACAACCACACCGGCAAGAAGGAATGGACGACCACCAAGACCACCCACGAGCAGAAATGGTCGTGCTGCGGCGAAGTGGTCGTAGCCAAGGAGTCCCACACCTTCGGCAAATGGGTCATCACCAAAAAGGCGACGTTCAGAAAGGACGGAGAAAAGACCCGCACCTGTGAGGTCTGCGAATACGTGGAGAAGGCGACAATCCAAGCCACCGGCTCCCCGGCGAAGACCGGCGACGACAGCCACATCGGCATGTGGGCAGGCATCCTCTGCGTATCCCTCGCCGGTATCATAGCGCTGGTCGTTCTGTACAAGAAAAAGCACAAGAAGTAACTCTATAAAGCAGTGAAGCGCAAGCCCCATCGGGCTTGCGCTTCTTGCTGTCAAAATCCTTATTGCCATCATAGGTGTACATAGTCGGTATTCCTCTGTGCGTCCTTCCGTGCCCAGCTGCGAATGGTCGCAAGATGATTTTTGTAGGTCTTACCGCAGGAAGCCATGTACTCAGAAAGACGATCAATCCGGGCAGAGTAGTCCCCAGGGAATTGCTCTTTCAAGGATTGAAACTCTGCATCTGACAGAAGCACATTTCGATACAGGCCATAACGATGGCGGGGCGAGCCATTCTCTCTTTCTATTTGTTCATCTGTTATTTTTCTATCTGTTCTTTCTTGTTCTGTATTTCTTTGTGAAGGCTTTTCCTCCGCAGGTTTTTCCTGCACAGGCGTATCCTGCATAGGCTTCTCCCACACAGGAATATCCTGCACAGGAATATCCTGCACTGGATAATCCAGAACTGGTTTCTCCAAAGTAGGCTTTTCCAGTTTAGGCAAACCCTGTTCTGGAGTAGCCGGAACTGGTCTGCGGTGGGGCGGAATCTCATAGATGACATACTCACTGTCACCCAAACGGCCCCTCTCGTTTCTGCACCGATGCCGTTCCAGATATCCGGCGGCTTCCAGTTCCTTCAGCCCGGACAGGATACCATCTTTGCCCTCTTTGGAGATGGCAGCAAGCCCACTGACAGAGTAGTTCCAGTTCTTCGGAAGACTCAGGAACATAGAAAGGATTCCTTTGGCTTTGAAGGAAATGGTGTTGTCTCTGAGGTGGTAATTGCTCATGGTGGTATAGTTGGCGTTCTTTTCTACACGGAAAACAAGGGATAGGCAGCACCTTCTTCCTACGCAGCGGCAATCTGGCATCTATGCAGACTCGCGGATGCGGCTGGCAAGGCGCATAAACAGGAGTTTACCGTTGGGGGTAATCAGGGTGTGGTGGGCAATCTGCCCGTACCCATAGTAGAAGTCCTTCACGATGAACAGCCCCTCGTTGGACTTCTTGGCGTAGGGCATCAGGTAGCCCTTGGCAGTCCTGTACAGGTACTTGTTCTTCAGCATCCACGCGATGAACTGCTTTTCGGGCACCTGAATTTCCTTGGCGGTGGTCCGAATGTTGGTGCAGTCCTCGGCGGCGATAAAGGAATCGAAATACTCCACCTTGGGTTTTGCAGCTTTCACTTCGCCTTCCAGCCGCATCCGCTGACCGCGTTCCTTCAGCATGTCAGATGTGACCTTGTAGATGATGTCAGGCTCGTTCATCAACTCATTCAGGAGATTGTCGGTCATGTAGCCGCCGGTCTTGCGGATGCAGGGCAGGACTTCTTCAAAGACCCAGTGTTCAAACTTCTCTGCGGAGGGCAGCTTGCTGTGGATGATCAGCCGGTACAGATCTCCTTCGGGAATGTAGGACAGGCTCTGGACACCGCCCGGAGTAAGGGTGTCGCGTTTCGCGACACCCTTGCAATGCCGCTGCAACGCAGCTCTGGGGTTGGAGTAGCCGAGTGCAACTGCCGCATCATTGGCACAGAAGAGATACTTGTCGCCCTCCCGCAGAATCCGCATCTGGCCAAATTCGGGGTTGTCAAACACTTCGAGGCTCAGTGGTTCGTTTTTGCTCATGTTTCATCCTTTCTTTTCGAGGCTGTTTCGGTGGCTCGATCACCGTGAAATGGTCTTGCTTTCCCGTAGAAAAAAAGAGCGGCTACCAACCACCGAGGAATCTCGGAAGTTCATAACCGCTCTATGTATGTGTTCTCAAGCAGCACCATATAGACAGCACTCCGTAAGCCGGAGTGCCTGTCTACACCTTGGTGCTGTCTATGCTTATTTACTTGGAAATGTGGTAGCTGCGCAGAATATCCTTTAATTTCTGCATATTCTCCAGCAGAATCTGCCGCTCATTTACAGAGCAGTCAAAAAGGATATTCTGTTCCTCGGAGTTCATATTGCTGCCTGTCACAAGAAGATTATTTGCAAGCAGCTCATCCGCCGAGACATTCAAGGCATTTGCAATGTTGATAAAGGATTCCATACTGGGAATTCTTTCTCCACGCTCCAAATAGCTGATGTGAACCCGGCTCACCTGCGCCAGCTCTGCCAGTTCTTCCTGCGAGATTTTGTTTCTTAATCTGTGATATTTCACCCTGGACCCGATACTTTCTATGTCGATCACTGAGACTTTTACCTCCTTATTCAAAACACCAAGGTGATCGACTGTATCGGTTTCTGGCTCTTCGATTCTGGGGAAGGATGCAAGATTGCACCATTTTTGATGCTCCCCGGTGTGTTGCAATCTTGGTTGAAATGTAACCGACAGTTACATCTCCGAGAAAATGTAACCGTCAGTTTGTGGAGTAAATGCAAGATTGCAATTATAATATTTCCATCATATTTCATAGGTAGCATCTTTAGGCCGCTCAGAGAGGAGGTAGCTGAATGATTGATATGTGCGACGGAAAATTGAAGCTGTATTCCGGGGTCACCGAAACGGCTGTTGACTGGCTGTGGTATCCGTTCATCCCGTATGGGAAGCTGACATTGCTGCAAGGTGATCCCGGATGTGGAAAATCCACCTTGATGATGAACCTTATAGCAGCGGCATCCAGCGGGAACTGTTCACCAGACGGGAAGAAACTCAAAAAGCCGCTTCATGTCATCTATCAGTGTTCAGAGGACGGTATCAGCGACACAATCAAGCCCCGACTGTTGAACGCTGGCGCTGATTGTAATAATGTCGCGTTTTTGGACGAGGAAACGGACTGGATCACGCTGAATGACGAAAAGATTCGCAGGGCAATCGCTGACTTTAACGCAAAGCTCCTTGTAATAGACCCTGTTCAGGCGTATCTGGGAGAAACGGATATTGCCAGCGCGGCGGCCATGCGAAAAGTGCTTCGCCAACTAGCAGCCTGGGCTGCTATGTATGATTGTGCGGTTGTGTTGATAGGACATCTCAATAAGAAACAGAGTTCCAAAGACCTGTACTGGGGCCTTGGGAGCATTGACCTTGTTGCAGCTGCCAGAAGTGTTCTGCACATCGAATGCCTGCCGGAGGATGAGGATATTGCAGTCATTCATCATGTCAAAAGTAGTTTGACCCAAAAGAGCAAGGATGTGTACTTCACACTGGATGCCAATCATCGGGTGGAATGGCTGGAGCAGCCTTTTGAAGTTCCGCCAGACAAGTCTACAAAACAGATGATCGCGACGAGTATTCTCAAAATGCGATTGGCAAACGGCCCAGCCAAGGCGACGGATATCCTTGAAGAACTGAAAAAAGAGGGCATTGGCGAAAGAACCATTCATCAGGTAAAAAAGCAGTTGGAAATCCGTTCGGTAAAGCGTGACACCGCGTGGTATTGGCTTCTGCCAGAGTCCGAAAGTGGAAGGTGAGTACATGTCGAGGGATCAGGCGAAAGAAGAACTTCGCCAAGTATATCAGAGAGCGGAAGCACGCTATCAAGCGTATATCCCAGCAAAACCAAAGGTCAATCTGTATGGAGACGAGCATGTTTTTCGCGTCTGCGCCTACTGTCGTGTTTCTACGGAAAACGATGAGCAGCTTTCTTCCTTTGAGTTGCAGCAATCCCATTATAAACAGCTGGTGATGGATCATCCCAACTGGGAACTGAAACACATATACGCTGACGAAGGCATTTCCGGCACTTCCCTTAAAAACAGGGATCAGTTCAATGAGATGATTGCTGCATGCAGGCGGGGAGAATACGATCTCATTGTAACCAAAAGCGTATCACGGTTTGCCCGAAATCTGGTTGACTGCATTTCTCTTATTCGTATGCTGAAAGGCCAAGTGCCGCCGGTTGGCGTTTTCTTTGAAACGGACAATCTCTATACTCTGGCAGAGAATACAGAGTTTATGCTTTCTTTCCTTGCTACTTTTGCGCAGGAGGAATCGGTGAAGAAAAGCGAGGCAATGAACTGGTCATTACAGCAACGCTTCAAAGATGGAAAGCTCCTGACCCCTGCGCCGCTGGGATACGACCGGCAGAAAGATGTGACAGGCAGATACATCAAGTATGCACCGCTGATCGTGAATGAATCGGAAGCGAAAATCGTTGTATTCATATATGATGCCTATCTCACGGGATGGTCCATGGAGCAGATTGCATTATTCCTGAAAGATATTGGCGTAGAAACGAAAGCGGGCGGCACGGATTGGAATGCCGGCTCTATTGGCTATATCCTGACCAACGAACGATATTGCGGTAATGTCCTGACTTGGAAAACCTTTACCGCAGACCTGTATGAACACAAACACCGAAAAAACAGGCAGGACAGAGACCAATATCTCTATACCGACAAGCACACCGCCATTATCCCGGAAGAAAAGTTTGAAGCCGTTCAGGTACTGATGGAGAACAGAAAACACCATGTGCGCGGTGGCTTGCCCGTTATGCATGTCATTGACGAGGGTATCTTCCGGGGGTTCATTCCCATCAATCATCATTGGGTCAATGACGACCCCGGCACTTACTACGATATTTCCAATAGTGTCCGGCAGCAGCCCAATAGAGCGAAACGGATTGAAAAATCATCCCTGAGTGCGTTTGATTTGCAAGGCTATCAGGTAGTAAGGGGGCAGTTCCTTCAAATTCGTTATGAGGGGCCAACGCTGAATATCACAAATGAGCGAATCGCGTTCAACAAATTCTGTATGCAGAAGTTTGACAGCGTTGCTTATGTCCAGCTGCTTCTCCATCCAGCGGAAAGAAAGCTGGCGATCCGCCCCTGCCGGGAATCCGATGCCCACAGTATTCGGTGGAGACCCGACCCAGAGAAACCGCTATACAGCAAAACACTGAACTGCCAGCATTTTGGGAATGCACTCTACTCTATCATGAAGTGGAACCCGGACTACACCTACAAAGTGCGTGGGACATGGGCAAGCCGCCGGGGAGAGCAGATCATTGTGTTTAACCTGCCCAATGCTGTCCCTGTCATGCTGATTCCGGCAGATGATGATGGTGGTGAGGAAGCAAAGCAGAAAAAGCGAATCACGCTATGCCCGGAGGAATGGGAAAATGATTTTGGCAATGAGTTTTACGAACACACGGTAGAGAATGGCTTTTACTACATAGCACCCAATACCGAGTGGCACTCGCAGGCCAGAAGCGTAGTCGCTCCCGGTGTTGAGCAGTATATGGGGCCAAGTCAAGAACAACTACAAATGACAATCGACGATCTTTTGAGAGGAACGAATAAAATAGATGGAAACAAAGGAAATTGAACACTATTTCGCAGACAGCACCATCCTTCAGGAAAATCCCGAGGAAGCGGAAGAACTGGTCAATCTTGCCGGATATCAGGTGACAAAGGCGGAATTGTTTGCGCACACAAGAGAGCCGGCTATTACAATCTGGGACAGCAGAATCAAGTTCAACATGGCATGTCTACGCCGTTTTCCGGGAGTAACACACATCCAGATTCTAATTCATCCAGAGCAGAAACGGCTTATCATCCGCCCCTGCGACCCGGATGCCCCGGACTCCCTCCGCTGGGCCAGAGGCGGCGGGGAAAAGGAGCTTTCCAATCGAGATCTTCTGTGCAAAATCTTTGCGGCAAAAGTCTTTGACTTGATGGGCTGGAACCCTCAGTACCGATACAAGATGATGGGAAAGCCAGCTGTTTGTGATTCGGAAATGCTGTACCTGTTCAAACTAACGGACTTTGAGCTGTTTGTAAACGGGAAAAAGTCGAAGTCCTACCTTCCGGAGGATTGGCGCAATTACTTTGGAACCCCGGTGGATGAGCACGAAGATTCCTACAAGATCAATTTAGCAGACGGATATATCACAACCAACAAAACATAGGAGGTAGTAACCAATGAGTCAATTTATTCCGATCGAAGAAATGAGCCTGGACGGATATCAGATTGTAAATGCCGGCCTGTTCCATCATCCCGCAAGGAAGTGTGAGGCGACATGCACGGTATGGCCTTCCAGAATCTCTTTTAACAAGCTGGCTCTGGAAAAACTGCATTACTGTGATTACATCAAAATTCAGGTGAATCCCACCACAAAGTGCCTGCTTGTTTGTCCGGTAACTTCATCTGACAAAGACGGCATTCGCTGGATCAAAGGAGAAAAGGAAAAGTTCCTGCGTAATCTGGAATCAAAGGCTTTTGGCGAGCAGTTATACCAGAAGTGGAATCTGGACCCGGACTATACTTACAGATCGGTAGGGCATTTGGTGACAGTGAATCAGAAAGTGATGATATTGTTTGACTTCAGCCATCCCGAAGTGTGGAAGACCTGCAAGTCAGAGGGTACTGCATGAGCAAAACCCATCTCTCGTTCTACCTCAAAGCAAATCGAATCCATATATTTGTAGACGCTCTGCGGTTAATCGGGTCTCCAGCCAACATTTGTTTTATGATCGGAGAAAACGGAAAAACGCTGATTCTGAAACCATATCCGAAGAAAGATTTTCATTCCCATCGCGTTTCGGCGGAAGTCTACAAGGGCAAAAGGAGCATGGAGATCAGCAGCCTGCGGCTTTGCAGAATCATGGCGGAAATGCAGCAGTGGAATACCAGCTGCTCTTACCGGGTGCCGGGAGTTATCATGCCCCGGCAGCAGATATGTGTTTTCTATCTCGATCAGGCGGAGCCAATCAAGCCCGTGTAAAAAGCTGCACCACCATTTCATGTGATACTGCTCCTCACGCCGCTATCACTATAACACCATCCGAGGCTTGCCACAACACTTCATTTCATTCGACTACTTTTTTGTTGACTTAATATCACTGTGGTGATATTATAAAGAAAAAACGAATGGGAGGAACTGCCGATGGAGAAACTGATAACGCTGTATCATGGTTCGGAGCAGCTTGTGGAGGAGCCGACTTTTGGAAAAGGGAAAAAGAACAATGACTTCGGCTTGGGCTTCTACTGCACGAAAAGTGAAGATCTGGCAAAGGAGTGGGCCGTGTCCTCTCTCCGAAACGGATTTGCCAACCGCTATACACTGGACACGGAGTATCTGAACATTCTGAATCTGAACAGCCCCGATTACACCATTCTGAACTGGATCGCGGTCTTGGTGGAGCATCGTCTGTTTTCCATCAAGACCCCTGTGGCCCGGAGGGCCAAGTGCTATCTGATTGACCATTTCAGCGTGAATGTAAACGCCTACGACCTGATCACCGGCTACCGCGCTGACGATTCCTATTTTGACTATGCAGAATCCTTCTTGAACAACGGAATCTCTGTGGAGCAGCTTGCAAGGGCTATGCGCTTGGGAAAACTGGGGGAGCAAATCGTCATCAAATCTCAGTTTGCATTTTCGAGACTCCATTATGAAGGCTTTGATGTGGCAGAGAAAGAGAAATACTATGTCCTCCGCAAAGCAAGAGACGATGAAGCGAATCAGCTTTATCTTGACATGCTGGAAGAGGAGAACGATGGCCTGTATATTCAGGACATTATGAGAGGAGGTGTCCTCAACGATGACCCACGCATACCAAGAAATCTATCTGAGTAAGGCCCAATCCATATTGGGGGATGCCTTTGACTATGCGATCAATATTTGCATCATTCCTGGAGACAGCTTTGTAAAACTATTTGTTGCCAGCACGATCAGCAGGCGAATGGAGAATGGCGAACCGGACTATCTGGCTGGGAAAAGCGGCATTGAAGTGGCAATGGATATTCTTGTGGAAACAACCGGAAAAGCGCCGGAGGCTTTGCCGCAGGACCACTATGGCCGTTCCAGAGAATACTGGATCGGCTGGGCAGTCGCGTATTATCAGTGGTTTTCCGGCAGAAGGTACAGCGACATCTTCAAGGCAGTTACCTTTGAAGACTTGCAGAGGATGTACTACACCCTCCACGAAGCGGACATTACAAAATTTGCAGGTCTTATGGATGCCCGGATGCGGGAGTTCTTTACCGACACCAATTTGAAGCGTATCCGCACTGCCTACGGCTGCACACAGGCAGAGCTGGCCAAGCGATCCCAGGTCAGCCTCCGTTCCATCCAGATGTACGAACAGCGCAACAAGGACATCAACAAAGCCAGCGCCGAAACCGTTCTCAGGCTTTCCAGAGTTCTTGGATGTACAATGGAGGATTTGTTGGAAAAGTAACCGGCATTGCAGTAAGAAAACCACATCAGCCATCCATGGGTCGGTTGATGTGGTTTTGGACATTATATTGGATATCCATCAAGGGTGTCGCGTTTCGCGGCACCCTTCAATTCATGATACTTCATGTTCGTGAGTGCAGCACTGAGTATTTCTTCCCCATGGTATCTTGGATTCAGCCAATCAGCAGCTGCCTCCCGAGGCAGGATGACGGGCATCCGGTCGTGGATCATGGCAATATCGTCAGACGGAGTGCGGGTAAGAATCGTGAATACTGGCAGATTATTTTCAAAGCGGTAGATCCCTGCCAACAGCATACCACTGGATTCTTTTGGCGCAATCGCGTATTTTGCCTTCCCGTCAGGCGTGTCCTGCCATTCAAAATAGTGAGAAGCCGGAATCAGGCACCGGCGATGTGCCATGCCGTCTGCAAAGATGGCCTTTTGCGCGGCGGTTTCGCTACGGGCATTGAACAGCAGTTTCCCATTCGGAAGGTGATACCCCCAGAACATTCCAAAGGGTTGGGGCTTCAACTCCCGGTTGCTGGCAATGACAGCAACAACATCACCGGGGCTGACTTCGCCGGTTTTCACAGATACATTCCTGGTTTCAAGGTTTTCTAAGATCTTGCGGAGCATAGCTGTTTCGCTGTCCTCCGGTACATAGAATCTGCCGCACATACATTCACCCCCATAAACAAAACAGGACGGTGAATAAAACCGCCCCAACATTACTATCATAGCATGACGCAGAATCGCCATCAACATATACTTGCCGGAAAATGCGGATTTCTCCTGTTTGAACAGAATGTTCTGTACTATTTTATCACATATTCCATCTTGCAATTCAGGCTTTTTATAGTACCATGTAGTTACAGAAAAGGAGTGGGTCCAATGATCATGTAACTCCCGGATACCTGAGGAAGGATATCCAATCTGCAGAAAGCGAGGTCAAATCGACGATGCTAGATACCAAGAGTGAATAACAACCCTCAGTATTGGAAGGACGATACTGAGGGTTGTTATTTTCCCTATTAGCACATCGTATATGGACCAAGACGAAACAAAGGTGAAGAAAATGAAGTATATTCTGTACCGTTCCTTTGGGGACTTGGACAAGGACATCAAAAAGCACGAACTGGTTGCCGTGGAGATTGGCGGGAGTATCGACGAAGTGACCAATGCACTCATCAAGGATGTAGCGGAGGATCTGGCAGAAATGCCTGAGTATGCGCACTGTGAGATCGCCGCCTATGCACCCGAGCTGATTCACAACTTCCGGCGTGTTAAACGGTATCAATATGAAATGCAGGGAATGGTTTCTCCTCCTCGTGCAAAGGAGAACATTCTGATCGACTACGGGATTGTGGAAACCGAGGAGTGAGAAACAACCCTCAGCTCTTGTTAGCGATACTGAAGGTTCTCTATTTGCCCAAACGGCATATCGGTTTTGGAATCAAAGGGTGTCGCGTTTCGCGACACCCTTGCTGACCGGCTATGCCTTCTCTGAATCGGCAGTTTGGCTATCCAGCCATCTTCTGACCTTATAGGCGGATTCGGCAACCATCTTGATATCCTCCAGAGGCAGCCGAAGCAGTTCCCTGTAAAGCCTGTCCATTTTCATGCCTTTATCCGCTTCATCAACGTAGAAGAGAACCTGCGGGCAAATTTCCAGCGTATGAATAATTTCCGTGAGCAGATCATATGCGATATTGCCCTGACCGCTTTCTATCTTGCGGACAGTGCGGATATCGATGTCTAACTCATCAGCCAGATACTCCTGATCCCATTCTTTTTCTTCACGGGCTTGCTTGGCGAGCAACCCCAGAAACTGTTTCTCATAATTCAAATCATAATCCACAAGCGAACACCTCTGCTTTCAGTATAGCAGATGGTTCAAAACATTTCATTTCATATCTGCCTGTATTTTGCCGCTCTGAATGCCACGACCCTTCTTACATTGGATCATCGCACCATCGCCTGTTCGGTGCTACACAATCATAATAATCATCATAATTATCATAATCATCCCAAAAATTGGGGTTGCATTCAGAGGGATCGATTGGATTGCTGATGGCCTCCTTGGGGATTGCTTCTGTTAACAGCCAGACAAGGTTGAGAGCGCAATCAGCCCTCTCAGTGCGCTGGTGCTCATGATTGAATTCATAAAAGGCGATACTGGCGAGGCCATTGATCAGTTCACTTACATCTTGTAAGGATTGGAGTCTCAGATCGACCTCTGTAATTCCAAACTCCTTCTTGAGGAAGTAACGCTGCTCTGCTGTGATTTTCAAAATGATAGGTCCCCATACTGTAGGGTCAATCATGGTATATACCTCCTAATGAGTTTTGTTGATTTACGCTTCGTTTTGGGGATATGAAAAAGGGTGTCGCGTTTCGCGACACCCTTTCGAGAAAAGCATATTGATTTCTGTCATGGTATTTGAGCCTTGAGGATTTGTCTGTACTTTGCGTAATGGCTACTCAGAACATAGTCGATAACGCACTGCTTTGGGATGTGGTACTCGCCACGAATTTTGAAGCTCTTAACAGTTTTGTTTTGAAGCAGCCGTCTGGCCTGAACCTCTCCCAAACCGCCAAGCATCTTGCGAAACTCGTTCAGGGTTACAACATCATCGTACTGGCTCCAATAGGCTTCATAGTATTTTCTGCTCTGCATGAAATCTCCTCCTTGTCTGGTAAGCTTTGGGGTGCATATCCGCTCAAAGATCCCTCCAACTCATCAAAATCCGCATCAAATCTTTTCAAATGTCTATTCGCGTCTTCGATGCCGGTTTCCAAAGAAATCCGAACAATTCAATTAGAAATTCGAATTGGATGGCATAATTGCGGTGAAATACCGTCATAAATACTGGCAGCTTGAGGTTGCTATCTTACGCTACTGTAGGAATAAGGGATAGCACTTAAAATCTCGTTCTGGTTTCCAGAGTACCGGTTCGAGCCCGGTCAGCGGCACCAATAACAGGGATACCCTGGTGGGGTATCCCTGTTGTTATGTCCTGGTCAGGACTCGAACCCATCTGAATGCAATGGTCCGGTAAGCCATTGCCAAACGCCGGCTGGACGGCATTTGCTCCTTACATTGGTCTGAAAAGGTCAAAACAGAGCCTATTTTCCCATTTTCAGGGTGCAGAACGTCATGTATAATGTGTACTGTACCCGACACGAACGCATAAAAGGAGATAACTGCTATGGAATTTGAATTCAAAGGAAAAACCGCCCTAATCACCGGCGCATCTATGGGGATCGGCCGCGCAGCCACAATCAGTTTTGCAAAGCACGGCGCCAATGTCGTCCTTCTGGACATTGACCTTGACGGCCTGAACGCGGTAAAAGCGTCTCTGGCAGAGTATCCGGTAGGTGCCGCAGTTTACCAGTGCGATATCAGCGACGAACAGCGCGTAAACGAGGTCTGCAAAGACGCAATGGATCGGTTCGGCGTCATTGACATTGCGGTGAACAATGCCGGGCTCTGGAAAACTTTCTACGATTTTGCTCAGTCCGACAGCGCCTGGTGGAAGCGGAAAATCGACATCAACATTTTGGAAACCATGTATGTGACCCAGGCTGTCATAAACGGCATGATCGCCCAAAACTACGGGCGAATCATCAACATTGCCTCCGTTGCCGGCGTCTACGGCATAGCCACCATGGCCGATTATTCCATGACCAAGGGCGCCGTCATCGGCTTTACGAAAGCGCTGGCCAAGGAAGTCATGAAAAACGGTATCACGGTAAACGCGATCTCTCCGGGAACTGTCGGCGACAGTTCCGTAGCCTGCGACAAATGCTATGCAAACCGTTTTGGCGCGGATGAGGAAAACGCCGATCTGATTCTTTACCTCGCAAGCGACCACGCGGGCTATATTTCCGGTCAGAACTATGTCATTGACGGCTGCCGGAAAATGATCTGATACTATTTCCTGATTAAAATCTTTGATTTTAATCAGGAATGCGTCGCCTAATGGCGCTGCCGGTTTTGTGATTTATAAGGAAAGAAATCACAAAACAAGTCTCATATGAACTTCATGCCCTTCGGGCAATTAAAAATTTTTTAAGATTTTAATTGAAGTTCAGTATGACCATACTTTCCGGCAGCAAAAAACGAGGAACGGAAAATTCCGTTCCTCGTTTTTTGCTGCTTAAATTTTACTATGCACCGTAGATCAGATTGGGAATGACCATGGAGAACCACGGTATGAACGTCACCAGAGCCAAGGTGACCAGGCACACAATGATGAAGGGAACCAGCTCCTTGTACAGCTTCTTCATTTTTGTTTCTCCTTTTTTGTTTTTTATTTTCTTATTATGCAGTACTCAAAGGCAGTGAAAGGAATAGATTTGTTCGATGTAATATGATATAATTAATTTGATTCAACAAATTTCGGTAGTTCACTTTTTTATGAGTAATCTGATGAAGCAGGGAGTGTATCAATATGTACTTCATGGAAAAACACTTATTGTTGTATATAAAGACAAGTTGATTGTTAACCAACTGAAGAAATTGATTGAGACCATAGTTGCTTTACGCACGCAAAGTGGACAGGAAGTGATTGGTGAAGTAATGGCTGTAAGCTATATGAAATTTTGAAACTGTTGATTAGGGCCTATCTGAAAACTCAAACCTCATATATAAATTGCACAAAATCCAAAAATGCAGTAGAATAAAAGAAAAAGCATAGGGGTGATCTTATGGCAGCAAAGCGATACGAGCTGACCGATACCCAGTGGGACAGGATCAAGGATCTGATTCCACGAGCTAAGACTGGCAGGCCGCCAAAGGATGACAGGATGATGCTCAATGCCATGCTCTGGCTGGCCAGAAGCGGCGCGGCCTGGGCAGATATCCCTGCACGGTTTGGGCCACATCAGACCGTTTACAGCCGATTCTGCAAGTGGCGTGACGATGGAACCCTTTTGCGCATTTTTCAGGAATTGAATGCGGATGCAGACTATGAGAACCTGTGTATCGACAGCACGAGCATCAAAGCACATCCGCAGAGTGCGGGTGCAAAAAGGGGGGTGTAAATTCGGAAAACAACCAGTTTATCGGTGTAAGTCATGGTGGAAAGACTACAAAAATCCATGCTGTTGTGGATGCATTGGGAAATCCCGTCCACTTTCTGCTTACCGGCGGAAACATCTTTGATGCCAGTGTCGCCGTCGATCTGCTTTCGGAAGTGAAAATTTCCGGAAGCAACATTCTGGGTGATAAAGCATACGGAACAAATTCCATTCGCACTTACATCACAGAGCAGAGAGCATCGTATACGATCCCACCCAAAAGTAATGTGATCGAGCCTTGGTTCTGCGATTTCCACACCTATAAGGAACGCCATCTGATTGAGTGTTTCTTCAATAAACTTAAAGTTTTCCGCAGGGTCGCTACACGCTATGATAAGCTTGCTGTGTCCTTTCTTGCTTCCATTTGGATTTTGTTGAAATAGTACAAGAATACTTTGTGTTCAGATAGGCTCTAACCAATTGGGAAATTTTTTGAGATCTTGGCAAAGTAATATGAAAAAATTCCATCAATTTTTCAAAAGGCCCTTCTACTTACTCTGAATAATACAATGCAACGCTGTTAGGCGGAGCGTTGCAGCATCTGTCGGCGTTATTGATTACATATCCAAAAAGTCCTTACGATAGTCGACACCAAAGAACTCTGCCAGCTCCACCATCTGGTCATCCCGGATGGTGTTGATTCTGGGCAGATGGGCGGTAAGCATGTAGATCTGTGCTGCCTTCTCCACGGTTTCGATGAGGCCGAAGGTCTCGTCCATAGTCTTGCCTGCGCCGTAAATGCCGTGCATACCCCAGACCACCAGACGGAACTCCTTCATCTTCTCTGCGGTAGCCTCGCCGATGGAATTGGTTCCACAAAGCATCCAGGGCAGAACACCAACACCGTCCGGGAATACCACGATGCACTCGGTGCACATCTCCCACAGGGTGTGGGTAAACTTCTTCTCGTCCAGTACATGGACGTAGTTCATGGCCAGGGTGTAGGTGGGGTGGCAGTGCATGACTACACGGTTCTCCGGGTCAACGGACAGCCGGGCCATGTGACTCATGAGATGGGCGGGGAACTCGGAGGTGAATTTGCCGCCGTCGGAGTAGCCCCACAGCAGCTGAGCAGTCTGACCGTCGGCAGCGATGCGAACGATGCCCAGATTGGTTTCCGGGTCTGCGTCCACATTCTTGAAATACTTGCCGGTTCCGGTGACGATGAAGATTTTGCCGATGATAGCGGTGGCGTCAAAGCCCAGCGGGATGGTACGGATGACGCTCCCCAGGTCGAGGTACTCGGCGACTTCATCGGTATCCAGCAGGTAGCTGATATTGCCGCCGTTGCGCTCGTCCCAGCCCAGACGGTACATATTCGCGGTGGTTTTCCGCATTTCCTCCACAAAGGGAGCAGTCATAATGTCTTTCATCTTCATTACCCTCTTTTGCTCAAAACTTCATTTTCGTATTGTTTGACGGATGCAAACCACTCGCCATCGGCGGGAACGCCGCACTCCCGGCAATACTGTTCCCAAACCTCCCCAAAGGGCATGGTCTTTAGCTCCTCCTGAATGACCATAAGTTCCGACCAGTTGTTTTTATCCTGCATGGCGGTCAGGTCGGGTGTGACCAGAGCCATCAGAAGCGCCTTCTGGACATTGCGGAAGCCCATCGTCCAGGCGGAAATCCGATTGATGGAGGCATCGAAGTAGTCAAGGGCAATGTTCACCCTGCCATCCAGACCGCCGCAGCGGACGATCTCCTTGGCAATTTCATGGGTTTCGTCGTCCAGCAGCACCACATGGTCAGAATCCCAGCGGATGGGGCGGGTGATGTGCAGGGCGATCTCCGGGAAGAAGGCGAGCAGTGCGGGAATCTTGTCGGACACCACTTCTGTCGGATGATAGTGGCCGTTGTCCATTAGCGGGATGCATTTGCCCTTGTTCATAGCGGCGTAGCTCAGGGCAAACTCAGCAGAGCCAACGGTGTAAGCCTCCACGCCGATGCCAAAGACCTTGCTCTCGATGCAGGGCTTGACCTTGGTAAAGTCGTAAGGCTCGGAGAGGATTTCATCGATAGACTCCCGGTAGCGTACTCTCGGCCCCATCCGGTCAGCAGGGATGTCCTTAAAGCCGTCACCCGTCCAGATATTCATGACACAGGGCTGCCCCAATTCTTCTGCCAGATAGTTAGAGATGCGGATGCAGGCTTTGCCATGCTCGATCCAGAATCGGCGGATTTCCTCATCCGGAGAGGACAGGGTCAGGCCATTGGCTTTGGGATGGGAGAAGAAAGTGGGGTTAAAGTCACAGCCTAGCCCCCGCTCTTTGCAGAAATCCACCCAATTTTTGAAATGCTTCGGTTCCAGCTTATCCCGATCCACCCACTCGCCGTCCTCAAAAATGGCATAGCAGGCGTGAAGATTCAGCTTCTTGGTGCCGGGGCAGAGCTTCAGCACCATGTCCAGATCGGCCATCAGTTCCTCTGGAGTTCTGGCTCTGCCAGGATAGTTGCCGGTGGTCTGGATGCCTCCGGTGAGGGGCTTGGTGGGGTCGGTATCGAAACCACGAACGTCGTCGCCCTGCCAGCAGTGCAACGCAACGGGAACATTCTTCAGCTTTGCGATGGCGGCATCGGTATCGACACCAAGTGCGACATATTTGGCTTTTGCTTCTGCGTAAGACATATTATTTGACCTCCATCTGTATTTTCAGATTGCCCAGAGCCGTTGCTTCAATGGGCAGTGCGATCACTTGCTTTCCAGTTGCTTCTTCCGTCAGGCGGTTGAGGAAGACATTCTTCGCACCGCCGCCAACGATATAGAGCTTATCGTATCTCGCTCCGGTGTTTGCTTCCAGTTCTTCCAGAGCTTCCTTATAGCTGACTGCCAGGGAACGATAGGCACAGCGGAAATAGTCACCGATAGTGTTTAAGCAATTTCCAGTTGCCTTATCAAAGGCAACCTTCATACTCTTAGGCGCGAGAAATTCTGGCGCATTGGCATTGACCAGCATTTCGCATTCGCTTTCCTCTGCCAGTTTCACAATTTCCGGGAAATTCATTTCGGGGCACAACTCCCGCTGCAGTTCATTCACCAGCCACATACCCATAATGTTCTTCTGATAGCGGTTATAGCCCACACCACCCTCGTTGGAGTAGTTGGCTGCCATGCTATCTTCCCCTGTAATGGGTTTGGGTGTTTTGACACCCAGCAGGCTCCAGGTACCGGAGGAAATGTAAGGATGGTTACCCTCCATGGGGATACCCTCAACCGCAGAGCCTGTATCATGGGTTGCGCAAAGAACCACTTTGCAGTTTCCGCCCACAGCCGTTGCGATTTCAGGCCGCAACATACCCAGTACCGTACCGGGCTGGCTCAGTTTGGGGAACAGGTGCCGGGGATAACCCAAAGCATCCACAATTCCCAAATCAAATTCCCCCGTCTGTGCATTCACCATGCTCATGGTGGTGGCATTGGTATACTCCTGTGCCTTGACACCGCAGAGCTTCCACAGCAGATACTCCGGCATCATCAGCATATCGGTAACTCCATCCAGTCGCCCGTTCACCTTCTCATCGTAAAGCTGATAGATGGTATTAAAGGGCTGGAACTGGCAGCCGGTGTGACGGTACAGCTCCGAGAACGGCACTTGCTCATGCACTTGTGGAATCACTGCTTCCGTTCTGCCATCCCGATAGGCATAGACAGGATATACTTCCTGATCTCCTTTTAGCAGTACATAGTCCACACCCCAGGTATCAATGGACAGACTTTCGATTTCCGGGTATGCCTTAAATGCTTCCATGATGCCAGTCACAACATTGGAAAACAACTTCCGAACATCCCATGTCAGATGCTCTTTTTCCTCCCGGACACCGTTAGGAAAACGATAGACTTCTTTTGTATGCAGCACATCATCTTCCTGCCAGCCCACAATGTGCCGCCCGGAGGATGCTCCGATATCAATTGCCAAATAGTAACGCAAGAATATCACCCATTCTTATGTTGTTAGTAAATCTCAAAACATAGATTTGTCCAATTGTCATTCCAGAATATCTGTTGTGATGAAATCCACGCCTATTGCTTTCATTTTCATAGCGATCTCAGGCTGATTAACCGTCCATACATTTACCTGCTGGCCCATCTCATGCACCGTATTTACCATTTCAGGAAGGAGGCCTTCGTAATGCACATCCGCATCAAGAGAATACTGTTTCAGCGCATTAAGCACTTCCGAATCGATAGATACAACAAGATACTGAATCTTCTGCTTCGGAAGTAGCTGCCGCAAAGTGATCAGATTCTCCAAATCAAATGAAATAAAAACCGTATTCTCCAGCCAGTCCTCCTGCTTAATCAGCCCTATGATTTTCCTGATATCTGCACCATCAAAGTGGTTTTTTAATTCCAGGATACTACGCTTTCCATACTTTTTACAGATACGAATATATTCCTCCAATGTAGGAATTGCCAAATCAGACCTTGTTTTGCCATCCATATCTTTCAAGGTAATTTTGCGCAACTCTCCTAACGTACACCCCTCCAGATCGCGGTCTATGCCTGTTAGTCGGAGCATGTTATCATCGTGAAAAATGACATAGTGTCCATCCTTGGTTCGGTGCACATCTGTCTCGATTCCATAATAGCTCCGATTTCCCGCTGCAATAAATGCTGCATTTGTATTTTCACGCTCTAATCCACTCACACCTCGGTGTGCAATCATCTGCACATTCGCTAGGTTGACCTTTTCCGTATTATGCACAAGCATTCTTCCTTTCAAATTATCGCAATTGCACAACTAAAGCCGTACACCATCTCTATTCGGGTTATCTGGCAATCCGCGGGCTTTTCGGAAATTCTGAGGTGAAACCCCGTATTTCTTTTTGAATATTGTGTTGAAATAGGATACGGAGGAAGTACCAACCGTATTACAGATTGATAAGACCGTATCATCCGTATACAGCAATCGATAGGCGGCCTGCTGCAGACGGATGTCATTCAAATAATCGGTCATCGTGCATCCAAGATACCGCTGAAACGCACGGCACATATACGGCCTGCTGAAATGAAAAGGTTCCAGAATCAGGTCCAGCCCCGACTGCAGATAGTCATTCATATGAAACCGGCTCAGCAGTTCTCGCAACCACACAGGATAATAATCTATATCCGTCTGAATCTCTTTCATCGTCAAGAAGCTCAGAAGGGAAACACAGAGCATTCTGATATGCGCATCCTTATACGCGGTATTGGAGTCCAACAACAAGGCTGCATTGGACAACATACTCTCCAGATGTTGAATCTGCTCAAAGGGTAATGAGATCACTTTCGATAAACGGTTCATCATATATGCCTGCTTGAAATCCTGTCCAATAAAGTCGCACACGGATTCAAAAAACTCGGGGCGGATAATAATATCCCTGTGTCGGCATACTGTATCCTGCGTCCGATAGAAGCAGTGGCAATCTGTCAAGTTCAAAAACACAATGTCACCCGCATGCAACATTCGCTCCACACCGTTGACAGAATGGCGGATAGAACCGTCAATAATATATACAATCTCGTAGAACAAGTGATAATGAGGAAGAATATCATCTCCAGACGTAACAATGGAATGTAACGGATTTTGAGGCGTAGTAACCCAGTCATTTAAAATCATTGGCTTCACATCCTGAACCATCCATTTCACCTCCAATTTAATCGTATATGAAAGAATATCTACATTTGACCTCGAAAGTGCGATCTACGCAAGTTGTGAAGTTTGCGTTACCGCCGATCAGCATCTCAGGTTGCAAGATTTGTGTTCCTGTTTTACAGATTTCCTCCGTTGGAGGCAATCACATCCCGATACCAATACGCAGAATCTTTAATTGTACGCTTTTGCGTCCGATAATCCACATAGACCAAGCCAAAACGCTTATCATAGCCGTTGATCCACTCAAAGTTATCCATAATCGACCAGTATTGATAACCCAGAACAGGGATGCCCTCTGATACTGCATCTTTGATGCTACGCAAATAACGGTGCAGAAAATCAATTCTGTTTGGATCATGGACCTTTCCATCCAGAGAAACCCAGTCAAAACAGGACATGCCGTTTTCGGTGATCATGATTGGTTTTCCGTATCGTTCGTACAGGAATCTGCAGCTCCAGTACAAAACTTCCGGTGTCACATTCCAATCCATGGATGTTTTGGGGCTTCCTGGATAGGCATAAGGACCATATTTCTCTGCCGGATCTAAATCTTCCAGTCCTTGATAAATATTGAAGCCATAGAAATCCAGCGGTTCTGTAACAATTTTCCACTCATCATCCGTAAAGCTTGGAACATGTTCGCCAAAAAGTCCCTCTGCTTCCTTAGGAAATGCACCCATAAAAACAGGATCCGACCACCAGGTAATACTGGATGTAAAGTTCCCCTTTTTCATAGAAAAAGTAAGCGTTCTTGCTCTTTCAATGCTTTCTGCTTTCAGATCTCTCGGGATGACAATTTCACCGGTAGGTGCCATTCCAACAATGGAATCCCGACAATTCTTGCGAATGACACGCACTGCCTTTCCGTGTGCCAGATATACATTCTTAGAAATACGCATCAAGGCTTCCGTACTCTTTTTTTCAAAGGGCGCAAAAACACCCGCATTCAATCCGGCGCCAATGAACAGTTGAGGTTCATTAAATGTCATCCAGTATTTTACTTTACCGCCCAGAGCCAATGTTACTACATCCGTATACTGCGCAAACCAGTCAACAATCTGAGGATTCTCCCAACCGCCCAATTCATATATGGCAGTTGGAAGATTCCAATGGAACAAGGTTACCATGGGTTCAATTCCGGCCTCTGTTAGCTCATTTACCAGATCAATGTAAAACCGAAGACCTTTTTCATTTACAGTACCGTACCCATCCGGCATGACTCTCGGCCAACTCACAGAAAAACGGTAGCTCTTTAGACCCAGTTCTTTCATGATGGCAACATCTTCCCGATACCGGTGATAATGGTCACATGCGACATTGCCGTTTTCATTTCGAATGATGTATCCGGTTCTCTGCTCGAATGTATCCCAGATGCCCATTCCTTTGCCATCTTCCAGGTAAGCGCCTTCTATTTGATGTGCCGCAGATGCCGCACCCCATAAAAAGTCCTTGCAAAATCCATTCTCAGCCATTGTATCCTCCTATCCACTAAGTTGTGCTTGATCGTACTCCATCCGCGAAAATTGTTAACTCCAGAATGTATACGATCCCGGTGCAACAACACTTTCTTTACCGGCAATTACAATTGTTGCCGGTACAGCTGTTTTTATCTCATATCGGATACCGTTTCCGGTGTTGATCCATTTCGAACGGATTTCTCCATGTCTTGACATAATGGATCCCTCCAGCCAGTCAAGTCTCTCATCCGGAATCGGTGCAATCCGCGCTTTGGCAAAGCCCGGTTCCGTCTCTATCGTCTGAATTCCGGCAGCTTTCTCATAGACCCAGTCCACCACCGCACCATATGCATAATGATTGTAGGAATTCATAATCGTGTTCCAGAGGCTTCCATCTTCCTTGATGCCATCCCAATGCTCCCAAATCGTGGTCGCTCCTTTGTTCACTGAATAAAGCCAGGAAGGATACTCCTCTCTCAGCAGAAGGCTATATGCGATATCCGCGTATCCATAGTCACTCAGTACATGAAGAATGTATGGTGTCCCCACGAAGCCGGTCTGTATCTTGCAGCCGATCCTACGAACCATTTCTGCCAGATCATCTGCTGTTTTCTGAGGATCCGGTGTGAGCCCAAACTGTATTGCCAACGCATGCTCTGTTTGAGTCAGATAGATCGGATAGGTCTTTCGGAAAGCACGCACAATGTTATTGTGCAAATTTTCATAGACGGTAACATCTTCACCGATTACTTTTCCCGCTCTTACCAGCAGATCCACGGAATGGGCATAAAAAGCGGAAGCAATGAATTCCTCGCGGCTTGCGCCTTTGTATTCATCAAGTTCAGCATCCAATGCCAGCCAATCTCCAAAATGCTCTCCGCCGGTCCAAAGGCAGGGTGTTGTGGTCACATTTGTCACATAATCCACCCAACCCTTCATGCTGGCGAACTGATCCTTCAGCACGTCCGCATTACCATAGGTTAGATATATCTGCCAGGGGCAAATGGTTGCTGCATCGGACCATGCTGCACTGGGAGGAATATCAGGTAAATACTCCGGAACCGAACAACCCACTGCACCGTTGACTCTCTGATCAGCGGCCATATCTCTGAGCCATTTTCTAAAAAAGCGTTCTACATCGTAGTTGTAGGTAGCTGCTTTTACAAAAACCTGCGCATCACCAGTCCAACCCAAGCGTTCATCGCGCTGGGGACAATCCGTGGGTACATCCAGGAAATTTCCTTTTTGCCCCCAGAAGATATTGGAAAACAGCTGATTCAATTTGGAATTGGAGCAGTTCAATGTACCCGTCTGCCGAATATTGGAATACACCACAATGGCTGTAAACTGTTCCGGTTTCGGCACTTTGGAAAGTCCTTCGATTTTGATATATCGGAACCCAAAGAACGTAAGGGTCGGATGCCATGTCTGCGTTCCTTTTTTGCAGGTATAGCAGATCTCTGACTTCGCGCTGCGATAGTTCTCGTTGTAGAAATTACCGTTCTTGTCCAGCACCTCGCCATGCTGAATCCGAATCAGTTCATGACCTTTTGCCTCAAGTGTAAATTCCACATAGCCGGTTACTTCCTGTCCAAAGTCAACAACCGTTTCCCCTCCGGGTGTTATGATTACCGATTTTGCGCAAATGCGTTCCATTTCGCGGATTTCTTCGCCTTCCTGAGGGATCAGTGTTTCTTTTGGCCAGGAAAGCACCTGCACACTTTGCCAGTTATCCGTTTCAAAGGTCGCATCATAAATTTCTCCGTCATAGATTTCACTAAAACGTGTTCTGCTTTCCGCACATAACCAAGAGGTGTCCGTATGCAGAAGGTCTTCAGATCCATCTTCATACTGAATATGGACTGCACCTATAATCCCGCAGGGTCGCCGCATTCGGCCCTCGATGTCTCCCTGGCCCATGCGGGAACGAAGCCAGCCTCTTCCAACGGTAACCATTATCGAGTTGTCTTCCCTAATCATTGTGGTTATATCATATTGCTGATACTGCAGTCGCTTTTCGTAGGCCGTCCAACCGGGAGCGAGTACATAGTCTCCGACCCTCTGTCCATTCAATCTTGCCTCATATACACCCAAGGCAGTGAGCCACATTTCCGCTTTGGAAACCGGCTTCGGGCAGGAAAACTCTCTCCAAAATACAGGACAGACACTACCCATATCTTTTTCAGGACCAATCCAGCTTGCTGCTTCCAACTTCATTCTGGCATTCCCCTCTCATATCTTCACTATACCAACACAGGCGGAATCCTGCAATTACCTTACTGCCAAGCAAGCAGCAGAAATGCTCTGTTAAAGCCTACCTGCTGCTGTGCTGTTTAGTTTGTATGTACTTCTACGATACCGGTGGGTGTACAGAATCTACCTGTCGCGTTGTTGATTCCGCATGGAGCGGTATCTGTTTGTGCCCATACTCCAGGTGCTATGGGTTTGATACCCAAGACGTAAGCACCGTACAAATAAGTAGGAACACAACTCCATGCATGGCACAAACTTCCGGCACGTTCAAAATCCTCCGCTCCGTTATCGGTCTCCCAGAACGTGGTTGCTCCATTATAGAGCATCTTTCCCCATCGTTCAGCGACCTCTTCAAATACGGACACCGCGTAAGTTTCAGGTTCCTGAAGCAGTGCCTCATAGACAAAAATGCTGGTTGCCAGGCTGGCACGCACCAATTCACCCTTGCTGATTTTTTCTCGCAATGCCTTTTGTCTTTCAAGCGGTACAACTTCGGCACATAGTGCGAGTGCCTGTACCAGTTCCGCATACTGCACCTTTTCTTGACTTCTGATAAAAGATGCATACGCTCCCGCTTCCGGATTCCAGAATTGCTCCATACCATTCTGCAGGATTCTGATTTTTTCCTCCAGCTCATCCGTTTTCATACCGAGATACGCATAGATTTTACACATTCTCTGCATTGCAAGAATATACATCAGTTGCATCGGTGCTTCCGCTGACGGAGAAAGCGTCTCCTCCCGGAAAATCGGTTCTGCATCCAGCAACGGGGTCCATTCATAGAAATTCCAGTAGCAAGGCTCCGGGAAATTCCATACAAGTCCGTGTCGCACATGATTTTGAATACATTCAAGAATTTTCTGCGCAGTTGGCAACAGTTCTTCACCAAATGCAATGTCTCCGCTGTACCTGCAGTACTCCTCCAGTGCAATAATAAACATCAGGGAGAATGAAGGGATTACCACAGGAATCCGTCCCGGCGCACACAGTTCCAAAAGGCCATCTTCTCTCTGGGACAATGCAAGGAGCCTCAAGCTGGCTTTGGGTTGTTCCATCTCGCCAAAGGCATAATAACCAAAGAGCATCTGGCTTCTCGAATCAAACGCATACAATGCCTGTTCTCGCCATGGTGAATCTTCATAATGCTGGTGAACACAGCACCGAAGTGTGTGCTTTGCAGTTTCAAAAATTCGATTGTGCAAATGATCGCTACAGTGGAAATCAGCATCTCCGGAAAAATGATAGTTCAGCGGGCGGATTCCTACGGAATACACAGTGGCCTCATGGCCGTAAATAAACAGTTGAAGATAGCGTGCTCCTACTCTATGGAAGTAGTGTATGAATCCGCATCGCTTCACCGGCGCTTCCCACTGAAAGGTAAAGTGTCTTCCGCCTACGTCCGTCCGAACACGCATATCCTCCAGATGCTCGCCAAAACCGATATCTACGCGAGTAGCTTCCGGACACACAATATCCACATCCAAATAGCCGGTAGTTTCCTTTCCTAGATCCAGCACCAAATATATTCCATCACCTTCGCTGCTGAGAAAGCGAACTCCTCTTGCCGAGGGAAAGCTGGTGATCTTACCATTTTCCAGCCGAGATATGTCCGATAGCTCTCTGAATGCAAGCGATGCATACTGCTGCAGGCCGCTGTCATGCGCCTGGAATATTCCCTGTGTTACAAGCTGCGAATCCTGTCTGTCTTCCAGTACCAACTCGTTTACCGGTTTTGGCACAAAAGTACATTCTTTATTTACAACAGTTGCACTGCTCCACGCGTTATCTCTGGATTTTTTATATACAAATCCGGCACCCAGCTGAGGGGTGATGTTTCGAATTGGGCCGCTTTGATAGCAACTCATCATTCTCGCCCGAGTTAGCTTGCCGCTTGAACACAGAAGTTTGTCCCCCTGCCAGACTTCAAACCGGAGCCCCGGTGTTTCATGTCTGGCAGTGTGGGAATCGACACCGCAATAAAGTGTCTGAATTATCAGTTCATTCTGTGAACTCACATTTTCATTATTCAGTTCTATTTGCTGAACAGCTTTATAGAACGGATAGTCCGGATACTGTGTGGACGGCACATACTGTCCATTGAAATGTACGGCATATTGCCCATCCACACTGATCAGGAGCTTTATTTTATCACTGGACACTATTGTAAAAGTGTTAATAAACTCCACATAGCAGTTTACTTTCGGTGTATCATCCAGCCAAATCCAGTCAGATGACTTTGAAAATAATTGCTGCATTTTATTCCTCCTGACTCAAGCCGGCGTTAGCCTTTGACACCGCCTCCCGTGACACCTGCCACGATTTTCTCCGACAAGAACAGATACAAAATGAAGGTTGGCATAAAGACAATCATAATCGATGCAAACAGACCAGCCCAGTTTCCTGTGTATGTCATAGAGGTGATCATATTCTGCAGGCCCATGGAAAGCGTTCTGATTTTGTCGTTCCCGTTGGCAAAAATCAGCGCAATAAAATACTCATTCCAGATGCCCATAAAGTTGAAAATCGTCACGGTAATAACACCGGGTGTCGCCATCGGCATGATAATTTTCCAGAGTGCCTTTCTTTCTGTGCAGCCGTCGATCATTGCCGCTTCCGTAAACGCACTGGGAATCGTGGAGAAAAATGCAGTCATGTAGAACACCGTATATGGAACATTCAATGTAGTATACAGGATGATCAGTGTGACCAGGTGTCCGACAAGCTTCGCTTTGATGAACCAGATATAGATTGGAATGATCAGCATAACCTGCGGAATGCTCATAGCAATCACAGTGGAGTTCATGATGAGCTGTTCTCCTAAAAATTTCTTTTTCGCAAGAACATAGGCTGCCGGGCAAGCAATCAGCAAAACCAGAACACAGGAAATACCTGTTACCATCAGGCTGTTTTTGAAGTAGGTAGAAACATTGTTGTATTTCCACGCATCCGTATAATTTTCAAAATGGAAACCGCTTCCCAGCACATTATTTGAAAAGATCTCTCTTGTAGTGCTGAAAGAAGCTGCGACGATCCATCCCAGTGCAGCGCACCAGAACGCTACCCACAAGACAAGAGGGATGTAGCGTAGTAGGCCAATCGCTTTTCTCGACGTAATAGAACGATGGGTCTTCAATATTCATACGCCTCCTTCTTCATCAGGTGATTCAGTACGAAATAAGCCAGCAGAACGATCACCGCAATGGTCACACCAATTGCCGCACCGCCGCCCACATCCGTTGTTCCACCTCCCACACCGGCTTTATTTCCGGCACCGAAGATCTGATCATACAGATAATAAACAGGCGTTACGGTGGTAGCCGAAATCTGAGCAGAGAACATTTTCGCCCATGTAAAGAAATTTACTGCACCGATGGTCCAGAGGGTGACTGCAGTACGAGTCACATCCCGGATCAGCGGGAATGTTAGACTCCAGAACCGAACCCAAGCATTCGCACCATCCAATGTGGCACTTTCATAAATGTCCTTGGGAATCCGTTCGATTCCTGCCAGGAAGATCAGCATAAAATATCCCAAGGATCCCAAGGCATAGGAAATCAGCATGCCCCAGAACAGATAAACCGGACTCGTCCAGTTAATTTTCGCAAGCGCAGTCAGACCCAATGACGTAAACAGTGTTTTTGATAAACCGTACTTAATGTTAAATACATACTGGGTCCACATAGTAGAAAGAGCCACCGCATTGACGGTGTTGGGAAGGTAAATGGCAGATCGCCAGAAGCTCTTTCCTTTTACACCGGAGGAGAGAATCACAGCATAGCTTAACGCCATTCCCAGTGTCAGAACACCACCAACCAACCAGATCCGGAATATATTTTTAAGAGAGGTTAAAAAAAGGCTGGTGCCGAACATTGCAGTATAGTTATCCAAGCCGACAAACTCCCACTGGGACATGGGGCTACTCATTGCCGGGATTTTATAGAAACTCATCAGAATGGTTCGTAACAGCGGATAGGCAAAAATCACCAGAAAGCATAACACAGCCGGCCCAAGATTGGTGGCCACAAATAATCGATCGCGTTTTTTCATAAGCGCCATCCCCGATTCCTAAATTTGCGAAATGGGGCCATTACAGCCCCATTCCTAAATCAAGCAATATTATCAGCCAAGCTGAGCCTGAACTTCTGCAACGAACTCTTCTGCAGTAATATCGCCGGAGAGCAGCTTTGCAAAGGAGGCATTCACAATACCCTGAATATCACTGTTAATGGATTTAGCATATGCCCAGCTAACAGCATTGGTAGCTTCTTCCATCAGCTTGCCGCAATCAGCCAGATTGTCAGGCAGGGTTACACCGCTGACCACAGGGAAGCACTGGCACTTTTCCACCAGATCAGTCTGGGTCTGCAGAGCGGAAAGCTCTTCGATCAGCTTTACCGCTGCTTCAGGATGCTCGGAGGTTGTGGGAACAGCATAGTACTGAACACCAGTCATATAAGTGGTGTAGGGTTCCTTTGCACCGTCGGGGCCAGGGAAGAACATTGCACCCCACTGGAAGTCCTCACCGGCAATGGAAGCAACCTCGTTGGGCAGCCAGGATCCGTTGAAGTACATAGCAGTCGTACCCAGAGCAAACTCGGTGTTCTGAGCAGTGGGGAATACGAAAGAGCCGGTGCCTTCTGCGAAGTAACCCTTAGCGCTCATTTCCTCGTATGCCTTTGCCATCTGCAGAACAGCAGGATCATTCCACAGATCAGTGCCGGTGGTGGTCATCAGCTCGGTGATGCCGTCAACACCCAGCATTTCGCCCAGATATGCGGTATACAGCAGAGGCATGTAAGCATCATCGATGGTCATGGGTGCGTAGCCAGCGTCAACGATCTTCTGGCAACAATCCATAAACTCAGACCAAGTTGCGGGCAGCTTTTCAATACCAGCCTCAGCGAAGATGGCCTTGTTGTAGAACACAGCGCCAACGAAGGGCTGAGAAGGAACATAGTACCAGGACTCGCCATCGCTTGCCAGACGCTTCACAAAGGAGACCAGACCGGGGGTGATGATTTCATCCAGAGAAGTTGCTTCCACGTACTCAGTGATGTTCATACAGAAGCCTTCGCCCATGCGGTCAGGAATACCGGAGGACTCGATGACATCAATAATGGTACCCGCTTCAACGCTGGTACGCATGATATCCTGAACCTCTCGACCGGCCCAGTTAACTTCGACCTTATATTCGGGATTTGCAGTTTCGAACCGTGCGATTGCATCCTTAATTACTGCAGCCTGGGTCTCATTCTCGGACCACATGGACCAGTAGTGAATCACAATGGGCTCGTCGTTGGAGACCTCGGGTGCCTTAGTCTCAACAGGTGCATCAGGCTCAGTCTCGACAGGCTTTTCTGCAGGCTCAGTGCCACAGGCAACCAAAGACAGCACCATCAGGCACGCCAGGAACAATGCGAGTAATTTTTTCATTATCATGCCCTCCATTATTTTGTTTTGTATTAATATTTAATACAACTACAGTATATAAACTTTTTTTATCACATTCTATATGCTTGTTGTCAAGGACTTGCTCTCTATTGACTTTTTTATATTTTATAGCATTGTCAGGCCATTATTTCAACCCCAAAAAACATACACAGCAAAGTCATCGGTACATGTGCATATTGTTTTGCTTTCAGCGCCCTAGTGGATTCTTCTTTGTTGATGATTCCTAGTTAACTCCGCTTTAATGTGAGCTCGACTTTGTTCAAGAGATATCTGTATACACATGGCAAACAGCTATGTTCGATACGTAACGAGCATATATTGACTTTGCGCCAAATATTGCGAGTTGTTATGAACTATTGAGATACACCAAAACTCGCACACAAACAGGTGTTTTTGTACACACCAAAATTATGAAAACCAGTTATGTTACAGGAATAGAGCCGGTGTTATCTAATTTCTTTAAGCGTTAAGTTGCCAGCTGGCATGGTGAATTTTCTTACATCCGCAGCGTTAAATGGTACGACTTCGTTAAAAACACAGAACTATCCCTTGAAGAAATCCATTGTCACCACAAAACGCCTAAGTCGCTGGGCGGTGGAGACAACTACGCAAACCTGATTATTCTGCATGAACGGATTCATAGATTAGTTCACGCAACGCAAAAAGACACAATTTTTGCAATCGTGCAGACTGTACAGCTAAATAAACAGCAACTAAAAAAGCTGAATCAGCTTAGGAAGTTGGCTGGAAACGAAGCAATCATGTTTGAGCAACAAACTGCCTGTTGCTAATTAGAACGACGATTTGTAAATGATGGAAAGCCGTGTGAGAGGAAATCTCTCATGCACGGTTTGGAGTGGGGGAAAATCCGGAGGTGAGTCACCAAAAGATTACCTATCACTATAGGATCGACTGATTGCCTTGTACGACTTGGATTGTCCCTGGCGTCCCTGTGATTTGGAGCAGCGCAGTGGACGCATCATTCGTCAGGGAAACCGCAACAAGCAGGTACACATCTATCGGTATGTCACAGAGGGAACCTTTGACTCCTATCTGTGGCAAACAGTGGAGAATAAGCAAAAATTCATCAGCCAAATTATGACCTCAAAATCTCCGGTGCGCTCCTGCGATGACGTGGATGAAACCGCTCTGTCCTTTGCGGAAATCAAAGCATTGTGCGCCGGGAATCCACAGATTAAGGAGAAGATGGATTTGGATATTGAGGTTTCCCGGCTGAAGGTTCTAAAGGCAGACCATCTTGTAAACTACGCCCAAACGAGAGATGCGTATATTGCCTATCGGAAAGCCTGGTATAGCAAAGCATTCTTTGAGGCCCACCGTGAAGAAATCACGCTTCACAAAGCGGCAAAGGACGCTTTTGAAAAAATGAATGTCTCCAAGCTTCCAAAGGTCAAAGCACTTTCCGAAGAATACGCTTCTACCTTGACGCAGAAAAAGGCCCTGTATGCGCAGTACAGACTTGCCAGAGAGCAGATGCAGGAGTATCAAAAGGCACTTCACAACACAGAGGTGTTCTTTGAACTATCTGAAAAAGAAGCTGCCTGCCACCAATGCGAGCATGAAAAGGAGAACTCCAAGGAACCTAATCATAGCTGAACTTTGGTATCCAACGAAAAACGAGGGCACAGGAACAGAGTGGCAAACTGTTTCCTGTGCCTTTATTTTTCTATTTGGATTTCTTCAAGCATTCTGCAAGAATGCGCAGCCATCCCGCAGCGCCGGGATGATCTTTGGGGCTTGGGGAATTTTCCCCAACAAGCATTTTTCGTCTGGGTGCTACCCAGACACTGCTTGCCGCTAGTAAGTCCCTGCGTTTCCCACGCCTTTGGCGTATCATTTCGTAACGCATTCGGGTAAGCCCCGGTGCTTCGTTTCATCCGCCGTACTGCCCGGTAGCGGAATGCGTGAAAAAGTCAAGACTTTTATTTCTCTTTTTTTGTGCTACAATTGTCTATCATCAGAGAGGCGTTATACAGAGCGGTCAACAGGTACGCCCGGATATTACGGATGTCTGACGGGTTCTTGTTCATTGCGTCCAGAACGTACTCTATGTGGCTGCTATTCAGCTTGAGAAAGCGGGACTTAACCACTTGCTGCGGCATATCCTCGCCATTGATACGGATGGTCGGAGCGGTAGAGCAGACGGCATCCAGCATGATGTCCATGATCTCCCGGAAGCGGTCTTTATCGAACTTCGGATCCTGACAGAGAATGTCGTAGTCAAGATGCTATTTATTTGCCACGGCAGTATTGCTGTAAAGGCAAAAGTGCTTGATTCCCTAGCTAATTCCGGCTTTGAGAATTGCATTTTACCACTTCAATTCATGGGGCAGACATGACATATGCTGGAAATATTAATGGGTTTCTTTTTGTGGCTCAAGTTGGTTGCGTTTTTTTGCAGTTCGTTTACTTAAAAAGCACGGAAATCAATTTTTGCGCATATCTCACAAGACAACAACCACCCTACATCCGTGAAATTTCAGGAAAGAGTGTTTATTCAGCTGTATTTGCATGAATTACACTAATATTCATTTGTGGAGTGTCCACTTGATGATATCTGTTCCTCAACAAATAAGGTTCTTGTGCAACTCGACGTAAAATTGATTTTCGTGCTTAAAAAGGCTTGCATTTGCTGAAAAAGTATGTATAATGAAAAGCGGAAGCGACCGTTTACCGCAGTAAATGTGCAAACCGTATGGTTTGCACATTTTTTCTTTTTATGGAGGTTTTTATGGAAAAGAAGAACAAAATGGAAACTATGCACATGCAGAAGCTGGTGATCAATATGTCCTTGCCGCTGATTGTTTCGCTGCTTGTACAATCCCTTTACAACATCGTGGACAGTATTTTTGTGGCGAAAATGAGTGAGGAGGCGTTAACGGCGACGTCCCTTGCTTTCCCGGTGCAAATGCTGATGATCGCGTTCAGCGTTGGTACCAGTGTAGGTGTGAACGCGCTGCTTTCCAAAACTTTGGGAGCCAGGAATCGGGAAAGGGCAACAAAGATTGCAAATACAGGCATAATGCTCGCACTGATCAATGGCGCCGTGTTTTCTTTGACGGGAATCTTCTTTGCGCAGAAACTGGCCCGCTCCTTTACGACGGTGGAAAGTACCGCGGCACTTTGTGCGGAGTATCTGAGTATTTGCATGGTTTTCTGCTTCGGAAATTTCATAGAAACCATGCTGCAGCGCTTTTTGCAGGCAGCAGGTAATACGGTGCTAAGTATGTGTTCATTGATAGCTGGTGCGGTGACAAACATAATGCTGGATCCGATCCTGATTTTTGGATTATTGGGGTTCCCCGCCCTGGGTATTCGCGGTGCGGCAATCGCTACGGTGATTGGACAATGGCTGGGAGCAGCGGTAGCGCTGCTTTTGAATCGTTTTTGCAACCGGGAGGTCATAGTGGATTTCCGCAGGTTCTGCCCAGAAAAGGAAATTATTTTCGGGATATACAAGGTTGGGCTGCCCAATATTATTACCCAGGCGATCAGCAGCGTTATGGTCACGCTGGTAAATCAGATTTTAATGCCATTGTCCATGTCTGCCGTAGCCTTTTTTGGCGTTTATTACAAGCTGCAGAATTTCCTGTTTATGCCAATGAACGGCTTGGGGCAGGCAGCAATCCCGATTGTCGGCTTTAATCTGGGCGCAAAAAATCCTGATCGGATCCGGGACTGCATGAAAAAGGTATTTCCTATGGCGCTTGGAATTGCAGCTGCCGGAACGGCACTCTTTCAGATGATCCCGGGGCAGCTACTTTCCCTCTTTTCCCCAAGCGAGGAAATGCTGGAAATTGGAATCCCGGCGCTGCGGATTATCTCCTGGAGCTTTGTACTTGGTGCGGCCACCATTATCTCGGGCTATTGCGCATCCGGACTGGGGTATGGGATCACAACGATGATCAGCACCGCACTTCGGCAGATTCTTGTTCTGATTCCTTGTATTTGGCTGTTCAGCCGCTATGGCGGATTGGGAAATGCATGGTATGCCATGTGGGTCGCGGAGGCGTGCGGCGTTGCCTTTGCGCTGACCAGTCTGCTTCGCCAGCTGCGAAAGAAGGTCAGGACTCTGGAAAAGACAGCAGCTCTGAGATAACTGTTTTATTCCGCTTGTGCATAAGACCCAGGGAAAAATGAATTGCGTTCAGGCTCAAAAAACAGTAGAATATCGATACGAGAGTACCATAAAGGGGGCAGGCTGAAATGAAGAAGCTGGATAGAAATGACCCGCACACACGCAGGATACTCACGGCGAGCGCATTCTTTTTGATTCTGGTGATTGGTATGATATATTCATCCCGTAGGGGGGAAGTATCCGACACGACGTACCTGTCATTTTGGTCGTCCGGATGCTTTACGGTCGCAGATCAGGATCAGAAACGGGCGAAAGTGTCTTACGATGAGATCAGGGAAGCTGTTTTTGAGGCTGAGCCAGAGTATGGGGAGCCTGTGAAGGGGACGACAAAGGATGGTATGCGTCTGGGTATATGGGAAAGCCCAACACTCGGATCTTTTTGGAATTGCACAGACGCAAAGGTGAAAAGCTGCGTTTGGATAAAAACGGATGACAGAACATATGCCATTAACGTAGAGAGCGACGAAACGACCAGAGCGTTGTATGAAGCAATTCTGAAAGCGATGGCGAACGTGTCAGAATGAGGAGAAGATTATGGAAAGACTGCGCATCGGTATAGTAGGGGCTGTTGGTCATGCGGAGAAATTTATTCGACTGATCAACAGCTATCCGGAAAGTCAGGTCGTCGTGTACTGCGGCCGGGAAGGCGTGGCCGCTGAGATTGCGCGGAGGCAGCGGCTTCCGTTGGAACCGGATTTTGACAGAATGCTGCGGGAATATCGACTGGACGGTGTCGTTATCACAGTACCGAACGCCGAGAAGAAAAAGCTGGTGATAGCGGCGGCCAGAGCAGGGGTCGCTATTTTCCTGGAGAAGCCTTTGGCTGTCTGCCGGGAGGATGCCCTCGAAATGCAGAGAGAGGTACAAGAGGCGGGCGTAAAGTTTTACATGAGCGATCCCTTTGTTCGGCCCGGTATTCTGAAATTGAAGGAAGAAATTCAAAACGGAAAGCTGGGACGTATTGTCGGCGCAAATATCCGGCATGCCAGTGACCGGGCACTTCGGGAAGCGGCATTGCCGCATATTTACTGCAAATCCCTTTCCGGCGGCGGGATCATGGCGGACGTGGGCGGCCACCCGCTACATATTCTGCAGTACCTGTTTGGACAGCCGGAGACGGTATGCAGCAGCTTATACGCCGACACGCCGATGGCCATAGCCAATGGCATTGAAGAAAATGCGTCTGTTCTGCTACATTACCGAAATGGCATAACAGTGACCTTGGAAGCCAGTTGGATCAGCGGTGGAGATTCCAGCCACACTGCGGTGTATGGTACAGATGGCTGGGCGGAGGTAGTTGATTGCCCGGGGCAGGAGGGGAGCCAGCAGCTGACGGTTCATGGCAGCGATGGGACTGCTCAGGTTTATACGGCGGATGACATGCCACCGATGCCGACAAAACATGTACATTATTTCCTGAAAATGATTTTGGAAGATTTACCCAATGATATTGTGGGACATGTTCCGGAGAGCTGCTGCGGTGTCAGTATTGACGGGGCTGTCCAATTAGCATGTATTATTGACGCAGTTTACAGAAGCAACAACTGCGGGTTTGTGGCTGTTGAATAAAAATCCGACTGCCTTGGAGTGAATTGCACCCCGAGGCAGCCGGATTTTTCTGACCGGAAATTCAGTAGGCGTTTCCGCCGTCGTGAGAGGAGAAACCAAAGAATTTTAAAGCTTTTTGAATGGCAATCTCCCAAACCCGCCATTCATGGCGGAAGCCGGGAATAACCTCAAAGATTACATGCAAGCCGCGTTCCTGGGATAATTTCTGGAAACGCTGGAAGCGCTCCATACCGGGATCGTCGCCGCCGATGGCGCAGTACAGGGGCGGAATTCTATCTGGATCGGCTTCCGAAACCAGTTTCCACGTGTTGTCCTCAGAAGCGAGAAATGCGTCCAGACCTCCGGCGGCCTGAATCGTGTTTTGGAATTTCAGTGCTCTGCTACCGGTTAATCCGGCGATATCCAGGTCATAGCGCCGGGGTGAAGAGGAAAGAGCGGCAGCTTTGGCAAACAATTCGGGATGGAGCAGGGCAAATTTCATTGCACCTTCGCCGCCCATGGACAGACCGGCGATAAAGTTGTCCTCTTTTTTGGGCGACGCGGGAAACCAGCCGTAGATCATGGGCATAAGTTCCCGGAAGAAAAACTGCTTGAAAGCGTAGCCGTCGGCAAAATTCATCCAGTCGGTGTAGTTGGTGTTCAGCGCTGAGGGCATAACAACAATCAAATCGTTTTCACAGGCGTAGGTTTCAATGTTACTCCGTCGAACCCAGTCTGTGTGATCACCAAAGCTTCCGTGAAACAACCACAAGACCGGATAGGCTTTCTCGCTTCCATAAAATTCTTTCGGGGAAACCTCCCGGGGTTTATCCGGCAGGATAACGGAGATTTCGGTATTCCCATGAAGATACGAGCTTTCAAAATTCATAACCAGGTGTGCCATAAGTGCCTCCTTAATCTTCCGGATGCAGAACCCGGAGAAAGCTTTTTGATTTTTCAAGAAAAATCCGATCAGTCCCCCGGTAGAAAGGAGACTTCAGACCGGGATAGGTAAAATTGTCGTAGTCAAAATCTGTGGCGATATACCCCTGCCCACCGTTGACCAGAGTAGCCAAGAGAGTTTCGGGGAAGGGAGATTCGGACTGCAGCGCCCGGAATGTTGGGGTGGTTACTTCGGACTTTACCCCGAGCAGGGCGCATTCCCCCACACAAATGCCCCAGAGCGTCAGAAGTTCATCCGCCGATTTCAAATAATGATAGTGTTGTACCGGCGGCTCCGGGAGATTTTTGGGATAGGAAACCTGTCCGGGACAGGGAAATGTGACCTGTGCAAACCGAAGCTTGCCATTCAGTGGCCGTGCTGATGAACAGTTGACGGTCTGACACAGACTATCGCATAAAATGTTGGATAAGAAATCCAGAATTTGCCAGCTTTGCTCAGCAAGATTTATCGCTTGAAAATGACCTCGCGAATCCAATTCCAGATAATTCCCTTTTTTACAGGGAATCTGATCTCCGGCGGCACTCATGAGAAACAGGACCGGGCAGCCAAGTCTGGCTTCGGCCTTAACGCCGGCAGCACCGGTAACATCGGCAGAGGCGTAGTGCTCTCCGTTTGACATCGTTACGTTTTCCAGAACGGAGGACTTGATAGCGTAGCTGTACAGAACAGCGGCGGGAGAGCCGTCCCGCTTGGAAAATACCAGGGCAGTAAGGGTTGGGTCAGAATCCCGCCGGGGATTGATCCCGACCCACCAGCCATCGACGCTTTCCACATTCCGATTGACATTTATCCGGCACTGCCCCTGATGGAGGGCGACGGAAACCGGCTGAAGGCATTCCAGAGCCTGGGCACAGGCAAGCCCCAGCGCCTGACGTAAAATGGTCATATGAAGAACCCGTTTATTTGAATCCGTGGGAACATGGGGCGCGGACAGATTGTGGGTCATGACCAGCCATAGGTGATCATAGGGGACGGAAAGCAGCTGTGCGCAAAATCCGCGCAGCTCGTCCGTCAGTTCCCAGGGACGGACGGAGGGCAGTTCCAGGGTTGCGATCGCGCCGGAAACCTTTTCTTGACGAAAAAGTAATACCTTGGCATGAAGTGGGTCGTGCAGGTCGGCATAGCCGTCGGAGGGAAAATACTCCGGCGGGAAGTCCAGAGTATGCACACCGGCGCCGACAGAAAGAGAAGAATCCATAACGCCTCCCGAAAATCAGAAATAGGCGACCGGAACGGTGCTGCCTTCCGCCTGATAGGCTGCCGCTATCATCTGGACAACGGTGGCGGCTTCCGCAATGGTGTATTGGGTCGCGGGCTTTCCTTCGAATACGCATGCCTGATTTTCTCCTGTGCCATGGCAGTGGCGGCAATTTTGTTCTGTGACGGATTTTTAACGCTGATGAATTGTCCGCAGGAGGGCTTTGATCAGGCGCGGGCGTATCTGATTATTACGTCTTTGGGATTTCCGTTCATTTTCGGTTACAATGCGATCTGCGGTATCTTGCGGGGAATGGGTGAGTCCAAACGGCCGCTGCTGTTTATTATCATTGCGGCCAGTGTAAATGTTGTGACGGATATCCTGTTCGTCGTGGTATTCCGGCTGGAGGCGGCTGGTACGGCGATTGCAACTGTGCTGTCCCAGCTCGGTTCCTGTGCTGCTGCTTTCGTGTTTCTCTATAAGAAGCGGGAGCATTTTGGCTTTGAGCTGAAGCTCCGCTTCCTGAGAATTCACGGTTATGCGGCAAAAACCATTATTCGGCTGGCCGTTCCACAGATCGCAAGAACACTTCTGGTACGCTTCTCCATGCTCTATGTCAATGCAAGCTGTAATGCTTACGGCGCGGTATTTGCCCAGACCAACAGCATTGGCAACAAGATCCAGAAGTTCCTGGAAGTCTTTATGCAGGGAATCGATGCGGCAGCAGCCTCTGTGATCGGTCAAAATCTGGGAGCAAAAAAACAGGATCGGGCGGAAAAAACTGTGTGGAGCACCCTGGCGATGTGCATGATTATCGCGGCGTGTGCAACACTAATCTGCCTGACGATCCCGAAGCAGATGTTCTCCCTGTTCAGCAATGTCCCGGAGGTAATTGACCTGGGGGAAGTATTCCTGCGGATCATGATTGTTCACTTCTTCTGCTCAGCCTTCGTGGGAGCATTCCAGTGTATGATCACCGGCTGCGGATTTGTGGAAATGGGATTTGCCATCGGAATCCTTGATGGGGTCGTGTGCAAGATCGGTTTCTCTCTCTTGTTCCTGAATGTGTTCGGAATAGGTGAGACCAGTTTCTGGTGGGGTACTGCAGTATCTCGCCTGCTACCTGGGTGCCTGTGCCTTTGGTATTTCCTGAGCGGGAAGTGGAGAACAAGAAAAATGTTGTCGGATTAGGTGCCTCTTTCTGGCTGTCACGGGAATATAGGAATACAACCAAAATTCCTCTAGGGCCGCAGCGGATTTTTACATGGAACGTCCTAAAATTACACCACTTTTACACCAATAATCCCACAGAGCCTGAATTGACGAAAACGAAGAAAAAGCAACCGGCAGTGGGGGAACTGTGGAAAAGTCCTGTTGCTTCCTAAAATGATGATGGAGGAACAGACCAATGAAGGTATTGCATGGATTTTATAATATGGACGAAAACAGAGTGGAGCTGACTTACAGCGATGGCTCTGTGCTGATGATCGACTGCGAGGAAGTGGAGAACTTCTATCATGTCACAAGATGGCAACTGACAGATTTGGATTGGCTGGTATACCATGCGCCGATAGAGTATGCCGGACTGGTGCTGTCTGGCAGAATTAAGAGCTATTTGAACGGCACAACTCTGCATGGGATGGAAAGTGAATAAGGAATAGACACCGACAGCAGGAGAGACGTTTTCTCCTGCTGTTTTATATAATAATGTGATTATTGTGCCGTAAGATCATAATAATTTTGTGAATGGGGTTGTATTTTGATGGGAGATTGCGTATAATAAAAATGTGATTACAGCCACGAATATTCCAATAAAAATGTGAGGAGAACGCTAGTGGAAAGAGTCATCCTAAAAAAGCTGCTGGACTGGAAGAATTCTCCCTACCGCAAACCGCTAATCTTAAAGGGTGTGCGTCAGGTGGGCAAGACTTGGGTTCTCAAAGAATTTGGTAGACGTTATTATGAAAATACTGCCTATTTTAACTTTGACGAAAACGAGGAATACAAGCAGTTCTTTGAAACCACCAAGGATGTTGACCGCATCCTGCAAAATCTGATGCTGGCCAGTGGTCAGAAAATCGTTCCGGAAAAGACCCTGATCATTTTTGACGAGGTGCAGGACTGCCCCAAGGTCATCAATTCCATGAAATACTTCTGCGAGAATGCCCCCCAGTATCATATCGCCTGTGCCGGTTCTCTGCTGGGCATTGCGCTGGCAAGGCCCTCCTCTTTCCCGGTGGGGAAAGTAAACTTTATGCAGATCGACCCCATGACATTTTCGGAATTTCTGGTTGCCAATGGGGACGAAAATCTGGCAAAATACCTGGAAACCCTGGAGGAATTGGAACCGATCCCCGATGCGTTTTTTAACCCCCTTTATGAAAAGCTCAAGATGTACTATGTCACAGGGGGAATGCCGGAGCCGGTGCTGATGTGGACCCAGGCCCGGGATGTGGGAGCCATGCAGGAGGCACTGGGCAACATCATCGGGGCCTATGAGCGGGACTTTGCCAAGCACCCCAATGTGAGCGAATTTCCCAAAATCTCCATGATCTGGAAGTCCGTCCCCTCTCAGCTGGCAAGGGAAAACAAGAAGTTTATCTACAAAGTGGTAAAAGAGGGGGCCAGAGCCAGGGAATATGAGGATGCCCTGCAATGGCTGGTGGATGCGAGGCTTGTCCACAAAATTTATCGCAGCACCGCACCGGGACTGCCCATTGCGGCCTATGACGATTTGTCGGCTTTCAAGATTTACCTGGTAGACGTGGGCCTTCTCCGCCGCCTTGCCCAACTGGCTCCCACAGCTTTTGGCGAGGGAAACCGCCTGTTTACGGAGTTCAAGGGCGCGCTGACGGAAAACTATGTGCTGCAATCTTTGATTCCGCAGTTCGAGGTCACGCCCCGCTACTGGACCCAGACCAACCCACCCTATGAGGTGGACTTCCTGATCCAGCGGGAGAATGATATTTTCCCGCTGGAAGTCAAATCGGAAGCCAATACGTCCAGCAAAAGCCTGAAAAAATTCAAAGAGCTGTTCCCGGACCAGGTAAAACTCCGTGTGCGGTTCTCCCTGGATAATCTGAAGCTGGATGGGGATGTGCTGAATATCCCCCTGTTTATGGCCGACCAGGCGGACCGGCTGATTGGATTGGCTTTGAACCGGCAAAATGGGAATCAATAGGAGCGTAGAATTTGGCAACAGGGGGAAGTGTTTTCCTCCTGCTGTTTTTTATATTGTTCCGGTAATCCATAATATATTATTCCGAATAGTTGATATTGTTCCGCAAAGATGCTATACTGAATCCAGAATGAGGTGAGCATAAAATGTTTATGACAGTCAAACAAGCGGCGGAAAAATGGGGCCTGTCTGACCGGCGGGTGCGGATTCTCTGCGCGGAGGGGAAAATCCCCGGTGCGTTCCAGGAGGGACGGGGCTGGAAGATTCCCATGGATGCTGTAAAGCCGATGGACGGACGGTTCAAATCCACGGAATCGCTGCTGGAACGGATTGACCGAAAGAAAGCGGAGCTGGACACCATGCGCCCGCTGACCGCCGGAGAGGTGGCCAGACTGACGGAGGAATTTACGGTGGAGTACACCTACAACTCCAATGCCATTGAGGGCAACACCCTGACCCTGCGGGAGACGGACATGGTTCTGCGGGGGCTGACCATTGACCAGAAGCCCCTGAAAGATCACATGGAAGCGGTGGGCCACAAGGAAGCCTTTGATTATGTCCGGGAGCTGGTGCAGGAAAAAGCACCCATGTCGGAACGGGTGATTCAGCAGATCCATTATCTGGTGCTGGCGGACAAAAAGGACGACCGGGGCGTTTATCGCCGTGTGCCAGTCCGCATTATGGGCGCACAGCATGAACCGGTGCAGCCCTATCTAATTCGTCCAATGATGGAACAATTACTTGCGGATTTTGCGGCCAGCCAGGAGCATATTGTCACAAAGCTGGCACGGTTTCATATTGAGTTTGAGGGGATACACCCTTTCATTGACGGTAACGGCAGAACCGGGCGGCTGCTGGTAAATCTGGAACTGATGAAGGCGGGGTATCCGCCTATTGATATTAAATTTACGGACAGAATGGCTTATTATGATGCGTTTGACGAGTACCATGTGAAGCACAACCTGTCTGCAATGGAAAAGCTGTTTGCACGGTATATTGATGAACGGCTGGATGGGTATTTATCGATGCTGAGAGAGTAAGGAGAGAGACAATGGCAGAAATCAAGAAGGACCAGGAGCGGGAGGAGCTGTTCCGCCGGATATACAAAATTGCCACCGATTTGGTGCACGCCGGTCATGTGGCGGAGTGGGATTTCAAATCCTATGTGTTGGGCACCATGTTCTACCGCTATATTTCAGAGAACTTTACCGCCTATATCAATGAGGGTGAGCACGCCGCTGGGAATCAAGACTTTGACTATGCGAAAATGTCGGATGCCGATGCGGAGACGGCACGGGAGGGGCTGGTACAAGAGAAGGGGTTCTTTATCCTGCCCTCGGAGCTGTTCTGCAATGTTCTGGCTCGTGCGGATAAGGATGACAATCTGAATGAAACGCTGGAGAGAGTATTTCATCACATTGAGAGCAGCGCTGCCAGCGGTGATGCGGAAAATGACTTTGCGGGCCTGTTCGATGATTTCGATGTGAACAGCAAGGCCATTGGCGAAACCGTTGCCAAGCGTAATAAGGTGCTGGTGGAGCTTTTGAACGGCGTGGCGCAAATGCCGCTGTTCTCCACGGACGGGATGAACCCGGACCTATTCGGCGACGCTTACGAATACCTGATGGGTATGTATGCCGCTAACGCCGGGAAAAAGGGCGGACAGTATTTTACCCCTGCGGATGTTTCCGAGCTGCTGGCCCGACTGGGAACGATTGGAAAAACGAAGATCAACAAGGTCTATGACCCGGCCTGCGGTTCCGGCTCTTTGTTGCTGAAGGTGGAAAAGGTGCTGGGCAAGGACAATATTGAGCGGGGCTTCTATGGTCAGGAAATCGACCTGACCACCTACAACCTTTGCCGGATCAATATGTTCCTGCATAATATTGAATTTGACAAATTCAGCATTGTGCGGGAGGATACCTTGCTCAGTCCCCAGCACTGGGACGACCAGCCCTTTGAGCTGATCGTATCCAACCCGCCCTTCTCCGTCCCCTGGGAAGGGGACAAGAATCCCCTGCTCATCAACGACCCCCGTTTTTCCCCTGCCGGTGTGTTGGCTCCTGCCTCCAAGGGCGATATGGCTTTTATTATGCACAGCCTTTCCTGGCTGGCTTCCAACGGTGCGGCGGCCATCGTCTGCTTCCCCGGCATTATGTACCGGGGCGGTGCGGAACAGAAAATTCGGAAGTACCTGGTGGATAACAACTATGTGGATGCCATCATTCAGTTGCCTTCTAACCTGTTTTTGAATGTCACCATTTCTGTGGACATTCTGTTGCTGAAGAAGAACAAGGCGGATAATGCCGTTCTGTTTGTGGATGCTTCCAAGGAGTTTGTGAAGGTCACAAAAAACAACCGACTTTCCGATGACAACATCTGCCGCATCGTGTCCGCCGTGGCGGAGCGTGAGGATGTGCAGCACTTTGCCCGTTTGGTGTCCAATGAGGAAGTCGGGAGTCAGCAGAATAATTATAATCTCTCGGTGTCCACCTATGTGGAGCAGGAGGACACCCGTGAAAAGATTGACATTGTGAAGTTGAATGCAGAGATTGCGGAAATCGTCGCACGGGAGCAGAAGCTGCGGGAAGAAATCGACCGGATTATTGGGGAGATTGAGGGATGATCTGGGAGAGAACATTCAAAAGCCAAGATTATGGACGGCCAATTTATAAGCATATAAACTTGCCTGTCTATATCACTGACGAATTTGACTTTTACCGTTGCGTCGAATTTAACTCCAGTTTTTACGGAAAAACAGCGAGCACTTTGTTTAATGGAAACCTGCGAACCTGTTCTGGCAGATACTCAAAGCTGTTCCCAAATCAGAAATTGTCTTATTGGGCGGACAGCCCTGCAACTGCGAGAGCTGAAATCAAAAAGCACGGTGCAGGAAATAACATTCTGACGTTTTGGGCATATGACGATGCAACAAGTACATTTCCAACATTGCCAGACCAAGAGCCATTGATAATTATCGATGGCCGCAAATGTGGTGTGCAGGAGCTAATTGATAAAGCTGATAGTGGCATTCCACTTTCCAAAGATGAACAGCGGGATATGAAAGAATTGCTTGCACAAGAACCGGACTGTCTTGTGTATGACTCCCACGCCCGACAAAGTGGAGAAAACTATATTTTCTTTGAAAAAGGATTTCGCAAATTGGCACTTCGTCAATTACGGCTTCGGTTTTGCCGGAGCGAAGGTGGCAGTTATAGCCAAATTGTTTGTGCTGATACTTGTGATTATGCGCCTTATATTGAATCATATGGAGAGTATTTTATGCCAAAAACTAAGGTAAGAATGGACGAGGCTTACCTTAACAGTGATGAGTATTTGCTGCGTAAGCAAATCAGTGAAGAATCTCATCGTAAATTAAGAGAGGCTGTAAAATGAGCAAATTAGAAGAATTGATTCAGAAATTTTGCCCAGAGGGCGTTGTTTATAAAACACTCGGAGAAATCGCAACCGATGTTTTCCGTGGGGCCGGTATTTCAAGAGACCAAGTTCGTGAAACCGGTACGCCGTGCGTTCGATATGGGGAAATCTATACCACTTACGGTGTATGGTTTGAAGATTGTGTGTCACACACAGACGAGACTCTTTTAACAAGCAAGAAATACTTTGACTATGGTGATATTCTTTTCGCTATTACAGGTGAAAGTGTAGAGGACATCGCAAAGTGCTGTGCATATATTGGTCACGAAACCTGTTTGGCTGGTGGTGATATTGTTGTTCTTAAGCACAACGAAGACCCCAAATATTTGTCCTATGCGCTTTCAACATTGGACGCACAAAAGCAAAAGAGCAAGGGAAAAGTTAAGAGTAAGGTTGTTCACTCAAGCGTGCCAGATATAAAGGCTATTAGGGTTCCCGTCCCGCCGTTGCCGGTGCAGCGTGAAATTGTCCGTATACTGGACAATTTCACAGAACTTACCGAAGAACTTACCGAAGAACTTACCGCAAGAAAACAGCAGTATGAGTATTACCGGAATAGATTGTTGACGTTTGATATCCACGGGGGAGGGACAAGTAGAGTTGTACAGAGGACGCTTGGCGATATTGCGAAGTTTGTCTACGGTTATACGGATAAAGCAAAGGATACGGGCGATGTTCGGTTTATTAGGATAACCGATATTAATGATGATGGCTGTCTCGACCCTTCTGACGCAAAATATGTTGATTTGACTGAAGAAAGCAAAAAATATTTATTAAAAAAAGGTGATTTGCTACTTGCCCGTACAGGTGCGACATACGGTAAGACATTGTTTTTTGACAGTGATGAGCCTGCTGTATATGCCTCATTTTTGATTAAAATTGTTCTCGATAAAACAGTGATAAGAAATAGATACTACTGGCATTTTTCAAAATCTTCATTGTATAGAGAACAAGCCGAAAAGTATGTTTCAAAAGGAGGCCAGCAACAGTTTAATGCCAATGCGGTAAGTAGGGTAAAGGTTCCTGTTCCTTCTTTGGAAGTACAGGACAGAATCATAGGCGTTCTCGATAATTTTGATGTCATCTGCACAGACCTTAACATTGGCCTCCCCGCCGAAATTGAGGCAAGGCAAAAGCAATATGAATATTACCGGGACAAACTCCTGTCATTTGAGGAAAAAACATGATAGAACACTTGGTAAAGGAAATCAACACATGCCTGAAAAACGACCTCCAAATTGCGGCCCTAACGATGGCACTGACATTACCAGATACCTGTGGAAAAGCGTATTCTCCCAAAGGAAGGAATGGCGAACGCTATGCCAATTGGTATGACGATTTTATCGCCACGCCAAAGCGGAAACGGGGTGGCATTGATGATGCCGTAATCAATGGTAAATTGGTCTATAAGCTTCGCTGTGCCATGCTGCATGAATCCAATCCTGGGGTAGATGGGGCAGAAGATGTCACAAAATTCTCGTTGATTTGGCGCTCATTGGCCAGTGCCTCGCGCACGACAGTGGAGCGTTGCATCCAGCGCAATGCGGATGGTGTGGTGCAGGAACACATACTTTCCATCGATATAGTGGCGCTTTGCCAAGATATTTGCGAGGCGGCATTGGCCTACTATAGAGGAAACAAGGATAAGTTTTCTTTCGATTACAGAATCATATCAACATCAGATCAAGTAGCTAGGGCATTTCACTTTCCAAACGCAATGGATATTTGACGGCAAAGAGAGGGAAACCTATGTCATACTTCAACATCGTTGCCCAGAGCAGCGAAAGCACTGTTGTCACCGAATACAAGCCCCAATCCAAGCGTTCCGATGGCTACCAAAGCGAGGCGGCTCTGGAACAAGAATTTATCCGTCTGCTTTGCGATCTGGGCTATGAGCGCCTGACCATCCATAAGGAAGCCGACCTGATTGCCAATCTGCGGACGCAGCTGGAAAAGCTGAATAACTATCGCTTTACGGACGGCGAATGGAAGCGTTTCTGGGACGAGGTGCTGGCAAACACCAACTCCGGCATTCTCGAAAAGACCCGCCTGATTCAGGAGGACTATGTGCAGGTGCTCCGCCGGGATAACGGGGAAAGCAAAAATATTCAGCTTATTGACAAGAAGTGCATCCATAATAACAGTTTGCAGGTCATCAACCAGTATGCCATCTCCACAGAGGAGGGGGCAGCTCATGACAATCGCTATGATGTGACGGTATTGGTCAACGGCTTGCCACTCATCCATATCGAGCTAAAGCGCCGGGGCGTTCCCATTCGGGAAGCCTTCAATCAGATCGACCGCTATCAGCGGGATAGCTTCTGGGCATCCAGCGGGCTTTACGAGTTTGCGCAGATTTTCGTGATCTCCAACGGCACAAATACGAAGTATTATTCCAATACCACCCGTTTCAACCATATCAAGGATGCCAAAGCGCAGAAAGCCAAGAAGTCCAAAACCAGCAATAGCTTTGAGTTCACTTCGTTCTGGGCGGATGCCAACAATCGCATCATCCCTGACCTGGTGGATTTTACCAAGACCTTTTTCTGCAAGCATACCATTTTGAATATCCTGACCCGGTACTGTGTATTTACAGCGGAAAACATGCTGCTGGTGATGCGGCCCTATCAAATCGTCGCTACCGAGCGGATTTTGAACCGCATTGAAATTGCCAACAACTACAAGAAATACGGTACAGTGGCGGGCGGCGGATATATCTGGCACACCACCGGCAGCGGCAAGACCCTGACCTCCTTCAAAACAGCGCAGCTGGCTACCAAGCTGGATTACATTGACAAGGTGCTTTTTGTCGTTGACCGAAAAGACCTGGACTACCAGACCATGAAGGAATATGACCGCTTTGAAAAGGGAGCTGCCAACAGCAATACCTCAACGGCGGTGTTGAAGCGGCAGCTGGAAGATGACAACGCAAAAATCATCATCACCACCATTCAGAAGCTGGCAACCTTCATCAAGAAAAACGCCGGTCATTCGGTATTTGACAAGCGTGTTGTGATCATCTTCGATGAATGCCACCGCAGCCAGTTTGGGGATATGCACCAGGCCATTACCAGGTATTTCAAAAAATATCATCTGTTTGGATTCACTGGTACACCTATTTTCGCCGTCAACGCAGGAGTGAGCAAAAACCCGACCCTCCGCACGACGGAACAGGCCTTTGGCGACCAGCTTCACACCTATACCATTGTGGATGCCATCAATGATAAAAACGTATTGCCTTTCCGGGTGGACTACATCAAGACGATGGATGCCGAGCCGGATATTGACGACAAGGAAGTTTGGGATATCAATCGGGAAAAGGCGTTCCTGGCCCCGGAACGGATCCGCTTGGTTACGGAGTACATATTGACGCACTTCGACCAGAAGACCTACCGAGGGGACAAGACCTATACTTTCAATGTCCTGCAGAACATTGCCGAGGTCGCTTCTGCAAATGCCAGGCAGCAGATCGAAGAAATCAAGCAGAAGCAACGGCTTAGCGGATTCAATTCCATTTTTGCCGTTTCCTCTGTAGATGCCGCCAAGCTGTACTATACGGAGTTCCAACGCCAGATGGAGAAGAACCCCCGGCGCAAGCTCAAAGTAGCGGTTATTTACAGCTACGGGGCCAATGAGGAAGAAGCGGACGGAATCCTGGATGAAGAAAATTCGGAGGATACCTCTGCCCTGGATCAGAACTCCCGGGATTTCCTGGATGCAGCCATTGCGGACTATAATGGAATGTTCCACACCAATTATTCCACGGATGGAGACAAATTCCAGAATTACTATAAGGATGTTTCCATGCGGATGAAGAACAAGGAGCTTGACCTGCTGATCGTGGTCAATATGTTCCTGACAGGCTTCGACGCAACCACGTTGAATACACTATGGGTGGATAAGAACTTAAAAATGCACGGTCTGATCCAAGCCTATTCCCGCACCAACCGCATCCTGAATTCCATCAAGGTATTCGGAAATATTGTGTGCTTCCGCAATCTGCAAAAGCGTACCGATGATGCCATTTCGCTCTTTGGCGACAAGGAAGCGGGGGGAATCGTTGTTATGCGAGGATATAAAGACTATTATTTCGGCTACACAGATGACGGTGGAAAGGAACATCCCGGCTATCAGGATATGATCGGGGAATTGACGGCAAAATTCCCGCTGACCGAGGAGCGTATTACGGGAGAGCAGCGGCAACGGGATTTTATCATGCTGTTCGGTGCGATACTGCGCATGCGGAATCTACTGAGTTCCTTTGATGAATTTGCGGGCAATGAGATCCTTTCCGAACGGGACTTCCAGGACTACCTGGGCCGATATCAGGACCTTCGGGATGAATGGCAAAACCGCAGACCCAAAGGCGACAAAGAGGACATCACAGACGATATTGTCTTTGAAATTGAGCTGATAAAGCAGATAGAGATCAATATCGACTATATCCTGATGCTGGTCAAAAAGTACCATGATTCCCATTGCAATGATAAAGAAGTGCTGATCACCATTCAGAAAGCCGTGGATGCCAGTCCGGAGCTGCGCAGTAAGAAAGCATTGATTGAAACCTTTATTCAGGGCATCAATGACGTGTCGGACGTATTGCTGGAGTGGCGTACCTTTGTAGCAGAAGAAAAAGAGAAGCAACTTGCGGCAATTATTGCAGAGGAGAATCTGAAAGACCAGGAAACCCGTCGCTTTATGGAACACGCATTCCGTGACGGCTCCGTTCGGACGACCGGGACGGATATTGATAAACTGATGCCTCCAATCTCCCGCTTCGGCGGCGGAAACAGAGCAGAGAAAAAGCAGACGATTATTGTTAAATTGCAAGCTTTCTTTGAACGGTTCTTTGGAATCGGCTGATGGTTTATAAACATAGAATCTGGCTGTGAAGATATGAAAATGGATACAGAAAAACTCACTTTATCAACAAGCTGGCGCTGGTTCCAGAGAGCTTTTAAGTGTACTCTGACTGTGTTGAGGTGTCTATATAACTGATTTTCAGGACAAGGGAAAAATATCTTGACAAATACGAATATATGTTCTATAATTCAGACAGGCTAAATCATCACAACGAAATAATCCCCATACTCAAATCGCGCAAGCGGAGACAGTGATGCAACATCATTGAGCTACCAAGCACCGTAAGAGGCTGATCTTCAGACAGGAGAAATCCTGCCTGTGTGGTTAGTGTCTTGCGGTGTTTTTTGCTTTTTAGGTGTGGGGGTTGTGATGTAAGGCTTTGCAGCTTGACAAGTTCATACCCGCCAGAAAATGGGATACGACTTTGCCGTGCCGTACAGATGTCGGAGCATTTTGTATACCGTATTTAAGGCTACCCGGTTATGACGGCTCTCTGCTGCGGGCAAGTCGAGCGGCAGCTTGATCTCTCCGTTTTTTCCTTCGAACCCAACGCCATCATCCTTGATAACGATTTTCAGCGTTTCAGGGTCAGCGCTGCTGATGGAAACCTGCACGGTTCCTGAGCTTTCCTTTGGTTCTATCCCATGACCAACCGCATTTTCCACCAGCATCTCTATTGTGAGCTTTGGAACAAGACAGGACAGCAGAGCGTCTTCGGAAACAGACACTTGATAGGATATCTTTTCACCGAACCGCATCTGCTGTAATTCAATGTAGAATTTTGCATATTGTAGTTCCTGAACCAGTGGAATTTTGATATCGCCGCCGCTGGAAAGGCGTGCCTAGGTGAGTCCTGCAAAATTACTCGCCATTCTCTGAATCTCAGGATTTCCATCTAACTGTGCCATGAGTGCCATGCTGCACAGAACGTTGTACATAAAATGGGGGTTTACCTGACTTTGCAGGAATCGGAGTTCGCTGTCCATAGCAACGAGCTTTTTTTTCATAGATATCGTTAATTAGGGCCTACTAAATAATTGACATAAGTCCATATTTCTAACATTTTTTCAAAATTATGGAAAATTAGCAGGCGAAAAAGTTGGAAAAACCTCAAAAAGTGATATAATGGAATCAGCTAAAAGCAGCCATTCCGGGCGGTTTTCCATGATTCTGGGGGTATTTCTCATGTACATTTCATCAAACGAAGACCAATTGACCATTGAAAATTTCTTCATGCCTTTTGGCGGAAAGTTGCTGAAGACAAACCGTTGGGTGAAGCTGACATCCATGATGCCCTGGGAGCATATCGAGCAAATCTACATGGAGTCCTTCCAGTCAGAACGAGGCCGTCCTGCGATTTCGTCCCGGATCGCATTTGGGGCGATTTTCATCAAGGAGAACGACAATCTGACTGACGAGAGTACTGTAGCCGCCATTTCTGAAAATCCGTACATGCAGTACTTTTTGGGACTGACGGCTTTTCAAGTAGAACCCTTATTCGATTCCTCCATGATGGTGCACTTTCGCAAGCGTTTCCCGGTGGAAGAAGTAGCCAAAATCAATGAGTATCTCTGAACCGGGGTATGGCCAGAGCAGCAGCGGAATGTTGACCGTAATGATTGCAAGACGAGAACCCACAGGACAATCTTCCCGATCCGCCTGTCGCAAATGTAGAGAGGCAGTCTGCCCAAAGTGGCAAAAAGAGCAGGAACACCTCCAAAAAGAAGCTGAAAAAGGAAAAGAAGCAGAAGAAAAATCGGGGTAAGCTCATAATGGATGCCACCATGGCTCCTGCTGATATCAAGTACCCAACCGACATTGACCTGCTGAACAAATCCCGTGAACATCTGGAAACCGCCGTGGACATTCTTTGGAAAAAATACCACACAAGGGCCATAAGCTGCCCTATTCCCCGAAAGCAGCAAGAAAATCCTATCTTTCCCTGGCAAAAAGCAAAAAGTGGACAGAGACGAAATGCAGAGCTGCCATTGGAGACCAGCTTCGGTATACTGAGCCGGCTGCAAAGCGACTGGAAGAATTGAAATCATTGGTTCCCGACTACAAAACACGGTTTCCGGCTTGGCTGCACAGGCGGCTGGAGGTGATTCCTCTTGTGTATGCACAGCAGAAGCAGATGTATGACAGCCATACCCACACATGTGAGAACAGGATCGTCAGTCTGGAGCAGCCGCACGTTCGCTCGATTCAACGTGGAAAGCGTCCGAATCCTACGGAATTTGGTCAAAAACTGCACCTTTCCGTGGTGGAGGGCTTCACCTTTTTGGAACAGACCTGCTGGAGTAATTTCAACGAGGGTTGCGACCTGACTGCGGTGGTCGAGGATTATCGCAGAAAATTCGACTGTTATCCCGAAGCAGTTCTTGCTGATAAGATTTACCAGACCCGTGCGAATCGAGCGTTCTGCAAGGAAAGGGGCATCCGTCTGACAGACCCTGCGCTGGGCCGCCCCAAAACCGGAGAGACCGACAGGAAGCAGAAGCGGCAAATGTACAAAGATGCCTGTGACCGCAATGCAGTTGAGGGAAGAAATGGGAATGCCAAACGCCGCTTTGGATTGGATTTGATTGCTGCCAAACTGGACGAAACCGCCAAGACCGAAGCAGCCCTGATCCTCTTAGCCATGAATGCCGCCCACGCTCTGGCAAGGTGGCTTTTGCGCTTTTTTCAGAAATCGCCTTTGTGGCTGATTTTGTGGCTGCACGGGGGAACTATTTATATTTTTCAGTAGGCCCTAACTTAATGACATTGGCGCACACGCTGGTGTGCGCTTTGGTCTCGCAATGACAGGAAACTTGGAGCAAAGCGTCAAACACTTTTTGTCTTGCATCTGAATATAGCGGAAATGCCGCAAGAAAAACCAGGTTTTTGAAAAATCTTCATTTCTACATAAATTTCTTCGGCAAGCTGGAAGTTCCTTTTACATTTGATCCTCAAAATGTATCCGCCGAAAAAACTATATCCGAAATTGTGCGTATCATATGATCATAAAAAGAATTGACTTTTTCAAATTGTACCCAAGGATGGACTGCTGCATCCCTGTCAACCGCCAGACAGCCGACGGACAAAATAAGTGCGGCAACACGTTTCTGCTCATTGGTCCAGCGCTTGTCCTTAAATTTATTTTCTAGAAGGTAGGCTACAATATATTCGTGAGTCCTGATATGAAAAGCGTTACTTGCTGTTTCGCCGTAATAGAGAAGCATCCAGCGCCTGTCTGCACATTTCTGCTCTAGAAACTCTTTTTCGTGGCCGATAATCTTCTCATTCATGACGTCATCAGTTGCGTGGATTACAGTTTCAAAAAATTCATCCTCAAGTTTTTCTCTCACATCAGCCACGTCTTTATAGTGAAGATAAAACGTACCTCTGGATACTCCGGCAATTTTGCACAATTCAGCAACACTGATTTTCTTTTTCCCTTCTTCCAGCAAATCCATATAAACATTCTGGATCAGATTCCGGGTAAAACGGGTCCTGCGGTCGTTCAGCGAGTCCCTCTTATTATTTGTTTCAGTCATTTCCTTAACGCCTTTCGTAGAAGTGTTCAGAATCGGACAATAACCGCTTTTCTGATTATTGAATCCATCGGAACCATGTGTATAATAATTATTATACACACTTGTTCAGAAAAGAGCAAGACGTATAAAATTTTTGAGAGGTGATTTTTATGAAAGTATCAGGCAGCTTGACCCTGCTACAGATGGCAGAGTCAGGCACACTCACAGGCGAGATAGAGCTTGACGGTGCGGAATATACACTTGACCGTCCGCTGGTGATTACGAAACCAGTATGTATTGATGGCTGCGGAGCACATTTTTCAGGAACAACTCCTTCCGGAATCATGGTGTATTCCGGGGATGTTGTCCTAAAAAACTTCACGATGGACGGATTTGCCATAAGCATTTCCGTTGATGCAAAGGGCAGAACCATTTCCAACATCCGTATTTCCCACGTCGATGTCAATGATCCGGGCTACGGTATGGTTTTCAATGTTGGCTCAACCGAAAGTGACAGCCGGATTGAAGACATTCATTTTGAGGACTGCACGATCAGAAGCGCCTACGACGAAAAAACATTCATGGAAAACGGCATGTTTGACGGTGCAACTGCATTTATGCTGACCGCTGCCTCTCCATCCGCCGCGAGGCAGGAGGATATCTGCCGCTGCTCAATTGACGGCCTGTATATCGAGCGCTGCTGTGCCTACGGCGGGCGCAGATACGGCGTAAATATGCTTGCGGGAATCATTCTTCCTACAGAGGGCTTTGATTTCGCATCCCAGAACGCAAAAGTGGTTGACTGTACCATCAGAAACGTAAAGATACTCGACTGCGTCTTTGATTACTGCCGCGAAATGGCCATCACTCTGTCCTGCGGAACGCTGATGAATTACGGCAGCCTTTTTGAAAACCTTGAGGTTGCCCGGTGCAGGGTTGTGTTCGGAATCTGTGGAATAGGATATTCAGCTGCGGGACCCATTATTCCAACATCTGTGGCCAGAGGTATGGGAGTACGCAACGGCTCAATTCATGACAATACGCTTATTCAGATGGAGCTTCCGGTGAATGAGCCCAACATGGCAATGGGGCTTTGCGGTGGAAGAGCCGAAGGCTTTGGCGGTGTTGAATGCTATGATAGCTTTGTGGAGAACATAAGCTTCTATAATAACACCGTAGAAAACACAATGATAGGCTTCGCTATGACAGCAGCCAACGCGCTTACTGATGAAAAGTGCTGTCTTGCAGGCAATTATCTGAAGAATGTTGACGTATACAACAATACGTTCAGAAACTGCGAGAAGGTGTTTTTCCTTACTGCCGCCTACGGAGAGGCCAGACGCTTTGACTATGACTGGGGATGGTATCATAAGGATCAGCCCTGGGCGCCTCTGCTTGAGGATAACCATGAGCAGACAATTGAATACACCGGGAACTACATCGAAAATGTTGACATTCATGATAACTATGCTTGCGGATGCCGCTACGAAATTGAAGCAACCGGAGCATCTTCCAGAGGGCACGCGGTTGTGAAGGACAACAGACTGATAAATATCCGCTACCGAAATAATATATTTGACCGCAGTGAGGGGCATGTTATAGTGATGCCCGTTTATGCGCATGACTGGGTTACAGACGCAGGCGGGAACGAAACGGCAATGCACCTGCTGTACAAAAAGTAATCAGAATAACAGGAGGAAAATATGAAACGAGAAAAAGAACTAGCCGAGCTCAAAAAACGTGAGCAGGCATTCAACCGCCCGGAATCCAAGTCATATATATTGGTGTTATTCATCGTTCTGATTGCACTCATGATGATTGATGAATTTGCCTCCAACGCACCTGATTCGGTAAAGACGGCAACCATTCAGGAACTCTTTGTTGAGGGCAAGGGCATGACATTTGAAGAAGGCACGGCAGCCATTTCCATTCTTACAACCCTTACAATTCCAATTTCGATTCTTGCTCTTCTGCTTAACACCCTTTCTGATAAAATCGGCCGTAAGCCTCTTCTTGTTCTCTCTGCAGCCGGCATGGCTCTCGGTATGCTGCTTCTCTATACTTCAACCAGCATTACCTCCTACATGATCGGACGTATAGTGATAACCTTCTTTATCGCCCAGGACATGCATGCAATGTATGTAATGGAGGTTGCGCCTGAAGACAAGCGTGCAACATACACAACTGTTTCGGGTGCTTTCGGCCTTATAGGCATCATGCTGATTTCAGTTGCCCGCTCGGCAAACACACATAATGAAGTTCTCAACTGGCACGGTGTATTCCTTGTTCCCGCAATTGTCGGCATGGTTTCCATCGTGATATTCGCAGTCCTCGCCCGGGAAACAAAGCCCTTTCTCAAGTCACGCATCGAGTATCTCAGGAAAACTCCCGAGGAACGTAAAGCGGAGAAGGAGCTTGCAAAGGTAGATAAATCCGCCCGTGCCGGCGAAACCGGTCTGATTGCATCCTTCAGATATATTTTCAGCCACAAGCCGGTTCTCTTCACTGTTCTTGCCACTATCCCCCACAGCTTTGCAATGGTTTCATGCGCAGCTCTCGGTGAGGTTGTAATGACCTCAAACGGAATGTCAACAACAGCGGTAAATATGGCGCTTCTGGTTTATCCGATTATAGGCGCTCTTCTTACTGCCAGCGTAGGATTTGTTGCTGACAAAATCGGCCGTAAGCCCAGCGTACTGATTTATGGCTCGGTTGTTATTGTTTCACTGGTAATGTTTGTCATTTCCGCTAAGAATGGCTGGCATCCGCTCGTAGTAGGCATTTTCTATGGAATGGAGCTTCGCGGTTACTGGAGCCTTTCCGGACTTGTCTCACTCACATTCAAGGAAAGTGTTCCCACAAATATCCGCGCAACCTGCTGCTCGGCAAACGGACTTATTTCCACGGTTGTAATGATAGTCGGCTCAATAATCTGCTCAACTGTTCTCGCGGTAATCGGAATCACCAACACCGTAATATACTGGAGCATTACCATGCTTGCTCTCTGCATCGGACTCTACATGGTTTTCTGCAAGGAGACCAAGGGCGTAAATCTGGAAGAAATCAAATAAAACAGAAACAGCATAGAATTCGTTTCACAAGCGGCTCGCCTGATTATTTCAGGCGGGCCTTTTTTCTCCAAAAGGGGGCGGGGACAAATACTTGAATCATATGAAAAGGCTCTGGCGTGGACGTTCGAGCACTGCAAGGAGGGCCGTGACGACAATCCTGAATCCGTGGAGTTTCTGGGTAAGGAGCGCCGCATAAGGTTTACCGACGAGGAAAAGCGCAGGCAGTGGGAATTTACCATAAAAATGTACTGCATCATAAAGGATCTCATACAAGGAAACCCCAATCTCCCCGAGGAATTCAAGGAGGAGATGGTAGGTCACAATGCCATTGCCGCCGGCTTCCAGGGTCAGAGGCAGTGGACCGATCACTGGCCCAACTGCGACTATCCCGAGGCCGTGCTCAACTCCTCCTTCGACTTTGAAGGCACGAAGGAACCGATGGTCTTTGCGACCGAAAACGACGTGCTCAACGGCCTTGGCATGCTCTTTATGGAGCTGCTGACCAACCGTGCCCAGATCTTCGCCGACGTGCGCACATACTGGTCTCCCGAGGCCACCAAGCGCGTCACCGGCTACGACCTCGAGGGCAAGGCCAAGGACAACGGCGGCATCATACACCTGCTCAACTCCGGCGCGGCCTGTCTCGACGCCTGCGGCGAATGCACCGATGAAGACGGCAACGCCGTCATGAAGCGCTGGTGGGAGGTCACCGACGAGGACATAAAGAAAATGACCGATGCTACCGTATGGTGCGAGGCGGGCTTTGACAACTTCCGCGGCGGCGGCTTCTCCAGCCACTTTGTCACCCGCGCGGAAATGCCCGTCACCATGATCCGTCTGAATCTCGTCAAGGGTCTTGGCCCCGTGCTGCAAATCGCCGAGGGTTGGACGGTAAGGCTGCCCGACGAGGTGACGGATACGCTCATGGAGCGCACCAATCCCACATGGCCCTGCACATGGTTTGCGCCACGCTGCGACGGCAAGGCGGGAAGCCCATTTGAGGACGCCTACTC
>OKSB01000185.1_pt1 | contig 66250 bp, 78 predicted proteins | sample 1601171 | NCBI WGS metagenome assembly OKSB01 (sample SAMEA3541496, study PRJEB24748) | human gut metagenome | biome: human gut; feature: human-associated habitat; material: faeces | place: China | collected 2012 | reverse complement strand
CCATGCTGATGGGTGCGCCGCGCAATGCTTTGAGGGCGTTCAACGCGGGAGTATCGTTAGCTGAACGGAGGTCATGGCCATCTGTGATGTCACACACAGATGCAAACTGGCTGAATCGCTCGCCCAAATCCTCCTTTCCGTGCGGATCATGGCGCGCCATTTGCTGGGCTTTGCTCCGTTCAGGTTCGTTATCCGGTTGCCTATACGGACGTGACCACCATTACAAAGCGTATGGTCGCAGAGCTGATCGACCACATTGAGGTGTACCACGCCGAAAAGCAGGACGGCGTTACCAATCAGCGTGTCGTGATCTACTACAACTGCATCGGCGCTTTCGATGTGCCGGATCGCCGGAAGATCCCGGAGGCCGACATTATCATGGAAACGAGAAAAGGCGTAGCACTCAGCTACGCCCCAGAACAGGTTGCGGTATAGGAGGTACGACACGATGAAAGCCTATTTCTATTGCCGCGTCGCTCACGATGATAGCTTTTCTTTGGAACGGCAGGCCGAGGAGCTTCGCCGCTATGCGGAACAAGCCGGGTACACCATCGTTGGTGCTGCCGCCGAGCATGGCTCTGGAATGACCCTTGACCGTCCGGCTCTGCAAGAGGTGATGGAGGCCGTCCTTGCCGGAAAGGTGGATGTGGTGCTGATAAGCAGCCTTGACCGTATAGGGCGGGACTGGGGCATGACAAAGCAGTACATCGCCCTGCTGACCGAGCATAAGGTCAAGCTGCTGTGCCTGCGGGAACGGGTGAGCAGCGACATCTCCGGCGTTTCACCATTCTCTACATAAAAAAGCAGAGTGTCCATTACAGGATACTCAGATCCTATAAGGACACTCTGCATGGTCCGAGTGGGGAGATTCGAACTCCCGGCATCTTGAACCCAAATCAAGCGCCCTACCAACTGGGCCACACCCGGATGCCTGTAGGGCATTATACACCATCTGTCGGGAAATTGCAACCAGAAAATGTATGGTTCTGATATGCTAGGCGTTTTTCGCCCGGGCGGCTAAGAGACGCTTCCACTGCACGGGGCGCTGCAGGAGCCACATCAGGGAGAAGCCCCAGGGGGTGTGCAGGTGGCGGCACAGCCAATCCAGAAATGTTCCCACACAGCCGGTCTGGCGGGTCATATAGGCGCGGGTCAGCGTACACTGCGGGGGACGGTGGAAGGGATACAGCCCTTTTTGGCGCAGCTGACGCAATACGGCGGCGGCATCCTTGCGGGGAAGTGAGGCGGTTACATACAGGGTAAACCATAAAAAGACCATCAGCTTGTCGGCAGTGGTGGGATCCTGACGGCCGTCACGGTAATAACCCAGAAGGATTTCCGAAATGCGTATGTAGGAGCGGATTTTCTTGTGGTAATTCTCCAGGCTGACGGTCGTTTCGGCAGAACCGGAATGCTCGCGGTAACAATACAGCGCCAGCTTAATCTCGACACTTTTCGGGGCGCAAAGACCGACTTCGTACATGTATAACCCGTCCTCGCCGTGGGTCAGTTCGGGATAACGGAAGTTCAGGCCGTTTTCCAGCAGAAATTCCCGGCGCAGAAGACTTCTCCACACCACGGAATCATACCATTGGGAATTTATGGGCAGCTTCATCTGCCGGGACAGGGCAATCTCCTCGTCGGTCAGGCGGTCGGTGAACTGATAGCCGCCGACGATCAGCCGGTCACAGGCGGTTTCCGCTGCTTTGTCTTTGAGGAAGCCAAGGATGTTGGGCAGCAGAAAATCGTCCGCGTCCACGAACCAGATAAAATCCCCCTGAGCAGCCGACAGACCGGCGTTGCGCGCCGAGACCACGCCGCCGTTCTCCTTGTTAATCACGCGGATATTGCCGTGCTCCGCCGCGTACTGCCCCAGAATTTCCGGGCTGGCATCTCTGGAGCCGTCGTTGACGCAGATGATCTCGTAATCGGAAATATCCTGCGCCAGCAGCGAATCCAGACATTCGGGAAGATACTGCGCCGCGTTGTAAACGGGAACCACAAAGCTGAGAAACATCCCGTACACCCCCTTTTTTGCCATTATAGCCTGACTTTCCGGAAAAAGCAACAAAGCATCAGAAAAAGTTTGCAGTTTTTCCCATGGCGCGCTATAATGGCGGAAACAATGTTACGCCGCAGACGGCGAAGGGGAGTGCTGTATGAAAAAATCCGGTCTTTCTCAGGAAACGCTGAAAATCATTGCCTGCGTCACCATGCTGATCGACCATGTGGGCGCGACCGTGGTGGAGTCGCAGTTTTTTGTAACGCCATTCGATGGGATCTACTACCTGTATTTTGCCATGCGGATCATTGGCCGGGTGGCGTTTCCGATTTACTGCTTTCTGCTGGCTGAGGGGGCGCATTATACCCATAACCCTCGGAAGTATGCCCTCCGGCTGTTTATCGGCGCACTGCTGTCGGAGCCGGGCTTTGACTTTGCCCTGTTCGGCGGATGGACGTGGGAAAATCAGAGCGTGATGGTGACGCTGCTTCTGGGCTTCGGAATGGTGGAGCTGATGAAGAAATGTCCCAAATACTGGATGAAGCTGCTGGCCGTCGTGCCGTTTTTCTTCGCGGCGGAGTGGCTGAAAACGGATTACGGCGGATACGGTGTGGCCATAGTCGCGCTGTTCTGGCTGACGCGGGAGCTGCCGAACCGCCGGATGATACAGCTTGTGGGGCTGGCGGCGCTGTGCCTGATGATGAACAGCGCGGCGATCTCCTTTGGCGTCATTCAGATTCCCATAGAGCTGTTTGCGCTGTTTGCCATGATCCCCATTTGCCTGTATTCCGGCCGGAAAGCCACGGCAAGCCGGGCGGTGCAGCTGGGATTTTACCTGTTCTATCCCGTACATCTGGCAGTGCTTGCGGTGATCATGAAGCTCTGCTTTGGAGGCTGACGCCCTATGAAAATTGCACTGCTGCAAATTCTGCCCACCGGTTCTCTGAACGGAAACCGGGAAAAGGGCGTGGAGGCGTGCCGGAAGGCGAAGGTGCTGGGAGCGGATATCGCGCTGTTTCCTGAGATGTGGAGTAATGGATATGACATTCCTGAGGACGCGGAAGCGCTGCAGCGCGCGGCGGTTCCGGCGGACGGGGAATTCGTGTCCGGATTCGGAAAACTGGCGGCGGAACTCAACATGGCGATCGCCATCACGTTTCTGGAAAAGACAGAGAAACGGCCAAGAAATGCGGTCAGCCTGTTTGACCGCCACGGGCGGCGGCTGTACACCTACGCCAAGGTGCATACCTGCGATTTTGGGGACGAGTGCCGCCTGGATGCGGGGGAGGACTTTTTTGTCGCTTCGCTGGATACGGAAGAGGGAGCCGTGCGGGTCGGCTCCATGATCTGCTACGACCGGGAATTCCCGGAAAGCGCACGGATTCTGATGCTGAAGGGCGCGGAGCTGATCCTCACGCCCAACGCCTGTCCCATGGAGATCAACCGCCTGTCCCAGCTTCGGGGCAGGGCGTATGAAAACATGACTGCCATCGCAACCTGCAACTATCCCTCGCCCCATCCGGACTGCAACGGACATTCCACCGTATTTGACGGCGTGGCTTATCTGCCGGAACTTTCCGGCTCCCGGAACACCTGTATTCTGGAGACGGGGGAGGACGAAGGGATTTATCTGGCAGAGCTGGATATGGACATGCTGCGGGAGTACCGGAAGCGGGAGGTTCACGGCAACGCCTACCGCCGCCCGGAAAAGTACGGGATTCTCACGGAAACGGCGATTCAGGAGCCGTTCATCCGGGCCGACCGTCGGAGAGAATGCTATGAGACAGTCCGCTATAACGAAAAAGTGTGACATTTTCATATTGAAAAACGCATTTTTCCGTGGTATACTCGCTGAAGATATAGTAAAGAGGTGAGATCGTTGACAGAGCAGAGGCTCTTTTCCAACCAAAGACTGATACGCCTGATTATTCCTCTCGTCATCGAGCAGGCGCTGACCATTCTGGTGGGAATGTGCGACGGCGTGATGGTTTCCTCCGTGGGCGAGGCGGCGATTTCCGGCGTTTCTCTGGTGGACATGATCAACAACGTGATTCTGGTGCTGTTTGCCGCGCTGGCTACCGGCGGCGCGGTGGTCACAAGCCAGTTTCTGGGGGCGCGGCAGGGGGAGAAAGCCCGGCAGAGCGCCGGTCAGCTGGTGCTGATGTCGGCAGTCCTTGGTGTCGCCGCGGCGGCGCTGTGCCTTGTGTTCGCCAAAAATCTGATGCGGCTGTTTTTTGGCTCCATCGATGACGATGTGATGGCGGCGGGACTTACCTATCTGCACATCACCGCGCTTTCTTTCCCGTTCATCGCCCTGTATAACGCGGGTGCGGCGATATTCCGCAGCGTGGGCAACAGCAAGGTGTCCATGCAGGTGAGTCTTTTGATGAACGGCATCAATGTGGTGGGCAACGCCATCTGCATTTTTGTGCTGAAAATGGGCGTGGCCGGTGTTGCCGTCCCTACGGTGGTTTCCCGGTGCGTGGCGGCGGTGGTCATTCTGCTTCTCGCGGCCAAGCCCAAGCAGGAGCTTTGCCTGAAATGGGGCGCCATTTGCCATGCTGATGGCAAGATGATGGGCAGTATCCTGAGAATCGGCGTTCCCAACGCCTGCGAGAACAGCTTCTTCCAGCTGGGGCGGCTGATCGTGGTAAGCATGATCGCCCTGTTCGGCACGGTGCAGACCTCCGCCAACGCGGTGGCGAACACCTTGGACAGCGTGGGCATCATCATCGGGCAGGCTATGGGACTTGCCATGGTGACGGTGGTTGGCCAGTGCGTGGGCGCGGGCGACCCGGCGCAGGTCAGGCACTATGTTAAAAAACTTTTGCTCTGGTCGTATCTGTCCATGGCCGTGTGCAATGCCCTCATTATCGTATTTGCCGAAAATCTGATTTCCCTTTACAGCTCCCTGTCGCCCCAGACCGTTGAGCTGACAAAAAAGCTGGTCATCTTCCATGCGGCGTTTTCCATCATCCTGTGGCCGGCGGCTTTCGTCCTGCCCAATGCCTTGCGGGCGGCCAACGACGTGCGGTTTACCATGTTTGTCGGAATCGGTTCCATGATCGCGTTCCGCATTCTCGGCTCGTGGATTCTGCCATAACTGATTCTTCTAAGTCTTTCTTTAATAGTAACATCTTTGAAACATTAAGATATCCCTCATTAATTGGATGTGCTGGTTCTTTTACTTCTCCCAAACTAAAGAAATAATCATATAGCTCAGGAAATTCAGGATAAAACTCTTCAATTGCTCTAGGATCCGCTGTTGTAAGTTCGGCCGTATTATTTTCCCATCTAACCTTACAATACTGTCTGAATTTCTTATTTAAATCTAATCCAGAACATAATACTCCCAATAAAAATCCACTACCTCTCATTGTCGTGTATGATATAATTTGTTAAATATGGAGTAATTACAAAACGGCCGGAAGAAAACAGCGAAATATCTAGAGTCTTAATCCTCCAATCTCTTTCAGGTGGTAAAGGAAATTCATCTTTACTTTCGAAAGTAGTGTAATAATATCCATAAGGTAAACTTTTTTTATAAAAGCTATCTAACCCGGAGATATCTACTCTTGCATCATTTCCATCACTTATAAAAGGATTACTTAAAAGATCCTTAAAACTCTTTTCCAGGTTTCTTGTAAAATCATGTTTGAATGTTTTGACCTGCACTTCTATTTCTCTACCACCAAAAGAATATTTATTTGAAAAATATCTATATATCTCCTTAAGTCTGGTGAAAGAGATCTTATAATCAAACTTTCCTCCCGTTAAACAAAAAACAGTTCGAAAAATATGAAACTCTGGATAAAATTCCTGAACTGCGTCAGAAATTATAGGCTCAAGATAATCATTAAATGGTGTTGTGATATACTCTTGATAAAACTTACAATATTCATGAAATTTTTGATCCATTGAAACTTCAGGATCTGACAAAATATTTATTATATTATTCTTTTCCATAATAAGAAAATAAAAAGAGCTGCCTGGAAATTCCAAACAACTCTCTTGATTATTATTTCTTTCTAATGATTTCGTCAATAATTCCAAAATCTAATGCTTCCTGTGCAGTCATCCAACTATCTCTATCACAAAGTTTTTCAACCTCTTCATAAGTTTTTCCTGTCTGCTCTACGATAGTTTCATAAAGATCTTTTTTTAGCCTCAAGATTTCTTTACATTCAATTTCTATCATACTTGCTTGACCACTTGCCCCACCGAGCGGTTGATGACACATTATTGTTGCCCTTCTAAGTGCTGAACGCTTACCTTTAGTTCCACACATCAAAATCATAGCACCAAATGAAGCTGCTAAACCAGTACAAACAGTTCTAATATCTGATTCTACAAAATCCATACAGTCAAGTATTGAATTTCCACTATAAACTTCTCCACCTGGGCTATTTACATACATAGTAATATCTGCATTTTCTACAGAATCTAGATATAATAATTGAGAAACTACTATATTTGCACTATCTGAATTTACATCTGTACCGAAGAAAATTTGACGTTTGCTCATAAGTTTAGAAAAAATATCTAACTGAGACATATTTCTCTCAGATTCCTCAAGAATATAAGGATTAATATAACCTCCTCTAGCTTCTGACATTTTATGAAGTTTATCATCAAAACTAGTCATCTTAAAAGGATTCTGAGACTTATAAAAACTTCTAAAATCTTTAATTGTTTTATTTTCCATAATTTATAATAATTAAATGTTTTTATTCAATTATAAGATTTTGAAGCCTAGAAAAAGAAAAATCCCCAATCTTCACAGACTAGGGACTTCTATTAAACTTTAAAAACTAATACTAACAAACAAAACACATCTATATGTTTACCATTAATAAGATTCTGAATCGCTGTAAAGAGCAAAAAAGAAGAAGACCGGATTTTCTCACAGTCTTCTTTTGGTTTTTAACCTGGAAATTTATAAACATAAACAGGCTCTTTTTCGAATTCTAAGTCTTCAACGATACAAGGAAATGAATATTCTGAATGTAATCGTCGGATGATTCTAGGAAATAATTCTTGATCTCCTCGATTTTGTAAGTTATTTACAAACTTATACATCTTAGGTCTTCCATCAGCTGCTACAATCTCTAAGTTATCTATCCATGTATTCCAGATTCTTTGAGCTTGTTCTTCGGAGAGTGCTAAGATGTAATATCCTTTCCATCTATAAACATTGAAATTTGTTGGGACAATTGAAAAAATTCCATCTGTATATACTCTTTCACCTAACCCATCAAGAGTTATATAATAAATTGGCTTAGGAGAATCTAATTTTATAACTTTTTCAACATTAGTAACCCTGTACTCTTTCTCTCTTTCAACTTCGGGAAAACCGATAATCTCTGGAAATATTACAAGTTTAGTCCCAATTCTTAAAATTCCATCTTCTCTAACATAATTAATTCCTTGTTTTTGTTTTAATTCTTTTTCCATGATTCTTGGGTTTTATTGGTTTATCTCAAAAGTAAGGTTTTAAGACTTTTTCCAAGAAAAGGATCTATCAGTTAAATCAACTTTTATACCTTCTATTTTTGACGACGAAGTTATTCCAGGGAGTCTTATTAACCTTCCAAATTTCTTTAGGAAGGCTCTATATTCCCCAAGTTTTAGAATATCAGTACCTTGTGCCGGTAATATAATAGATTTTGAATATTCTTCATAAATTTTAATAGCTGATTCCTTAGATTTAGCAAATATAAAATACCAACAAAAATCAATATCCGGCGCCTCTATCTCTACTTTATAAACTTCCATAACTTCTATAACATTCCCATCCTTTCTAAGATTACTTCAATAGCCTCCCAATCAACACAAGAGGTATATATAGTTTTTATCTCCCCAGTATCAAAATTTACATACTCAGCTTCACCCCATCTAAGAGGTATTCCAAGAGCTGTATCATCTATCAAAAAATCTCCTAAAACTTTTCTTGCATATCCAATCACACTTTCTTCCTCTGGATTATCATTTACACAATACAACGGAATCTCCCTTTCCCGAAACCATCTCTCGGCTTCTTCTAAAGATGTCTCGGTTCTAAATTTTCCTCCGATGTAATTATATGGATTATTTCTAGAGTTATTTCGGCAAGTCCAAAGAATTAATCTATGTCCGGCGGAAACTATTCTCTTCAAAACCCTTTCAGCTCCTGTATCAACCTCTGAAAAACCAGATTCAGGAAGATTAGGAACACAAGTACCATCATAATCAATTAAAAAAGTTGCCATAAATTTTCTATTGGTTTTGAGTTAATAAAAATCTTTTCAATCTCAGAAGGAATTGGTCTACTGTGATAAAAATCAATCCAATTAGATATAATTAATTCTGCTGTAATTCCCCAAGGAACATAAAACACTCGAGATTCAGATATAGTATTCTTAATCTCTTTAATAAAATCTTTCTGTTTTAAGATAGGTGGATTTTGATATTTCCATCTATGTAAAAGACAAGTTTTAATTATCTCAAGTTTTTCATTTGTAATCTCTCCAGAATCATCAAGTGTTACTGGAAACCAATCAATCATTTTATCCGTTACATCTATTTTCAGTATTAAAATATATCTTCCTCTGTTATTTTCCATCTTTTAAGTTCTTGTTCATAGTTCTTTCTTTTTGGATATCTAGGTCTTAGTTGTTCTTCAAGTTTCTCCTGAGCTTCATTTTTAGAAGATGCAATAATCTTTATAAATTCTTTAAAAACTATACGATGTCCCAGTTTATCAAAATCAGGTACTTCTTTCACAAAAAGGTACGTTTTCATTTAACAAAGTGAGTTAGGTCATCGAACTTAACAGGCATACACTCCTTTCTATAAAATTCCCACATATCTCCAGATATATCACCCTCACTTCCATAATGAGATATCAATTCAATAATAGTTAATTCAGATGCAGTATAAATTCTATGTCCCTTAAAGAAATAAAACTCAACTGATTTTCTAAGAGTTTCTATAAGTTGTGCTTCTTTGTAAATTATTTTAGGAGGATTAAGAAGATTATCTTGAAAATATTTATTATTCATCCAAATAATTTGTCCTTTAAGATCAGTATAAAAATCATTCCAATCATCCCAATTATAACTTACTAACGAATATTTTTCAAGAATTCGAATAGCTACTATCGGAACTGGAGAACCTAATTTCAAATATTCTCCCCATACATCTTTATCTATTTTCTCTTCACCTGAACTCATCTTACTCTAATAACTAAAGTATTATCTCTAAATTCCTTCCAAGACTTAGCGTTTGACATCATAAATCCATAATTAATACACTCCTTTAGACCCTGTATCCAATCCTTTAAAGTAGTTCCAATCTCTACCCAAGTCCATTCCGAATCTGATACTTTTACTCTGGGCTTTTCTCCTGACGATCTCCAAGAATTTACATCTGAATAACCTGCTCGAAGTGCTTGCATCTCAGGGGTAGTATTTCCGAAGTATTGTCTAACTAAATCTAACTCAGATAATTCGATAGGAGACATATTAACTAAACCTCCTAACTCCTGAACTTCTTCGATAATATCCTGATCTGACTTTACTGTTCTTTTATAAATTGTTCCAGATGCTTCCAAGATCTTAGCAAACTCACGACCAATCATTACATAATCAGCACCAAGGGCAATAGCTTTTAGGATATCCGAGTGACAAGTAATACCACCATCTGCAATAACTTTAACATCCCGAAGTCTACCTTTTCCTGATTTTTGAAGTGAATTAATTGCGCCGAGAATAGATGCCATAGGATAATGAAACCCATACTTATCTTGATCAACTAAAGATCCAGATGATATTCCGACACGTACATAATCAAATCCGGCGCCACTATACACTTCGTAAGTCTTAGGGTTAGCTATATTTCCACCCATCAAGATAACCTGTTTTCCGTAGAGCTGTTTTAATCTCTGTCCAATTTCCATAAGAGCTACATCATGACCATTTCCAGAGTCGATGCAGATATGAAATTGTTGAGTTGAACCTCTTTGATCTATATTTATAAAATTTTCTCTTACCTCCTGAAGACTAAACGCACAGAAGATAAATCCACACGCTTCAAGTCTAGTTCCAAGTTCAACAGTTCTAGGGAGGATAGGCTTAATTCCAGAATCTTGCCATACTTTCCAATTATCAACTCCAACAATAGCTTCCATCGGACTTGTAAAGATGGGTAAACTTTTTGGCACCCCCGTAACTTCCTGATCATCTAAAACAAAATAATCAAGTTTTCCAGAGTTAGTCCATCCTAAATTAAGATTATCAGGAACTAACATAACATCTGATAATTCTAAGTACTTTTCCATATTCTTTTATTATAATTTAAATAATTCATTCAACCTCTCCTCTTCGTAGAAAAACTTCTCTAAAAGCTCATCTTTACTCTTATTAAGCTCCTCTATTCTTTTTTCTATGGACTTTATATTATTTTCCATTTTTGTAATTCTATTTGACATATTTCTAATTCCAATACGTTTAAAAACATTAAATTGTTCTTCTAGCATCTTCTCTGAAAACGCTACACAATTACTACAATTTAGTATTATACGTTTTCCTTTAGAATCTTTAAATTCTCTATTATAGTGATCCTTATATACTTCCCTAACAATTGGCTTATTATTAAAAATATTAAAAGAAGGAAGATAATATATGTATATCTTCTGAGTTCTCATATAATCATCATAATATTCTTTATATTTATTACGAACTTCACAATTATAGATAACTTTATAATAAGGTACAGAGCGATCTATCGTATACTCCCACTCATACTCACCAATTTTCTGTTTATAAGTATAAGTATCTGGATTATTTTCGATAACTTCAGAAAATATTAATTTCCCTAAATCTTCAGTAATTTCTAATTCTCGTGTAAGAAAAACAGGTGGATAATCCACAATAGAAAAATCAAACCTATCAATGGGAATAATTGGTATTCCCGGTTTATATAATTTCTTAAGTTCTTGTTTATTAATTAAAGGATTATTAATTACAGTATTTATATATTCTGCTGAAAGAAATTCCTCACTTTTTGGAGCAAAATTATTAAGTAATTTTTCTTTTATTGGATCGTTTTCTATACGATCCGTTGTTAAATACTTATTATAAATTTCTTCTAATGTTAACATTTATAATTTTATTTTTATTACTACATATATAAGAAAATTAAAGGTTTAGTGGTGATGAAACTACTAAACCTATTCCAAATTCAATCTAAAAAAGCAAATTCATCACTTAACTGACAAAGCCACTCTTGATATTCTTCATCACTCATAGTCCTTTGCTTCTCTTTTGCTACTTCTACAATTGTTTCTCCGAAGTTAAACGATTCTTCATATTCTTCCATAATTTCTTTTTTAAGTTTATTACATATATAAGGCTTTAAGGAAATTATATACGGAAAATAAAAAAAAATTTACTTATCACAAAAAATAAATTATATTTTTATTTCATATATAATATTTTAAGAAAAAAGAAGGGGATTAATCCCCTCCATTAAAAATATTCATTTACTCCTTCAAGACCTCCTGCTGATAAAACAGCATTACTCCAAGCAAATCTATCCTCCTGTTTTAATTTTTGATACATTTGAAGTATTTGTCCTGTTGGAGAATCATCAGTTAAATGTATCTGATTTTCTCTTAACATTTCATTACTAACATATGTAATAAAACGGAAAAATTTTGTATCTTTCTGAAAAATTCCTAAGGCAACTCCATCATTCAATTTTCCTTCTAAATTCCATTCTCCCTCTTTTTGAACTTCAGGAATTATTGTTGTAATCATTGCAGAATTAGATCTTAGATAAATATCTACAATCTTTTCAAAGTCAATATTATCTATTTTTAGATATCTTTCGCGATACCTTCTCATAAAATGTGCTTCGAATATTACAATATTCCTCAAATTAACATCAAGTGATGGGAATAATATAGCATTCTTTTTTCCAGTTATTCCATTATTTACGATAGTATAAATGGTAGTCCCTTTTGAAAATTCTCTTTTATTAGGCCATGCATTAATAATTGCCCGATATTGATTTCTTGATACATTAATAATCTTCGTCTCCTTAAACGGAACTGGAGATTTTGTTCGTTGATAAATCTTTAATATTTTATGTTTATTTTTATCTACCTCTCTATTAACTACATCTAATATAGTCTGATAATCTCTTTTCAATTCTTTAAAGATCTCATCACTGTTCATGTTCATTGTAATCATAATTTTAATTCCTTTCTTTTAAATTGTTAATAAATCTCTTTTTGATTGGTTTTTAAAAAAGCCGGAGACTTCATATCCCCGGCCAAGAATGGAAAAAGAATTATACTAAACAAGAAAACCCTGATAAAACACTTTTCCAGGATCTTATATTCTTCATTTCGGTTGATGTACATTCAAACATATCCACTCCAAGTCTTTTCTTTCTCTTTGGATCTGGACCTCCTGTCTGTAATGTAAACCGAAATTTGTCACTATCTCTAAGGTGTTCAATTTTCACCATATAATAAGTTTCGTAATTTCCCTCTTCATTCTTTTCTGTAATTCGAACGAAAGATCTAACTGTATAATCTTTATCGTTCTCTGATACATAAAGCTCTTTAAGCGAGCCTTGTATGAATTCAAGATCAGCATCTTCAAGTTTTACTGCTAATCTAGTCATTCCGTGAACTCCTATACCTAAGAGTTCTGCATTGTAATTTTGTTTGATCAATTCTGCATCTAAACGAATTCCTGACCAAATTTCTTTTAAGTTTTTCATTTTCTTAATTGTTTTCTGTCCTCTAATTGCTTCGGACGTTGCACTTTTGTTAATTTAATTGTCTCTAAACCTCCTCTTCTGTTACAAAGGAGGTAGTTGTTCTAAATCTTGAATCAGATCTCTTGTTTCTTTAATTGCTTTTTTGGGTTTAAATGGAGATAATAATAAATACTCCAACTCTTTCTTCAAGTTATCTATTCTTGTTTTAGCCAGTTCAGGATCCGTCTCCATAACTTCCCTGATTAACCAATAATTAGCTGGAATTTCTCTACCATCTTTAACCCATAAGTCATCTAAACATAATTTTCGACCTAATAACTGTTCAAGACAATCTACACATAAATAGGTATGTCCCCATTTATCTTTTGGAATTTTATTATTCTCTATAACTAAATCCCAAAGTTCTGATTTTATCATATACCAATCAGCTCGTTTCCTCAGACTACCTTGAATCTGAAGCTCTTTTTGACAATGACTACATCTAAATTCTCTTTCCATTATATTTTTATTGTTATTGTCTCTTCAAAGTAAAAAAAGAGAACTAACTGACATTATTATATATCAATTAATTCTCTCTAGTAAGATATCTATTTATCTTCATATATAAGGCCTTTAAGGATTTTGAAATGGAGTAATTTTTGACTCTATTTTCCTTATTAATGTATAATAAAAATATAAAAAATTATGATAGAAAATGACAAATTACTATTTTTAGGTTTTATTGGAATTACAGTAATAATATGGTATATATTATTTTATGTATGGTTAGTAAAACGAAGAAGAGATCTAATTTTTGTTCGTGATGTTTGGATAGATGAAGTTTCTGAAGTTGATATCATCTTACAATCTATGAAGGTATATAAACTTTCAGAATGTGTTACTCGCCAAGAAAAATATTATCAAGAATTAATCAAATATAAGAACGACAAAAGAGATTATTTATTTTTCCACCCTATTGGAGATAAGAAAGGTCAAGAAGAATTTTACAAGAATATGATAATAGCAACAGAATTAGTCCTAGATATTGATTCTTTAGAACCAGGTGATCAAGTTGTTATCAGTATCTCTGGAAAATTTTACTTAAGGAAAGTATATAAACTTGACTTCGAAAATAATATTATATATTATAAAGAACCGAACAATACAGTAGTATCTGAAGCGAAATTATATAGTGTAGTATCTAAAGTTAAATTAATATTTGGTAAAGATTTATTAAAAGAAATATTATGAAAGATTTAATTAAAGAAACATTCAAAGTAATGTATGTAAAAGAAGGAATGAATCAGACTAAAAACTTAATCTCACAAGAAGATTATGAAGAAAAAGTTAAACCAATTCTAAAAGAGATTCAAGAACTAGAGTCAAAACAATCTGAGTATAACAAGAAAAATAAAAAGTATCAAGAACTCGAAAAGGAGATTAGAACACTCAAGGGAAAACTTAAACCCCTGGGAGAATGGTTTACTTCTAGATCACCTCTTGGAAAAGCCTTAGAGAATGGTGGACTCTTAATATTACCTTCACAACAAGGAGGTACTCATAAAGTAGAATTTATAAAAGAAGAGGTGGTATGAGAATTCGAGAATCATTACTTAGAAAATCTGCTATATATGGAGTAGTATTTCAACGTTCAGAACCAAAGAAGTCATTTTTTAATCCTGGAAGACCCTGTAAAGTAATATTATATGTAACAGGAGAGATCAGACCTGTTGAATTTAATTATAAAGATGACGATACTATGGGATATGATGCATATATACGCTTGAAAAATGAACTTAATATAACTACAGGAGACGATGTTATAGAAATTATGAAGTTTATGTTGGAGGAAAAGAAAGAATGATAAAAATAGGTTGTTTATCAGATATTCACGGTTATGTTTATGATTTACAGACAAAATGTTATCCAGAAATCGAACTTCTAATTATTGCTGGAGATTTATGTCCCACAGATGAAGTTATGTATCAAGAAGAGTGGCTTGAATATAATTACCAGAATATATTCATGAATAAGAAAATATTTCCGGATCTTCAAGAAATTATAATAGTTCCTGGAAATCATGACTACTGGATCGAAAGACATTATGATGATTTTTTCACACTTAGAAAGGTATTTGGATACTCTACTAAAGTTCTAGTTGATGAAGAGTATGAATATATTTCTGGAATAACCGGAGAATCTATAAAGATATATGGAAATCCTAGAACTTCTCTATGGTTACATGCTTTTCCACATAAACCTGGAAATACTGATATCTTAGAAATTCCTGGAGGGATAGATATTTTAGTAACTCATGAAGCCCCTAGGATATATCAACTTGAATGTATAAAACAATCTCAGAGGTGGTATGGAAAAGATGAACCTGGAAATTTAGCACTATCACAAAGAGTCTTAGAGATCAATCCAAAGTATCATGTGTTTGGTCATATACATTATCCAGAAAAAAATGAAGTATCAGGGATAAAATTTATGAATGTATCTCAACAAACTAGAGAAAATTATACCCCTGAAGTACATATAATAGAATATACAGAATAAAAAAAAATAAAGAGAGGATTTAACTTGACTTTTAATTAGTCAAGACCTCTCTTTTTATTTCTTAAAGATATTTTTCTAGAAATTCTTTTAGTTCTTCCTCTGTACTGTTTACGAAAGAAAAATATTTTTGTTTAGGTACATATTTTCCTTTAACTTTTTCTACACAAAACACTACTAGGTTAGTTCCAAAAATTTCTAGTTGATCCATTCCATCATATCCTCCAAAGAAACTTCCTTTTTCAGTTTCATACAAGTCCATTTCTGGATAATTCTTTTCAAAATAATTACAAACTTCTTCCTGTGTCATTTTTCTAATTTTAAATAATTACAATATTAAGGAAATTAACCGCCCAAAAAAACCTGTTAGCCTTATATATGAAAAGAATATCAATCAATAATATATAACTATTGCCAATAAAATAAATAACTGTTATTCTTTTCTTATAAAATAAAAAGAGTATGGTATAAATAAACCTACTCAAAAATTAAATGACAACCGAAGGGGCGCCAAAAGAGATGAATTGAATATATAAAACTCTTTTCCCTTCGGTTATTTTTTTTTCTGTTTAATAAAAAATTCGACCGTCTGAGAAACCGGGAAAATCTTATAAATGTATTAAAAGACACAATAACAAAAAAAGACATCATAGGCGTCTCAAGAAATGCGTAATGTATAGCTTGAGCTTGTGAAGAACTGAAAAATCATGTAAGGTTTAAATCTCACTAATCTCTTCAGAACTTCTACGTTTATGAGGTGCAAAATTAAACAACTTTAAACGACACAACAACAAAATTAAAATTAAAATAATTAACTGAATCTATAGACAAGATAGTTTAGCGGGTCAAAACACTAAGATAATTGTTTATCTTAGAATCTCAGGTTAGAATCCTGATCAAGTTCTCTAGATTTATAATAGTTAATTATTTTCTTTTTCAACTGGATTCTGTATTAAAAAATATTTTCCATCTCAAAAATGCTAAAAGCCTTATATATGAGATAATAAAAGTAAATACTCCTTAAGCATGACAAAAAGCTTAAAGGAGTTTAATTTTTAAAATAAAAATTATGAAAAGAATTAACAAAATGAATGAATTGAACGTAGTAAACAGTAAAGTAATGGCAGAATTAGTTAAACCAGAAATTACAGGACATGCTACATCAAATTTTGAAACAACCTTCCCTATTCCAAAGGTAGGAGAAGTGAAAATGAAGATTGACGTGACAAGTACAGTAACATCAATAGCCGCTCAAGAAAAATTGGATGAGTTGGCAGAAAAAAGAGCAAACCGAACCTTAGAAAACATTGGAAAATTTGTGGGTTTGGTACTTGAGAAATCTCCGGAAATATTTGATATGTTCCAGAGTCTCGCAGAAAAGACTGAACAATATAAAGAAAAGTTCAGAGAAAAACAAAGCTTGGAAGAATGGGATAAAAAAGTAGATAATCTCTTCTTCCTGCTAAGACAAAAACCTAGTTCAATGACGAATCTAGAGTTTTTAGAAGAAACACTAGAGAATGGGGATTATGAATCTCAAAAAATCTCTAGATGGGCAATCCTACAGTTCAATAAAAATAACATTGGATTGTTGAATGAAAGGCAAAAAGAATCATTAGCTAATATAGGTTTTATTAGCTATTGAAACCTAAGAAAAGTAGAAGGACGATAAAAAGTTCTTCTACTTCTTTTTTCTCCCTTGACTTTCTTATATATGTATTTATTAACGAAAAAGATATACATTATGGGAACGAATTTTTATGCAGTAATCCCAGTAAAGAAAAGGGATAAAGAAAGAGCAAAAAAATTAATTGACGAAAACAAATTCAAAGAAGCAGCTGATTTTTTAGAGGAGATAACAAAAACGATACACCTAGGAAAAAGATCGGGCGGGTGGAAGTTTTTATTTAACGCCAATCTCGGAAAATATTATGAACTTACTCGTGAAGGCATAAATAAGTTCTTCGCGAAAAATAATGTCATAATAAAAGATGAATATGGTGGTAAATATACGGCCGATGAATTTTGGGAGAGTGAATTAAAAGGAATCTTGGATAAAGGATATGACTTAGAGAGCTACTATAATGAACACCCAAGCGAAATCTGTTCATATTTTGATTATTCTCAGATAACCCCTCCAGAACTAAAAAAATATAAGCCAAATAAATATGGAGAATTTTATAGCGACGGTTTAAGATTCACCATCTCTGAAGATTTTAGTTAACGTTGTAAAAGGATATAGGTATAATAAAAAACTTATATCCTTTTTTCTCTCCCCTCTCAAAGCCTTATATGTGTAATAAAAACTTAAAAAAAATGAATTATGGAAAAGACAATTTTACAAAACATGTACAACTTTAATGAACCTAAAGTTGCATTAGTATTAAGAAAAGACAGTAAAGGTTGCTATGATTTTGTGGAACTTAATGGATATATCGTAGAGATGGTATATAATGAACATGGCGCCTTTATAAAATCACGAACATTTTTCATTGACAAGTCTGAAACTGTAAATCCAGGGGTTGAAAAAGTTATAGAATATATCCCTAGAACATTAACAGTAGATCAAGTAGTAGATATTCTTGAAAGATTACGCCAAGTAGCAGAGGATGACGTAAAAGAACTTAATTACCTAAGAGGATATCGAATTAATTCTCCAAAGGTTTGTGAGTTATTGAAGACAGAGTTTGATATAAATTTTGAGTTTTCAGAGGACTTATACTGCAAAAATACTGTACTGAAATATGATCTAAATGTAGTTACTTACAGAGAGGATAAAGATTATTGCCTTGCTAGTATAGAAACTAAGGATTTTGATCATTTAGTAAGTGAAGTTGAATTCTTAGATAGCAATTCTTTCTATCCTTACTCAGAGAAGGAAGACTATAGCAGACGATATGATTATTTTTGCGGAGATCTCGTTGAAAAACTAAAATCTGAAATAAATATGCGTAAAGAGATATTTGGATTTTTACATGACTACGATATAACATGTACTAGTGTGGATTTACTAGGGGATGAACGTGATGAAGAGTTAATGAAACTTATCAATGAAAAATTAAAAAATAAAGAGGGAGTGTAAAATCTCCCCTTTTTCTTTCTCCCTGGTAGTAATTCTTAAAAGCCTTATATATGAATAAAATAAACTTAAAAGAAAGGAAAAAGAATATGAAACAGATTTTACAAAACGTAGTAAATTTCGAAAAACCTAAAGTTGTACTAGCTAGATACAACTCAGAAAAACATGTCCCGCTACTTATGGAAATAGGGGGATATATTATTGCTATGAAGTATGATGAGGATAGCAATATATATGGAACAGAGACAGTTTATTTTGATAGATTTGGAAAAATAGATTTAGGAATACAAGAAATCATAATGGAATTTACTCCAGGAGAAACAATGACGCTGGAGGAATTAGATAAAAGGCTTGAAGATTATAGCAATTATGATCTAAATGGTATCTGTTATAGACTCAGTGATTATTATAACACTTATTATGGATCTGTACATTTTATCCAAAGATTAAATGAATTAGGAATAAATGTTAAATACCCTGAGAAATTATACAACGAAAATACTACTCTAGGATACACAATAATAGTAAAGAAAGAATCTGATATGTTAAGAATTACTGCGGTAAGTAAACAATATCATAATGTTGGAAACTTCGAAGAATATCATAGTTTATTTTACTATAATCTCAGTAAAACAGTAGATTCAGGTAAACTTATAGAAATTGTTACAGATAGAATAGTAAGTTGTGCAATTTATGAAAGGAACCGATTAGGGTTCAAGTATAATATAAAAATAAATGAGTGTATGGTACGACAGGTAAGAAGGAGAATAACTGACAATGATAAACTTGAAAAACTAATTAAGAAATCTATCAATGATGCACTGAAAAAAGAGGGAAATTAAATCCCTCTTTTTATTTTCTGTTCTTGAAGAAAAAGAAAAGGATAGCACATATACCACCCTTTTCTCCTAACCGTCTCAAAAATGCTAAAAGCCTTATATATGAGAGAATAGAAGTTAAACTATAGAATCCTAAAATATTGAAAGAAATTGGATATAATAGTTCTATTCTCTAATATTTTTAACTAAAACTCAATTAAATATTTATTATGAACATTGAGATTTTTAACATAACACTATTCATACTATTCGCTGTAGTATGGATAGCTGGGAGTATCTTAGTGATATCCCTAGTAGCTTCAGTCTTAGTAAAAATATTACTGAAGGCTTTGATAGCTATTTTCAATTTGGTTATTAATTAATCAAATACACCCTGGGCAAAATGTGCCTGGGGTTTTTCTTTCATATATTAGAATTTAAAGGACTATAGAGAGCAAAATTGTCCTTAAAGTTCGAAGACAAAGGAGCTTCCCGTTATCCATCCCCTCCGTTCGCTACCGCTGAGGGGATCTAAGGAAGAAACTTTGAATAAGATATATGGGAATGATAATAGGTTTTTCTCCGATTATTTAGATTTAAGTATATAGATTTTATTCAGATTTCCGCCTTCAAGAGGCGGATCTTATTTTAATATTAAAAAGTGTCCCTTTTTTTTCAGATTTAGATTTATTTACTATTTTATATTTTTATGATATTTAAAGTGACAAAACGCATGTATTATCCTTTTAAACTCTAATTAATGAAAAAGGGATCCTCCTGTGTCTTCAATTTAAAAAGACAATTTATTAAAACTGGATTCTGTATTGAATTAAAAATAACAATTAAAATATTTAATATTTATGATCAATAAATTACCTGATATCATAGTACCTAGAGGTATTAGATATATTTCAGAAATGGATAGTTTATTTAGATTTTATAAACTACCTGTAAAGTGTATAATAAATAAGCAACTTCCAGGTTGTGGTTTCACTGAATACTGTATTAATGGTCCTGAGAATGTAATACTTTGTTCTCCTAGAAAAATGTTACTTAAGAATAAAAAAGATCAACATGAATTTGAAGTTTATCTAGTTGTGAATGAATTAGAAAAAGAAATAGAGGTTGATAAAGATCTCTCTAAACTAGATAAATCTAGATCATTTATGGAAAAATTAAAAGAGTGTACTGGAGAGGATAAAAATGATATTTATAATCGATTAATGAGAGAAATTAAAGATTATATTAATTTCCGAAAGTCTTATGATAAACCTTATAAGATTCTAGTAACATACGATTCATATAGAATTGTAAAGGATATCCTAGAGAGTCTTGGAATATTTCAATCATTCTACACTGTAATAGATGAATTTCAGACAATCCTACATGATGCTAGATTTAAGTCAGATACCGAATTAGGATTTCTTTATTATCTTAAACAATCTCATAGTGCATTATTTGTATCAGCAACCCCTATGTTAGAGGAATATTTAAATATGTTAGATGAATTTAATGGTCTCCCATACATAGATATGAATTGGGGAAAAGAAGATCCTAGTCGAATAATTAGACCGAATCTAAAGGTGTTATCTATGATGAGTGTGGGGACTAAGTTACCAGAAATTATTCAATCCTACAAGGATGGTAATTTTGAGAGAGCTATTAGGATGATTAATGGATATCCTAGAGAGATAATATCAGATGAGGCAGTATTCTATGTAAACTCTGTTAATCATATAGTTAGTATTATAAAAAAGTGTGATCTCCAACCTGAAGAAGTAAATATTCTATGTAGTAAAACAGAGGGAAATCTTAAACGTATACAGAAAAAACTAGGAAAGAGGTTTGTAATAGGAGAAGTACCATTAAAAGGAGTAAAACCTAAAATGTTCACCTTCTGTACAAGGACTGTATATCTAGGAGCCGATTTTTATTCTACATGTGCTAGAAGTTTTATATTTAGCGATAGTAATATAGATACTTTAGCTGTAGATATTTCTGATGATCTCCCACAAATCCTAGGTCGTCAGAGATTATTTGAGAATCCCTGGAAAAATGATGCTGTATTTTATTATAGGTCAATATGCGATTATAGAAAGGTTAGTCAAGAGGAGTTTGATAAAGAACTTGAAAGAAAAAAGAAGGCTACGAGCGATCTATTAAGATCTTTCGAATCTGCACCAGATGATGCTAAATATAATTTAGCTAAAACTTATCAGAAAAATACTAAATCTTATAATTATAAAGATGACTATATAGCAGTAAATGAGCATATTGGATCAAATTTAGTCCCAGTTCTTAATAATCTCGTTCTGGTTAATGAGATTAGAGCTTTCAGAATACAACAAATAGATTATAAAGATAGATTTACAGTATTCTCTAGTGTACATTCTGTTTTAGATACAAATGATATTATTAATCAAGAGGTGTCTAATTTCTTATATCAGTATGAACAATTAGGAACATATTTTGAGAAAGCTAGATTATTATGTGAATCTGATTTATCCAAAGAGGTTATAGATTTAGTATTAGCTCAGATATCAGAGGAAGATGATGTTAAATCTCATTATATAGCAATTGGACCTCAGAAATTTAGAGCTTTAGGATATAAAGCAACTCTAGTCAGAAGAGAATTAGGTATAGTAACATTTAGTAAAGAGCTTTTAATAAATACAATATTTTCAAATTTTAGTATTGGAGATAGAATAAGTTCTGCAGAAGCTAAAGAAAGATTAAGATTTTTATACTCTTCTATTTCTTATACAGCTACTCCTAAAGCAACTGATTTAGATGCATATTTTATTACGAAAGAAGCAAAAGTTAATGAAATTTCAGAAGATGGTACGAAGAAAAGAGTAAAAGGATTTGATATTATAGGAGTAAAACCAGAATATCAAGGAACATATAATAACTTAAAAATAATAAATAATCAATTATGATAACATTTTTATTCTATTATTTTCTTATTGCAATATTTATCGGATTATTCTTTATTCATACTCTAGATAATATAAAAAATATACTCCCTGAAGATGAATATAGGAAGATGAGACAGACTATTGTTAATTTTATGCCTTTCTTACCGATTGCATTGTTAGTTGTCTTGTTTTGGAAGAGATTTTAGCTTTTTCCATATAATAATCTTTCAAAGCCTTATATATGTAGAAATAAACTTAAAAGAGAGATTATGGAAAAGTTAAAATTTTGGTTAGAAGAATTGAGTCTAATCGCAAAAGAGTTTAATCGTGAGCATGAACAATTTTGTGAAGAACATCTCACGAGATTGCAAAAAATTAACATGGAACTAGATGAGGGTAGTCCAGAACATATTTTTGCATGTGAATATTACTACAATCTACTAGATAATAGATTGGAAAGCTTGAGAAGCCTTGGACAATTTTTTATGATATCAGTTACAAAAATGGACGAGGTACTTAAAAAATCAAGAGAAAACGAAAATCCCATTAGAGAAACTATAAGAAAAAACATAGATAATTTCATGGAATCTATTGAGAACCTAATGAAACTTCAGGACGGACTTAAAGGTTATTTGATGATTCATATTGATAGTATAAAGCCTATCAAACCAGAAATGCAGAAAATAATGAATGAGTTCGAGACTAAGAAGTTGGTTAAGATTCCAGAAGGTTGGGATTTTTTAGAAGTTGATGATGACTATAATGTCATCGTAGTGAGGGAGAAAAAGGAGGCTTAGTGCTTCCTTTTCTTTTTCCCTGAATTCCTTATATGTGGATTAAAACTATGTGAGAACTAAACAAAGTAATAATGAATCAAAAATCTAGATCACCCTGAGAAAGATAAAAGTTATTAGGGTTAAAACTATTATGAAAGAACTATGCGATGAAGTGTGGTTCTTTCTTTTTTTTGCTTCTCTTAAAAATGCAAAACCTTATAATTGATGGAAAGAGAATCAAAGCTTTCCATCCTAAAAGAAATTATGAAAAATGAACAAGAAAGAGATTTATACTTTTGTGGAGATATTCATGGAAGTTTTCGAGAAATTACATGGATTATAACTCAGCACCATAAACTCAAAGATGCTAATATTATTTTTCTTGGAGATGTAGGATTAGGTTTTTCTAAGCCAGGGTATTATAATCAGGAGTTTGAAAGAATTAATACTAGATTAGAGAAAAATAATATAACGTATTATTTTATAAGAGGAAATCATGATAACTTAGAGTATTGGAATGGAGGATTAATAAATGATTTCCCAAGAATTAAGTTTCTCCAAGATCATGAAGTAGTAGAACTCTCAGGAAAAACAATATATCCAATCGGGGGAGCAACTTCAGTAGATTATAAGTGGAGAATAAATTATAATGGATTAATGGAAAGAGTTGGTTCATCTAAGAGAGTATGGTGGGAGACAGAAGATATAATTAAGAAGCCTATCAAAGATCTTCCAGGGAGGGTTGATATAATAGCTTCTCATACTGCTCCGTTATGTTTTGAACCAATTATTACACGTCATGAAGAAGAGGCAGAGGATGTTTACCTTAGAGACTTAGAGAATCGAAAATACTTAGATCAGGTATTTAGAGGAGTAAGATGTAAGTATTGGTTCTTCGGACATTTTCATACTTCAATTACGTCTGGTCTTGAGGATACTATATATAAATGTTTAGATATTAATGAATTATATTTATTTAGAAATCATGAGTAGTAAAATAATACCACCTTTTAACGATATAATTTCAGATCCAATGTTATCAGCTTCCACTGGAGAAATTTTTTATTGTGATCCATTTAAAGCAGAATATAGTAGTAGTCTGGTGATAGATCCAAAAGTCCTACTAGAAGAAATACTGTGTTCTAAAGATACTGACCTTCAAGAGGATTTAAAACTAGTTATTAGATATCTTCAAGGTTGTCTAGAGGAAACTATGGATAATCCTTGGTTTTTAAAAGAAATTAAGGACTTAAGGGAAAAACTAGAGAAAACCGAGAAACGATGTAATGACTTAGAGAAAAAGTTAGAACGTATATTGCATAATGAATAATATTAAAAGTAGAATTAAATATATAACAGATCTTGAATTTAAAATAGAAGATAAATATTTAATTCTTGGAGGATATTATAATTCATTGAAAAGAACAACACCTAGAATTATTGCTAAGAGAACTACTACATTTTTCTTATCAGATGGAGGTAAAAGTGTTGTATTTTATGATCAAGCTTATTCAGGGTTATTTGATGATGAATTTATTAAACCTATACTTCAGGAAATGTTATCTGAATCTAAACAATTATTTTCAACTCTCTCAGTAGATTATAAGATAATTCAAGATTACCTAAAAAAGTGAATTTTGCTATTTAAGAGAGGTTAAAGCCTTACAATTGAGAAGAACATTAGAAAAATTTATAAAAATATAGATTAATCTAGTGTTCTTTTTAATTTTGAAGTATAATAAATAGCACTTCAGAAACCCTCAAAATCTAATAAATGAGGGGATATTATATAGAAACCTCCCCTCAATGATTAAAGTTATAAAGAAAAATAAACAAATTAAAAAGCTAGAAAAATGGCAAAATCAAAAAATGACAACATTAACATTTCAATTTTTACAGCATTGAAAGTTAGTGAGATTTCAAGAGTACCAGTACTTATTATGTCTAATCCAGGTCTTGGTAAATCAACTTCAGTAGAAATGTTTGCAGAAGTTCGAGATTATCACCTAGTCCTTCTTAGAGGTAATAGTACAACTGCAGAAGAAGTTATGGGATATGATGTGGCTACGAGTGATCAAGAAAACCCCACAACTAGACATCTTAGACCTTCTTGGTATACTGAAATCTTAAAAGTTGCAGAAAAAGGAGGTAAATCACTGTTATTTTTGGATGAGATCACCACAGCAAATGAATATGTACAGGCCGCTCTGTTACATTTAGTATTTGAGCGTAAAGTGGGTTCAGAAAGACTTCCAGAGAATACATTGATTGTTTCTGCAGGTAATTATGCACAGAATCTTTCGAATTCTATGCAAATGCTACCTCCGTTAATGAATCGTTTTATGATTTACAACATTACTCCGGATCATACAGACCTGGATACGTTCCTTTGTAAATATGACGGAGCTATTGCATCATCAGAAGGTAAGGTTAAAGATTTCATGGGAAGTCTTAGAGATACGATGAAAAAACTTGATGCTCAGGAAGTAGAAATTCCGGCTGATCAATATAATAAGATTGGCGAGTATATCGAACGTGGTATTAAACAAACTGCTCGAGCATTGATGACTTCTGGTGGTAAACCTGTAGACTTAGCAATTACAGAACTTAATGGTATCTATGCTGATGCCGAAAATGAGACTAAGCTTTATGGATTTACAACTTTCCGAACTTTGAATTATCTTAGAGACGTTACAATTGCAAGTTTCAAGTGTTTTGGTAAGAGTGGTATTACTTCAGATAACTATCGTAATATGATCGATGGTCTTTGTGGTATTGGTATTTCTCGAGATCCAAAAACAAAGAATTTGATTAAGACGCCGATTTCTAAGGACTTCTATGATACTATGGTTAATATCGTTAATGATATTGAGAAAATGAAGAATGATAAACTTCCTAAGTATACTAAGTTCTTTAACGAAATCATAGATGGTAAGAAGAAGCTCGAAGTTCCTGAAATGCAAGCAATAATTAATAAGTTATCAGAACTTAAAGCAGATAAGGACTTAGAACAGATCGAACGTCCGATTGATCCAGCTTGCATTGAGAAATTGTTTAAATTGAGTAAGGATTCTGGTTCTTCTATTACCAAGATTAAAGTATCTACTACTGATAAATTCTTGGACAAAGTACCAGTAGAGACATTTATCGGATATGTATCTTATTGGAATACAATTTCAGATCTTATGACTTCTATTCAAGGTCTGGTTACAGATTCTTCTAAGGGTTATAAAGATGATACTTTATCATTGTTGAAGAATACTCAAGAAGACCTTAGAACTTCTGGATTTAAACTCAGATCAATTCGTAAGATTATTCTTCAGGAAGATCCGAGTATGGGAAGTATGGTTCCTGATATTAGAAGTTTTAAATAATTATACTATTATATGAGTGTTAACCTTAGAGAAAAATATGTAATGATCATGTGGATCTCTAAGGTTAATTTATTAGAAAAATATCAAAATTTAAAATTATGAGAAGTCAGACAGAGTTAGAATTTATTAAAAGATTCATTGACAATACTTATAGTAGATTCGGGAATATGTTGATGGTTAATACAGAAAAACCATTTAATCCTGATAATCCTGAACTTGGATATTGTTTTAAATATAAAGATGATATCTCAGGAAATGTTATCTATAAAATTGTCTGCTCAGAGATTAAGATTCCACGTACTGATTTTCGTATTCTTATGCATGAGTACGGACATATTTACTTAGGACATCTCGACGGTATTCATGAAGAGCTTGATACTCAGATTTGTAATACTTTCAGAGATTATCGAGGTGAATTGATTGATCGAATTAATAAAGAGTGTGGAATTGATTTTGCAGAGAAGTTGATTGAAAGAGTAATAGATGATCCAGTTCTTAATCATAGTCTTCATAATATTGCTATGGATATGGAAGTAAATTCTAAAATCCTAAGTACTGAAGATGTAGAAGAGATGGAATCAGATATTTCATCAGTTCTTCCTAATTATCAACTTGAGCTCTTGAAATATAATAGAGATCATACAGATAATGAAGAAGCAAAACAGGCTCTTGATGATATGATAAAGAAGATGGAAAATGAGGCTAAAATTAAACTCATTGTTCCAGAAAGATATTATATATCCGAAGGTAACCCTTTCCCGAGTGAACTTAGTTACCCTGAATACTTGATGCTAATTGTTCAACACTTGGATCAGTTTGTTAAGATGTTGGTTTCTATTAAAAAGGGTGGAAACGGTGATACATCTCAAGTTACAAATCAAGATATTCAAGATGCACTTCAAGGTAGTGGTTCAGGATCTGGACAAGGTAATCAGCAAGGTGGTGGAATGCAAGGTCTTTCTGATCTTATGCAGGAAATGGGTATGACTGATGGTTCTGGTAGTGGTTCAGGATCTGGACAAGGTAATCAGCAAGGTAAAGGTGATCCAAAAGATTGTCCATATAAAGGAAAGAGAGATTCTGGTTCAGGTGATTTGAACAGTAACGGTAAAGATGAGGGTGGGACTCATAAAGATCACAGAACAGACTCTAGAGACGATGCCGATAAAAAACGTGAGCTTGGACAAATTCGTTCAGGAGGTGGCGTTGGATGTGGTTCTAGTGGAGCTCCAGATGCAACGAGACTTGTGGATAAGACAGACGAAGTAGATATGGCTCTAGATGAAGTAATGTTAAATTATAAATCTAGAGTGGTTAAAGTTGATACAAAGAAAGATCTTATGTATCTTTATAATCGTGGTATTAATCGTTCTGTTATTGCTCCAACTATTAGAAGAAAGGTAACCATGTCTAATGAACCAACTATTGTATTTTTAATTGATGTTTCGGGATCTATGGATACACGATTGGTTGATAGAATTTTGAATACTATTGCCAATAAAATGAAAAAGATTGGACGTGGATTAAAGTATAATATTATTTCATGGTCTACACAGCTTGGAGATCATATTAAAGATATCGACCCGAGAAAGGGTGTTCCAAGAATCTCTATGGGAGGTGGAACAAGAATGGCTAGAGGTATGGAATATTTCAGACAGAATTATGGACCTGAAGCTATCTTGATCTTAATATCAGACTTTGAAGATTACTTGGAAGAATGGCATGAACAAGAACTAAAGATGCCTAACTATACCATGTACGGATTTAATTATGGATATAGTAATTATAATCAAGAATTTAAATATTTCAAAGTGAAAAATTTTAAAAACAATGGCAACTATTAATAATGGAAACATAAATAGAGACAAAGTCCATTCATTGGTTGAAGTATTTTATCAACCATCATTTAAGACTTTCTATGTTAATTCAGTAGATGGAGAGACATTTGTAAAGCCTGTAGGTGTATTTGTAAGTTTAGGAATAACTACGTCTTTGAAGGTCTTAGAAGATATCAAGAACATTATTTCCGGAAGTGAAGGTTATAGTGCGACTTTGGCAGAGATTAAATCTAAGAAGGTAGCAGGTCAGTTCTTAAATACTGTTACATGTACTACCGGACCTAAACAATATAAAATTACAAATCTTTCAGAGGATATTATGGGAGAGGAGGAGTCTAAGGCAGAATTGGAGAGAATGAAGAACTTGATGAATCCGTCTCAAGATTTAGATATCCTTAAAGAGTATGCACCTAAGATTTCCAGGTTGCAAGACTTGATAGATAAATTAACTTCTACACATGGTTGGGATGCTCATTTGATTCAAAAAGAGGCTTCCGGAGACTATCGAATATTCCATCAATATATTAATTATAAAAAGGAAGGCGAATTGGAATATCGTGTAGGAATATTCGTAACAGAAGATGTTGGAAACGATTAAGAAGGCTGTTTTAATTTCATTACTGTTATTACTTGGGTTTGGATTGGGGGTATTATATTACTCCCACTCCTCTCAAGATAAATCTAAGGGGGAAACTATATTACCTCCTCCAGAAATTATACAACCTGAAAAAAATAAAATTGATTCCCTTGAAGTAGAGATAATATCAAGGGATAGTATTATCAGTTATCTCAGAGAAAAGATTCATAGGATAGAATCTACTCGAACTGATAAAGTAGATAGTATTAGGGAATTACCGACAATAGAAGCGGTAGAATTTCTTAGACTTAAACTTAGAGAATTTGACAGTAAGTATTAAAGAAAATAGAACTTAGAGAACTTACTTTCGTGTTAATAAAAAGCACGATTACTGTCAAGTTCCCTAAGTTTTTTATTTTTCAATTTTAAATGAAATAAGATCTTCTAGAAATGGATTTATAAATTCATTAAAGACATTAGGTGATATATTTTCCTCAATTGATAATTCTATTGGAGAAAACCATCGAGATCTTTGTACTTTTGGAAAATATGGAATTTCTATGATAAAATTATTTTCCAGATTATCATTGTTGTAGTAAAGATCATCCTCTGTGAGTGAGCATTCTTTTAATAATTGCTGATCATTTATTGAATATTTATCTTTGGGAATTATAGCAAAGAGTTTATATGTATCTTTTTTATAATCACTAAATCCTCCTAATAATTTGATTCTTTTTCTAAGAAAAAATTTAATATCTTTCATAATTTTATATAATTTTTAAATTCATTTATTAGGTTTTATCATTAAGTCGATAGCATAATAAGAAAGAGTGTAGTTATTAGTATCAAATTAATATATAATAAGTGATGATAATAAAAAGAAAATTGAAAAATTTCTCCAGAAGTAATGGTAGAGATTTAATAGAACACTTTGCTGTTAAGAGATTTAGTATTATTGAAGAAGAGCAAAGAGAGTATGGGTTAAAAAGATCCATATTAAAAAGTATTGTGAAAGGAAGGAATAAAATTTCAGAATCTTTTAGCAAGTCTGTGTTTGGGAAAAATAAGATTAAAAGTTTAGAGAAAGATATTGAAAAATCAATTTCTAAAAGAGACAAACTTAAAAAGGAGATTGATGAATTAGATAAAAATGATTTATTAAGAAATTCTTCCGTTGAAAAGAATCTCAAAGAAAATATTCCAAACAGAACTTATTTTATTGATGCTGAGAATTCTGGAATGAATCATAATAAAAGTTTAAGAAATCCATCTGAAAAAGCTGAGTATAGAAGTCATTTAAAATTCTTAGGATCGAAAGATAAAGCAGTATTTGAAAACAGTGATGATTCAATCTTATTTGATAGAAAATCAGGAGGAAATGCTTCTTTAGCTCATGAAATTGGTCATGTTTTAAATAGAAGATCTAATAATAAATCTTTATCAGAAGCTGATAAAATAGCAAGTATATCAATAACAAAATACAATAATATAATTGATAATCCTGATATAAATGAAACAAAAATTTTTCCATCAAAGAGACGTAATAATTATATAAGTAACAGTATTATTTATCAATAATGAAAAGAATGCTACAAAAACCGGATTAAAACAATTAAAAGAGTCTGGAGCTAGTAGTAAGGAATTAAACGTTGCTAAAAAAGTTCTTAATAAATCTATAGAACATTATAAAGAAGGTGGAAAAATTTATAAAAATAGATCTGCTATTAATAGAATTAAATCTTATAGAAATAAATCAGATAATTAAAGTTTGCTATGAAAATTATAAAGAAAATAATAAAAGTAGTAAGAAAAGATAAGCATGTATTAGTTAGTGATTCTATAAGAGATTTAAATAACGGCTATCAGATATTATTATTTGTTCCAGAAGACGATTATGTAATACCTGATGAATTATATCCTTCAATTGGAGAGGGAATTTCTATACTTTCGGATAATGAAGTTATTAAAATATCAAAATATCTAGATAATAGTTATAAATTAATAGTAGTTCCGGGTTGGTATGATGATCCTTGGAATAATATTGAATGTGAAAAATTCTTAAGAGAGTTTAAAAATAAATTTATTCCTAAATATTAATGATAATGGATAATATTATGGTAGGAATATATCAAGAATCTTCAAACTATAGAGATCTATTTATCTTCTTATTCCTAAATGTGAATATAATATTATTAATTATGATAAGTTAATTTTTCCTGATAACTTACCTCTTGATAGTGATAAAATATCTTGGTGGAAGTGTATGAATGATATTAATATAGAAGATTATTATATATTTAAGTATCCAAAACCTATTCCAGTAGAGATTCCTTTTATGCTTTCAGTACCAGATAATTATTTTTGGAAATGTCATTATAAAGAAGATATTAAGAATTTCTTGGATATTTTTATAGAAAGACTTAAATAATTTTCATACATACTTATTATTTCTTATGAAAAAAATAATCTATTGTCTCTTATTATCTCTATTTTTTATCACTAAAGGATATTCACAAGAGATAATAGAGCATCGTGGAGATACAATGATAGTTATATCTCCTGAAAATCTGAAAACAATTAATAGCATAATAGTAGATCTTGAGTCTTCCGAAAAAATTATAAAACTTCAAGGAGATATAATAAAAGAGGATTCGATTAAGGCAGCGAATCTAGACTCAATTATAATTTATCAGTCTATGATGATGAGGAAAAAAGATGATTATTATGTTAACTCTATACAAGCTTTAGAAAATAGCTTAAAGAAAGAAAAAAGAAAACGTAAATTATGGGCAGGTGCTTTAGGTTGTGTAGCAGTAATCCTAGGTGCTCTTGCCATAAGTAATTAAAAAGTCATGGTAGAAGTAGTTATTAATTATGATCAGTCTACACAAGAATATAAGATCTACGAACCTACGACAGATACTCTTTTGATATCTAGTAACCTGACTGAAGCGTTCGTTAATCTTTCTGTATTCTTAACATCAGCTGGATTAATTCAGGGCGACATATTGAATTATCCAGAAATATCTTATCACTTCGACAGTCATACAGTAAAGTCGATGATAGAGAGTAATATAAATCTCCTTAAACGTCTACAAACAGCTCCTTCAGGATTTATGATTAGTAGTCAGAAGTTTGGCGGCTCTACTACATCTTCTATCAAACCTAAGAAACAAGAAAGTGGGTTTGATAGTAATGGTTTTAATAAATCTTATCAAGCAGATAGACGTTTTAGTGGGAAAAAGTCTTCTAGTTTTTCAGGGAAGTCAGGATTTAAGACATCTAATAAAAAATTTGGAGGACAATAAATAAATTTTAAAGTTATTAATAAAACTAAGAAAAAATGGGATACCAATTACAAGTTAAAACATCATTTGTATCTCCGGTAACATTAAAAATATTTACAGAGAATGGATATTTACCTATTTTTATAATAAGAAATATTAGTAATTCAGAATTAATTGGTAAGTATAATGGAACGGCAGTACATTTTAGAAATTTAGCTCCAAGTACAGAATTATTTAGAGCAAAGAGAGACGGGCTTATTGATTTTACAGAATTTTCTAAGAGATATATTATTGAGATGTCGAATGTAAATTTTGTAGAGGTTATTGATAAACTTAATTACTTGGCTGAACTTAGTAATGCAAGAGGAGTTATATTAATGGGTTATGGTTCTGATGATAAAATATGTCACAGATCTATCTTATCTAACCTAATTAACAGTATGGGAATATTAAACAGTCATATAACAGAAATAATACTATGAGAAGTAATCCTAGAGAAATTGAAATCCAGGAAGACATAGTAGCTAAATTAGATAGACTTGACATACATCCTTACTCAATAGTATGTTCTTTTGCGATAGGAGAAGGAATTATATCAATTACATTTTACCTGAAACAAGATTTATCCGAGTTTCTTGATCTTTTAAGTTATAGAAGTCAATGTGATAAAACGGGATATTTAGTGATGGAAGATAATAATACAATAATTCTTTCAGGGTTGGCTTTAATTAATTTATATACACTATTATGAAAGATGCCTGGTTTAAAGAAGTATTTACCGAGTTTTACAAATTATCTTATATACGAGAAGGCAAATCTAAGAGAATCGTTCTAAAAGGACTTAGTGATCATAAGGTTTTAGATTATGTTATCCTAAGAATTACACCTACAGAAGATGTTATTTATTATCTCTATAATGGTTCTTCGATTCATATTCCAGAAAAGTGGATTGATCTATTTTCAAGTTTTAATACTCATTCAGGGTTTAGAGTCTTGGAGTGTTATGATAGTGATGTAGATGGATCTTTAAGTCATTTTGGATATCTTATGACAAGGTTAATTTGTCACTTAGATAAAAGTCTATCTAAAATTGAAGGAGAGGAGCTTTTGAATGTTCTTGGAGAGATAAGTGTAATTGGTACGAAAGAATTTAGAGAATGGTGCCTTGAAGAATTTGGATTAGAACTTGATCCCTTCGAATATCGTTCTTTGGATGAAAATTTAGATATTTAAAATTGATGAGATGAAACAGTTTGATATTTATACTGACGGATCTCACCTAGACAAACAAAATAATGGAAGACTTGGTATCGGAGGAGTTCTTATTGACCCTACCGGACCTGGAATGGGAACTATGCTTAATAAATTCTCAATTGAATTAACTCCTGAATATATGAATTTATCTTTTGGAGCTCAGAAGTGTAGCAATCCTAGTGCGGAGTTAGTAGCAGTTTTACATGCTTTATATGAATTTCGTGGTTCTTGGGGTCCGAATGATATTGTAGTAGTCCATGCAGATTATCTTGGTGTTCGAGAATGGATGACTGGTAATTGGAAAGTAAAAGAACCATACATTGCTCGAATTAAAGGTGATATTGATAAAGAAATAATTAAACAGGGTTTACAAAGAAGAATTGAGTATAAGTGGGTAAAGGGACATCAGAAAAATAATGGTGTTGATGCCGATATATACTGGAATAACTATGTAGATTCTCTAGCTAAAGGCAAAGGATAAAATGTTGAATAGTTGTAGAAACTCAAGAATTGTAGGTCCTTCTGGAATTTGGGAATATGAACAGTTGATCGGTGCTAAGGTAAAAGTTAGTTCATTACCTGTTAGTAATTTCTTTGGTTGTTTCTCAGGTGGAGGAAGTAATGATCTATTAACTATTAAAGATATTTATTTTAGAATATCTCTTGATGGAAAAACTATAACAGTGATCGAATTAACCGAGTATCCAGGGAAAATATTTACTTGGAAAGATTTGGAAATTATCGAGCTTAATGTTATTAGTAAGTTTAAAGCTGTATGTGGAACTTTCTTATCTAATCAATCAATTTGTGGATATGGAGTTGATACTGAAGCTTCTTGGATAAAAGATATGTCAAATGGAATAGCTTTTATCGATGAAAAGGGAAATATAATAACTAATCGTATAGTGAGAATCGTTGGAGCAAATGTAGAGGATATTAATACCGATACAAATGAAATTACAGATATAGATGTAAACTTCAATGGTGATATACTAGATAAAAGATAATAAAAATGGCACAATCACAGTTAACAAGATTTGAATGTATTTATGCCAATCGAGATGAAGCACTTAAGGCTCTCTCATGTGCATCTAGACAATATGCTGAATTAGTTGCTGTAAGATATTATAATGAAGTTGAAGATGTTTGTATTCTTTTAGTAATTTTTAAGAGTGCAGACTTAGGTGATTTTGACATTGTTTCAGATACTATGGAATTAAGTCAAGGTCCTAGAATATTTACAGCAAAAAAACAGTCAGAGGAACAATCAGATCAGGAGTGTATCTTGATTGCGTTGTTTGGTGAAAAACCTAAGAATGGAGATGTAGTAATCCTGACTTCTTATGACGGTACTACTTCCATTACTTATACAATGATCGGAGGACAGTGGATAAAAACTGGTGGAACTACTGCAGATGGACTTGGAATTATATTTGAAGATTCTAATACCATCGATTTTACAATGAGTCCTGGTCCTACTGAATCTAAGAAAACATTAACCGCTGATGTAAAATTGGATAATAATAATTTGATTTATGATGAGAAGGTTGATGGAATTCGTATTAATAAAATCTATGGAGGAACATTCTAAATGAAAAAAGTAAGAAGCCCGAAAGATATAAAAGTGATCTCCGGACGTTCTGCTAGAAATACAGCTCCTTTTGTTGGAAGACTTGGTAAACCTCTTAATCCAGGGGCTCTAAAATTTAAGCAGAGTAATATTCCAGGAGGAGATATATTTAATGATTATCTCTTAGATTTAATGAAATTAAAATAAGAAAAATATTATGGACTTGCTTGATAGAACTGATGTTAGTAATAAAAATCCTGGGGATTCATTAACTAGTGCTGATATCAATAGTATAAATAATACTGTTAATGCTGCAGTTAGTTATATAAATGAAAACTTAAAAGATTTTTGTAATGCTAATGCTGAAATAAATAATTATGAAAGAAAATTAACTCTTTCGGGAGCAATTAGATTAGTACCTGAAGCAAGACGACGTAGCGGATTGAAAATTAGATTTCTTGGTAGTGAAGGTGCATATTCAGAATATATTTATAAAGGACCAGATGCTGATGAATCTAATTGGGCTAATGAAGATAATTGGAAATCTCCTTACAACATTATTGACGGAGGAGAGTGGTAAGTTTAAATAATAACATAAATTATGAAAAATAGTTATATAAAAACTACATGGATTGATAATAAAACTCCTGTTAATGCAGCTAACTTAAATAAGATCGAGAGTGCTTTATCAGATCTTTATACTAACGCTCTTAGTTCTTCTGAAATTTTAGAAGGAGATGGTATTAGAATTACTAATACTAGTTGTCAGTCAGATTGTTACGGTAATACTACAAAAGGTATTCAATTTTCTGTATCAGATCGTGTAATGCAATCTGATTCTTGTAAAGGTGTTGATATTGTAACAAATACCTTGGATATCCTTCAATTTGAAAAGGATAGATTATACCTATTCTTAGATCCAGAGAGAAAAACTTTGGTTAAGATGGTAATAAACGGAGTTACTATTTTTGAAGTGAAATAATAATGAGATGGAACGATAAAAACGGATACATCACATATAAACAAGCTCTTCAAAATATTAAATCATGTCTAGGGATAGCTAAGATAGATTATTCCATGAGATGTGAATTAGCTCCGTATATCACATATATCTTAAAATATATATCAGATAGATTAACTTTACTTCCAGAAGGATCAGATGTCAAAACTTATATTCAAGAGTTTTTTGATATTCGAGATCATGGTGAAGCTAAGATTGTATTTTATGCTGTAGATGAACTTAGATGTGAACTTGGAATTGATAATGGTGAAATATACGTTGAAGGTTCTGAGATTCCATACAATGAGGATAGATTTATTTATGCATGGAGTAATGTTTTGACTGCTATGTTAGTTAGAATTTTATTCCAGTATCAAAATCTTCTAGCTCAACCCGAATCTAATGACTGCCCTTGTAATAATGAATGTGGAAGAGGACAGACTACAGCGGATTACGAATCTTGGAGTTCTGGTGTTTATCCAGAAGATGAAAGTTATTCTTACTATAATTATAAAGAAGTAAACAATACGGAATGGAGAACTAATAATGATGTTCCGGAGTGTACAAAATGTCTAAGACAATGAGTGATATAATTGTAAAAAATCAACTTCCTGAACCAACCGTAATTATTCTTAAAAATTCGGTAGAACAGGGAAAGATGCCTACTCCAGAACAGCTTGAAGTAGGTGAATTAGGTTTAGGTCTTCATGCCGGAGAGGAAAGTATATGGGTCAAAAATTCTGATGGTGTAGTTGTAGATCTTAGAGTTCCTAGAGTTGATAATTTTTGGGGTGATTTTCTCCTTGAATATGAAACTCTTGAGGAATTTAATGCAGATCTAGAAGCCGGAAAAATTAGTGATACTTCGATAGCTTTCATCAAAGGATCTAGACAGGCTTGGACTAAAGGAACTTTCTTCGCATTATCGGAGGAAGAAATAAATAAACTGATCGATAGTAAAGTATTGTTATTCCCAAGTATGACTTCTGAGTTAACATCAGAAAGTACATCTGAAGAAATAGCAGAAATTTTTGGTGGAGCAGAGAATTTTGTTAAGCTTACTGAAAAGATTAAAGATCAGATTTCAATTGCGTCTTTAAGAGTAGATTCTGGGAAAGCGATAGTTCCTGTATCTATTCAATCTAGTATTATAGAGTGTGAAACTCAGTGTAAAAATGTATTAGTTCTAGAGTGGATTTATTCAGGGAAATATTATTCAGAAAAGATTATCCTGAATAGTTTTACATCTGAATTCTCAGTTGAAAGAGAATTTACAGAATCTACTTTTATTGAGGTAGTAGAAAAAATAGATGAGCTTTTTAATACAAACTTAGAACTTGTAGAACCTAAGATTAATGGAACTTGGGATTTCTATAATAATGCATTCGAACCTATAACAATTACTCCAAGTCCAAATAAATATAATCCTGTAATTGAAAATGGATATAAGGCTGTTTTCAAAGGAGTTTATACATGGACAAGTGAAGATGGAAAGAAAGATCCTACTGGAGTTGTTAAGGGTTCATTCTGGGATACTCTTACAGGTACTGATGTTAGTTCTGATATAGTAACTAGTCCTTATTATACAGAAGATGCTACTATTTCTATTAAACTTGAAGCTCCTAAGACTGGTTTTATGGTTAGAGGAGAAGATGTTGTTAGAAGTACTGGCGTTTATGATTATACAGAAGATACTAGATCAGTAACATTCGCACATAGATTATTCTATGGTGTATCTACTAAGGGAAAAGACTTAGTAGAGTATGATATTAAATCTCTGAAAACATCTGAATTAATTACTGAACATCCTAAAAAGACTCTAGAACATTTTTCTACAGAAATGGATGAATATGCTATTTTTGCTTATCCTAAAGTTCTTGGTGAGTTAGATAGTATTTATCAGGATGGAATTCGTGTAATTAAGGCATTTAACAAAGTAGAATTAGAAATCACTAATGGTGCTGGTGTAGTAATAGATTATATAGTTTATGTTACTAATAATCCAGGTGCTTTTACTGATGTTGAGTTAGAATTTAAATAAATAGTACAATGGCGTTAAATTTTGCAGATAGATTAGTGTCCAACAATCCTAGTGCATATGGAATTGTTAGAGCTATAGAAGTTAGTGGACACAAAACAGTATCTTCTCTTTCAGCATTGTATAAAATTCCCGACTGTATTCTTTCTGATACAGGGGATAATTCTGGTAATGATTCTCTTGGACAATTGTGGTATGTAATTGATGCCAAAGAAGTTTATCAGCTTGTTAATTGGGAAAAAAGAAATGAAGCTGGAGGATGGAAACCATACTTATCTGGAGTAATTACAGATGAAGCACTGGAAGAGATATTAAATACTAAGCAAGATAAATTGATAGCCGGAGAAGGGATTAGTATCAGTGAGGATAATGTAATTTCTTGCACTATAGATACATCACTTTTCAGAATGGTGGATGAGCTACCTTCTTTGGAGGAAGCAGAGACAAATAAAATTTATCTTCTTAGAAAAGAAAATAATATCGGAGAACTTCAGAGTTATACTGAATATATAGTAACTATTAAGGTTGACGAAGAAGGGAAAGAAATAAAAGAATGGGAAAAGATCGGTGAATATGATTTATCTATTGAACTTGCTCCCTATCTTAAAATAGAAGATGCAGAAAAGACTTACGTAAAGAAGGAAAACATCGTAGATTCATTCGAAGGTGGTGATCCTAAAGAGCAAGTTTTATCTGCTGAAAAAGGAAAAGAACTTAAAGAACTCGTAGATTCATTAGAGGAAAGAAAAGTAGATAGTGTAACAGCTACTGAGGGAAAAGGAATCATAGTAGAAGGTACTCATAACGATCCTACTATTGGTGTTCTTCGTGATCCTGAGTCTGAAGGATTTTTTACAATCGAAGAAACAGGTCTTAAACTTAGTGGTGTTCAGTATGCTATTGATGAAGCAGTTGGTGAATTAACTGATAGAGTAGAACTTGAATCTGATGTAGTCTATAATATCAATGAAATATTTCCAGGTGAAGGTAAGGGAGAAAATGGAGATCAGTGGCACATCCAATATGCTGCTGCTAAATTAGATGCTTTCCTTCCAGCTGAAAAGAAAGTTCCAGGTATAAAAGTTAAGTTTATTAACTTAGACGGTAACTGGAGAACTTTCACTTTCAATGGTGGATATTTCTTGGATGGTAGAAACTGGAGTTATGATATCACTTCTAATGACTTCACTGAATTAGCTACAGAAAATCTTCCAACAGCTACTCCAGAATCAAATGGAGTAATGTCAAAAGAAGATAAAGCTAAACTTGATGGAATTAGTGAAACTATCAATAAAGATGTAGATGATAAGATTGCAGAAGTTAAAGAGACAATCGATAACTATACTGTAAATGGTTATAAAATTTCCACAAATCCATCTTTAGATAGAAATGATATCGGTCTTGGAAATGTTACTAATGACGCTCAGATAAAACGCTCTGAAATGGGTGTTCCTAAGGGTGTTGCTACTCTTGGAGAAGATGGTAAAGTTCCGGAATCACAACTTCCAGATTCAGTTCTTGGAAATGTTAAATATCAAGGAGTTTGGGATGCAGTTAATAATGTTCCTAAACTTGAACTTAACGATTTTGATTCCAATGGTCATTACTATATAGCTATTAATAAAGGCTCTCAATTTGGATATGATTTTGATCCAGGTGATTGGGTAATTAATAGTAATGGTAGATGGGTTAAAATTGATAATGTAGATTCAGTTAAGTCTGTAAATGGTCAGATCGGAATTGTTGAATTAGGTATAGAGGATATTCCTAATCTTAAGGAAACTCTAGATTCTAAAGCAACTAATGATGATTTCAATAGACACTTAACAGACTATAAGAATCCTCACAAGGTTACTAAAGATCAAGTAGGTCTGGGTAATGTAGATAATACAGCAGATAAGGATAAACCTGTTTCTGATGCTACACAGGCATTAATTGATCAAACAAGAACCGTACTAGAAAATAAAATTTCTGAATTACAAACTAATACTGAGGCAGACTTAGAAGTATTTAGATCAGAATTTGAGAATAAATTAGCCGAACTTGCTGCTAAAGAAGAAGCTGATATTGTTGCTGTTAATAATAGTCTGAAGGAAGCAAAGACAGAACTTCAGAATAATATTGATAACTTAGCATCAAAGACAGAAAATGATTTAACAGTTGCTAAGAAAGAGTTGGATAATAAGATCTCTGAATTATCAACTAAAACAGAATCTGATCTTTCTACTCTTAGAGCTGACTTAGAATCTAGTATTTCTGTAACTAAAACAGAGCTTGAGAAGAGTATATCTGAATTGGCATCTAAAACAGAAAATGATCTTAATACTGCTAAATCAGAACTTGAAAAAGCTATATCAGACCTAACTGCTAAAGAAGAAGCTGATATTGTTGCTGTTAATAATGCTCTTTCTGAAGCTAAGAGAGAATTAGAAAACAGTATCTCTAGTTTAGCATCTAAGACAGAAAATGATCTTAGTTTAGCAACAAAAGATTTGAATAATAAGATCTCTGAATTAGCTACTAAAACAGAATCCGATCTTTCTACTCTTAGAGCTGACTTAGAATCTAGTATTTCCGTAACTAAGACTGATCTAGAATCTAAGATCACTGAATTAGCAACTAAGACTGATGCTAAATTCCAAGCAACTGATTCTAAGATTGAAGCAACTAAGACAGAGCTTCAAACTAATATTGATAACCTATCTCATCGTCATGATGATGATATGAAAGATATTAGAAGAGAAATCGAAGAGGCTACTGCTGGTTCTAATGAAGCACTTAATACACACATCCAAGATAAGAGTAATCCTCATCAAGTAACTAAAGAACAGGTAGGTCTTGGTAATGTTACAGATGATGCACAGGTTAAGCGTTCCGAAATGGGTATGCCAGAAGGAGTTGCTACACTTGATGCAACCGGAAAAGTGCCTTCATCTCAATTACCTAGTTTCGTAGATGATGTAATCGAAGTAGATTCATTTGACTTACTTCCTGAAACTGGTGAAACTGGTAAGATCTATGTAACTAAGGATACTAACTTGACTTATAGATGGTCAGGCTCTCAGTATGTAGAAATTTCTGAATCACTTGCACTTGGAGAAACGTCTAGTACAGCTTACCCAGGAGACAAAGGTAAAGCTACTACAGACAAGGTTAATGCTCATACTTCAGACTACAATAATCCTCATAAAGTAGATAAAGCTCAGGTAGGTCTTGGAAACGTTGATAATACAGCTGACCTCGATAAACCAGTATCTAATGCTACACAGGAATTAGTAGATAATACTAAGAAAGAGCTAGAAGAAAAGATTAATAACTCAGGAAACGACTTACAAGATAACATTGATAAGATTGACGAGAGAGTTACTAATATTGAAGATTCTATTGCTCAGCCTGGTGGTTTAGCTACTCTTGATGATGCCGGAAAAGTACCTCTAGAACAATTGCCAAGTTTAGTAGATGATGTAATTGAAGTAGACTCTTTCGAACATCTACCTGAAGCTGGAGAAGTTGGAAAAATCTATGTTACTAAGGATACTAATCTTCTTTATCGTTGGACAGGGGTTAAATATGTAGAAGTATCAGAATCTCTCCACTTAGGTGAAACGGCTGATACTGCTTATGCGGGAGATAAAGGCAAGGAGACAACTGATAAGGTTAATTCTCATATCTCAGACTTCAATAATCCGCATAAAGTTACAGCCGAACAAGTAGGCTTAGGTAATGTTGATAATACTTCTGATATCAATAAACCTGTTTCTACCGCACAACAAGAAGCTTTAGATGCAGTTAAGACCGAACTTGAGGAGAAAATTAATAACTCTGGTAGTGATCTTCAAGGTAATATTGATAAGATTGACGAGAGAGTTACTAATATCGAAAACTCAGTAGGTGCTCCTGATGGTATAGCTACACTTGATTCCGAAGGTAAATTAGAAGTTTCACAGATCCCTAACGAAGCTCTGAATGTTATCGAAGGTAAGTATATGACTGAAACTCAATTTACTGATTCTGAAGGTGTAGAGTTTATTCCAAGACATAATACTATTTATATTGATAGTATCGGTGGTTCGAATAAACTTTATCGCTGGGATGGATTCAAGTATGTAGAAGTATCAGATTCAGATAATGTTACAGAAGCTATTGACAATCACATCAAAGATTTCAATAATCCACATAAAGTAACAGCCGAACAAATTGGGCTTGGAAACGTAGATAATACAGCCGATATTGATAAGCCAATATCTACTGCTGTTCAAGAAGCTTTAGATACTGTAAACACTAAAGTAACTGAACACACTGAGAATAAAGAAAATCCTCATGGTGTTACAGCAGAACAAATTGGCTTAGGAAATGTAGATAATACGGCTGATTATGATAAACCTGTTTCTAAGGCTACTCAAGATGAAATCGATAGAATTGACGGTCGTATTGATACAATCGATAATTCAATTGGTGTTCCTAGTGGTATTGCAACTCTTGATGGCAATGGTAAATTAACAGATTCTCAAATACCAGACAAGACGATTAATGTTCTTGTAGGTAAACTTATGAGTGAAACAGAATTCAAGGACGAAGAAGGTAATACTTATGAACCTAGAACTGGAGTAATTTATATTGATACTGTTTCTGGTACTGAGAAAATATATAGATGGAATAAATATGAATATGTAGAGATTTCAAATACAGAATTACTTGAAGGTGCATTAAATTCTCACGTTCAGGATAAGAATAATCCTCATCAAGTAACCAAAGAGCAGATTGGGTTAAGTGAAGTAACAAATGATGCTCAAGTTAAGAGATCAGAAATGGGAACTCCGGAAGGTGTTGCTACTCTTAACGAAAATGGTAAAATTCCTGTGGAACAACTTCCAGGACAAGTTGATGAAGTATTTGGAATTGATCATTTCGTATCAACAAAAACAGATATTCCTTCTTCTAGATTAGTAATTGGTTCCACTTACTATGTAGAAGATGAGAAGAAAATATATACAGCAATTTCTGAAACGGAATTAGATGAAGGTGCTACTCCTGATAAAGGTGTAATCTATTCTAATCGAGAAACTAATATAATCTATCGTTGGGATGGTGCTGAATTAGTAGAAATTGGTAACCCTGTTCATCTTGGTGAAGTAGCTGGAACTGCATATCCTGGAGATAAAGGTAAGGCTACTACAGATAAAGTTAATGCTCATGTGGCTGACTTTGAAAATCCTCACCAAGTAACTAAAGAACAGATCGGTCTTGGAAATGTAGATAATACTTCTGATGCTGATAAGCCTATTTCTAGTGCAGTCCAAGAAGCTTTAGATGCTGTTAATAAAGAAGTTTCAGAACATAAAGCTGATAAGAATAATCCTCATGAGGTAACAAAAGCTCAGGTAGGTTTAGGAAATGTAGATAATACTGCAGACCTTGATAAACCAGTATCTAATGCTACACAGGAATTAGTAGATAATACTAAGAAAGAGCTTGATACTAAGATAGATAATCATACTTCAGACTTTAACAATCCTCATAAGGTAACAAAAGAACAAGTAGGACTAGGGAATGTTGATAATACAGCTGATATTAATAAGCCTGTATCTGTAGCACAACAAGCTTTAGTAGATTCTACAAAGGCAGAGTTGAAGAAAGATATTGGTGATATTGAAAAAGATGTTACTAATCACATAGCTGACAAGAATAATCCTCATGAAGTAAATAAACTTCAGGTAGGTCTTGGAAATGTTGATAATACATCAGATATCAATAAACCTGTATCTACTGCACAACAAGCTGCTTTAGATAAACTTAAGAGTGATCTTGAATCTATTATAGGTTCTACAGGAACAGATCTTAGTGCTCACTTGAAAGACTTTGATAATCCTCATAAGGTTACTAAAGATCAGGTTGGACTTGGTAAGGTGGATAACACTGCTGACCTTGAAAAACCTGTCTCTGTAGCAACTCAAGAGGCAATCAATGCTGTTCAGTCTAATCTTGATAAGACCAATATTTCATTAGAGAATCATATTGCAGATAAGAAGAATCCTCATGAAGTAACGAAGGAACAAGTAGGTCTAGGTAATGTAGATAATACATCTGACTTAGATAAACCTGTTTCTCATTATCAACAGGATGCTCTTGATGAACTTGAAAGAAGACTTCAAGGTTCTATTGATGGTTCTGGTTCTGATCTTAGTGCTCATATTTCAGATTTTAATAATCCGCATAAAGTAACTAAGGATCAGGTTGGACTTGGTAATGTAGATAATACAGCTGACAAGGATAAACCTATTTCTGATGCTACACAGAAAGCTTTGGATAGTATTAAGACAGAAACTAATACTATTATCGAAACTCATATAGCAGATAAGAATAATCCTCATGAAGTAACTAAGGAACAGATTGGATTAGGTGAAGTAACAAATGATGCTCAAGTAAAACGTTCAGAGATGGGCGTAGCTGGGGGAGTTGCTACACTTGACCAAGAAGGCAAAGTTCCTAGTTCTCAATTACCTAGCTTTGTAGACGATGTTATTGAAGTAGATTCTTACGATAACTTGCCTACTACAGGTGAAGCTGGAAAGATTTACGTAACCAAAGACACTAACCTAACCTATAGATGGAGTGGTTCTAAGTATGTAGAAATCTCAGCGTCTTTGGCTCTCGGTGAAACATCTAGTACTGCCTATGCTGGTGATAAGGGTAAGGCAACAACCGATTCTCTTAATGCACATTTGGCAGACTTTAACAATCCTCATAAGGTAGATAAAGCTCAGGTAGGTCTAGGTAATGTAGATAATACTTCAGATAAGGATAAACCTGTATCTGATGCAACCCAACAATTAATTAATGAAGTTAAGGAATCTATTAATAGCGGAAATACTACTATTACAGATAACTTAACTAAACATATAGAAGATTACAATAATCCTCATAAAGTAACGAAAGAACAAGTAGGTCTAGGTAACGTTGATAATACTTCAGATAAAGATAAACCTTTGTCTGATGCAGCTAAAGAAGCTATCAACGAGGTTAAGACTCTAATTACTTCTTCTGGAACTGACTTAAGCAATCATATTAAAGATTATACAAATCCTCATAGAGTAACTGCAGAACAAGTAGGTCTCGGAAATGTAAATAATACTTCCGACCTTGACAAACCTATTTCTAATGCTACTCAGAAGGAACTTGATAAACTTGACGCTAAGATTGATAAGATTAATACAGATCAGGGAACAGATCTTAGTGCTCACTTGAGAGATTTCAGTAATCCTCATAAAGTAACTAAAGAACAAATTGGACTCGGAAATGTAGATAATACTGCAGATCTCGATAAACCAATATCTACTGCTACACAAAAAGCAATTGATGATGCCAAAGCAGCTAATAATACTGCTTTAGATAATCATGCTAATCGTACAGATAATCCTCATAAGGTAACTAAGGATCAAGTAGGTTTAGGTAACGTTGATAATACAGCCGATATTAATAAACCTGTATCTGTAGCACAGCAGAATGCTCTTGATACTTTATCTAATAGTTTAAATACAGCTATTAATAATCACGTAGGTAATACTAATAATCCTCATCAAGTAACTAAAGAACAAGTAGGTCTCGGAAAAGTAGATAATACATCTGACTTAGAAAAGCCTATTTCAGTAGCAACTCAAAACGCTATTTCTGAAGTTGTTTCTAATCTGGATAAACATATTGCAGATAAGAACAATCCTCATGAAGTAACAAAAGAGCAAATTGGACTTGGTAGAGTTGATAATACATCAGACCTCGAGAAACCTATTTCAACAGCTACTCAGGTTGCTCTTGATAAGAAGGCTGAACTTGGACCTGATGGAAAAATACCTGAAAGTCAATTACCTGAGAGAACAATGCATAGTTTGTTCTATAAGGGTACTTGGGATGCTGAAAGGAATTTACCAACACTAGCTAATGGAGATAAGGCACAAGATGGTGATTACTATTTAGTTAATAATGATGGTGAGTCCTTTGGATATAAATTCATGGTAAATGATATTATATTCAATGCCAGTGGAATTTGGTATAGAATGATGGGCTCTAATAAGAGAGATAATCCTACTGAATTTAAGATTACTAAATTCACAGCAGATAGAACTTTATTAGAGAGAGGTGAATCAACAGAAATTACTCTTGAATGGGAATATCAATTGACCCCAAGTGGACAAATTAATTTCCAATTCATAGATACTCATGATATTCCTGTTGAGGAACGTACTTATAAGATTACTGCCACTGGAGGACAAACATTCACATTGAGAGGTTCGTATCTAAGTGAAGTTGCAACAGCTACTTTAACGATTGATACAGCTGATAAGGTTTATGTAGGTGCATCAAGTAATTCTGCTCCTACTGACTCTGACTTTATAGCAATGAATTCTTTCTTCTCCTTCGGTGATAATGAATTCCCATTCACTCCTATTGATTGTTCAGGAGGTAAGTATATTTACGTAGCAATTCCAACAGAAGAGTATAGTAAGTATAGAATCTATTGTAATAATTATCCTGTTGATGATGTAACAGTATACTCTAGACGTATAACTAACATCTTTACTGGATATACTGATTATACAATTACTAAACTTGCTAATCTCTATCATGGAATACTAAATATTGAAGTTAAATTAATTGATAAAAGATAATGCCAGAAAATAATTTAAAAGGAACGGTACTCTATTCGGGTATCGTTCCCACCAATACTTCTGACGTATATCCAACACATTCAGCCATTTATGGTATGGGAGGCTACCGCTCAGTGAAAACAATAGCTGAGCGGGATGCTATTCCTGTAGAGCGTTTAGAATTAGGTGCTAAGGTATTAGTTACTGACCTAGAGACTGAATATTATGTACGAAGTATTGCAGAGGATGGTACTGTAACTTGGGAATTAGATACTAGACTAATAGCAGATAGATTACTTCCTACTCCTATGATGGAAGGTACTTGGAGTTTTTCTAATAGTCTTGGAGAAGAAGTAACTGCAGATAGCCTTGGTATAACAAATGTAAATTCTAAAGTTATAACTTTAGAGAAAGGATATAAAGCAAGTTTAGCTGGTAGATTTAAATGGACAGTAACAGATTACCAAACATATAAAGATCCAGAAACTTGTAGTGGAGATCTTGGGACTACTTTACCTAGTAATGGAGTATTTTCGGAAATTAGTAATATAACTGGTATAACAGAAAATAGAATAATTAAGGAAACTATTTCAGCCAAGAAAAAAGGCTTAATGATTAGCGGAAATTCTGTTATAAAAGCAGAAGGACTTGATAGTTTTTCCGATCAATATGAGATAAAGTTTAGACCAAGAATATATTTTGGAACAGTAACTAGTAAAACTCCATCTGCTAGTGATATATTAGCATTATCAGGAACAAAATTATTGGATGAAAGTAACTCTGAAAGAATAACTAATATTACCGCTTCAGGTACTCAGTATTATTGCTATTCTTACCCGAAAGAACTTGGAACTCTTAGTATGATTGTTCAAAATGGAGGTGCTGCTATATTAGAAGATTTTACTAGATCTGAAATTAATATAGTAAGTGGTTCTGGAATTTCAACTTCTCATTATGTATATATTTCGAAATACAAAGGAGCATTTCAGAATGTTATATTAGATTTTAAAATTTAAAAATAGAATACAATGGCTAAATATCCGGCACAATTACAATCTGCGAATCTTAATGAATTCGGTATTGTCTATGCTGAAGAAATACAAGGCCATAAAACAGTTGCTACTCTGAATGCACTTTATGCTATCACAGATCCTATTCTTAGCAAATCCGTAGTGAATACAAATAATGATGCTATCGGGCAAGAATGGTTCGTTACATCAGAGGGTTGTTATTACAGATTAGACAACTGGGCCAATAGACATACAGCTTCTGGATGGACTAAACTTCAAGTAATAGATACAGAGTTTAATAGTCTTTCTGCACATGGAGCTGATAAGATAAAAAATTTCACGACATCTCCTAGCACAGTTACTCTCAACTATAATACGTGGAGATCTTCGACTGTTAATGAAGATGGAACCGCTGTGATAAACGCTGCTACTCAATCTGCAGCGGGAGTTCTAAGCGCAGCGGATAAAACTAAATTAGATGGATTAAATACAGATTCTATTAATGATATATCTGTAAAATCTGATGCTAATAAAGCTACTATTACATTTGTATCTGATAATGGTAATGAAGAAGATATAAGTACTACTATAGACTTTCCTATATCTACTTCTTCCGCAGCAGGTACAATGAGCGCCAAAGATAAAACAGAATTAGATAGAATCAATACTGCTAACTTTGCTCTTGGCGCTGTAACTCCTGCTGCGTCTACTGTAGGAATAGCTGCTTCTAAAACAAATGTTACTGATGGTACTACCGCTGCGAATAATATTACGCTGCCTGCTGCTACTCAATCTGCAGCGGGAGTTCTAAGCGCAGCGGATAAAACTAAAGTTGACCGAATCACAGGTACTAATCATGTTATTTCTCAACCTACTACAACAGCTACCTCAAGAGTAATTACTATAACGGGTATAAATCCTACAGATAATAAAGCAGTTTCTAGTTCTATTACTCTTCCAGAAGTATCAGAAACTCAGGCAGGCCTTGCAAGTGCATCTGATAAGAAGACTCTCAATGCTATTAAAACTCTTGGGAGATCTTCTCACTTAAATGATGATAATTGTTGGACTAGAACAGCTTCTAATGTAGCTATAAACTTCACTTGTACTGATGTTAGTGGTAATTCTACAGATACTGACGCAAAAAGTGAACATTCTGTTAATATTGGAGCTGCATCATCTACTCTTGCAGGGGTAATGACTTCAACCGATAAGACTGAACTTGACAGAATAACCACAGCGAATTTTGCTTTAGGTGCAGTTACGCCAGCAGCTTCAAGTGTAGCTATCGCAGCAACAAAAACAACTATTTCTACAGGAGCTAGTGCAGCAAACAACATAACTCTTCCAGCTGCAACTTCTAGCGTAGCTGGTGTTATGACTGCTGCAGATAAAGTAAAGCTTGATACTACTCTTCCTAACTTAATTAACTCTAATAAAACAACTATTGATAATTATACTGTAAATGGAATTAAAATTTCTACTAATCCCGTTGTAACAGGAGCAAATACTAAAGTAACTGGGTATTCAAAACCAACTACGACTGGAGCTATTGCAGCAACTGATAGTATCAATGGAGCTCTTGGAAAATTAGAGAAAAAGTTAGATGATGAAGTAACTAATAGAACTAATGCTGTTTCAAATCTAACTAATACAGTAAATAATAATAAGACTACAATAGATAACTATACTGTTGGAGGAATAAAAATTTCTGCTAATCCTAAAGTGGCAAATGGAACAAATACTACAGTATCTACTGCTAATAGTACGATTACTTGGTCTCTAAACTCTACTATATCACTTACTAGAGTTAATGCTTCTAGTGGATTCTATCAGACTTCAGATAAACGTTTGAAATCAGATATTAAACCTTTGGAACATACACTTGAGGAGATTTGTTCTATTCCGACAGATTCATTTATTTTAGGTGGGAAAAAAGACCTTGGAACTATAGCACAAGAACTTGAACCAACTTTCCCTGAACTAGTAACAGACGCCGAACTTAAACAATCCGATGTACCTAACCCTGAAAACTTTGAAACCATTGAGAAAGATGGTGAAACTTATGTTCTAGTTAAAGAAGTTGATTATGCTAAAATGAGTGTTCTAGCAATCGAAGGTATTAAATTACTTAAGGCCGAAATAGATGAACTTAAAAAGCAGTTATTAGATAAATAAAATAAAGGGAGGTTGATCAAGAGTAAAAACTTGATTGCCTCCTTTTAAATTTAAAAGTAGGAATGAAATGGATCAAATAATTAATTTTAAAATAAATACAGAACTATTTACAAGTAGATCTGAAGCGATCCTAGCCTTAGAAAACATTATATTTACTCAAGGAGAGCCAGTTATTGCAATTTATGGAACTACTTCTCAAAATGCTAAAATTATTCTAGCCGTCGGAAAAAGAAATGGAGCTGGAAAAAATGCATTTGAAATAATTTCCACTAAAGAAGATATGTCTGAAACTTTGAATATTATTAATTCTTTGAATAATGAGTTCACAGAACATATCAAAGCAGAAGCAGGTGATAAGCTTGGACATGTAATAACAGGAGGAGATATTGTTTTCTCTGGAGGTATAGGAACTGTAGTTTCGGCTGGAAAGGTAAAAAATAAACTTACTTTTACTGGTGGAACTTTTGAAGGAACAGATAAAACTACATTTGATGGTTCTGAGGCTGTAACGATAAAAATTCCTAGCCCCTCATTTACTGTTCCTAAACCATTAGGACATGCAATAGCTGGAGAATCTAAGGAGTGGGCTAGAGCTGACCATGTGCATGAAGCTCCTAAATCAGTCTCTGGAAATGCTGGTAGTGCTGATAAATTAAGTTCTAAAAGAAATATAACTTTAACCGGAGCTGTTACTGGAGGTGTAGTAACTGATTTTTCAGGAGATATTACAATTAATACTTCCAAAAACCATACACATGATATTTCAGAGGTTACTGGTCTACGAGGTGAGTTGAACACCTTAGAAGCAACTAAAGCTCCCATTGAAAGTCCTATCTTCACAGGAACTCCAGAGGCTCCAACAGCTCCACAAGGAACTAATACTAATCAGTTAGCTACTACTGCATTTGTTATCAAGGAAATTGGAGAAAAAATAGAAGCTGCTGTAGCCTTGAAATTTAAAGGAACTCTCGGAACAACTGGAACTGTTAAGAGTCTTCCTGCTCAACATACAACAGGTGACGTCTATGTTGCCACTACTGGAGCTCCGAATGTATCAGGACTTAGACTTGAACCTGGTGATATAATAATTTGTATCAAAGATGGTTCAACTGCTAATGATTCTGATTGGACAGTTGTACAGACTAATATAGATGGAGCTGTAACAGGACCAGGAAGTGCAGTTTCTGGAAATCTAGTACTTTTTAATGGAACTACAGGAAAAGTTATATCAGATTCTGGTCTTTCATTAGCAGACCTAGCAAAAGTAACAACTACTATCTCTGCAGGTCCTGGTTTAACTGGAGGTGGATCTATTGGAGGAAATCAAGTAATATCACATGCTTCTCAACCAACTACAGGAACTAATGCAGGGGGTAATTCTGGAGCTTTTGTCACCAACATTAAGATCGATTCCTTTGGACATGTTGTAGAAGCCTTAAAAGGAGACTTAACTGGATCATATCTAGCACCCTCCGGAGAATATATTTCAGGAATTACACTCTCAGGGAATACACTATCAGGAAATTCTAAACCATTCCCTAATATTGAAATTGAAAATGGAGAAGTAGGTGGATCGGAAGAATTTGTTACTGGAATCTCTGTAAATACTGTTTTAAATAATCATAGAATTCAAGTTAATAAAGGAACAATCCCTGGAATAATAGTAACTGGAGATGGTGGTGAAGGAAATCCTAGAAAATATGTTTCAGGAATAGAATCAGACGGACATCATGGAATATCTTTTACTACTTCCGAAGAATCTGGAATGGTTAAGGTTTCAAAAGATGGTTCAGCTGATTATTTAGGAAATAAAGTTCTCTCTGGAGTTAGTTCTGGAAATACTTATGCAACTACTGTAACTCAAGATACTGATGCTTTGAGATTAACTACTACTATTTCAGAGATAGATGGTGGAGATGATCAAGGAAGCCAAGGAAAACGTCAAGTAATTAGAGTAAAAAGATATACTACAGGTGGAATTCTTCCTAGTGGATTAGCTTCAGGGGAAATAGCAATAAACTTGGTTGATAATTACCTCTATGTCGGAAATGAAAAAGGTGGAGTTCAAAGAGTCTATCCGAATGCTACACCACAAGTAGATGGTCTTTTATCAGCCGAAGATAAATCACGCCTCGAAAAAGCTATATCTGATATTGCTGATCATGCTTCAAGTCTGGGAACAATAAATACTGAGCTTGATGTTCTTGAGGAGGATTTGAAAGACACGAAGGAAAAATTAACTGAAAAAATTTCTCAAGAATCCGAGGCGAGAAAAACGGCTGATCAAGAATTTAAGGAAAACTTGAATACCGAAACTCAAGAAAGAACTACCGAAGATATTGCTATAAGAGAATATATAGACTCTACAAAATCAGAGTTAAATGAAAAGATAGATAAACTTATTGGTTCGGGAGGAGAAACTGAAGGAGGATTAGCTGCAGAAGTAGAAGCTAGAATACAAGGAGATAAATATAATTTCGATCTCTTAAAGTTTGCAATTCAGAGAGTAAATTCATCTGCTGGTTTTGAAGATCCTGATCCCGATGATGACAGTATTTATAGTAATTTCCCGAGTCTTTCAGATACACATTACTTAGGTGGACAGAGCAATTTAGTAGGATGTCTTAGGATTCTTGACCAGAAAATTTATGAACTAGAACAAGCACTAACCATTAAAACACTCTAATATATGGCATTAACTAATTTTTATAAAGGACCTGAAGCTGAATATTCTAGAGAGAAACATATTAATGGTATTTATATGAGCACTGATTCTAGAAAGCTTTGGATATTCGGACAACCAACACAAGAATTATCAGATATTATAGAAAAAACTGATTATGATGCTCTTGAATCTAAAGATCCGAATTTAATATATATCGTAAAATTATCAGAAGAATGAAAAAATTAATTCTAACCCTGATCACTACTCTATTAATTATTTCTTGTGGTACTACCCGAAAATTTAATACTACTTTTTATGAAGGCTTTTCGATAGAACCACAAAGAATAGTAGATAGTATAACTACAGCAAATTTACTTCCAGCGTCTATAGAATATCAAGAATGGCCTAAGTCGATGTATTTTACTAGTGATTCAGTTATAACTACACAGTATACAACTATAACCACTAAAGAAGATACGACTTATGTATTCTCGATAACTAAATCCGCCGGAGATAGTATATACTTAATTAAATTTAGAAAGGAATAAAATTATGGATTTCGTATCAGTATTTTCAACATTAGCTGCTTTAGTGGCTGGTGTTCCTGTTGTTACGCAGGCAATCAAAAGAATTATAGGTAAAGAACTTCCAGGGTGGGCTAATCAATTAATTTCTTGGATAGTCGCTATTGGATTATGTATGTTTGGTTGGTTTTTCGATCTTGGATGTCTTGCTGAAGCTTCTTGGTGGCAATCTCTCATAGTAGGTGCTGGTGTTGGATTAGCTAGTAACGGTGTATTTGATATCGCTCTAGTTCAGGGAATGCTTGAACTTATATTCGGAAAAATAAAAAAGTAATTATGAGATCTTACGGTTATATTAAAACAGAAAACCTAGAAAGTTACTCAGAATATAAACCACAACCTATCACACTTCCGGCCGAATATAAACTTAAAGATATCGGCAAAGTGTGGGATCAAGGTAGTGTCGGAAGCTGTGTTAGTCATTCAATAGCAGAGATGTATAATTTTTATCAGCTAAGTCATGGAAAAACTCTGGAGAAAAAGCCAGATTGGTTATACTATCTTAGAGCTGATAAAACAATAGATGGAATGATGCCTGCCGAAGGTTTTGAGTTAATGAAAGCGGCCGGAGAAATAAAAATCTTCTCAAGAATATCAACTATCGAAGGAATTAAACATGCAGTGATAACAAATGGACCTGCACTTATAGCTGTTATTGTAAGAGACGGAGGACGTGATGATTTCTGGAATGGTTCTGAAAACTTAGGAGGACATGCGATAAGTATTGTTGGTTTTTCTAAAGACGGATTTGTAATAAAAAATTCTTGGGGTTATGGATATGCAGAGTCCGGTTTTTCTGAGATGAGCTATGAAGATGCTGGAAAAGTAATTCGAGAAGCTTGGACTATAATAGAATAAAAAAAGAGACTAGTAAAGGGTTTAATTTTCCCAATACTAGTCTTTTATTTTCTTTATAATCTCTCTATAAATACTTCATAATCATCCTTACAATACCAACTTGGACATGTATGAGGATTTCCATGTCTATTTCCTTTTCCTCGGTCTATATAACTTTTCCATCTATATATTGTATCAGATTTCTTAAGAGCTTTCCACCAAACATCAACTGTCGTTTTTATCCATGAACCTTTTTCAGCTATTATGTCTGATGGATTAACTAAAGGTTTATTATTATCATAGTCTCTCAAGTGATGCCAAATATAAGGTCCAGTATATACAAATCTCTTCGGCCTTGGAGAATATACGGCGATGAATTTTTGGTCGTCAGAATAATCATCATCTCCTGTGTAACAAAAATCTACTTGAATCTCTTTTATCCCGACCCTCCTTAGTATCGCCGTTTTTTCATCAGGCCGTAAATTATAATACTCATCTCTTGTTATCTTTTTCCCAGTCAAATCTCTAAGATAAAAGAATCTACCATTACCTTCTTTCCCAGGGATCATATCTTTAGGAGACTTACCTAATAAAAAAGTTTCAATATAACCTTTGGGAAATGCATAAAATCCCTTCCTAACTGGAGCTGTATGAAATCCTCGAAAAGGTGAATCCCCAGGGAGTGATCCCTCTTTATGATCCTGTGGAGATAAAGTACCCCACCTAAAAAATTCATAACTATTCCTCTTTTTCATAAACTCTATTTTTAAAAGTTACAGCCGAAAATCTCTTCTTTACTACTTTTAAGACTTTTTTCTCCAAAGATCGATACTCATTAGAAGAATAATCACGTTTTAATTCAATATATTCCCAAGGCTCGTCGTAAATAAATTCCCAATCAGATGTGCACTTAATTAATTCAGCTGTCCATGGATCTGAATGTCTCCACCTAAGATAAATACAATAACCTTGAGATGAAATCGGATCAAGAAAATAATAATAACATTGACTTGGACACCATATTAAATCCTCTATCCAATAACCTAATAATTGTTCGTTCATATATAATATACTGTTTTTCATTAACATATATAAGGAAATAAACGTTCGTTTAAGTCAGAGTGGTAATTATACTTCTTGGACTTTAGGACTAGGTGATATAAATATTACATATTTTGATAGTGTTCGTGGAGGTATTACAGGGAGAGTAGAGACTGTAACATCATTTGCAACTGATTATGTTATTAATGAACCAACAGATCTTATATATGAATTTAATTCATTGAATAATACTAGCGAATTTCCTATTCAATTAGTTAGAGTATTTGATAAAAGACTTTTCGAAGTTTCTTTTAGTACTAGCTGGGAAAATGAAAATCATAATTTATATATAAATGATAGTTTTAGTTTTATTTCCATAATGTGGAGAATAAATTCTACAGTAAAAAATGCTAAATTAATAATAACTCCACAAGATAGAAATAGAGCTCCTGTAACAATAACTTTTACAGCTTATCAGAAATAATTAATAAGGCACATCAATATATATAGTAATAATTTGATCTTTATTTATAGTTCCTGTAGATGGAACAAATGATATAGGTCTATAAGGTTCATTGTAAAGATAACCTGATAAAGAATATCCTCCAGGTTTAACTGGATTATTACTACTTTGCTGTCCCACAAATACACCACTCATAGAAGTTACTCTAACATTATTATTATAAATATCTATATCATATCTTGAAGGAGAGGTAACGCTTCTTATTTGAAATCTTAAATATCCATAATCTTCTTTCTTACCATCTTGATATAAACGAACGTTTAAACTGGAGTCATCACTGGTAAAATCACTATAATTTCCTGATCTACTCTGTGATATATCAAAACTTCCAGATCTATTAGAAGTAGAACTATTAGAACTAGCAGTTACGTTAACTGTATAAGTTCCACTACTTCCAGATACTGAACCAACTGAAAATGCAGAATTGCTACTAGAGCCTGCTGAAGGAGTAACTCCAGTTTTTCCACTAAAAGTAGGACTCGCTGGAAGCCAAGGTCCATTATCAGTACTTGTTTGAGTAGCTGTTTGATAGTATGAAGTTACTGTTACACTTTTTGATCCACCATCTGAAGTAAAATCTAACGAGCTCGGACTAACAGAGAAAAAATATTTTCTTACTTCTCTAGTTTCCACTGATACTTTTCTATCTTGAGTTATACTGACTGAAGCACTAGGTCTACTTCCAGAATATGCAGTATTGTAATGAGTTACTGTAAATGATCCGCTTCTTCCAGAAGAAGTACTTGAATTAGCTGTTGCAGTAACAGTTACTGTATTTCCAGATTTGGATGCAGAAATTCCAGAAGGTAAACTACTAGTACTAAGATCATAACTTCCTGTTGAACTAGCTGTCCAAGAACCCCAAACTACAGGATTTCCAGTACCAGTTCTTTCTTCAGGGTATACAGTGATAGTTGTCGAACCTCCTCCAGAGGAAAAATTATAAGAATTACTACTAACTCTAATTCTATAGTCATAATCTCTATTTATTCCTTGACTTAAACTAAGAGTAGCACTATCTCCAGAATTACTAACTGTAATAGTACCAGTTCTACTAGAAGATCCTGTATTGTTCGAAGTAGGTTTTACTGTACTTCCTGAAATAGAGAATGAACTTCCTGAAAGCGTAGGTCCTGAATAAGTTACATTATACCAATTTCCCCAATTATAAGAACTAGCTGATGGAACCCAATTTCCCCAATTCCATGTATTACCTCCATCATTACTTGTTCCATCTCGATGTCTTTTTCCATCTCTTTTCTGAGAAGATACTGAAAATGATTTAGAACTAGTATCATTCCAAGACCAACTCAATGAACTAGGGCTGATTGATATAGAATATTGTTCTGAAGTAACAGTTTCTCTTTTAGTAAGTATACCTACTTCCTGATTAATTTCAACCCAATCACTAGCTCCTCCATAGGATGCTGTAACTCTTGTGCTTCTTTCTGCACCATTATTAACTGATACTGTTAATGTTACAGAAGTTCCAGAACTTGAAGATAGAGAGAATCCAGAAGTATTAGATAAACTCAGTGAAGGAGTTCCAGAATCACTTGCTGAAGATGTTGAACCCGAACTCCAAGTATGTGTACCAGATCTTGATGCACTAGCTCTTACTGTTGTAGTACCACCCTCCCTAGGGAAATTTGTTTTATCGGCACTAACAGAGACATTCCAAGAATTCCAAGACGTATTTTCAATCCTATTTTCTGCTTGACTAACATTAGCGCTAGATGCTGAACTAGATTTACCATTCATCGTGATAGTTAATGAAACAACAGCCACAGTAGTTTGTCCGGAGTGGGTTGTACCTTTAGATCCAGTATTAGCCAAACCACTCGAGGAATTTACGGTTGCTGTTCCTGAAGTTCTATTAAATGTTGGAGTTCCGCCGGATGTGAGTGTTGTTGTTTTTCCGGATACCCAATATACCGTTTGTTCATAGGAGTAGCTAGGTGTCGAATTACCTCCAGCGGCTGGAATAACTGTAGGATAACTGAAAGCTGTGATTCTTGGATTGCTATAACCATCCCCACTCGGTTTGATAGAGTCTGCATTTTGTTTATGAGTTGCAGTAGCTGTTTTCTTAGGATCAGAACCAAAAGATTCAGACTGAGTCCATGTTATAGTACCACTTGGTTGTGTTGATCCGGTATTTGCTCCATAACTGATAGTATCATTCGCGGCGGTCCATGTTCCAGAACCTGAATTGGAACTAGTATACCCCACATTTGTCTGTGATCCCTCTACATAGATACGGTTTCCTGCATTACTGTAACTGTATTGTCTCTTATATGAGGTAACTGTAAATTTCTGTGATCCTCCCGCCGCGGATATAGTAGCTGTCGTAGGAGTTACAGAGAAAGTATATTCCCAATCAAGACGCTCTATATGGTCCTGGGGAACAAGCTGATCGGTTGCATAGGTATAACCTTTTTTTATATACAAACCAGCTGATTCAATTTGGCTTCTTGTAGGACACATTGTAGTATCTCCAGTGAAAGAGCCTGCCTTTAATGTATTACAGAAAGCCTTTGTTGCTATTAATAAGTCTGCCATAATTAAATTGGTTTAATGATTCAATAAAAAATAAAACAAAGAAAATCTCTATCTTTTTCTTGATAAATTTTTCTTTGTTCAGATATAAGGATTTCCGCCGTTTTCTTCCGCGTTTTGTTATGGTAAATCTAGTTCAGCATCTAGCGCTAATGTTAGTCAAGCAGAAAACTCCTATTCTGATTCTTGGGGTTCTTGGTCTGTATCTTGTAGTGCTAATCCTACGACAATTAGTGCTTCTGGAGGTACATCAACACTATCAGGTACAGCATCGAGAACAGGTACTAGAACTTGGAGCTCGGGGAGTACGCAGTCTTTAAATTCGGGAAATCAAACTGTAACTAATTTTTCTATTGTATCATCTGTTACTGGATTTTCAATCTCTGGATCTACAGTCACTGCTTCAAGTAACTCATCAACATCCTCTAGAAGTGTTCGAGTTAGAGGTACATATGGTGGTGTAAATTCTAATGAAGTAACTATTACTCAATCTGGTGCAACAACGACTACTACTACGGAGTATGAATTTAGTGTTTCACCTACTTCTCTAAGTTTTACAAAAGATGGTGGTAATCAAACAGTAAGTATAGTTTCTAGATCCAGACCCAAATACACAAATGATATTAACGGTGAGGTTAGTTATGGTAATTGGTCAGCTGTTAGTTATACTGCATCAAGTACAAATTCAGCGTTTTCTTCAACTACCCCTACTGGAACAGGAACAAATAGTGCAAGTGTAAGTGTTGGAGTAAATACTGGAGCAGCTAGAAGTGCTACAATTACCTATACTCAAAGTGGATCGGGAACAAAGAAAACAGTAAGTTGTAGTCAAGCCGTTGGTACTCAAACTAGAACTGTAAGGGATTATTCATTTTCTGCAAATCCAACATCATTAAGTTTTGATGCAAGTGGTGGAACGAAGTCCGTAACAGTTACTTCTCAATATAGAGATGGAACACAATCTTCTACTGATGAGGGTAATAACTGGTCTTCTACATCTTGGGGTAGTTGGCAAACTGCTAGTTATACAGGTACTGTAGATAATACTGGAGGTGGAGCATTCTCAGGAAGTGGAAATTCTGTAACAGCAGGTGCAAATAGTAGTACATCAAGTCGAAGTGGTAACTTAAGACTTTCTCAAACAAGAAGTGGTATTCAGGAAAATGGTAATTCTTGGCCATCACCCTCCAACATAAACGTTCCTTTAAAACAAGATGGTAAACCAGAAAGTAGATATGTAATTAGATTTGATGGAAGTTTTACTTTACAAAATCAATTATTAAGTAACTTTTCTCTAATTGCAACTTTAGAAATTAAATTTTCTGATAATTCAACAAAAAATATTCTAACTACTATGCAAGTACATGCTAGTAATTTAAGACCTGGAGGTACAGAGAATGAATTATATTTAGAATTTCCTTTTTATAGAGATAAAGAAAGTACAACAATAACAAAAATGATATTAACTTTTACAGATTTAATTTATGCAGAAGAAAAAGATAATGGTAGGGATTTACATTTTGATTCTGCTGGCAATAAATATAATTTTTCATTTGGATATTTCTCAAAAAATGATTTACCTGTATTATCTAATATAGGAATTAATAATGGAAATCTAATAATGAGTGGAGGTAGTACAGAAAAAATCCCTTTCAGAATGTCATCTGACTTATAATGTAAATAACTATTTAATAAATAAATGTAATATTATTATATGTAGATGGATTAACATTAGTTATTTCTTGATCTTCCACATATTCATTATTATTTGTATTATATGTTACAAATTCATTACTATCTGTATAACCTTTACTTATAGTAGCTGAAAAATTCTGTTTAAAATGTTCTCCATAACTATTGTAGAAGGTATACCTGCCTATAACAGTAATTGTAGTAGGTACAGGTTCACTACTATTACAATATAAATATCCAATACTTAAATCACTATCATAATGATTGTCATAAATGCTTATATAAATCTTTTTTATATCTTGATATAAAGGAACGTTTAAAGTAAGAGAAAAATAAGACTAGGAAAATAAAATTCTAGTCTTATATTCTTTTATGAATCAATAGTATACTTAGTATTCATTAAGATTGTTGATTCTTCTCCAGTATCAGGGTTTTCTATAATAAGATAATAATCTCCGGAATCATATCCAAGTCCAATTATTTTTCCATATCTTTTAGGATCATAACAATCTCTAGCAATCTTACCCCAATTTCCTGGAACATCATCTTTCGCTATTTGAAGTTCTGAATAATTCTTGCCTATTCCTGGTAAAATGAAGTCAGGATTTAATAGATCAGTAACATCTCTTATTTCTGTCCAAGGTCCAAAATATTCTTCTGTAAAACCTTTTCTATTAAAATTCTCTGCTAATGTATCTAAAAGTTTTGATTGAGATTCTTCGGAGAGAGTTTTATTTTTAATTATTTCAACTCTTTTTTGAAAATATTCGTTAGTTCTTTTCTTCCAAATATCCCAAGCTTTTACATATTCATCATATAATTCTTTTTTCATATTATTGAATAAATTAAAATTAAAACTGATAAGATACCTATTAAAAACCCTGAAATAAAAGTACAAATCATTAATCCTTTTACTATATCTTTTATTTTAAAATCATTCATGTTTATATTTTTAATTACCAACTTAAATCTTTTGCACCTAAAGAAAGTCCATATTTGATTAATTCTTCGTGCCCTAATTTATCTACTTCATCAATCCAAGATATAATTTCTAGAACATATTTATCTATACTAAGTCTTTCTAAATTTTCCCATCCAAACCCAAAAGCTGTATCATCAATACTCATTAACATACATCTAAGATCATATAATCCATTTTTATGATAAATAGTAATTTCAACTGGATTATACTGTCTACAATACATATGATAATAAGTATTCTCAGTTACTTCTTTCAAACATACAAACTTTTCATAAAATCTATTTTTATCTGTTATCCATTGTCCAGTAAGTTTAGGTGGATATATGTTTTCTTCTTCAAGTAAGTTAAATAAAAATGAATCCCATTGATTAATATCATGTACTTTTATACTTTCTGGAGTTAAATATTCCTCTAAATTCAATAATTTCATTATTCTTTATTATATATTATTTTCTCTACCATCTTCTTGTATTCGTTCGGAATTTGTTTAATTAGATCTGGACGTAAATCCTTCCAAGAAGCCATTCCAAGTTTAGATATTACAGGATGACCGAAAACTATACAAAAATCCCACATAAAATCAAGATCTTCGGTTGTTAGTTCTTGAGAGTTTATCCATTCATTGATTGATTCTTTCGACATAAAATATCAATAGCTAATCCTATAACATCATCTGCAAATTTCTCTCCAAATTCTGTCTCTTTTCTTACTTCCTCTATTATTTCAGAAATGGTCCATGAATTTTTACCAGGCATAGGACAACATATAAACGGTCCTTCGGGATCTTTAGCAATACTTTTTTGATACCCTAAGTGTTTAATAATTGATTCTTTGATTCTACTTTCCATGACGACCTAACATTAAGTTCATAAAATTACTCCATTCTTTTGAAAAGACATTAATTAGAAGATATTTTTCATAATAACTCATAAATTTCTCAGCATCTTCTTTAGAATTACTTCTAGTTTTTCTTATTAATTTATCCATCTCCGAAATAAAATTTTCCTTAGATTGTTCAAGAGGTATACAAAAAATATTATCTCTTATATAACTTTTTACTTGATCATTAATAGTAATATTCAGTATATCAGATAAACTACCACCTTCAACAGATAACATTTGGTATTCACATGAAGTACATAAGAAATACATTTTTTCCTCATCAGTTATGATCTTTTTCTCATAATCATCTGTTCTTGCTATCATACTTCTTCTAGTTAGTTCTGCTTCTAAGATAGGAAGCCAATTTTCTCTCCATCCTGTTGAAGATTTTATTTTTCTGATTGCATTTAATATATGAGAACTGTTCATTTCTTCTAAAGATAATTCCTCACCTTTTGAAGTTATCCATTTATTTTTTGTCAGCTTCTTTTCCATAAATTATATCATTTCTTGATCCTGATTTTATATTCAAATTTTTCTGCGTTTCTTCCATGATCTTATTAAATCTTTCTAATTCTTCTAACCCTGGAGTACTACTATCCAAAAAATTATTACTTTCCGGAAACATTGCATATTTTCTTAGATCTATCATTATTCCTATTTTTAGTACGTTTCTGTTCTTTTCTTCTCTCCATCTCCAATCGTTTTTCTTCAGCTACCGATTCTGGAGTTACTTTTTGACGTGGTTTTTGGAGATCTTCGGAAAATTCTTGATATCTTTGAATTATTCCCTCGTTTGACCAATCATCTGGATATCCTTGAAAATTTATATCCTCAGGGAAGGATCCGATAGTAGGATTAAGAGTAAAAATCCATTCTTTTGTTTCAGAATCTAACGTCATATAAAAACATGGCGTTCCTAGTTCTAAGAATACATCACGTTGTTCTGAGCTCTTAAGTCCCTCGAAAGTTTCAATTATTATATCATCTGTTGAAATGTAATCTTCGAGGTAGAAATATGAGCTCTCTATATCCGTGAACTTTCTTAGCATTACTCTCGCCATAGGTTTCTTGTTTGGACCTTTTCCACGATATTGTCTAAACTCCACTCCATGCTTCTCTCCTAATTTTATAAGAGCTGGGATATCAAAACAAACTCTCGGATTTTTTATAGTATCGATAACCGAATAAACTAAATTACTTCCAATTATTCGATCTAACTTATATACTTTAATAGTCGGAATAAGATAAATATATGGATAAATTCCAACAACACTATATTCAAAATTTACATACTTAGTGTCGGATTTCATCATTACTTTATTATAAGTTAAAGACCATCTAGCATATCTTACCAAGATATTTTTTGTTTTTCGTGAGTACCCATTCTCTGGAGTTAATAATTTTTCTAATCTCTCTGGAATTTCTGAGAGAGAAGCTGTTTTTAATTCTTTCATTTTATTGTATCTCCAATATTATATTTTTTATATGTATATTTCTGAACTATTAAAATTTTCCAATTGTTATCATTGTTTGGATCACTGATAATAAAATTAAGTCCTAAAGGTTCTCGACTTTTTTCTTTAACAATCCATCCAGAATACTTTTCTAGATCTACTTCACAACTGGAAATTAATATTAAAATTAGGATAATCAATAATTTTTTCATTTTCCAATCATATAATATTCTTCTAGTAACTCTTTATGATCTTCTAAGAATACTCGAGCAACTTCTTTAGAGAGAAAGGCTATTGGAAAGAAAGTTTTTTCTTTCGAAATCATTACTGCTTCACCACATCTCACAATAGCAAATTTATTTTGTGAGTAATCATTCCAGTTAGGTTCTTGAAGAGCTGATGCTTTGGTATATTCTTTAACTAACCAAATTAGTTCCTTAAAAGCTCTAGCACTATCTCTAAATTTTTCAGCTGGATAATCTTGTGGTACTTTTGGATATTCTATTTTTTCTGGAAGACCTTCAAGTTGTCTTCTTGAATAAATTTTTAAGATCTTCTCTTTTATATCCCAAGATATTGTTGAGGAAAATAATTCTTTTGCTTCTTTAAAAGTTAAATTTATCGAACTTTTAATTTCTTCATCATTAACGATATTCCAATAATTAAAGAATTCGTCTATTGTACAATAAGAAAACATTGGAATTCCATTAGAATCGAATGTCTCTGTAATAAGTTTTTCAGTAATAATTTTAATATCGCAAAGATCATTAAGTTGATCTTTCGTCATGTTCGATGATCCACAAACGCTTAAGATAACGTATTCTTTTCCAGTAGTTTTATCTATTCCTAAACCAGAAATAATTCCTATATCGGTTTTGTTAGTAATTCTTTTCCCAACCTTTGAAATTAACGTTTCAATTCCTGTTTTCATATGATTAATTTTATTTTATTTTTATACATTAATAAGGAATTGATCGGAAATAAACGTTCCTTTAAGTCAAGATGGTATAGTAGTAATAGGAACTTATAATGTTAGTTTTGATGATATGACATATAATTTTGGAACTATTACTACTGCAAATACAGATGAAACATTGGGAAGTGCTTGGTTAGTAGAAGTACAGCAAGGAACATCATTTTATGGATCAATTGAAATTACTAATCTTGATACTACTAATAATACTTACGAATTTTTTATAGATGATTTATCAGTAGGTAAAGTTACATTAGCTCCAAATGAATCTAATACAGAAACTTTTAGTTTTAATAATGCAGTTGGAGATTCTTCAGATCATTATATGAAACTTGAGGAAATTTAATCATTTCTATCAATAATATAAGTATTAGGTAAAAACGATAATCCAAAATCTAAAGAATCTATTATAGTATTTGCTAAAATACTATCATTAATTCCAAAAGTTATAGTACCTTCATCACAAATAATTCCCAATGAATTACTACCGAATTTAAAGACTTTACTATAGACATCAAAAGTACTTTCAAATATAAAACTAGCAGTTTTTTGTCCTGAAGAATAACTAACTTCTATAATATCACATTTATAATTATTCACTATAATATAATTATTAACATTCATTTTAAGATTTGTAACAGTATCAAAAGCTATCCCTACTCCGTTCCAATCAAGGTAGATTTCAACTTCACGATCACTTATCATATATACTGCTACACGTCCAAATTCACCTCCTTCTTGAGAAGTTCCTATAGCATAAATATAATCTGTATTTTTATCCTCTTGTTTTAAAGGAACGTTTATGATACAACCTGAAATTCTTATATATGTATTATTAACATTAAACATATAAAATTATGGTAACATTTATTATCGCTGCGATTGTTATTATCGCATTAGTATTGTGGTTTAAATTTAAAATAGCAAAACACAAAAAACCAGAGGAAAGATCTGCTATAGAGTCTATGCTAGTTACTCAAGGGGTAAAAAATAGAAAATCCCTTGAAGAAGCAGCAGGGGCAATGAGAACAGCAGAGATTTCAAGAGATGAGGCAATGCAGAAAACTAAAGATGCAATTACTCAACTAGATTCTGATTTTAAAACTGAGTTAAAAAATTTATTACTAAATCAAAGTAAATTATCAGCTAAATTACCACAAATGAAATTAATTCCTGGGAAAAAAGAAGGAGCAGCCAGGAATAGTAAAAAGAAGATGGAAGAAGCTTTAGCAAAAGGTCGTCAAGAAGTAGCTAATGAGTATAAGAAAAATGCTATGATGTATCTAGATCAAAAAAATAGAGCTTTAGAAAGAATAAAAAGAGCTGAAAAAAGTTTAGAAGATCTAGAAATTAACATTGATCTTGCTCAAGCTACTTATGAAGGTAGAAAAAGTCAACTTGATGATATTCTTCAGGAACTTGAATCAATGCATTCTGCTATAAGTACTGCTAAATTTAGAGCTAATATGGAGATGATTGAAAGTTTACGTCGTGAAACAGTAAATAAATTAACTGAACAAAATGCAGAAATAGAAGCTCAGAATCGAATTTCTGGAATAGAAGATTCTGGAAGAAATTCTATTAACTCTGCTGATTATGAAGATGAATTTAATAATCTTTAATACAAACAATTATGGGAATTAATTTAGTAAAAGGACAGAACATTAATCTTTCAAAAGAATTTAAAGGTCAAACAAAATTTAAAGTAGGTCTTAGATGGGATGCTACTCAAAGTTTATCAGGAGAAGAATTCGATCTAGATTCATTTGCCTTTGAACTTACTGATAAAGTAGGGAATGGAGGAAAAGTAGTCTCTCTTGATCATATGGCTGCTTATTTTAACGGCACTGATCCGGGGAGAATGAACTTTGATAAAATTACTTTCCGAAATCCTGATGGAACCCTTGGATTTAGAAGTATTGATGGAGCTTGTAAGTTACTTGGAGATGCTAGAACAGGAGATGTATCTGAAAACGGAGATGATGAGGTTATTGAAATTGACTTGTCTAAAGTTGATCCAAGAACTAAGTCAATCTTGATAGCAGTAAATATATATTCTCCTGGGGGATCTAATTTCGGACAAGTAAAAAATCCAGTAGTTAGTATCTATAAAGATAACTCTGATATTTCTGAAATCAGTTATGATCTTCTTGAGGATTATAGTAGATTTACAAGTATATTTGCTGTAGAAATTTACAATCATAACGGGGATTGGAAAATAGGAGCTCTTGGAGTAGGAAAAGAGAACTGGGAAGATGAGTTGACTAAACTTGGAATTCTTTAATAATATAATAAAAGGACTAGAGGTAATTCTAGTCCTTTATTTTTCTCTTACTTTAAACGTTCCTTTAAAACAAGATGGTAAACCAGAAAGTAGATATGTAATTAG
>OKSB01000184.1_pt1 | contig 66499 bp, 55 predicted proteins | sample 1601171 | NCBI WGS metagenome assembly OKSB01 (sample SAMEA3541496, study PRJEB24748) | human gut metagenome | biome: human gut; feature: human-associated habitat; material: faeces | place: China | collected 2012 | reverse complement strand
AAGTAGAGTGAGATTTTATTATTTCTCATGTCTACCTAGAAGGGAGCATATCAGAATACAAACGGTCTGTCTTTTCTATTGCTTCCCTGAGCAGTCTCAACATGCAGGCTATACCGGATATTTCCGATTTTTTGCATGAGCACATTAGCAATCTCCATTTGCGCATCTTCACGTCCCATTCCCAGGATATTTACGACCTCGTCGAGCAGCATGAAGCCGATTTGGGCTTTACTCTCTTTGCCCGGGAATATCCTAACGTTCATGTAGAACCGTGGTTCAGCGAGCCCATGGTGGTCGTGCGGCCTAAGGGCACTCTCTTGAGCGGCCCTGTCTGTACGCCGCAGGAGCTGCGGCCGGAAAATGAAGTGTACAACTACAATGGCATCCGCTTTCAGGATTGGCACGACGAATGGTGGCCTGCAGCGCGCAACAGCTACGTCAGTCTCGATAATGCCAACCTCATTCCTCTCTTGCTGAATAAGCCCGGTCAGTGGACAATCCTGCAGGTTTCTCTGGCGCGCAGAATGGCGGCGACGGGCAACTATTGCATTCAACAGCTGTCCACGCCGCCGCCGGCACGTCATTGCTATTTAGTGACTCATTTGCATCCGACCCGGCATGCAGCCCGCATACTGGATATACTTCGCCCGTATTTGCAGGATCTGGCGAAGACCTGGAATCAGAGGACGCTTCCTGAAGAAGCGCACTAGACCTTGTCGGCAAAATAATAGACGACGTGCAGCAGGCTGTCGGCCATATAGGCCAGGGCCTTGCTAGACCAGTGGAATTCCGGGTTGTGGCCGTATACAGGGTCTTCATCGTAGACGCCGACGTAATAGAAGCACGCCGGTACGGCGGCGCTGAAGTAGGCAAAGTCTTCTGAGCCCGAGCCCCGCTCGATGGGGACGATTTTTATGCGCTGGCCGCAGGTATCGTGCAGGATATCTTCTACGTGTTGTGTGACGGCCGGGTCGTTTTGGCAGACCGGTGCAAAGGGGACTACGTCTAAGTGGCACGTGCCGCCGTAGATGGCAGCAGTAGAGGCCAGGATTTCTTCTAATGTATGGAGAATTTCGTGGCGTTTCGTTTCGTCGTACGTGCGCAGTGTACCCTTCAGTTCGGCATCGTCAGGGATGACGTTGGGATTGTGGCCTGCCTGGAACTGGCCGAAGGTGAGGACGACGCCGTCGCCATCGGCACGGCGGTGGTAGACGTAGTCCTGGATTTGGGAAATGATGGAAACGCCCATCTGGATGGGGCTGACGCAGTCGCTGGGCCGCGAGCCGTGGCCGCCCTTGCCGTGAATGGTAATGGTGAAATCATCACACGATGCCGAGCAGTCGCCGTGGCGCAGGCCGATGTAGCCTTGGGGCATGCTGCCGGCTACGTGCAGGCCTAAGGCGTAATCCACCGTAGGCTGGGTCAGGATGCCTTCTTTGATCATGCGGGCTGCGCCGCCGTCGCCTTCTTCTGCCGGCTGGAAGGCCAGGCGGATCGTGCCGCGCAGGCAGTTTCTGTGGGCCTGGAGGATGCGGGCGACGCCGAGGAGATTGGCTGCGTGGCCGTCGTGGCCGCAGGCGTGCATGACACCCGGCGTTTGCGAGCTGTACGGGCACTGGTATTGTTCCGTCAGGGGCAGGGCATCAATATCGGCGCGCAGGAGCAAAACCGGACCGGGCAGGGCACCGCGGATGAGGCCCGTTACGCCTGTTTCGGCAATGGTGCGCACGTCTTCAATACCGGCCTTATTCAGTTCTTCTACAATGCGCTGGCACGTGTGATACTCTTTGCCGCTTAATTCGGGATGGGCGTGGAAGTGTTCACGCATAGTCATCATATAAGGTAATTCCTGTTGGACAGCTTTTTCTATGGAAAAATCAGGCTGATACGGTTTCATGAGCAGGCCTCCTTGGGGTCACGTTAGGTTAGATATATGTTAAGCATAGACGGATAAAAGATACATGTCAACACAGAATACATGATGAGAAAATTTTTCAATACTGTTGCATTCGCAACAGACTAAATGATACAATAACAGTATAGTTTAGGTAGAAAAAAAGAGAATCCTATGAAAGGAGCGATTCATATGAAATCTATCGTCATTTATTCCTCGCAAACCGGACGTACCCGCAAGATTGCCGAAGCCATTGCAGCCGGATTGCCGCAAGGTACGCCGTGCCTGCCTCTGAACGAAATGCCGGCGAATATAAAGGACTATGACTGCGTGTTCTTTGGCCTTTGGGAAGACCGGCGCGGTCCGGATCCGGAAGCCCAGGCTGTCTTGAAGACGCTGGAAAATGAGCACATCGTCATCTTTGCAACGGTTCATGACGATGTCTTCTCTGATAATGTATCGAAAACCTTGCGCAATATGATTGAATCCTTGCCGCCGCAGACGCGGGTCGATGGGACGTACGTCACCTGCACCGATGGCAGCCACGCCAAGGAACCGATCCGGGATAATGAAGATCTCCGTCTGAGCGATGCCCAGGATTTTGCCGAAAATACGCTCCGCCGCATTGAAGTCGTCGCTTGAATGCCTTCAAGGTGTACGCCTCCCCAATATATATCCTGCCATAGATAAAGACTCTGGACTATCAGTGCCCGGAGTCTTTTTTTTGCGTAAAAAACACAACATAAATTCATTTTACTCATACAAAAGAAAGGAAAAAGGTTAGAAATTCTGCTTTTTATGACGAATGGGAAAAAAATAAGCAGAAAAGGTCCTGGTTTCTTTACGTATTCCAGCGTATTTGCAGGATTCCATATGTCTATGTTGAATTATTCACCTAATATATAATTTGTCAAAAGGATATTCATTTTTATTTTAATTTTGATAATGGTATGATGTTTTCGTAAGATACGTATCGAAAATACACATACTCAATACGGCTTGCCGCGTGGCTGCGCGCTGGCAGGGAATGCCGCTTCAGGCAGCACTGCGAGGACAAACTATATATTGGAGGAATAAAAGATGGGTAATCTAAAAAAGAAAACAGGTTTCCGATGGTTTGTACTAGGATTAATCTTTTTTATCTATATGATCGCCGGCGCCGACCGGTCCAATATCGGCATGGTGGTACCGTATATCAAAGAAAGCTTTCAAATGAGTAATACGGACATTGGCGCTATGGCGGCTTTCTTCTATGTGGCCTATGCCATTGTCCAGATTCCGTCGGGCCATTTATATGGTAAACGGGGCGTGCGTCACATTTTTTCCGGCGCTGTCATCCTGACGTCTATTGCCACATTTATCATGGGTCTTTCCAACTCGGCAGCCCATCTGAAAGCTGCCCGGGCTATCCTGGGTTTTGCTGAAGGGCCGATCAATATTGGTTCCCTGACGACGATTAACCGCTGGTTCCCGACGAAGGAAAAGGGAATCGCAACAGGTGTCTTCATGGCTTCCATCAAATTTGCCCCGGCCTTTGTACCGCCTGTCTGTGCTTGGATCATCATGATGTATGGTTGGCGGGAAGTATTTTACATTTTCGCTATTCCCGGTACGTTCTTTGCAATCCTTTGGTGGTTCCTGGTCAAGGATAATCCGAAAGACAGCCGTTTTGTCAATGAAGCTGAACTGGAGTATATCAATCAGGCCGATGCAGGTACACCGGCAGTCAAAGACAAGAACGTGCCCGTCCAGAGAAATACACATACGACCCTGGATAAATTGATCCGTACGCGTGTTGTCACACCTTTGGCGACGAATATGCAGGTGCTGCGCTCGTGGAACGTCTGGGCTTGCGCCCTTGGGTACTTCCTCCTCGTCGGTATTACATATACGATTATGACCTGGATTCCCACATACCTCGTTCACGTTAAGCATTTTTCCATCATCAAAGTCGGGCTTGTCGCCTCTGCTCCCTGGGTTGGCGCCGTCATTGGCAACCTCCTTGGCGGTATGGCGTCGGATAAGCTCTTTGGCAGCCGGCGTAAACCGACTATGCTCGTTACAACAGCCAGCACGGTCGTCCTCATGTATGCCCTTTTGTATGCACCGAGCGACCCGACTGCGTTAGGACTCTTGCTCCTTACGGCAGGTATTTTCCTTAACTTCGGCTATTCCATGTTCCTGGCCTATCCCATGGGCATTACAACGAAGGAAAAATGTCCCTTTGCAGCGTCCATCGTCAACACAGCCGGCTCCTTAGGCGGTGCATTTGCTCCCTTTATCGTCGGGGTTATTCTGGATACGTTCAGCTGGGATTCCGTATTTATTTTCCTGGCAGGTATTTCTCTGGCAGCCTTCTTCCTCGTCGTGTCTATGATTGAACCGATTGCGAAAGAAACAACGACAGAAGAAGCAAAATAACATATATAAAATAACATATATAAAGATATATAGGAAAAGGCACTGATACCGGATTTTGGTATACAGTGCCTTTTTTCTCAGTGAAATACGTGGACCAGCTTTTGGTACACTATATGGGCTACTTTGTGGTTTTCAAAGAAGAGGAAAATAATGGGGATAATGAGCAGCGTAAAGACTGTCGACGTGAGGAGACCACCAATGACGACGACGGCCATACTGGAACGCGTTTCCGAACCGGCCGAGAGGGAGAGGGCTGTAGGCAGCATGCCTACGACCATGGTGAGGGTCGTCATGAAAATCGGCCGCAGGCGGACGCGGCCTGCTTCGATAATGGCTTGCCGCGGTGGCAGGCCCTGTTCCATGAGGGTCAGGGTGTAATCCAAAAGGAGGGTGCCGTTCTTGGCGACGAGGCCGTCCATGACCAGAATGCCGATGAGGGAATAGAGGTTTAGGGACTGGTTCGTCAGGAAGAGGAGAAAGAGGGAGCCAATGAGGCCCAGGGGCAGGGAAAACATGCGGATAAAGGGCGTCTTTACCGATTCGTACAGGATGGCCAGGATCATATAGATAAGAATCAGAGAGAGGACCAGGGCTAAGCCTAAATCGCGGAAGGTATCGCTCATCTGATCGGCCTGGCCGGTGAAGCGGTACGTAATGCCGTTTAGGTCCAGCTTGTCCAGGCGCTGGCTCAGATCCTTCATGGCTTCGTTCAGAGGCCGGTTATCGAGGGTGCTGCCCAGGGTAATACTCCGTTCCTTATCGGTCCGGCGGATCGTGACCGGTCCCGTTTCGGCTTTGACTGTCGCTACGTCGGAGAGGTAGATGATATGGCCGTTGGCGCTCAAAGGAATCGTTTCCAAATCGGAAATGCGGTAGCCGTCAGAGCCCTTGAGGCGTACGTAAATGTCCGTATCGTTGTTGTCATTTTTCACGTCGTTCGCCAGGACGCCGGCCTTTTGGCCGCTAATCGCGTTGGCAAAGGTGTTGTTCAGGTCACCAATGGATGTGCCGTAGTGTTTGAGCTTTTCCCGGTCTACGACGAGGCGGTATTCGGGCATGCCTTCTTCATAGGAGCTGCTGATGTCGCGCAGGCCGGCGACGTCGTTTTTCATGATGTCTTCGATTTCATGGGATTTGGCGACGAGGTCGTCGTTGTTCTTGCCGCGCAGCTCTAAGCGCAGGTTGCCGGAGCCGCGGCCAAAGCCGCCGGAAACGCCGGAGACAGAGGCCTGGTTTTCCTGGACGCGGATTGTACCGTCCCAAATGTGGTCGGCTGCAAAGGCGCGGACCTGGTTGGTGATCTGCCAAATCGAGCGGGACCGGTCGAGGCGGTTTTTGAGCGTCACCTGAATGCTCGCTTCGTTGCTTTGGCGGCCGCCGATCATGGCTGTACAGTAGGTTACTTCGGGAATGGTCGATAAGTACGTTTCCAGCTGCTTTGTCACGGCGTCGGTCCGTTCCAGGTTGGCATTGGTCGGCAGCTGGACGGTAATGCGAAAGCCCGATTCATCGGTCTGGGGCATGAATTCCGAGCCGACGAGACCGGCCGGCACGAGGGCGACGGCGGCGATGAAGACGGCCAGGACTGCGAGGACTACCTTTTTGCTGTGATCCAGGGTCCACGTCAGGAGCTGTACGTAGTGCGTGCGGGCCCAGTCCTCGATGTGGTCCATTTTTTTCCATAGGGGTCGCTGAGATTGTACGGCCAGGCCTTTTTTAAAGAAACGCGATGCCAGCATGGGGGTCAGCGTAAAGGAGACAAAGAGGGAAAAGAGCGTGGCAAAGACGATGGTCAGGCCGAACTGCTTGAAGTACTGGCCGACCATGCCGGTCATGAAGGCAATGGGCATGAAGACGACGACGTCGCAGAGCGTAATGGCAATGGCGGCCATGCCGATTTCCATACGTCCGTTCAGGGCGGCGTCGTGCGGTGACTCGCCTTGCATGAGATGGCGGTGAATATTTTCCAGGACGACGATGGAGTCGTCGACGAGGATGCCTACGCACAGGGCCATGCCCATGAGGGACATCATGTTGAACGTAAAGCCTGCCAGGTACATAACGAAGAACGTCGAAATGAGGGACGTCGGTATGGCGATCATGACGGCCAAGGTCGAGCGCCAGCCACGCAGGAAGAAGAAGAGAACCAGGCCCGTCGTAAAGAGGCCTTCAATGAGGGTCTGCAGCGTATTGTGCAGGGAGTTGCGGATGTATGACGCCGCTTCGTTGGTCACCGTAAAGGTATAGTCCGGGTTGTCCGCCCGCAGGCTGTCTAGCTTTTGCATGACATTGTCGACGGTGGAGACGACGTTGGCGTCGCTGTTTTTGTAGATGGCCATGATGACGGCGTCGCTACCATTGATGCGGGCGTAGCGCGTGACGCGCTGGTCCTTGCGGCGGATCGTCGCGACGGCCGTGAGAGGAATCTTGGCGCCTTTGATATTGGTGACCTGGATTTTTTCCAGCTCGTCCTCGCTGATGAACTGGGCTTTGACGCGCACGTCTGTCGTCGTCGAATCCGTATAGACTGAGCCGGACGGCATGAGGACGTTTTCGGCCTTGATGGCGCTGACGATTTCGGCCAGGGTCATATCGTAGTGGACGAGTTTATTCTTATCGACTTCGACGGCAATTTCCTTGTCGCGGCCGCCGTTAAGTTCGATTTCCGAAACGCCGTCGGCCTGCTGGATGACGTTTTCAAAGTCGTTTTCTGTTTTGGAATAGATGTCGTCTAAGGATTTGTTCGATTGGACGGCGACGAACATGATAGGCGTCGCGTTAATATCGCGCTTGATGACGACGGGCTCGTCAATGCCGTCGGGGAGCTTGCCGCGGATGGCGTTGACCTTTTTCGTCGCGTCGATGGCGGCGGCGTCAGCGTTGGCCGAGAAATCCAGCTCCAGCGTAATGCGGGCCTGGCCGTAGGAAGCCGTGGAGTTCATGTGCTTGACGTTAGAGACGGACGACAGGGCGTCTTCAATAGGTTTTACGACCTGCTGCTCTACGGAATCGGCGTTGGCACCGGGATAGCTGACGGTTACGGTGACGTACGGCGTGTTGAGGGACGGCAGGAGCTCTACGCCAATGCGGTAGAAGCTGAAGAGGCCTAAGACGACGAAGAAGGCCACGACCATGCAGATGCCAATGGGGTGATCGATAGAATATTTAGTGAGATTCACGGCGCATCACGTCTCCTTTTCTATGGTCACGTGGGAGCCGTCCTTCAGGCGGGCCGTGTTGGTGACGGCAATGCGGTCACCGACGGAGAGGCCGTCTAGGATTTCGACGTAGGCGTCGTTACGCAGGCCTGTCTTTACCTGGCGGATTTGGATCGTATTGTCCGGCAGGATGACATAGGCGCTGCTTACGCCGTTCAGTTCGAGGAGGGCGTCTTTGGGGACGTAGAGCGTTTGCGCCCGCTGCAGGACGTCGACACCCGATTGGGCGAACATGCCGCCCCGCAGGGCGCCGTCGGGCTGGGTCAGGGTGATGCGGACCATGTAGGTCTTGGTCGTCGGATCCATCGCTGGGCTGACGTAGGTAATGACGCCGGCGTAGGTCTGGGCCAGGGATTCGATGGAAACGGTTACGTCCATGCCCATGTGGATGGCGGCCACGTCCGTTTCCGACAGGGGACAGTCGATGTAGATGCCGCTCGTATCGGTTACGGTGAGGACCTTCGTGTTGGCCGGTACCATGGCGCCTACTTCTGCATTACGATAACTGATGACACCGGCCCGGGGCGCGCGGATGGTCAGGTCGCCCAGCTGCTGGGACAGGCTGTCTACGACGTAGCCGGCTTTGGCCTGGGCGGCCTGTTTGGCGGCAATGGTAGCCGGTATGTCACCGAGGTTTTGTGATTCCAAGTTTTGCAATGTTGATTGTGCAACAATGAGCGCTTGGTATACCGTATCGAGATCCTTCTGGGAAATGGCCCCTTCCGATTTCAGGATGACATAGCGGTTGTAGTTCATCTTGGCCGTTTCGTAATCGATGCGGGCCTTTTGCAGATCTGAAGAAAATTGGGCTTCAGCCGCTGTCGATTCGGCTTGGGCCTGCTGGAGCGCTGCCTGGTCCTGCTGCAGCGTCAGGCTCGTATCGGTCGGATCCTGCGTCAACAGGACCTGGCCCGGTTCGACGTAGTCACCGAGCTGCACGTCGACGGAGGCGATTTTGCCGGCATATTTTGTGGACAAATCGACTTGGGCGATAGGCACAGTCTCGCCGGACATAGACACGTGACGGTACATATCCTTGCGTTCTAACGTATAGGCCTGGACGGCCGCATCGGTCGTGGCCTGGGCGCCTTTTTTGGCCGTATTCGAATGGCTCAGGGCGTAGATGCCGATACAGGCCAGGAGCAGGATACAGGCAAAGGCCAGTAGTTTGCCGCGCCGGCTGTGCAGTAAGGCAAGCCATTTAGTATCTTTCATAGGAATCCTCCAGAGGTGATGGGCCGGTGCCTGACGGTTCTGTTTTCTTACAGCTACACCGGTTATTTGAAAACGCATATAGTGTATATAATATATATACTATTATATAGCTTTGGAAAAGACAGATAAAGCCGTCTGTTCATGCAGTCTATTATAGCACGGTACGGGCCGGGCTGTATGTAAATTTTTTCCGTGCAGCTAGTGAATATATTTATCTTTTAGGCCGCCTGTTTTGTGCCTCTGTGGCAAAATTTTTTTTCCAATGGCCTCCTGTTCTATGATATACTGTAGACATTGTACAGGGAGGTTATAGCATGCAGGTAAAACTGGATATTATACCGGTTATCCGGAATCTGAACCATTGGCCCCGCTTTCGTCTCCGCCTCTTTGCGGAAGGCGCCTGGGTTGGCTTATTAAGCGGTATTATCATCAGCTTCTTTCGCTGGACCCTCGATGCAGGGACACAGCTGAGAGAATATATATATACAATCTTAGTGGCTGCAGGGCCTGTAGAAAACGGCCTGTGGTTTTTATTGCTTCTGGCTGTGGCGGCTCTGTTGGCGTGGCTGAAAAAGATCGAACCGGAAGCCTCCGGGAGCGGCATTCCCCAGGTCAAAGGGATTATCCTGGGGGTCATCCGCCTGCGCTGGCTGCGCATTATCTGGGTCAAGCTCGTCGGTGGCATTCTCGGCATCGGCTTCGGCCTTTCCTTAGGCCGCGAAGGACCGTCAATCCAGCTCGGTGCCATGACGGCGCAGGGCATGAGCCGGGCCTTGGGGCGGACGCGCATGGAAGAACGCTATTTGATCACAGCCGGTGCCAGTGCCGGCCTGGCAGCAGCCTTTAATGCGCCTTTAGCCGGGGCGATTTTCGCCTTGGAAGAGCTGCACCGTAATTTTTCCAGCGTCGTCTTGGCGCCGGCCATGGCAGCAGCTCTTGTATCTACCATGACCTGCCGTCTCGTCTTTGGCCGGGAACCGATCTTTCATTTCGGCGGCCTGCCGCCCTTTCCCTTGCGTTACATGTGGCTGGCTGTCGTCCTGGGCGTAGTCATCGGTATTGGCGGCTGCATTTTTAACAAGGGCCTCATCAATGTGCGCCATTTTTACAACCTGCCTGTATTTCGCAATGATTTCATGCGCATCGGCTTTGCCTTGGTCGTCGCCGGCATTTTAGGCTATGTATTCCCTCAGGTTTTGGGCGGCGGCAACGACTTGATCAATAGTTTGTATAAGTTACCTTTATCTTTAACTTTATTTCTCACGCTCCTCGTGGGGAAATTCCTCTTTACGCTCATCAGCTATGGCTGTGGCACGCCGGGCGGCTTCTTCCTGCCCATGCTGGTGTTAGGCGCCTTGTGCGGTGGCAGCGTCGGCATCGTCCTCGTCCAGACCGGCGTCATTCCGGACTATTATTTATCGAATATCGTTGTCATTTCGATGGCCGCCTTTTTTGCCGCTTCTGTCCACGCGCCCGTTACGGGGACGATCCTGATCATGGAAATGACCGGGTCGTACGAACACTTGCTGGTCCTTTGTACGGCCTCTATGATTGCTCTCGTTACAGCCCAATTGCTGGGCGGACAGCCCATTTATGATACACTGCTTAAGCTGTCTCTTGCCAAGAGACATGGACCGCTTCCTTCGTCCCAACGGCGCAACGTATTGGAGTTTACCGTCGGCAGTGGCAGCCCTGTAGACGGGAAATATATCGGCCGGATTGAATGGCCGGACCACGTAGCATTAGTTGATATTAAGCGCGGTACGGAAGACATTGTACCCGATTATCACACCCGTTTGTGCGCCGGCGATTACATTTATGTATTGACCGATTCAATAGAATCGGCCGAAGCGACGCGAAACCTCGTAGAAAGGGAAAATGCATAATAATTATTTAAAATAGTACCAGGTACTAAAAAACTGCAATATAAGTGTTGAAAATACACGGATTACCTGTTCCAATATCAATGAGAATAGAGAGTAAAATAGCGAAAATATACTCATAAAGATACATTTTTTTGACTTCCGAAATGATTTTTGCTATAATCTTGTCGATGTGTTTTTTTGATATTAGCGAAGAGGTGGTTTTTTGAATAAACGAATCGTGATTTTACTGACCGTATTGTTTGTATTAGTATTTTCATCGATTGCATCCGCAAAGGTTGAAATGGGAATGACCGGCTCTGCTGTTCAGCGCGTACAATATATGCTCATTGCTACAGGATATTTATCAGATGGAGCCGATGGTGTGTTTGGCAGTGGTACACAAACTGCTGTGCGACGCTTTCAAGCAGATCATGGCTTAGATGCTGACGGTGTTGTCGGTTCGCAGACCATGCAGGCCCTTTCGAATGCCAGCGGCCAGCAGGCGCCGGCTGAAGACAGCGGTTACCAGCGCAGCCTTGTTATGGAAGCAACGGCTTACACAGCCGACGATCCGGGTAACAGCGGCTATACTGCCGGCGGTCATCGCCTGACCCGCGGTCTCGTATCGGTCGATCCGAATGTCATTCCGTTGGGCACCCGTTTATACATTGAAGGGTACGGCGAAGCCGTAGCGGATGATACAGGTGGCGCCATTGTAGGCGACCGCATCGACCTGGGTATGGATGACCGGAATGAAGCCTTGAATTTTGGCAGACGCAGTGTCGTCGTCCATATTTTGTAAGCAACATATAGCATGTGTGGGGAGAGGCAAAGGCCTCTCCTTTTTTCTATCCCTTTGCGGCATATTTAGCTTTCTCAATTTGCCGTAACTTTTTGTAAAATTACTATGTATTTTGCAAGTCATTTGTGTTATTCTTAAGAGACGTGATAAAGTTATTTCATACCAGGGAGGCAAATGCTGAATGGAAGACACGATTGCACTTATATTGGCAGCAGGCAAAGGAACGCGGATGAAATCCAAGCTCCCGAAGGTTCTGCATAAAGTCGGCGGCGTGCCGATGGTAGAACAGGTCCTGCGTACCGTAAAAGCTGCGGGGACACAGCGGCAGATTGTCGTTGTCGGTTTCGGCGGGGAAGATGTACAGGCATATCTGGGCAATGAAGCAGAAACAGTTTTGCAGGCAGAACAGCTGGGAACGGGTCACGCCGTATTGCAGGCCGAACCGCTGCTGGCCGGCGCGACAGGCACGCTCCTCGTAACCTGTGGCGATACGCCTCTTGTAACCAAGGAAACCTTTGACGGCTTATTTGCCTGTCATGCAGAAAGTGGCGCTGCGGCGACGATTTTGACGGCCCATATGCCGGACCCGACGGGCTATGGCCGCATCATCCGCAACGAAGCAGGCCAGGTCGTGAAGATTGTCGAACAGAAGGATGGCACGCCGGAAGAATTGGCTGTCGACGAAGTCAATGCCGGTATTTACTGCTTTGATTTATCCCTGTTATGGCCCATGCTGCATCAGATCAGCAATGACAATGCGCAGGGCGAATATTATTTGACGGATATTATCGGCATGCTCGTCGCTGCCGGTAAGGTGGTCAGCGCCTATGCTGTCCCCGCATATCAGGAAACACTGGGCGTAAACTCGCGCCTGCAGCTGGCTGAAGCCGAAAAGGTACTGCGCCAGCGCAAACTGGTAGAATTGATGGCCGCTGGAGTCTCTATCATCGATCCTGCCAACACCTATGTCGATACGACGGTCGTCATCGGCCGCGATACGGTGCTCTATCCGGGAACGATCCTCGAAGGGCAGACGGTCATTGGCGAAAACTGCCAGATCGGGCCGTACGTCCGCATGACCAATGTCCACATGGGCAATGACGACCATTTGCAGTTTACCTATGCCCACGATTGTGAAATCAAGGATGGCTGCGAAGTCGGCCCGTTCGTCCATTTCCGTCCCGGTACGGTCATTGGCAACCACGTAAAAGTGGGTAACTACATGGAAGTGAAAAACTCCCACGTTGGCGACGGCACAAAATTGCCGCATCTCAGTTATATTGGTGACAGCGACGTCGGCAGCGGCGTTAATATCGGCTGTGGTACGATCACTGTCAATTACGACGGCAAGATAAAGCACCGCACGGTTATTGGCGATCATGCCTTTGTCGGCTGCAACAGCAACCTCGTAGCGCCGGTGGCCATTGGCGAGTATGCCTATGTCGGTGCCGGTTCTACCATTACGAAAGATGTACCCGCCAAGGCCCTGGCTGTCGGTCGCGCCAAACAGCGCAATATCGAAGGCTGGGTCAAAGACGATACATATAAGAAATAACCAGTAAATTTTATTGTTTTTCCATTACTGTTGTTATATCAATATTCAATTAGGAGGCTCACAATGAGTTACGAAGACGGGAAAAAGCTGAAAATTTTTACAGGCAATGCCAACCCTGAGCTGGCGAAAGAAATTGCTGATTACCTTGGCCTGGAATTGGGCAAAGGGTTTGTCGGCAAGTTCAACAACGGTGAAATCCAGGTTATGATCGACGAAAGCGTTCGAGGCAAAGATGTATTTGTAATTCAGCCGACCTGTCAGCCTGCCAATGACACGCTGATGGAATTGCTGATTATGGCCGATGCGCTGAAACGCGCGTCTGCACGCCACATTACAGCAGTCGTACCGTACTATGGCTATGCCCGCCAGGACCGCAAGACACGCGGCCGTGAACCGATTACTTCTAAATTAGTAGCTGACCTGATGACGACAGCCGGCATTACCCGCGTCGTTACCATGGACCTGCACGCCGGCCAGATTCAGGGCTTCTTCGATATCCCTGTAGATCACCTCGGCTCGGCTGCTATCATTGCTAAATATATTAACCAGAAACAGGCTGCCAACGACATGGGCGACATCGTCGTCGTTTCGCCTGACCTCGGTGGCGTAACGCGTGCCCGCGATCTGGCTGACCGCGTCAATGCACCGATTGCCATCATCGAAAAACGCCGTCCCCGTCCGGGCGTAGCGGAAGTCATGAACGTCATTGGCGATATTAAAGGCAAGACCTGTATCCTCGTCGACGATATTGTCGATACAGCCGGCTCTCTCTGCGGCGGTGCTAAGGCCCTCAAGGAAATGGGCGCTGAACGCGTCTATGCAGCCTGTGCCCACGCAGTATTGACCGATCCCGCTGTAGAACGCATCAAAAATTCCGTCATCAGCGAACTGATCATTACCAATACGATTCCCTTGCCGGAAGAAAAGAAGATCGACAAGATCCGCGTCCTTTCCGTTGCACCGCTCCTGGGCGAAGCCATCATGCGCATCTTCCATGATGTGTCCGTCAGCCGTCTCTTCGATAAATAATAGGGACCGTCGTGCATATGATAGTAGGCCTGGGCAACCCGGGCCGGGAATACGAAAAATCAAAACATAATACGGGCTTTCTCGTCGTCGACGAACTGGCAGAACGGTACAACGTAACGGTCTGGCAGAAACGCATGGACGCCCTCGTGGCCCAGACCGTCATCGATGGGGAAACGGTGCTCCTCGTCAAACCGCAGACGTTTATGAACAACAGCGGCCAGTCTGTAGGCCCGCTCATGCGCTGGTACAAGCTGGACCAGCAAAACGTCTATGTCATTTACGACGATATGGATCTGCCCGTAGGCCGTCTGCGTATCCGTACGAACGGCAGCGCCGGTGGCCATAACGGCATCAAGAGCCTCCTGGCCAATGGCTGCGACCAATTCATCCGCTTCCGCGTAGGGATTGGCCGGCCCTTGCCACACCACGACGTCATAGATCACGTTTTAACGCCTTTTCCGCCGGAGCTGGTACCCGACTATGAAAAGGGGATTAAAGACGCGGCAGACGCCATTGTAGGCTGTTTAAAGCTAGGTGTAGATGTAGGGATGAACCGTTTCAATCCGCATAAGAAAAAACGTAGCGAGTAAACACTACAATATAGAATATGATATAAATATATGTTATAAAAACCTCTCTGCCGGACAGCCCCGGCGGGGAGGTTTTTTGCCGTACCTGGACGCTGGCTGCATCTGCGTGTATACTAGTTACGTGCAGCTTCTGTCTGCACAGGTATGTATTGGAAGGAGCGCGTACTGTGATTGAAAAAATGTGGGACTCTCCCCTTATGTATCGAATAGAAGTACCCTTGCCGGATAACCCCCTGCGGTACTTGAATTCCTATGTCGTGTGCGGCAGCGACCGCTGGCTCGTCATCGACACGGGCTTTAACCGGGAAGAATGCCGGGAAGCCCTCTTTTCCGGTCTTTCCCAGTTGCAGGTCGACCTGGCGCGGACCGATTTGTTTTTGACCCATTTGCACGCTGACCATACAGGCCTCGTCGGCGATTTCGCAGGCCAGGGTTGCCAGGTCTACATGAACGGCGACGACTATCAATACCTCGTCGATTCGGCCTTAGATGGACGGACGTGGAAGTATACAGAACAGCTTTTTATGAAGGAAGGCATGCCGCCGGAGGATATTGAAAAGCAATTTTCCAACCAGGCCCGCAAGTTTTCGCCGGACCCGAGCTTTTCCATTCATCCCGTAGGCGACGGCGATGTCGTCACCTTGGCCGGCGTGGATTTCCAGGTGATCCATACGCCGGGCCACACGAAGGGCCTGTCCTGCCTCTGGCTGCCCAAAGAAGGACTGCTCGTTTCGAGCGACCACGTCCTCTTTGATATTACGCCGAATATCCAGCGCTGGCAGAACCTGCCGGACGCCTTGGCGTGCTACCTGCACAGCCTCGACAAGGTGCGCGATTTGCCGGCCCGTTTGGTCCTGCCGGGCCACCGCAAGGCGAGCAGCGCCTTAAAAGAACGGGTAGATGCCATAAAGGCCCATCACGCCAACCGCCTGCAGGAGCTTTGGCAGGCAGCTAAGGATCACCCCGGCGCGACGGCCTTTGAACTGGCACCACACCTGACATGGTCCATGCGGGGCAAGAAATGGCCGGAATTCCCGCCGACGCAGAAGTGGTTCGCCATGGGGGAAACCTTATCGCACGTGGAATACCTGCTCCATCACGGCCGCTTGGAACAGGAAGAAAAGAACGGCCTCTACATCTATTACGCCATTTAGAAACGAACAGGAAGCAGCTCCTTCGCACGCCGGAGGAGCTGCTTTTTTATGACTGAAATAGTTGCTTTCCTGCAATACTATGCAAAGAGAACGGCTATGCTATCCGTGCGGGGCACAGCGGAGCCGGCCGGGCAGCAGGCCCGATGTGCCAGTGGCCGGTCCGTGTATGCGGCGGATTGTAACAGAGACAGTATTTGCCAGACTGGAAATTTTATATAGTTATATACTATGTAAAATGAGAGAAAAAATGTATTATACAACGGGAATGGCCTGTGATACACTGTAGGCAATGAAGGGATACAGCGTATCCTAGGGAAAACAACTACTTTTTATGTCATGCATTATATATCTAATTTCTATATGATGCGCAGAAATGGAGGAGAGTAATATGGAAAAGGAATTACTGAAACAGATGGGATTTGCTACGAAGGCCATTCACGGCGGCGCTATGAAAAACGAATTTGGCGCCTTGACGAATCCGATCTATCAGTCGTCTACGTTTATTTTTGATTCGGCTGAACAGGGCGGCAACCGCTTTGCCTTGAAGGAACCAGGGTATATTTATTCGCGCTTAGGTAACCCGTCGGATACGCAGGTAGAAGAAAAGGTAGCCCTCCTCGAAGGCGCTGAAGCTGCTTGCTCCGCTGCGTCCGGTATGGGCGCTATCGCTTCTGCCCTGTGGACGCTGCTTCACGCAGGCGATCATGTCGTAGCCAGCGATACCTTATATGGCTGCACCTTTGCTCTCTTGAACCACGGCCTGAGCCGCTATGGCGTAGATGTATCCTTCGTCGATATTACGGACCTGGACGCTGTGAAACAGGCTATCAAACCGAATACACGCGTCGTCTATTTGGAAACGCCAGCCAACCCGACGCTGAAGATTTCCGATATTGAAGGCATCAGCAAGATTGCCCATGCAAGTGGCGATATCAAGGTCGTCGTCGATAACACGTTCTGCTCGCCCTACATCCAGCAGCCTTTGTCCCTCGGTGCCGACGTCGTCGTCCATTCGGCTACGAAATACCTCAACGGCCATGGTGACGTCATTGCCGGCTTCGTCGCAGGCTCGCAGGAATATATTAATAACGTCCGCCTCTTTGGCATTAAAGATATGACCGGATCCGTCCTCAGCCCGTTTGATGCCTTCCTCGTCGCCCGTGGCATGAAGACCCTGGCCCTGCGCATGGAAAAGCATTCGGCTAACGCCATGCAGGTGGCTGAATTCCTCGAAGGCCATCCGGCTGTAGAAAAAGTGTACTATCCCGGCCTGAAGAGCTTCCCTCAGTATGAACTGGCAAAGAAACAAATGCGCCTGCCTGGCGGCATGATTTCCTTTGAACTGAAGGGCGGCAAAGAAGAAGGCGCCGTCGTCATGAATAACGTCAAGCTGTGCAGCCTTGCCGTATCCCTGGGCGATGCCGAAACGCTGATCGAACACGCTGCCTCCATGACGCATTCCACGTATACGCCGGAAGAACTGAAAGCTGCCGGCATCAGCGAAGGCCTCGTTCGCCTGTCTGTCGGTCTCGAAAATGCAGAAGATATCATTGCCGACCTCAAACAGGCTCTGGACCTGATTCAATAAGTCTCCATATATACCATCGCCAATACAAACACAAAGGCCGCTCCTCCGGGAGTGGCCTTTGTGTATTCTGAGAGGAAAGAAAATGCAAACAATTCGTCAGCCGCAATTTCATTATGTAGCATATTCATAGTTATAAACTATGAATATACAGAGAAAACATGTATTATACAGTCGTTATACAATATAGTAAAATAAATACATAAGTTGACGTATCGAAAAAATATAAAGTATTAACGGCATGTTACTAAGTAATAACCGTTATAAAGAAGATAGAAAAGCAAGGCATACCTTTAAAAATGGATATATACTATAATAAAATACTATTTTTCTGTCGAGAAAATATGAGGAAATGAGACACGGCGCCAATTGAAATTCCTTATATTGTGTACTCTAAATCAACAGTTTTTTTGTATTGTATGAAAGGAGAAAGAGAGAATGGACGAAGAAAAAGGAGTGAAACAGGAACCTGCCGCCAATACGTCCCAGGCAAGTCAGGTAGTAAAACCGAACGGACTGGCTTTGGTTCCGTTCCTGGTATTTGTCATAGTCTATTTGGGCAGCGGCATTATTTTAGATATGAGCGGTATGGAAATGGCCTTTTACCAGTTCCCGGCTCCCTTGGCGGCAGCCATCGGCGCCATAGCGGCCTTTATCCTCATTCGGGGATCCTTTGAAGAAAAGTTTGAAACCTTTGTACGCGGCTGTGGTGATTCCAATATTATCATCATGTGCGTCATTTACCTCTTGGCCGGCGGCTTTGCCGCTACGTGTAAGGCCATGGGCGGCATCGACTCGACGGTCAATCTGGGCCTTACGTATATTCCGCCTGAATATTTGGCAGCCGGCGTATTCGTCATTTCCGGCTTCATCGCTACGGCTACGGGCACCTCTGTAGGCAGTGCCGCAGCGGTCGGCCCCATTGCCATTGCCGTCGCCGAAAAGGCCGGCATTTCCATGCCCCTCATGATGGGCTGCGTCATGGGCGGTATCATGCTGGGCGACAACTTGTCCATTATTTCCGATACGACCATTGCTTCTACGCGCACGCAAGGCTGTGCCATGAAGGATAAGTTCCGCCTGAACTTCTGGCTGACCCTGGTCCCGGCCATCGTGACGGTCATCCTGTTGATTTTCTTTGGCGGTTCGGAAACGGCAGTCAGCACAGGGGAACATCCCTTTACGCTGGTTAAGGTATTGCCCTACATCGTCGTCCTCGTCACGGCCGTAGCCGGCGCTAATGTTTTCCTCGTCCTCTTTGGCGGCATCCTCCTGGCCGGTGGTATCGGCATCGTCTATGGCGACTTGTCCATCCTGACCTTTGCCCAGGCTGTGTATCAGGGCTTCCTGGGGATGACGGATATTTTCTTCCTCTCCCTTATTACGGGCGGTCTGGCTGCCATGGTCAATAAGGCCGGCGGCATTTCCTTCCTCCTGGTCAATATCCAGAAGTTTATCAAAGGGAAGAATTCGGCTGAGCTGGGGATTTCCGCACTGGTTTCTATTACGGACCTGGCAACGGCCAACAACACGGTTTCGATCATCATCAACGGCGAAGTGGCCAAACGCATTTGCTACACCTTCCACGTCGATCCCCGCCGCAGCGCAGCGCTCCTGAGTACCTTTTCGTCTATCTTCCAGGGGCTCATCCCCTATGGGGCGCAGATGCTGATTTTGACCAGCTTTGCCGGCGGTCTTGTCTCGCCGCTCCAGGTATTGCCCTACTGCTGGTTTATCTATCTCTTAGGTATTTCGGCCATCGTTTCCGTCTTCATTCCCTTCTCGGACGGTTTCATCCGCAAGGATCCTTGGGATTACGCTATGAAGCGGCCCAAGAGCCAGGCCCTGGATGGCGATAGTATCCCCGAAATTTAGCATTGCATATAGAGAACATCCCCTGCCCTGGTGGCGGGGGATTCGTTTTTTTAGGCCAGCCGGACAAAAAGCAGGCCCGTCAGGACGCTTTGTCCTGGCGGGCCTTTTTGTATGAAAGAGGGATCACACCTGACCAGCATTGAGGCGATGTGCTGTCAAGGTCTTTTGCACTTGTTCGATATAATTGCGCGCTTCCGGCGAAAGGGAGGCGTTGTCCGGCTTGATCCAGCCGACACACATAATGTCCAAGGAATTTTTTAAGGGAATGGCAGTAAACTGATCGTTCAGGGAATGGAAGAGAATGCCCGTACTGACGGTATAGGCGTCGGTTTCCTTGATGATGCTGAATAAGGTCGACCGGTCGGTTACGTGGATCATGCGCTGCGGCTTAATGTCGGGCATGACGATTTCTTCGGAAAACTGGTACGTATCCTCGCCTTGCGTATACTGGACATACGGGTATGGGTTTAATTGTTCCAAAGATAAGGTCTTGTATTTGGCTAAGGGATGATCTGCCTTCAAAAAGACGGCCGGCGGATAGGAAAAGAGCTCCGTAAAGGACAGGCCGTTGCGGCGCAGCGTCCGGGTCATAAACTTGCGGGTCATATTGGAGATGAAAATAAGGCCGATTTCACTGCGGCGCATCATGACGTCCTTCAATACCTGTGACGTCCGTTCTTCCCGGAGGGTTACGTCATACGTCGAGCCCGGTACCATTTCTGCTAAGTACGACGTCAGGGCGTCGACGGCAAACATGTAGTGCTGCGAAGAAATGGAAAGGCGTACCTTGCTGGCATCCTGCTCGGCATCATCCAAGTGAAAATGGTCGCGGAGCGAAGCAGCATCTTCGATAATGTGGGTAGCGTGGTTGAGAAATTCCAGGCCGTCCGGCGTAAAGGAAATGCCGTGGCGGTTCCGTTCGAGGAGGGTGATGTGAAATTCCTTTTCTACTTCCCGGATGGCGGTACTCAGGCTCGGCTGGGAAATAAACAGGGCCTGTGCCGTAGCAGAAATCGAGGTGTGCTTCGATAATTCGACAATGTAACGAAGCTGTTGTAACGTCATAATAAAATCCCTTTCTTATATATATACAGACTATGCGAATGTATTAGTTATACTTTATATCGATAAGTGCTTGACTTATGTTGCTTCTATTTTAACAGAGAAATAATAAAAAATAAAGAGTATAAATAACAAAAGTAAATTTATCCGCATGATTTGTTATATAAAGAAAGATGTGCCAACTTATTATATCTATAGAATGCATGTATACAAGACGGGAGACACAAAAAAACCTCCCTGTGAGAGGAGGTTTTTCAGCTCTGGTCCCGGCCGGAGCAAAGGGCCGGCACGCGTGTTGGTACAGCCCTAACGTGGCGTTTAGGGCTGCCTGCAGAGAGGCCGTATGCTATTCTTCAATACCTACGCGGGCGGCAATTCCCTTGTCGAAGGGGTGCTTGCGCTTACAGATTTCCGACACGTAATCGGCCTGGTCCAAAAGGGCCTGCGAGGGATTGCGGCCGGTCATGACGACTTCCAGCTTTTGGGGCTTGTTTTGGAGAAAACGGAGGACTTCCTTTTCATCCAAGAGGCCGAGGGAACAGGTACCGAGTATTTCGTCGAGGACGAGCAGGTCCGGCGCGTCGCGGCGGACGCGGTCCTGTATTTCCTGAAAGAGACGGCCCTGCATGGCCTTGGCAGCAGCCAGTTCATCCGGGGTCATTTGGAAAGTAAATTTTTCACAGCCCTTGCCGCGCAGTACGGCGATGGTCGGAATGCGCGCTAACGAAACGAGCTCGCCTGTCTTCCGCTCTTTCAAGAATTGGGCGAAGAGTACGCGGCCGCCGTGGCCGGCACAGCGGATGGCCAGGCCCAGGGCTGCCGTCGTTTTGCCCTTGCCGTCACCACAGTAAATATGAATGAGTCCAGTATCCATAGGAGAACCTCCTTTGTCTTTTGCCTCTAGTATAGCATGCCTGAAGCCGTCGTGCACGGAGGGAAAAAGAGGGACCAGTCACACATTTATTGATAACTGAACCTGTAAAAAACAAGTAAAAAACGGAAATGTTGCGCCCGTTTTACGTTTTACCGGAAAAATCATGCCTTGACAAAGCCTGCCAACCTGGTGTATCATGCACTCAACAATTACAAATCGTCCACAAACCTTTGAGGCGGAGATAAAAACGATGACATGTGCGTACAGAGAGCCGGGGCGCTGAGAGCCGGCCGCAAACAGCTCGTTAAATGGACCGCTGAGGGCGCAGTGAAAAGCTTCGGCTGAGTATTCTGCGACGTAGGGGCATACGTCAGTTGCCGGGAATATGTTGGTATTCCGTCGAGCGCAGGAGTCAAATCCTGAAACAAGGTGGCACCGCGGTATCGGTATAGCTGTAGCTAAGATAACCGTCCTTGACAAACTCTATTGTCATGGGCGGTTTTTTTGTTGTCCTAATAGGAGGCAGCTATGGAAAATCTTTCCTTACATGAAATAAAACAATACGCCGGCACGTATACGCTCGTACCGCTGTGCCGCACCTTATATGCCGATCTGCGTACGCCACTGGAGGTCCTGCGGCTTGTACAGACGCTGACGAAGCACTGCTATTTGCTGGAAAGCATGGAAGACACAGACCGCTGGGGCCGTTACACCTTCATCGGTTACGATCCGGCCCTGGGCCTGAGCTGCAAGAACGGCGTCGTCCGCTTTACAGGCGAACGGGAAGAAACGATCCGGACGGATACGCCGCAGGATCTCATCCGCCAGGTCGTAGAGGCCAACCGGGCGCCCCGCCTGGCAGGGCTGCCGCCCTTCGTCGGCGGCCTGGTCGGATATTTTGCGTACGACTTCATCCAATATGCCGAACCGTCCCTGCAACTGCGGGCGGAAGACGATGCCGGCTTTAACGATTTCGACCTCATGCTCTTTCACAAGGTCATCGTCTTCGATCACCTGAAGCAAAAGCTGTTCCTCATCGTCAACGTACGGACTGGCCAGGCCGATACAGCCTATGAAAAGGCCCTGGCGGAGCTGGACCGTATGGAAGCCCTGCTCCACGAGGGGCAGCCGGCCCGGCCGGAACCGTTACAGCTGGACGGCGACTTTGAGGCTCTCTTTTCCAAAAGCGACTACTGCCGCATGGTAGAAAAAGGGAAGACCCACATCGTCGAAGGCGATATTTTCCAGGTTGTCCTGTCAAACCGCATGTCCGTCAAGGCCACAGGCAGCCTGCTCGATACGTACCGCGTCCTTAGGACCTTGAATCCGTCGCCGTACATGTTTTATTTCTCCGGCGATGATATCGAAATGGCCGGCGCGTCACCGGAAACGCTGACCCGCCTGGAAGACGGCAGCTTATTTACCTTCCCCCTGGCAGGCTCGCGGCCGCGGGGCAAGACACGGGCTGAGGACCAGGCCCTGGAAGCGGATTTGCTCCACAATACGAAGGAACTGGCCGAGCACAATATGCTCGTCGATCTGGGCCGTAACGACTTGGGCCGTATTAGCCGCATCGGCTCGGTCCACGTGGAAGAATATTTGAACGTCCTGCGTTTTTCCCATATTATGCACCTCGGCTCTACCGTACGCGGCCAGATCCGGGAAGATAAAAGTGCCGTCGACGCCATTCTTTCCGTCTTGCCGGCAGGGACGCTCTCAGGCGCCCCGAAAATCCGGGCCTGCCAGATCATCGACGAGCTGGAAGGCCATAAGCGGGGCATTTACGGCGGCGCCATTGGCTACATCGATTTTACGGGCAATATGGATTGCTGCATCGGCATCCGCCTGGCGTATAAGAAAAAAGACCGCCTCTACGTGTGCTCCGGCGCCGGCATCGTAGCCGACAGTATACCGGAGCAGGAATACCAGGAATGTATTAACAAGGCTAAGGCCGTTATCCTGGCCATCAGGCAGGCGGAAGGAGGGATAGACGCATGACCATACTCATCGATAATTACGACAGCTTTACATACAATTTGTACCAGCTTTTGGGGCTCTTTGATGACGTACAGACCATCCGCAACGATGCCGTCACCGTAGAGGAGCTGGAAGCCCTGCAGCCGGACCGCATCGTCCTTTCACCGGGCCCGGGACGGCCGGCAGACGCAGGGATTTGCGAGGCTGTGATCCGCCACTTTTCCGGCCGCGTGCCGATCCTCGGTGTCTGCCTGGGCCATCAGGCCATTTGCGAGGTCGCCGGCGGTACCATTACGTACGCCAGGGAATTGATGCACGGTAAGCAGTCTATCGTACAGCTGGCCGAAGGGGAACCCCTTTTCCGGGGGCTCGGCCGCGAAACCGATGTGGGGCGCTATCATTCCTTAGCTGTCGATACGGCGCACTTTCCCGAAAGCCTGAAGGTTCTGGCACGGACGCAGGACGGCGAAGTCATGGCTGTCCGCTACGGCCAGGCGCCTGTGTACGGCCTGCAGTTTCATCCCGAATCGATCCTGACACCACAGGGACCGGTAATGATTGAAAATTTCATGCACATGACCTGTTAAGAAGAACTAGTAGTGTAATAGTAATAGAGGAGGCTATACCATGATTAGAGAAGCAACGGCAAAACTCATGAATCATCAGGATTTGACGCAGGAAGAAACCTGCACGGTTATAGACGAAATGATGGACGGGAAGACGACGCCTGTACAAACGGCGGCCTTCCTGACGGCGCTGCAGTGCAAGAAGGCGACGGTTACGGAAATCCTGGCCTGTGCCACTTCCATGCGCAACCATGCGACGCCCTTAGATGCCGGCCAGGGACTTCTAGAAATTGTCGGCACCGGCGGTGACCACTCCAATTCCTTTAATATTTCGACGACGAGCAGCTTCGTCTGCGCTGCCGGCGGCTGCCGCGTAGCCAAGCATGGCAACCGGGCTGCGTCGTCACGGAGCGGCGCTGCAGATGTACTGGAAGCCTTGGGCGTACACCTGGGTGCAGGACCGGAAGAATGCTTGCGGCATATGAACCACGCCGGCTTTTGTTTCCTCTTTGCCCAGACCTATCACAAGGCCATGAAGCACGTCGGTCCTGTGCGCAAGGAAATGGGCCAGGCGACAGTCTTTAACCTCTTAGGGCCGCTGACCAATCCGGCCCGGGCCGACCACCAGGTGTTAGGCGTATACGCTGCCGAGCTGGTCGAACCTATGGCCCACGTCCTGCACGGTTTGGGCGTACAGCGCGGTCTCTCCGTATATGGTACAGACGGCTTCGATGAAATTTCGGCGTCTGCACCGACGCTGGTCTGTGAATTTAAGGACCATACGTTTACAACGTATACGATTACGCCGGAACAATTCGGCCTCACGCGCGGCACGAAGGCGGAACTCGTCGGTGGTACGCCAAAGGAAAATGCAGCCATTACGCGCGGCATTTTAAGCGGCCAGATCCGCGGTACCAAGCGTAACGCCGTCTTGCTGAACGCCGGCGCCGGCTTGTACGTTGCCGGCCGGACGGCGACGCTGGCTGATGGCGTCGCCTTAGCGGCAGCCCTTATCGATAGCGGCAAGGCACTGGCCTCCCTGGACCAGTACGTTGCCCTGAGTCAGGGGGCCTGAGGCCATGATCTTGAATGAGATTGCCCGGGCCGTAATGGCCAGGCTGGCAGAGGATCAACGGCACATTTCCCTGGCCGAGATGAAGGCTGCCGCCCTGGCCCGGCCGGTAGCAGAGGCGTTTCCCTTTGAACGGGCCTTGGCCGGCCCGTCTATGGCCTTTATCTGTGAGGTCAAAAAGGCATCGCCGTCGAAGGGCGTCATTGTCACAGATTTCCCGTATGTGGACATTGCCAGGGAGTATGAAGCGGCCGGTGCGGCAGCCATTTCCTGCCTGACCGAACGCGATTACTTTCAAGGCCACGTCCGTTATTTGAAGGACATTTCCCGGGCCGTTACGGTGCCGGTCCTGCGGAAGGATTTTATCATCTCTCCCTACCAGATTTATGAAGCCCGCGCCTGTGGCGCTGCGGCCATCCTGCTCATCTGTGCCATCCTGACGGATGAACAGCTGGCAGCGTACTTCGCGTTGGCTAATTCCCTGGGCCTTTCCGTTCTCGTAGAAGCCCACGACGCCGGCGAAGTACGGCGGGCCCGCCAGTGCGGCGCCCGGGTCATTGGCGTCAATAACCGGAATCTGAAGGACTTTACCGTTTCTCTGGATACGAGCTGCTGCCTGCGGGACCTCGTACCGCCGGAGATACTCTTCGTCGCCGAAAGCGGCATCCGCACGCGGGACCATGTAGCCCGCCTGGAAGCCCACGGCGTCGACGCCGTCCTGATCGGCGAAACGCTCATGCGGGCAGCCGATAAAAGGCAGATGCTGGCGGCACTGGCAGGTGACCGGACATGACCAAGGTCAAGCTGTGCGGCCTGCGCCGGCCCTGCGATATGGCCTGGGCCAATGAGTTCCGCCCGGATTACGCAGGCTTCGTCTTTGCCGGCAAAAAACGCCGCGTCAGTCCGGAAGAAGCGTTGCGGCTGCGGCTCCTCCTGGATCCGCGTATTCCGGCTATCGGTGTCTTTCAAAATGAAGACCCGGAGCTCATCAGCCGTCTCGTCGCAACGGGCGTCATTCAGGCCGTACAGCTCCATGGCGGCGAAACTGACGCCTATGTAACAGCCCTTAAACGACGGGTACACGTGCCGCTCATCCAGGCCGTGGCCATTGCTTCCGCCGCGGACGTACAGCGGGCAGCGGCCAGCCGGGCCGATTACATCCTGCTCGATCATGGGACCGGCGGCAGCGGCCAGACCTTTGACTGGCACCTGGCAAAACAGCTGACACGGCCATACTTTCTGGCCGGCGGCCTGAACTGCCAGAATATCAAGGCAGCCCTGGCCTTACAACCCTTTGCCGTCGACGTCAGCAGCGGTATCGAAACGGACGGCGTAAAGGATTATGAAAAAATACGGGCATTTATGCAATACATACATGAGGAGGATATGCTATGACAACTGGAAGATTCGGCCCCTTTGGCGGCCAGTACATACCGGAAACACTGATGAACGAAATCCACCGCCTGGAAGCGGCGTATAACCACTATAAAGCGGATCCTGATTTTCAGGCAGAGCTGAAGGATTTGCTCGATAATTACGCGAACCGGCCGTCGCTGCTCTATTATGCCGGCAAGATGACGGAAGACCTGGGCGGCGCCAAAATCTATTTAAAGCGCGAAGACCTGAACCATACAGGGGCCCACAAGATCAACAACGCCCTGGGCCAGTGCCTCTTGGCTAAAAAGATGGGCAAGACCCGGGTCATTGCCGAAACAGGTGCCGGCCAGCACGGCGTAGCGACGGCGACGGCGGCAGCCTTTCTGGGCCTTGAATGTGAAGTCTTCATGGGTGAGGAAGATACGATCCGCCAGGCTCTCAACGTATACCGTATGGAACTCCTGGGCGCGAAGGTCCACGCTGTGACCTCGGGCTCCCGCGTCCTCAAGGATGCCGTCAACGAAGCCATGCGCGAATGGGTCAGCCGCGTGAGCGATACGCACTATGTTATCGGTTCGGCTATGGGGCCGCATCCCTTCCCGACGATGGTCCGTGATTTCCAGGCCGTCATCAGTGAAGAAGCGAGAAAGCAGATTCTCGAACGGGAAGGCAAGCTGCCGGCAGCGGTCTTAGCCTGTGTAGGCGGCGGTTCCAACGCCATTGGCATGTTCTATCACTTTATTCCTGATACGGGCGTCCGCCTCATTGGCAGTGAAGCCGCTGGCCGGGGCATCGATACGCTCGAACATGCAGCGACCATTGCCAAAGGCAAGGTAGGCATCTTCCACGGTATGAAATCGATCTTTTGCCAAAACGATGACGGCCAGATCGACCAGGTCTATTCCATTTCTGCCGGCCTCGATTACCCCGGCATCGGACCGGAACACGCGTACCTGCACGACATTGGCAGGGCTGAATACGTACCGGTCAAGGATGATGAAGCTGTAGCGGCCTTTGAATACCTGGCTCGTACAGAAGGCATCATTTGTGCCATTGAAAGCGCTCACGCCGTCTATACGGCCATGCAGGTAGCGCCGCAGCTCAGCAAGGACGACAGCATTATCGTCTGCCTGTCCGGACGGGGCGATAAAGACGTAGCAGCCATTGCCAGATACAGAGGGAGGGATATCCATGAGTAACATAAAAAATGCCTTTGCAGGCGGAAAAGCCTTCATCGGCTTTTTGACGGCCGGTGATCCGACCTTGGAAAAGAGCCGCGAATATATACTGACCATGGAAAAGGCCGGTGCTGATTTGGTAGAAATCGGCATTCCCTTTTCCGATCCTATTGCCGAAGGGCCTGTCATTCAGGAAGCAGACCTGCGGGCCCTGGCCGGTCATACGACGGTAGAAGATGTATTTCGTCTCGTTGAAGCGGTGCGGCAGACGTCGCAAATCCCGCTGGTCTTCCTGACCTATTTGAATCCGGTCTATCATTATGGGGCAGAAGCCTTCTTCGCCCGCTGTGAAAAGGCCGGTCTTGATGGCATTATCATTCCGGACATGCCACTGGAAGAACGGGACGAATGTGCCGGTGCTGCCAAACGGCACGGTGTCGATATTATCTCGATGATTGCGCCGACGTCCCATGACCGGATTGCGGATATTGCCCGCGTAGGCGAAGGCTTCCTCTACGTCGTATCGTCCCTGGGCGTTACGGGCACGCGCGATACGATCAATACAGATCTCAAGGGAATCATCGATACGGTCCGCAGCGTGACGGACGTACCGGCTGCCGTAGGTTTTGGCATCAATACGCCGGAACAGGCTGAAAAAATCGCCGCTGTCGCCGACGGTGTCATCGTCGGCAGTGCCATCGTCAAGCTTATTGCCAAGTACGGCACAGAAGCGGCCGGACCTATTTATGACTACGTAAAGGCCATGAAAGAAGCGGCCCTGAGAGGCGGCAAATAGAAAAAGGAAGGTCCTTCCCGTGGGGAAGAAGGGCCTTCCTTTTTTGTAAAAACAAAACCGGCAGACACTAGACAAATGCCTGCCGGTTACGTACTAGATGCAATTGTTTCTTTTCTGGTTCTGATATCTTTTACCTCGTTAACGTGCGATACGAACAAGAAATACATATTCGGTTACGCTTACAAATGAACCACATCAGCTTGTATATGTAAACGAAGATGTTTAGGTGATACTTTGTAAACCTGTACAGTGTAAACACGATTCTTCGTATCCATGCTTTCTGCCTTGACCTTCACCGCCGGTTAGTATCGGTTCTCGTTATTCTCACGTGCGGTATTGCTGGTTACAGTTCTATCGTCGTTGCCCCAGGTCGGAGTGGTAAGTCAGAGCACTGTACGGCTCAACGGCAAATGACAGTCCAACGAATCACTGTGAGCTTTCTTTCCATCGGCTACGTGCCGTCTCGTTCCGTTTCTCCTTAATGCGGATACGGTTACTATCATTTCTTCACAGCTGTTAAACTCTGCCATGCCGTCCTGATTCTCTGAACCCATTGGACTCACCCCTTTCTATTTCTTGTCTATATTATACCACAATATATTCCGTTTGTCATAGGGAAATCGTAATATTTTAATGTATAGACTTGATAAAAAGTAATATAGTAAAGGGAAAAGACTCATTAATATTACATGAATGCATAATAAAGATGCTTTTTACACATTTCCCAAATAAACGTACTGCAGATGTTTGGCTGCGATGGCCTGCAATGTTTGCAGTGTAGCTACCGGTGTAGGCGCTTCGGTCATGTGGTAGCGCGGGAAATAGCGCGTAATGTGCAAGGGTATATCCGGGCGCAGTGACGCCAGCCAGGCTGCCAGATTATCCATGTCGCCAGGGTCATCGTTGAGGCCGGGAATGATCAGGCACGTCACCTCTACGTGCTGGTGTGCCGCTGCTGCGCGGATCGTTTCCTTTACCGGTTCCAGTGTGCCCTGGCAGTAATGGCGGTATGTCGCGTCGTTCCAGGCCTTGAGGTCGATGTTCCAGGCATCGATGAAGGGCAGGAGCTCTGCCAGGGGCTCTTTTTCTATGTAGCCGTTGGTGACCATGACGTTGACCATGCCGGCAGACTGAATGAGCGGCGCCGTATGGCGGATGAATTCGTACCACGTGCAGGGTTCGTTGTAGGTCCAGGCAACGCCTATATTGCCGGCCTCCCGGAGGCTCACAGCCGTGCGGTATACGGATTCGGGCGTAATGGTTTCACAGACGGGAATGGCCTGGGAAATTTGCCAGTTCTGGCACCACGGGCAGGCCAGATTACAGCCGGGAGATCCGAGGGAGAGAATCTGCGTGCCCGGGTGAAAATGGCGCAAGGGCTTTTTTTCAATAGGATCTAAGGCTGCCGAGGCACACTGGCCGTATGTGAGCAGTGTCAGTGTGCCGTCTGCGTTGCGGCGCGTATGACATTTGCCCGTGCGGCCAGGCGGAATCAGGCAGTGATGCGGGCAGAGCAGGCAGCGGACGCTGCCTGCACCTTCCTTTTGATAATACATTGCTTCCATGGCCAGGCCTCCTCAGGTATACCGCGTAACGGTAAAGCGGTACAGGTCAGGATGTACCTGTGGCGGAATACCCGCCTTTTCTTTGGCAATGTCGATTTGCTGTTCCACTGTGTCGACGCCTTCGAGGTCGGGCAAGAGGAGGCCTGTGCGGGCGTGGCTCATGACGATGACACCGTATTTCTTCGGGTCCAGGTCGGCAGGCGACGAAACGGCCTCCGGTTCGCCCAGGATGTCGACGGAAATGGAGAGATCGTCCAGCTCTTCCGGGCGGACCGGATAAAAGCGGGGATCCCGCGTCGCCGCCGAGACAGCGTTGTGAATGATTTCGCCGGCAATGTTCATCTGCATGGGCAGGAAGGTGCCGATGCAGCCGCGCAGGGCAGAGCCCTTGTGCAGGGAGACGAAGGCGCCGGCCCGGTCGGTCAGCTCTTCCGGTATATCCCGCGGTACGGACATGATGGCGTGATGGGTAAAGTAATAGGAAATACTCTGCCGGGCCAGGCGCACACGGATATCCGGGATGGCACTGTCGGCGACGTGATCGGCGTCACTTTCGTTGAGGTAGAGGACGACACCGTAGCCGACGCCAAAGGGGCCTTCGTAGGAAAAGACCGGCATGGACGGATGCATGCAGCGCAGGGCACCGAAGAGAAAATACACAGAAGGCAGGCCGCACATGGCTGCTTCTTCAATGAGGCTCGCAGGCATGGCGCGGATGCCGCTCAAATCCTGACGGCGCAGGCCTTCCATGACAGTCTGGTCGAAGATCGCACCGGACGGGGAGTAGCCGTTAGGCGCTTCCGGCAGCAGGCAGTGCGACAGGTCGCCTGAGGCGATGATGCCAATGCGCCGGCCTATACGGGCGGCAGCCTGAATAACGAGGGAGCCTAAGGCAAACATGGTGCTATAGTCATCAAAGCACGGCGAGAGCAGGACGATGGAGCCGGTAAAGCCGGCCTGGCGCAGATAGTACAGGGGAACGAAGGCGCCCTGGTCGAGGTGCAGGGGATGACCGTATTTTTCGCCCCATTCCGGATCGATACGGCAGAGCGAGGCCTTTCCTTCAGCTTGCCGCAGGATTTCCTCAGCCAGCTCCATATCCGTATTCATGCTCATCTTGAGCTCCGGATAGCCGAAGCGGCCTAAGTCGCCGTGCAGGACCGGTGCCGTATACAAGGCGGCAGTGTTGGAAAAAATATAATTATGCGGCGAAACGATCACCAGTGTTTCCGGACTGCGCGCCAGCAAGAGCTCCGCTGCATCAGTGACGGATTCGACGGTGGTTTGCATCTTTTGCAGCTCTGCGCCGCCGATTTCCGGCAGCATAATGGGCGGATGGGGCAAAAGGGCAGCGCCGACACAGGTAGTATCCATAACGGTGTACCTCCTCCAAAGAGAAAATGAAACGATATATTCACTTTCTATTGTACACCATTTTTGTGAGAAAAAGCAGTAGCTTTGCCAGGCAGACACAGCAAAAAAGGACGCTGCCGGGCAACGTCCTTTTTCGTGTTCATATTAGTATTCTGTGTCTTTCATGAGGCTGGTCTTGCCAAAGCGCGTGACTAAATCCTTGCGCTGCATTTTCCAGCTCGGCGAAGCGATGCTCATGGACGGGTCGTAGTTGGGCGACTGCATGTTGAGGATGCCGCAGATAAATTCGTATTCCAGGTCGTTCGTGAAATACATGTCCTTGTGGGCCTTGACGACTTGGGCGATTTCCGGGTTGCGCGCCAAGTAGCCATCGGAGAGATAGCAGAACATGGGAATGCGCAGGACCTTGAAGCTGGCCCCGTCAGGCTGGCGGGCAATGTCCGGGTCGGAGCCGTGGTCGGAGAAGTAGATCATGGCGTCGAGGTGCAGGTTTTCTTTGGCATAGTCGTAAATCTGCTGCAAAATCCAGTCCGTGTAGAGGACCGTATTGTCGAAGTCGGCTTCTTGGTTGATCTTGCCGTCGTTAAATACCTGGAATTCCGCCGGATAGCGGTTGCGGTATTCAATATGGCTGCCCATGATGTGCAGGACGACGAAGTTCTTTTCGTTGGGATTTACCTTGCTCAGGAACTGTAAGAGCGAGCCGTCGTACGTAGCTTCCTTCAGGTCGCGGTCGACCCATTCGGAAACGTCGGCCGTGTTAGCGACGAGTGTAATAGGCGTATCGGCGACGCCGACAGAACCCTGGTTGCTGAACCAGTACGTCTTGTAGCCAGCTTTTTTGGCCATGTCGATAATGGAAATAGACTGGTTAAACTGCTTGTCGTTGTAGAAATTGGCTTCCGTCAGGGCGTGTTCCAGGACGGGGACCGTGTACCAGACACAAGAGTAGGCATTGGTGAAGAGCGTAAAATGAGGATCTTCCTTTGCCGCTGTAAGCCACGGCGTATTTGGTACGTGATTCGGATTGTAGGCGTTCATGAGAGTCCGCGTTTCCGATTCGCCAATGACGACGATGACTGTGTTGGGGTACTCGGCCGGATTAAGTTGTACGGCCTGGAGAGCGTTGTATTTGCTCGTGTGGTTCTTGGCATACAGAGCAGACCGTTCCATATAATCGTGCGTATCGAGGAAGGTGCGGATAGGGAAGCACTGCGGGAAAATTTCTTCCCCTAAGGCGCCGAGAGACGGCAGGATAATGAGCAGGGAAAGAATGGGCAGGAGCTTTACCGAAAGCGTTGTCTTTGGCAGGGGCTTTTGCCGGACCTGGCAAAAATAAAAGATGGCCGGTATAGCCAAAATGACAAGGGTGCAGATAACGAGGTTAAAGAACCCTAAGGAGTGGAGGTATTCCAGTGTTTCTGCCGGGCCGGTCTGGAAAATGATGAGCGCCCCTGACGTAGTGATGCTGGAATGATACATATAGAAGTAGCCCCACTGCAGGAGAATGACGAAGAGGGACAGAAACTGGACGACCATCATGATGGCAGCGCCGATCTTCGGCCGCACGTAAAGGCGCAGGGCCATGGAGAGGCAGAAGAGAATGGCAAAGCCGTAGAGGCCGACGTAAATATCGTAAATATTATTTAAGTAGACCGTCGAACCGTTGAGTAAGGTATTGTAGCTCAGCACCGGTCCCGTGACGATCCAGGAAATGCCAATGAAGGCATTGGGCAAAATAGCCGAAAGCGAGAGATGCTTCCAATAGAGTGCCAGGGAAAGCGTCACGACGCCGACGGCCGGAATGAGACCGTACGTCATGGCCTGAATATTGTCCTGGCCTAAGCCCAGGGAAACGAGGAGCTGCCACTGGAAACACAAGGCGTAAATAACGCCGAAAATACACAGAAGGTAAAATACGCGACGCCAGTTGATCTGTTGTACGAGCGAAAGCGCCAAGTGGAGTGCCGTCCCGTTGGGAGCACTGTTTTTGTGAAATAACTGCATGACGTGAAACGCTGCCTTTCTAGAGAATGTAAAGGGAAAGAACGGGATTTGTAAAGATTTTGCAAAACAGATTACATCCAGTCTATTATACATCAATCAAAGATCAATACATAGTCAATAAAGAGAAATATTCGCGGTATCAGGTCTTTTTCTGCCCGGCGGGGCTGAGAAGGCCTTTTTTCTATAACACCTTGAGGCTTCTATAAAAGAATTGCTGCCAAGGAGGCCGGGAAGAGGCATAAAATGGCCTTGGAGGAAAAAACTTCAAAAAAATAAAAAAGTTTGCAAAAAAGACTTGCCAAACCTCAAATCACATGGTAGAATTGTTCTTGTTCGAGGCACTGAACGCCTCGGCAGGAAGTGGGAATTGGCCCCGTGGTGTAGCGGTTTAACATGTCGCCCTGTCACGGCGAAGATCGTCAGTTCAAATCTGATCGGGGTCGCCATTTTTTTGCTCAGGTAGCTCAGTCGGTAGAGCAGGGGACTGAAAATCCCCGTGTCGGCGGTTCAATTCCGTCCCTGAGCACCAAATCAATTTCATATGCGGTTGTGGCGGAATGGCAGACGCGCTACTTTGAGGGGGTAGTGAACGTAAGTTCATATGGGTTCAAATCCCATCAACCGCACCAAAAAAGGTTCTTACACTGTCCAGCTTTGTTATGGGTGAACAGTGAGGCAGGCTTCTTACAGAAATGTAGGAAGTCTTTTTTTTATGTAATAATGGTGAATATCTACTTACTACGCAAGGGCTTTCTCTATGGTGTCTGCACACTTCCTTTGTGCTTTGTCTGTGACCGTATGGGCATATACTTCTTCAATGACTCGTGTTGTCTTGTGTCCAGTTTGCTTCTTGATATCCATAAGGGGCATATCATTTTCAATAAGGTGACTAATGTATGTATGTCTGTAGTTATGCCATTTAAAATCACTTACCCCTGTTAGCTTTCTCCATACTCTTGCTATGTTTAACAGTGTTTGCGGATGTGTGTAGCCTTCTTTTTTTTGTCTGTTGCTAATGACAATTTTCCTTTTTCCATATCTGTCAAACTGTTCTTGCTTATAGATAGCAAGTTTTTCACAAAGAACTTTTGGAATTATAACAGTCCTGATACTGCTTTTATTCTTAGGTGTCTTTAAATAGGCTTTGCTCTTTGCGTCCTTTGTGAACGCTCTAACTATTTTGAGTGTCCCTTTTTCTAGGTTTATGTCATCCCAATGCAGGCCCAATGCTTCTTCTGGTCTAAGTCCTGCATAGGGTAAAAGATAAGCTAAAATCCATAATCTTTGTTCCTTTGTAGCGTTCTGGATGCGGTGTATCTCATCCACTGTAAAGGCCCTATGTGGTGACCCCGCTCCCCTTTCTGTCTTAGGCAAATCAAGCAACGTCATAGGATTCTTCTTGATTAGTTCGTGCTTTTCCGCTCGTTTGAATACCATGGATAAAGCACTCCTGATATCATGAATGGTAGCACTGGCAAGCTGTGAGACATCATTATTAAAGAACTGCTCTATATCATCAACGGCGATGCTGTTCAAATATTTGTCTCCTAAGGCTCGTAAGGGATGCATTAAAGCCCGTTCATTTTTAACAACTGTACTGGGTGCTAGGCTCTTTGTGTTGTGTCTATACTCTAACCACTCTTGCACAAAGTCTTTGAAAAGTATACTATCTCCCTTGTATGTTGTCTCCTGTTGTGTCTGGATTGCCATTGTTTGAAGTAGTTTCCACTGCTGACTGTTCTGGTCTTTAAGTCCTTTGTTTTCACCTTTTAAACGGGCATTTTCTGCTAGTATTGCTTGTATCTGTTCTGGGGTGTAAGGTATTCTATTGTCAAGGTTCACGGTTGTTGTCTGTGTATTTAACATTGGCGTACGCTCCTATCTATTGCATGATAGACAAGCGTATTTCAACGCTATAAGCATATCATGCATGTTTGAATTTGAAAATAGACAAAAAGAAAGAGCCTACAAACGAAAATGTTCATAGGCTCCAATAAAAGATGCTTACCATATATCAAAAGGTGTATTTATGTCTTCTAGTGTCTGTTCTATGCTCTGTGAATTATCGAGTATCTGGAACGTGTCAAAGTGTTTGAGTGAGTCCCTTAAAGCTCCTGCATAGATTGCTTTAACTAAAATGGAAATGTATATATCGTCTAAGTGTGTAAACTCACGCAATGCTTCTTCATTTAGATGCTCTCTAAGGATACTGAAAATACGCTTCTCTGCTTCTACAAGTTTAGGGTTCGTATAGGCAAGAGTTATTTGTGTCTGGATGAAATCATATAATGTTTGCTCCCTCAACTGTCGTAATTCTTCCTTGTACTTCTGGGCTTCTAGTTCTGTACGCTGTGTCATGGTGTCTGACTCCTTTCAATAACTCACGTTTTAGTGTGTTCATGTCTATAAAATACACACGTTTTAGTGAGTTGTCAAGACATAAAAAGAGACTCATGATATAATTTTTATTGTTAGTATGTGTTTATTGTCTTCATCACCTCTATCAAAGGGGGGCTTTATCATGGAGTTAAAAGCTCAAATACAAGCTATAGCAAAAAATAAAAACATGACTCTGAAAGACGTAGCTGACAAGGCAAATATGTCTTACAATGGTCTTCATAATAAATTTAAACGTGGTTCTTTAACTGTAAGAGACTTAGAACAATTACTAGATGTTCTAGGAAAAGAAATAAGGATAGTAGACAAACACAAATAACCAAAAATCTTCCTATTTTGCCGTTTTTAGCTTCTGTATGGCTCTGGGGTATAAAAACCATGAACAAATCATAAAAACGCACTAGAGAGCGTCTGGGGACACAAAAATGGTAAATCTGTATTTGTCTCTCCTGCTGTATTGTCTGTAATAAAAAACATGCGCCCTTTCACGCTTTTTTATCCTGTAAGGCTCTGGGGTATACATTGATACCTGAGACACACCAACGGCAAAAAATTGTAAAAGGGTAGTAGGAAAAACACAAAAAAAACAGTACATCTATGATGCAGTGTTACTTCTGCTTTGTATCTTTTCCCTGATGCGGTCAATCGACATATCTATTTGCTATATATTAGAATATACGATAATTCGCACTGGAAAGCGTTTTTAGCTTCTGTAAGGCTCTGGGGTATAGTTGGATACCTAAAATTATTTAAAAATCCTAGAAACGCACTGGAGAGCGTCTGGAGACACAAAAACGGTAAATCTGTATTTGTCTTTTATTCGAATGGCAACAAAGATGTATCAAGGGATGAGTGTCTTATTATTGTCTATGTTTTCCGTTGTATAAAAGGTTAACAAATAATCAATTCTAGCACGGTTTTTTTACTGTTTTACTTACTTCAAAAATGCCGATAAGGTTAGTTACTTCCTGTATTCGTGCTGTCGTGCCGTGTAGTTGTTTAACTTCCCTGTCCTTCTAGGGGAATACTATAGTCTCTTATGGTGTCTTATCGGCTCTTTACGACACCTTAACTGATGATTTATTATTGTCCTCTATCTCTCCCCTAATGGATATCTTGATGATGATTTATCATTATCCATCTTTCCACCTACTGAAAAACTCCCAAACATTCTTTTTATTGATAACTTCAACTCCTAACTCATTATTACTGACTCCTACCTGCTGACAAAAATCTTTAATCTCCTGATGATGCTTTTTAGCTAACTTCTTATGCTCCTTGATATAGTCCATCTTGCCACCATCCCAACACTTCTTATACGACTGCTGAATAGCGTTCCCATAATGATGCTGTATCCAATACTCCCTAACTACATCAACAATAGCAGAACATGGAGAGCCATAGAACAGCAAATGGACATGATAGGCTCCCTTGCGATGCTGTGAGACATGAAAATTTGATACGACACCATACATTACATACGTCCATCCTCGTACCTTAGCTTTACGTCTAAGGCTCTCTAAGACATTCTTGACAGCCTTAGCAAGCTCCTGACATGTAATATCCTTGTGCTTCTTCTGAAAGCCTGTGACAAGGTTGTTCTTTGTTGTCAAGTCCAAAGTATACAAAACTTTCCGCTTCATGACTTCACCACCTTTCTATTTGTGTCTCCCCCTCCTGTGTGGGCCAATAAGGGACATTGGTATATGTGGGACAAACAGATATTATGATGTTTGTCTTTGAAACCTGTTTTCCCCTTTGTGTACTGGAACAATTCCTAGTTTGTATATTCCTGCCTCTATTACAGGCTTCTTCCTTCAATCCGTGCCACACTTTTTACTTCTTATTTACCCGCCACAAATAATATAAACAGATGAGAAGACAGATATATCATTATGATATTATCAAAGACACAAAAAGCAAAGAGCCTGAAGATTATCTACAAGCTCTCTGTCTGGTATCCCTATTGGTCTTTTTCCTGCATTGTGTCTGCTCTGTGTCTCCTGACAGCCCGTATAATGGTACTCTTTGATATACCTAGTGTGTCCGCAACTTCCTTGTATGTGTGTCCATCTTCAATCAAGGAAACCGCATAATCCGTTTTCTTAGTACTTATCCGTGGTCTTCCTTCCTTGAAACCTTCTTTTGTCCTAGCAATCGCCTTACCGCTTTGTGTCCTCTCAACAATCATATCACGTTCAAACTCTGCAAACGACAACAACACATTCAAGAGCAGACGCCCGATAGATGTATCATCAATGACTCCCATATTGAGTATATGTAGCGTAACACCTCTGCTCATAAGCTCTTTAGCTATCTTGCTTCCATCTCCTGCTGTTCTGGCAAAACGGTCTAGCTTTGTGACTTTCAGTGTGTCTCCTGCTTTTAAAGAATCAATCAAGGCAGTGAACTTTGGTCTATTTGTCTTTGTGCCTGTGTATTGCTCTGTAATAATGGTCTGACATCCTGCCTGTAATAGTGCTTCCTTCTGGTCTTCCAAACTATTGCCATGTACTAATTGTCCTCTTGTGCTTACTCTTGCGTACCCGTAAATCATGAAAAATCACTCCCTTTTTTGTCTTATTCATCAAATCGTTTAGACACTAAGTTTTGACACCTCGTGATACCGCAATTATACGTTATCTCTCCATCAGTGTCAATACTTATAAGTTTAGACACCATGCATAAAAAGCATAGGCTATGTTTGTCTTTCCTTCTTGTGTCTATCTATGATGCGGACAAGAGTACATCATGATACTCCTGCTCCTGCTTTCTTATCTGGTCTATGTTCAAAAGAAAGACAACAAAACAATACAGGGAAAGTATTAGCGGAAAGTCTCAATCAATCAAAGGGGCCATACGGGGGCTGTACGCATGAAAACGGAACACTGTAAGGGCGCACGGATTTTTTGCATATTTTTGAATTTAGGATGTACAACGGTAGTGCCTTTTATTATAGTGGTGTAGTTTTTTGTCTTACAACCAATTATCTCATAATGATATAGACAGATACAAAAAACATCGCTCTAAAATCGTTTCTAAGCCATTTTTATTTAATATCACATGTAATTTATCGTGGAACACATAAAAACACCTTACAGACGATTTTAGGAAGAAAATAGAAAAAATGATGTTGAAATACACTTGTCTGCCAAAAAACTGAAATATTCTAAAACCTTGAGGGGGTAGTGAACGAAAGTTCATATGGGTTCAAGTCCCATCAACCGCACCAAAACAGAAACCGGAATCCGGATAGGGATTTCGGTTTTTTCTACATTTTGGAAAATAGATAATTGAATACCCGTTGACAAGCAGCCATGGCAGATGTATAATGCAGATGTAAGGCAACAACAGATAATTGAATACCCGTTTTAAACCAAGGAGGTAACGCATATGACACAGACAGAAGCACAAAGAAAAATCGATACTATTGCCAAACGTTTCAAACAGAATAAAGAAGACCAGGTCAAGTTCGTCTTTGCCTCGTCTATCCTGATTCTGGCAGACACGGAATTTTTCAAGGAATGGATCAATCGGACAGCCGATGCACGGATCCTGGAAAAGGCATACAAGGAAAAAGGCCTCTTTACGGGAGAACAGCGGCGCTTCCTCTTTCGGGACTGCCTGAAGAGCGCCTACGTGGGCGGCGCCTTTGAACTCTACGAGCTGTACCTGGCCTTTGCCGACGATCTGGAACCACTGAAGGAAATCGTCGCAGCCTATACGGAACCTACGCGGCGCTCCAAGACCTTCAGCCCCGGCCTCAATGAACTGGCCCTGCGCATTCTGGGCCGGGCCAGTAGCGGTGCTGGGGACTTCGTCGAATATTGCTGCGGCGACGCTACGGCCCTGAGCGACGCCTATATGCGCGGTCTGGCCCAGCACTATTACGGCCAGGACAGGGACGATTTCAAGACAGACATCATTGCCGCCTTGAAACGAAAAGCCCTGCACGCAGAAGACGCCATGACCATCACCAACGGCGACGTCCTCACGGAACCGGCCTGCCTGGGAGCCCATGACCTGATCTTTGCCAGCTTCCCCCTGGGCAGTCTGCGCCATCAGTCGGACGGCCTGCCTGCAGGCACGCACTATACGGGCATTCTGGACGCAACGGACGCAGAAAAAAAGGGCTTGGGCACGGAATGGAAATTCGTCCATATCCTCCTCAATTCCCTCAGCGAAAAAGGCAAAGCCGTCGCCATTATGAGCGCCAGCCTGCTCGTCTCTGAAGAGGACGCGCCCATCAGACAGCGCCTCATAGAAGACGGCAAAATAGAAACGGTCATTCTCTTTGGCAATGACGTCTTCACGACGAGCCGCACGGCCGTCGCCATGGTCGTCTTCAGCAACGGCAACCAGACGCCGCGCATCCTCGATACGCGTGACACGATGCTGACCAAGACCCGCAGCCAGGAAATCTCTCTCAGGGCTATTGGAGACATAGAAAGCCGTTATCAGGACATGTGGCATGCAACAAGACACTGCCAGATGCCGACAAAAATGGAACTGGCAGAACACGCGTACAGCCTCAGTTTCCCGGACTACATAGACCCCCTGCAGTCCGTACCGGCAGAAGCGAAAATGCCCTTGGGCAGCTTGGCCGACATTACACGCGGCATTAGCGTAAAACGCATCAACGTAGACAAAGACCAGGCCAATTGCTACCTCGTACGCGTACTCCATATCAGCGATGGTCACGTCCGGGTCGGCCTCAGAGCCTGCGAGGACCTGAAAAAACCCTATCCCATCATGCCCGGCGACGTCCTCCTGGCCGGCCGGGGCACCCAAATCAAAGCCGCCCTTGTCGAAAAAGAATACGACCTGCCCGTCCTGGCCGACAACAATGTCCTCGTCATCAGGCCTCAATCCCCACGCCTGAACAGCACCTACCTCACAGCCCTATTGAACAGCCGCCTGGGCAGGGAACTCATGCAGACCCTGCAAGTCGGAGGCGACGCCGTACTGAGCATTTCCCCGGGCAAACTGCGGAAACTGGTCATCCCCGTCCCCGACCGGGACATACAAGAAAAAATGGCCGCTGAATACACTGCCGCTGATAAAGAAGTACAAGCAGCGCGGGCCCAGCTATGGGAAAAACTACATGAACGGGATCAGATCATTTCCAACTATATTGAAATCGAGTGAAAAGGAGACGAATACTATGAACGAAAATGAAAAACGTAGAATGGAAGACGCCTTATTCCTGGCAGTAGCCGCCTACATCGAAGCCAAAGAACGACCGGAAAGTCAAACGTCCATCGACATTCGCTATATCGCACTCAAGGACACCTTTGCCGATGTCAACGCCTATCGCAAGAGATGCTGGGAAGAACAACAAAAACGTGGAGCCGGGCAATCCGTATAGTGAGGGAGCCTGGCGATACGATGATCAATTCCTGGACAGAAGCCCTCTGGCAGCGCCTTTGCTGCCAGAGGGCTTTTAGCGTATGCACGTAAAGCAATGATGTACACGCAGCCTTCTCTATTTCGCATAGATATATTGAAGTATTATAGGATATATACTATACTGAAAAGCAACGTCCCAGCCTTTATTTTACGAGGCCGGGTTTCTCAGAAGGAGCGGTTTATATGGACAAAAAAATATTGCTGATCAACGATATGCCAGGCTATGGCAAAGTTGCATTGCCTGCTATGGTGCCGATTTTGACACACATGAAATATGAAGTATTCAGCCTGCCTACGGCCTTGGTTTCTAATACGCTGGATTACGGTAAATTTGCCATTTTGGAAACGACAGACTATATGAAACAAGCCATCGGCGTATGGCAGCAACTGGGCTTTTCCTTTTCGGCCATCGTGACGGGCTTTATCTTTTCCCGAGCCCAGGCCGATGTCGTAGCAGCCTTGTGCAAAGAACAAAAGCAGCACGGCGTGCAGGTCTTTATGGACCCCATCATGGGCGATGAAGGCCGCCTCTACAATGGCGTAGGCGAAGAGACGATTACGTACCTACGGGACTTGGCAGGCCTGGCAGATTATATCATGCCTAACTATACGGAAGCCGCCTTTTTGGCCGGTATGCCTTGCCGCCACGATAGCATCAGTGAAGACGAAGCGCGGCAGCTCATGGATGCGCTGCGCCAGGTATGCCCTAAATCGATACTCATTACGAGTGTACATACAGCAGGGTCTTATGCGGTTTTGGGCTATGATCACAGCCGCAATACGTATTTCCAGCTGCCGTATACGCATATTCCCGTCCGTTTCCCCGGTACAGGCGATATCTTTTCGGCTATTTTGGCCGGTCAGGTCCTGCAGGGACATGATTTGGAAGCCGCAGCCTTTTCGGCTATGCAGAGTGTAGGCAGCCTGATCACAGCCAATCAGGATACGACAAACGTTATTCCCGGCATTCCTGTAGAACAGTGCCTGAATCTGGTCCAGGAAATTAGTAACATCTGAGCAAAGTACTTTCCCTTTGCCCTATATATGGTACAATAGTAAAAGCTAGGAGATGAGAATAATGGTCAATACCTTGCGGATTAAACGTATCTATGAAGCACCTGCTGCAGACGATGGCATACGTATTCTCGTAGACCGTCTCTGGCCCCGGGGCATGTCCAAGGAAAAGGCACATTTGCACGAGTGGGCCAAGGACATTGCGCCTTCGCCGGATTTGCGTACGTGGTTCGGCCACAAGCCTGAGCGGTATGAAGAATTCAGCCGCCTCTATATGGCAGAATTGGATATGAGTCCGGCTGCGGCAGATTTTGCCGACCGCTGCCGGGAAAATCTGGAACACGGTAATGTCACCCTTGTCTATGCTGCCAAGGACACGGCCCACAGTCATGCCTTAGTCCTGCAGCACTGGCTGGAGCCGCTGCTCGCCAAGTAATGGTTTTGCTTGCGGGCTGTGGCAATATGGTTAAGGAGGAATTATTGTATTTATGAGTGAATTGAAGACTTCTGTCTTTTCGAACAGCCTGCTATGGTTTGGCGCCGGTATTTCCATTGCCGAAATCCTGACGGGCATGCTGTTGGCACCCTTAGGCTTTGGCAAGGGCCTGCTGGCCATTCTCATTGGCCACGTCATTGGCGGCGTCGTCATGTTTGGCGCCGGCCTCATCGGTGCCCGGACAGGCCGTAGTGCCATGGGGACTGTAGAAATTTCCTTTGGCCGTCATGGCGCCAAGCTCTTTGCCGGCTTGAACGTCATCCAGCTCATTGGCTGGACTGCCGTTATGATTGCCAGCGCTGCCGCTGCTGCCGATACCCTGGCCGGTATGGGCATGTCCGTGTGGAGCGTGATTATCGGCGCCTTTATCGCCCTTTGGATTATCTTGGGCCTGAAGAACCTGGGCAAGGTGAACATCGTCGTCATTGCCGCCCTCTTTCTCTTGACGCTCGTCCTAAGCGGCGTCATCTTTATGGGCCAGAGCGTGCCCCAGGCCGCCGGCGATATGACCATCGGTGCGGCTATCGAGCTGACTGTCGCCATGCCGCTTTCGTGGCTGCCGGTCATTTCTGACTACACGTGCGTTGCCGCCAAGCCTGTGAAGGCGACGGCTGCCAGCTGCCTGGCCTATTTCGTTGCCAGCTCGTGGATGTTCATCATCGGTATGGGTGCAGCCCTTTATACAGGACAGGACGATATTGCTACGATTATGCTGCAGGCCGGTATGGGCCTCATCGGCATTCTCATCGTCCTCTTATCGACGGTGACGACGACCTTCCTCGATGCCTTTTCGGCCGGCGTCAGCGGCAAGAGCCTCTTGCCGGGCCTTTCGGAAAAAGCCCTGGCACTCATTGCCTGCGTTGGCGGCGTAATCCTGGCTATTGCTGTGGATGCCAATAGCTTCCAGGATTTCCTTTATTTTATCGGTTCTGTCTTTGCGCCCATGACGGCGATCCTCCTTTCGGATTATTTCATCCTGCGGCAGGATCACAGTCATCAGCCGGTGTATTGGACAAACCTCATTCTCTGGCTGGCCGGGTTTGCCCTTTACCGGGCGCTCCTGGATGTGCAGACGCCGTGGGGGATTACCTTCCCGGTTATCGTCTTTGTCATGCTGGCCAGTGCCGTGATCCACAAGCTGCTGCCTCAGAAGCACGCAGCCGGTCTCTAAAACAAGAAAACACGCGTTGCCCTCGCAGGCGGCGCGTGTTTTTTATATATGGAAAAGCCCGGATGCCATGGCGTCCGGGCTGAAACAAGGAGGTTATTGAATTTCAATGGTGCCGGCCTGTTCCTGCGGCTGCGGGTCTTTCTTCGGCAGGCCAATCTTCAGAACGCCATTGCGGAATGCGGCTTTGATGCCGGAGGCGTCTATATTGTGAATGACAAACTGACGCTGGAACGCCGTGTTCATGCGTTCACGGCATACGTAGTTGGTCTGTTGCTGCTGATCATCTTTTTTGTCTTCGTGCTGTGCAGAAATGGTCAGGACGTCCTGATCATACGAAACGTGAATATCTTCTTTCAAAACACCGGGCAGATCGGTCGTTACGATGTAGGCTGTACCTGTGTCTTCAATATCGCATTTCGGCATGGTCATCTGTGCTGTACCGGAGAAGAACCCGTCATTAAAGAAATCATCAAATACGCTGGGAATAGCAAAATCATGGTGCAATACCGGAAATAAGTCTCTCATAAAAATACCCTCTTTCAACTTTTTTTTGTAATGCCTGAGATCTTTAGTATGGGTCTTAGCATTGCTTTAATTTGTTCTTTTGACCTTTCTCTGTAATCCTCTTCCTGATTACAGCTATATTATAGCCCCTGTTAGCCACCATGTCAAGTGAGTGCTAAGAAAAAAAGTCAAAAAGACAAAAAATAAATCGGAATACCTATGAAATACGGTATTCCGATTGGCAATGGAGCGGCCTGGCCAACAGGCACCAGGCCGGTCAGAGGCTGCGATAATAGCGCAGGGTCTGCTGCAGGCCGTCTGTGAGACCGGTCCGGGGCTGCCACGTCAGGAGCTCCCGGGCCTTGGCGCGGCTGAGACAGGAGCGGTGGATATCACCGGGCCGGCTGTCTTCGTAGCGGATGCCGGCGTGGGCATGGGTCAGGCTTTGCATGAGCTGGGCCAGCTGGTTGAGGCTGCATTCGCTGCCACTGCTGATATTGATGGTTTCGTTGTCGCCATGCGTTAAGGCAGCGACGTTGGCAGCGGCGATATCGCAGACGGAAATGAAATCCCGCGTCTGCGTCCCGTCACCGAAGATCGTCAGGCCTTTATTTTGGATGAGGTTTTCGGCAAATTTGTAAATAACGCCGCCTTCGCCGCTGGCACCCTGGCGGGGGCCGTAGACGTTGCTGTAGCGGAGAATGGTGTAGCTTAGGCCGTGCAGCTTTTGGAAGAGGCGGATATATTGTTCACCTGTCCATTTGCTGAGGCCGTAAAAACTGTCCGGCGCCGGTATTTCCTTTTCCGAAAGGGGCAGTCTGGCGTTGCTGCCATAAATCGCGGCTGACGACGAGAAGATGAGTTTTCGCACGCCTGTCTGGCAGGCGCATTCGAGGATGTGAATGAGGCCGAGAATATTTTCGTCGGCATCAAAGCCGGGCGATTCCAGCGAGAGCGGCACCTGCGTCTGGGCCGCTTCGTGGTAGACGGCGTCGAAGTGATGAGACGCAAAAAGCGGATATCGCCTTCGACAAATTCTGCCTCTGCAGGAACAAATTCCTTTTTGCCGCAGTAGAGGTTATCGAGGACGGTTACGCTATGGCCGTCCCGGATGAGGGCTTCGGCGATATGGGAGCCGATGAAACCGGCACCGCCGGTAACGAGGATCTTCATGCGCGGCCACCGTCCTTATTTTGTAAAATCGACCAGATCGCTACGTCACCAGGTAGCGTCAGCTGGTCCGGTATCAGGCCGTGGGTCAGATAGTAGTCAGTAATGGGTTCATTATCGCGCTTCGTATCGACGATGATGACGTTGTCCTTTTGGGCCAGGACATCTTCAATGGCAATGAGGGGCATGACGTTTTTGGCGTTCCAATCCAGTTCGCCAGGCTTCATGTCTTCCAGCTTGTCTGCCGGCACGGCTTGGTAGATCTTTTTGCCGCTATAGAAGACAGCACCGGTACTATAATCCCGGTAATAGCAGATAATGACGTTATCTGTATTCATCTTGTCCAGGGCCTGGCCGATTTCCTTGCCGGACTGGTGCAGCATAACCGGCGGGGCGACGAAGAAGGCTAAGAGGACATAGACGATGCCGGCTGACCAGGCAGCCTTTTTAAAATGAAAATGCCAATGCCGGAACATGCCAGCCGTAAGAATGGAGAGAGAAAACAGCATGGGATACGTGTAGGTCGTGTATTTCGTGGCAATGAGAGAGAAAACAACGAACACGACGAGGGCGTAAACGGATAGGAGTACAGCACACGTATCGCTGCGCGTAAACGGCGGCGTATGGCTCTTCTTGTACTTCCACAGGGCGTAGGGCCAGGTGAAGCTCCACGGTGCAAAGCCAATGAAGAAAACCAATATATAAAAGTACCACACGTTTTTACTGGCGTGTTCCGGTACAGTGGCACGGAGAAAATTGTGGACGCCAAAGAAATTCATGAGAAAATCATGACCATGCAGGTTGTACATGGCGACGTACCACGAGCCGCCAATCACCAGGAAGAGCAGCAGGCCCGACAGCAAATGGACGTGCAGCAGTTCCTTCAGGTTATGGCGCAGGGCGAGGAAAATGAGTGCTGTAAGGCCCGGCAAGGCCAGGCCGATGGGGCCTTTGGTGAGGACCGCCAAGGCGGCAAAGACGTAGCAAAGCCAATACCAGCGGCGGTTTTCCGTATAGCCCAGGTAGAAAAAAGCGACGACGGCACTTTGGAATAAAAAGAGCGTCGCGTCCGTAATGACGGCCTTGGAAAGAAGCCAGCCTTCAATACTGGTCATATAGATGATGGCAGCGGCCATACCGAGGCGGCGGCCGTAGACGCGGGCGGCGAACCAGTACGTAAAGAGGACGCTCAGCGTGCCCATAATGGCGGCGGGAAAGCGGGCGGCAAATTCGTTGAAGCCGAAGACGGCAAAGGATGCGGCCAGCTCCCAATAGTAGAAAATGGGCTTATCGTACCAGTAGTGTCCATAAATCTGAGGCGAAACCCAGTTGCCGGAAAGAACCATTTCCTTGGCTGTCAAGGCGTAATTCGATTCGGCCGAGTCCGTAATGGCCAGGAAGTTGTTAGCGGCCAGAAAGAGGACCAGGGCACACAGCGTGAGCAGCACGTAGGGATGGCGCTTAAGATATTGAATAGATTGCATGAAAATACCTTCCTTCCGAGTGATGGCAACAGTATACCATTCAGTTTTTACGGAAAGACTAATGGAGTATAAAGAAATATTAAACAGATAGGCCTTTGGTTGAAGGAAGCGCCGTTCTTGTATTAAGATAAAGGAAAGGAGGTATGTCATGACTATTAAAAGACGTTTAATCATATCCTATATACTGGTCTTTGTCGTACCGATTATGATGACGGCCTTTTTGTTCCTCTTTTCTGCCGGCGGCTTGTGGCTCTTTACGCAGAGCGGCAATCACGTGTTTGTCGAGAGCCCGACGCAGTTCAACCGGGCGACGGAAGCCGTCCATCACGTTGTCTTTCGCTCTATCCGGGCCGGCCAGACGGACCCGTCAGGGTACACGTGGGTCATTGAAATGTTTTCACCCCAGCAGAGCTACGTCATTCTCAAAGAGGATAACCAGACCTATTATGAATACGGCAATGGCAAGCTGGCCAGCCGCATAAAGAACATTCCGGCCTATGTCCAGGACCGGGGCCTGACGGAAAGCAATCGCGATACGTATGTCCGCTCAGAAGACGGCCAATATTATTATTATGAAAAGCAGAATATTGACGGCCACGTCTACAGTCTCTATTTCCTCAGCCAGGAAATGCCTCATGGCACGGATGAAGCTGTCGAGCGCGCAACACGGGGGACGATCATTGCGATTATCCTGTCCTTCTTTATCCTCCTGGCCCTGACTATTTACCTCCTGACCCACTTTGTCTTGCGCTATATGCAGCGGGCCCTCGATTTACTGCAGCTCGGGTCGACCCACGTTCGCGAAGGCGATTTGCGGGGCCATCTCTATTATCCCCACGATGATGAAGTAAAGCCCGTAGTGGAAGCCTTCAACATGATGACGAAGGAACTGAACCAATCGCTGCAGGAACGGCAGCAGGCTGAAGAAAACCGCAAGGAACTCATTGCCAACATGTCTCACGATATCCGCACGCCTTTGACGGCAATCCGGGCGTACGTAGAAGGTCTCATGGACAATGTGGCCAATACACCGGAAAAGCAGGAACGCTATTTGAAGGTGATTCAGAAAAAGGCGGCCGATATGGACCGTATGATCAACCAGCTTTTCCTTTTTTCCAAGATTGAACTGGGTGAACGGGCCCTGCCTATGGAAGAGATGGACCTGAACCGCGTCGTAGCCGAGATTGTCTACGAAAATGAAGACGGCTGGCAGCGCGACGGCGCCGTCGTGACCCTGTCCCAGAGCGGTGGAACCTTGCCGGTTATGGGAAATGCTGAATTATGGCAACGGATTATTACCAATTTGGTGTCAAATAGTATAAAATATAAAACAGACAGTATTGTACAGATTCAAATTAACACGGCTAAGGCAGATGGGCGTATTTCTCTCGTCGTTGCCGACGACGGCCCGGGTGTGGCCCCGGACGTATTGCCGCGGCTGAAGGAACTCTTTTATCGTACAGATAAGGCGCGCAGCCGCACCGGTGACGGCAGCGGCCTGGGCCTGGCTATCGTCGCCAGGGCGGTCGAACTCATGGGCGGCACGCTCACGTTCTGCCTGGTAGAGCCCCACGGCCTGTGTGCCTGCTTGGAACTGCCTGAAAAAAAGGAGGAGGAACCCCATGAATGAACGTATATTAATCGTAGAAGATGATCAGGATATTGCCTTTATTGAAAAGGACTATTTGGAAATGAATGGCTATCAGGTTCACATCGCATCTGATGGCAATGAAGGCCTGCAGGAAGGCCTGAGCGGCAAATATCAGCTGATCCTGCTCGATGTCATGCTGCCGGGCATGGACGGTTTTGAAATCTGCCGGCGCCTGCGGGATAAGGTGGACGTGCCGATCATGATGGTTACGGCCAAACGGGAGGATATCGATAAGATCCGCGGCCTGGGCTTTGGTGCCGACGCGTACATTGAAAAGCCTTTTTCGCCCAGCGTCTTTGTGGCCCGCGTCAAATCCCAGCTGGCCCAGTACCAGCGCCTGAAGGGCAACGATACGCGGCGGAGCAAACGAATTACGATCGGCAATATTTCGCTCGATCCCTATACGCATCGCGTTACTGTCAGCGGTAAGGAAAAGCTGCTGCCTAATAAGGAATTTCAGGTCCTCGAATTTCTCATGCTCAATGCCGACATGGTTTTCAGTAAGGAGGCCATTTATGATAAAATCTGGGGCATGGATTCCCTGGGCAATACGGCGACTGTGCCGGTTCATATCAACCGCCTGCGTGAAGCCATTGAAAAGGATCCCAACAAACCACGTCATTTGCTGACCATTTGGGGGGTAGGCTATAAATTTAAGCCTTAGGGCCTGGGCAATAATATGATATAATAGGGGAAATATACAATCATGGGGGTGGTTATATGGAACTGGAAATGGAATTTATCCGTAAATTGCCGTCACCGCAGGAGCTGCGGGAAGATCACCCGGTGCCGTCTGCTGTGTATGAGATCAAGCAGCGGCGGGACCAGGAAATACGGCGCATCCTGACGGGGGAAGATGGGCGCTTTTTGCTTATCATCGGTCCCTGCTCGGCGGATAATGAAGCGACTGTCCTCGAATATGCGCGGCGCCTGGCACGGGTACAGGAAGAGGTAAAAGACACGCTCTATATTATCCCGCGGGTCTACACGAATAAGCCCCGTACCATCGGTGTGGGCTACAAGGGCATGCTCCACCAGCCCGATCCGGAGGGACGGGAAGATATGCTGGCCGGTATTTTGGCAATCCGGGACATGCACGTACGGGTCATTGCCGAAACGGGCTTTACCTGTGCCGAAGAAATCCTTTACCCGGAAATCCACCGCTATTTGTCGGATCTCCTTTCGTATGCCGCCATCGGTGCCCGCTCGGTCGAAGACCAGCTGCACCGCATGATTGCCAGCGGCGTCGGTATTCCTGTAGGCATGAAAAATCCCACGTCCGGTGACATTTCGGTCATGCTCAATTCCATTGCTGCGGCGCAGCATGAACAGCAATTCCTTTTCCGCGGCTGGGAAGTGCGGACCAAGGGCAATCCCCTGGCCCATGCCATCCTGCGCGGCTACGTCGACCAGTTTGGCAAAAGCCTGCCCAATTACCATTACGAAGACCTGCAGCGCCTCTTTGAGGCCTATGGCCAGCGTGACCTGGCCAACCCGGCGGTCATTGTCGACGTCAATCATGCCAATTCGGGCAAGAAGTATTTGGAACAGATCCGCATTGCCAACGATGTCCTCTACAGCCGCCATATGAACGGCGATATCCGCCGCATGGTCAAAGGGCTGATGATCGAAAGTTATTTGGAAGACGGCAGCCAGGATGTGAGCGGCGGCGTCTTCGGCAAGTCCATTACCGATCCCTGTCTGGGCTGGGAAAAGACGGAAGCCTTGCTCTTGGAGCTGGCTGACCGTGTCGAAATGTAGAAAATAGCAGGAGGGGTATGTATGCTGAAACAGGTTTCACTTTTTACGGCGAATACGAACGGCGCCTTGAGCCAGGTTACGAATGTACTGGCCCAGGCGGGTATTAATATTTTTACGATGATTGCCAGTGATAGTGCAGAATTTGGCATTGTCCGCCTCATCGTGGACGACGCAGAAAAGGCACAGGATAAATTGACGGCAGCCGGCTACCAATGCCGTATTGACCGCGTCCTTGCCGTAGACATGGCCTCAGATGAACCGGGGACGCTGGATCGGATTTTAAACAGCCTCCACCAGGCCAACGTCTTTATCAAGTATTGTTACATTTCCTTTGACCGTACCAGTGCGTCGCCGATTGCCGTCATCAAGACGGACGAACCGGAAACGGAAACCTTTTTGCGGGGCAAGGGTTATCACCTGCTCGACCGTTTCTAAGCAAGGAGTTATTTTATGGAAACCATCTATGCCATCTTGTTGGCAATTCTTGTGATTCTCAGTTCGATTTATTATTTTCGCGAATTTCTCATTGGCTTGCTGCACATGTCGCGCCATCGCCGGGAAGCCCTGCCGGTCCAGTCGGACCAGGTCGGTAACCCCGTGGGCACATGCGGCAAAAAGGTCCTGACGGTCTACTTTTCCTGGGGCGGCGATATTGCCGAAATCAGAGTAGCCCGGACCTATCCCGATGATTACAAAGGAACGACCAACCGGGCGCAGGAAGAAAAAATCCAGCGCCAGCGGCCGGACCTGCAGCCCTTTGCTGCCGTCCCGGCTGATTACGACATCCTGCTCTTGGGCTATCCCCTTTGGTGGGGCACAGTGCCCATGGCTGTGCGCACGTTTTTAGAAAGCCACCATTTAGACGGCAAGGTTATTTGTCCCTTTGCTACCAGTGGCGGCGGTACGATGGAAGACAGTGTAGAAGACCTGCGCCTGAGTGCCCCTGAAGCAGACGTACAGGACGGACAAATGCTGAACCGCCTTTGCCATTTGAAGCCGTGGCTGAAACGGAACGGGTTGCTCCTATGATAGAAATGACACTGATGCTGGGCCTGTGGGGCGTAATCAACCTGGTGACCTTTGCCATCTATGGCTTGGACAAATACAAGGCCAGACACCATAAATGGCGTATTTCCGAAGCAACACTCCTGCTGTTGGCCGCCGTTGGCGGCAGTGCCGGCGCCTTAGTCGCCATGCAGGTATTTCGTCACAAAACGCAGCACTTAAAATTTAAACTGGGCGTACCGGCCCTGCTTGTATTGCAGCTGGCCTGTCTGTACGTTTGGGGGAAATAGACGTTTCTATATTATGCGTAGAATAGAAAAAGGTGATTGATGTGACACAGGGACAGGAACTTTTCTTTACCATGATTCAAGAAGCCATAGATGCTGTTACAGACGGAGTTGTTATTGTCGACGGCACGTCACGGATCATCTACTTGAATGAGGCGTATACACGTATTCTCGACGTGAAAAAAGAAAAGGTCATGCATCGCCTGCTCACGGAAATCGAACCTGGTGCTATGATTCTCGATACATTAGCTGACCACAAGCCTCGTTTGCGGCAATTTGTAGAAGTAAAATCGCGAGGCAAGAAAATCATGGTCAACATTACCCCTATTTTTCGAAATCAAATATTTCTTGGGGCTGTATCCGTTTTTAAGGATATTACAGAAATTACCTTGGCTCAGCGGGAACTAGAACGGTCCCGCAGACTTAGCCATTCCATTTTTAAGGCTATTTCCAACGATGAAAAGATTTTGCCGCCTGAGTTTTCTCATATTATTGGAGAAGACCCGTGTTTCGTGCGCAGTCTGAAAATGGCAGAGATTGTTGCGCCTACAGATGCCACGGTTCTTATTGAAGGGGAAAGCGGTACTGGCAAAGAAGTATTTGTTCAGGCTATCCGCAGTCTGAGCGGTAAGCGCAGTAAACCTTTCGTGAGTATGAACTGCTCGGCCATTCCGGAAACCCTTATTGAGAGTGAACTTTTTGGTTACGAGGCTGGTTCGTTCACAGGTGCGGCCCGTGGTGGTAAGCCGGGGAAGTTCGAACTGGCTGACGGTGGTACTATTTTTCTGGATGAAATAGGGGAAATGCCTCTTTTTATGCAATCTAAGCTATTGCGTGTCCTTCAGTCGGGAGAAATCCAAAAGATTGGTTCGGACCGGGTGAAGAAAGTAAATGTCCGGGTTATTGCAGCGACTAACCGAAATCTAAAGAAGATGGTAGAAACAGGAAACTTCAGGGAAGACCTTTATTTCCGCTTAAATACCTTTAAGATTTTGATTCCGCCTTTACGGCAGCGCAAGGAAGATATCATGCTCTTGGCAGAATATTTTCTGCAAAAGTTTGCCGCAAAATATCATAAAACCCTTTCCTTTAGTCCGGGGGCAGCACTCGTACTGCAAGAAAATCCTTGGCTGGGCAATGTGAGACAATTGGAAAGCTGCATTGAATATGCCGTCATCATGGCGACAAAATCACATATTGAAGCGGACGATCTGCCAGAAGAATATCGGCATGCAGCAGTTGCCACGCCGGCGTCCGAGGTACCGGTAGCGGAACTTGCTGTACCACTGGCACCCATAGAGGAAGAGTTCGGGTTAAAGAAGGATATTCAGCAGGTAGAAAAAGAGAAAATGCGTGAGGCACTCGTGGCAACGCAAGGTAATAAAACCAGAGCAATGAAATTATTGGGGATCAGCCGCAGAACTTTTTACAAAAAATATAAACTTTATGGATTTACCGATTAAATGTATACAAAGTAGATAATAATTGTTTACCCTGTATACAATAGTGTTTACTTTGGATATGCAGGCACGTACTGTACCACCTCTCAGGTGTAGTACAGTACGTGCTTTTTTTAACAAACTATGCCTGATTTTGCCACCTTTTGCCCCTTTTGTGATGTAGAAGAATATATGGCATAAAAATTTCATATATATTTGTGAATAGCACAAAGGTATTTGAATAATACCATCAAATCATTTACATCCAAAGAAAAGAGGTATCGTTATGAAAACTATTCGAATTGGTGGTGGCCAGGGTTTTTGGGGCGATTTAAGTGATGCGCCGATTACAATGGCCAGGGAAGATAATGTAGACTACATTTGCTGCGATTATTTGGCAGAGCTGACACTGTCTATTATGCGCCGGCAACAGGAAAAACATCCGGAAGCAGGTTATGCCCGTGACTTTATCACAGCACTCAAAGGCATGTTGCCGTATATTTCTAAAAAAGGTACCAAAGTAATTACCAACGCCGGCGGTATGAACGTGAAAGCTTGCGTTGAAAAGGTCAAGGAAGTCATCAAAGAAGGCGGCTATCACTTGAAAGTCGGCTATGTACTGGGTGATGATGTACGTGAATTAATTCCCCAACTTCGGGAAAAAGGGATCACCATGAAACACATGGATACAGGGGAAGACATCGACCGTATCCTGCCGAACATGGTAAATGCCAATGTATACTATGGCGTAGAACCGATTGTAAAATGCCTGCAGGATGGCGCTGATATTATTATCCTCGGCCGTTCTACCGATACGGCTATGTTTGAAGCACCGCTCATTTATGAATTTGGTTGGAAGCTTGATGATTGGACAGCTAAAGCTACAGGTATCCTGGCCGGTCATCTTTGCGAATGCGGCGCTCAGGCTACAGGCGGTAATTATGACTATGATTGGGAACACGTTCCCAGCCCGGAAAATCTCGGCTATCCTATTGCTGAAATTAGCGAAAAAGGCAGCCTGGTTCTCACAAAAACGAAAAATACGGGCGGCCTGGTTACTCCGCAATCTGTTAAAGAACAGCTCTTGTATGAAATCCATGATCCCTCTAAATATATTACACCTGATGTCGTTGCCGATTTCAGCAAAATCACATTGGAAGAAATCGAACGCGATCACGTCGCTGTTCGAGGCGTAACAGGTACACCGGCTCCGGATACGCTCAAGCTGTGCGTAGGCTATCTCGAAGGCTATCGCAACATTGCCTACTTGCCGTATTCCTGGCCGCGCGCTCTGGACAAAGCCAAGATGGCAGCGGATATCCTCGACAAGAGACTGGCAATGAAGAATGCTAAGATCATCCGCAAGAATATCAGCTATCTCGGCGTCAACGCTTTGCATGGCCCGCTGGCTCCGGAACTGGATGCTGACCTCAACGAAGTAGTTCTCCGTTATGCCATCATGACTGAAACCAAGGCCGAAGGCTTGAAACTGACACCGGAAGTAGCTGCTGTCAGCAATCTGAATGGACCTGCTCAGGGGTGCTTCTTTGGCGGCCGTACACGTCCGAGCGAAGTGTTTGCTCTCTGGCCGACGCTGATTCCGCGTGATGCCATTACTATTACGACGTATGTTGAGGAGGTCTAAGATCATGAAAGTACAGTTAAAAGATATTGCACACGGCCGTTGCGGCGATAAAAGTGATACATCCAATATTTGCATTTATGCCCGTGAACCAAAATACTATAAAGCGATGGAAAAACAGCTCACTGCAGAACGTGTACGCCGTCATTTTGAAGGACTCGTCTTCGGCGACGTAACCCGCTATGATGTGCCTCAGCTCGATGGTTTCAATTTTGTTATGCACCATGCTCTCGATGGCGGCGCTACGCGTTCGCTCCGTCTCGATACGTTGGGTAAATGCATGGAAGCAGCTTTGCTGCGCATGGAAATTGAAGTGGACGACGAAGACTAAGGAGGCGCATTCATATGTCTAAACCGTTACAGGGGATCCGTGTTCTCGACCTGACACGTGTGCTGTCCGGTCCGTATTGCACTATGCTTCTGGCCGATATGGGTGCAGAAGTCATTAAAATCGAAACACCAAAGGGTGATGATAGCCGTGCCTATCCTCCTTTTGACAAGGGGATCAGCGCCTACTATGCCAACCTGAACCGTAATAAAAAGAGCATTAAATTGGATTTGCATGATGAAAAAGCCAAAGAAGTACTGCGGGAACTGATCAAGATCTCCGACGTTTTCGTAGAAAACTTTAAACCGGGCACGATTGCTAAGATGGGTTTTTCCTATGAAGCGGTCAAAGCATTGAACCCGAACATCATCTTTGCCTCTATTTCCGGTTTTGGTCAGACTGGCCCGTATCGTCTTCTGCCGGGCTATGATGTCATTGCCCAGGCTCTGAGCGGCATGATGAGTGTTACTGGCTGGCCTGATTCACCTCCTACCCGTACAGGAACGGCAATCGGCGACGTGCTGGGCGGCCTCAACTGCTGCATCGGCATCCTCGCTGCCTTGCAGGGACGCAATACGCAGCATCACGGCGAATACGTCGATGTAGGCCTTGTCGATTGCTCCGTCAGCGCTATGGAAACGATTACGGAAATCTACATGGTAGAAGGCCGTATTCCCCAGCGTGCAGGCAATCGCTATGAATTTATTTATCCCTACGATTCCTTCGAAGCTTCGGATAAATGGATCGTCATCGGTGTAGGCAATGACGCCATTTGGAAACGCTTCTGCGAAGCGACGGAACATGATGATTGGTTCAATGATCCCCGCTTTACCCTGAATAAGGACAGAGCCAACCAGAAGGACGAATTGAATGCCATGGTTACGGGCTGGACCAAACAGCACACGGCTGCCGAAATCATTACACTCTTGCGTGCTCATGGTGTGCCTTGTGCACCCATCCATGATGTAGCTGACGTCGTTAAAGACGAACATATTGCCAAAGCGCGTCAGATGATTTGCGAAATCGATCATCCGATTGAAGGAAAGATGCGTGTTACGGGCAATCCTGTCAAGATGATCGAAGCCGATCCCTATACGTATGCAAAAGCACCAGTACTGGGTAGAGATACGGCTGAAGTATTAACGGGTTTGCTGCATATGGATGATAATGACGTTGCCTATTTCACAAAAGAATAAACTACTGACTAACGTTCAAATTTACCACGGTTCTGCTGTGCTCTCCCTTTTGGGGAGAGCAGCAGTAATCGGGATAAGGAGGAACTAACAATGTTAGCAATTGTTGGGCTTATTACCATCCTCTTGGTCTTAACGCTCATTATGACCAAGAAATTGTCTACTATGTCAGCATTGATTGCCATTCCTATTCTGGCTTGCCTGTTCTTGGGCCAGGCTGGTGATTTAGGTAAGTTCATGCTGGCTGGTATTAAAAATGTAGCACCTACAGGCGCTATGTTTATCTTTGCTGTCTTGTTCTTTACCATCATGGGGGATGCCGGCGTTTTTGAACGCATTGTTAATAAGATTATCGGTGTTGTCGGTTCGGATCCCATTAAAGTATGCGTAGGGACTTTTGTTATTACCATGTTTTGCCATCTTGACGGATCTGGGGCTGCAACTTTCCTGATCGTTATTCCGGCTATGCTGCCTATTTTTGATAAACTGAAAATGGATCGTAGGATCCTGGCTACTATTGTAGCTCTTGGCGCCGGGACAATGAATATGTTGCCTTGGGGCGGTCCAACACTGCGTGCGGCAACAGCACTGGATGTGCCGGTTATGGAGTTATTCAATCCTATGATGTTGCCACAGATTTGTGGCCTTATTGCTGGGATTGCCATTGCAGTCATGTTCGGGATTAAAGAAAAACGCCGTTTAGGTGTATCTTTAGCCGAAATAAGTGTGGCGCCAATGGTATTATCTGAAGAAGAACAGGCTTTGCGTCGTCCAAAATTGTTTTGGTTCAATCTAGTTCTCATCATTGCTACGGTTGCCGTTATGGTTGAAGGCAGTCTGCCACCTGTTGGTTGTTTTATGGCCGCATTGGTTATCATGCTCATGGTCAACTATCCTGATGTAAAATTGCAGGGGAAATTAATTGATGCGCATGCTAAAGAAGCTCTCATGATGGCAAGCGTCCTTTTTGCTGCCGGTATCTTTACTGGTATCATGAAAGGGTCGGGTATGATCGATGCCATGGCTAAAGGCCTGGTTGCTATTATGCCAGATGCACTTGCACCACACTTTGCGGTTATTATCGGTGTTATTTCTATGCCTGCCAGCTTACTCTTTGACCCGGATAGTTTCTATTTTGCTGTACTTCCGGTTCTGGCACAGGCTGCAAATGCCGTTGGCTTAGCGGGTATTGATTTGGGACGTGCTGCTATTTGTGGTGAAATGACCTTAGGTTTCCCCATTTCTCCCTTGACGCCAGCTACATTTCTTTTGATTGGCTTGGCCGGCATCGACTTAGGCGATCACCAGAAACACACCTTCTTCTGGGCTTGGCTCGTGTCTTTAGTCGTTTTGATTGCAGCCATTCTTGTGGGAACTATTCCTTTATAAGATCAAAAAGCGCTGTATGGTTCTTATGAATTAATTCATGAGAGGCACGGCGCTTTTTGTATTTTATTGAAGTAAAATACGCTCAAAATGGAATCAATGCAGACCCATCACAGATGTACTGTATTCAATGGCAGGCGAGTTTTATGCTTTCGTACGTGGTTTGTAACCATTCCTATACATATCCGGCAAAAAAGATTGCAAACTGATATGTATGCGCTGTCTGCAAGGAACTGTCTTGCAGACAGCTTTTTTTACAAGTCTATTCAAAACTTTTTGAAATAGAGAATTACTTCTTAAAATAACAAATAACAATTCCACAGTGATATCTATAATAAACGTTAATAATACTTGAAACTTAAGATGATAATTTCATATGTTTACGAATTTTAAAAATATAGTAAAAATTATTGACAAAATGAGTCCAAATGATTTAGAATATATGCATAACAAAACATTGGGTAATGAGGCCCGGTTTGAGCTGTCATGGATAGTTCCGACTGGGCCTTTCGCATACCCCGTGTGATGTACTTCTTAGAAAGGAAGTGAAGGAAATGCGAGTTTTACTTACAGCTATACCTTTTATCTGGTCTGTTATCTGTCTGCCCTTCGTGAATATCTCACATCCCTTTATCTTGGGCTTGCCTTTTGTAGCCTTTTGGGAACTCTTTGGGATTCTCGTTGCCGTAGCAGCGCTGCATTTTTTGTGGAAAATAGACCATCGTCCTGGCGGTATCGCCACGAAGGATCACTTATATATGGATCCGTCTGTCAAAAAGGAAGATATACGTTAAGCGTATAGAAAGGAAGTGAAGTACATGGATAATTTCGGTCCTTTAATTATTTTATTTGCCTTTATTATAGGTATTTCTATTTTAGGCGCCATCCCGGGTCTGAAAGACCGTAAGATGAGTGCTGAAAACTGGGCCGTCGGTGGCCGTAATTTTGGCCGCTGGTTGAACTGGTTCATTATGTGCGGCGAAGTATACACGGCCTTTGCTTTCCTCGGTGCCAGCGGTTGGGCCTATGCCCGTGGCGGCCCGACGTTCTACATCCTGGCTTATGGCGGTCTGGCCTATCTCGTTGGCTACCATGTATTGCCGCGGGTTTGCGCTTTAGGTCACAGACATAAACTGGTTACGCAGGCCGATATGGTCGAATACCTTTACGACAGCCGTCCTCTCGGCATTTTTCTTTCCTGCATTGGCGTGGCCTTCCTCTTGCCGTATCTGCAGCTGCAGCTGACGGCCCTGGGCCTCATCGTAGAAGTAGCTTCCTTAGGTGCTATCGGCCGTGTTACGGCGATGCTCATTGCCTTCGTCATGGTAGCTCTCTTCGTATTCCTGAGCGGCCTCAAAGGCGTTGCCTCTACGGCAGTCTTTAAAGACGTGTGCATGATTGCAGCCATGATCGGCTTCGGTATTTATCTGCCGTACCATTATTATGGCGGTTTTACGGAAATGTTCACGACCATTGAAGCGGCAAAACCGGGGTTCCTGACCTTCCCTGGCGGTACGCAGAATCTGGACGTTACCTGGGGCATGTCGACTATCCTCTTGACGGCCTTTGGCTTCTATATGTGGCCTCATTTTTCAACGAATACCTTTAGTGCTAAAGACCCGGATGTACCGCGTCATAACGCTATTTTCTTACCCTTTGCCCAGCTGGCCTTGATTTTCCCCATGCTCGTTGGCTTTACGGCTGTTATTTACTACGCCAGCAATCCTTTGCCGCAGGCCGATATGGCCTTCCTCTTCCTCGTACGGGATACTTTCCCGACGTGGGTATTAGGGATCCTCGGCGGTGCCGGTGCCCTGGCCTGTATGATTCCGGCTGCGGACTTGCTCCTTTCGACGTCCTTGCTGATTTCCCGTAACATTTACGTCAAAGGCTTCCGCCACAATGACGAAAACATTTCGCCGGAACATATGAAGAATATTGCCCGCTACCTGATCCTGGTTCTGACGGCGGTCGCTTTGTATCTCTCCATTTTCCATGCGAACCTCCTGGTTAACCTGCTCCTCACGGGGTATTCCGGCGTTACGCAGTTCTTCCCGACCATCGTCTTGGGCCTGTTCTGGAAGAAAGCCAGCAAGCTCGGTGCCGTATGCGGCCTCGTTGTTGGTGAAGCTCTCGTATTCCTGCTCATCCTGAGCAAAATGGATCCGTTCCCCTTGGGCGCCTTCCATGTCAATGCCGGCTTCTTTGCCCTTTGCATGAACGCTCTCGTCTTTGTTATCGTCAGCTTGCTCAGCAAATCGGGCAAGACCAAGATGATCTAAGCTTCATACGTGCTGTGACATACGCAGCCTGATAAAAATGGATTTCTGATCTGTATGGTTAGAAATCCATTTTTTTATAGTGTAGTACTTGGGCTGGAGAATATAAAATAAAGCTGTGCCAAAGAGGAGCAATCCTTCTTGGCACAGCTTTTTACTTTTGTATAGCCCGTTGGCGAGTAGGCATTACATACCGCGCAAACCTAACTGGACGGGATCTTCCGTATTTTGTGTGAAGTCGATGTGGGGCTGGTCTTTTAAGAGCTCCAGTGTATAGCCTACACCGGCAGCGGCGCCGGCGCGCAGGCCTTCTTCGTCGATATCAAATTGCGGCGTATGATGGTTGCCGCCACAGCCCTTTTCCAGGTTCTGAATCCCCGTAAAGGTAAAGACGCCCGGGAAGAGGGACAGTGTCAGGCCGAAGGTTTCCGAAGCCATCCAGGCTTCAACGGGGTAGAGATGATCTTTGCCCATGTATTTTTCGATAGCCTTTTCGGCGTAGTCCACGCACACGTCGTTATTGCGCACTTCGAGCAGGGGCTGCTTCATGCGTACGATTTCATAGGTGCAGCCGTAGGTGTCGCATTCGTTCTGCAGCATCTTCGTCAGATCTTCAAAGGCCTTCTTGCCAGCCTTTTCGTAGCTGAAGAAGCGGGACGAACCGCCGAAGAAGAGCTCGTTAGGAATGACATTGTATACCGAGCCGGCCTGGACGGTACCGATGGAAATGGTCAGGCATTCCGACGGATTAATCTGCCGCATGCGCCAGGCCTGGAGATTGCCGTAAAAGGCGTGGAAGCAATCAATGGGGCTCTGGGACAGATCAGGACGCGAGCCGTGACCGCCGTGGCCTTTGATCTTGATCTGGAAGGCAAAGCCGCCGGCCATAGCAGCACCGTGGACGACACCTATTTTGCCGGCCGGAATATCCCAGCGTACGTGCGTGCCGTAGCAGTAGTCGATGTGCTGTTTGACCAGGTAGGGCATGAGGTGCTGTGTTGCATCAGAGCCTTCTTCAGCCCGTTCGAACATGACGATGACCCGGCCGGACCACTGGTCTTTGATTTCCTGTAAGACCTTGGCTTCTGTCAGGACCATAGCCATGTGGCCATCGTGTCCGCAGGCGTGCATGACGCCGGGCTTTTTGGAAATGCAGGCCCGCTTTTGGTTCAGGTTGGTGTCTGCTTCCTGGATGGGCAGGGCGTCAATATCGGTTCGCAGGAGTACTGTTTTGCCCGGTCCGTTTTCGATAAAACCAAAAACGCCGCCGTGCGGTACGACTTCTGTACGCAGGCCGTATTCTTCCAGCTTCTTCTGGATATACTCGCAGGTTTCGTCTTCCACGTTGGATAATTCCGGATTTTCGTGGAAATAGCGACGCAAAGCAACCAGTTCATCATAGTGTTTGTTTACTAATGCTTGTACATCGATCATAGTGATCAATCCTCCCCCTGGTGAGTGTAGTAATCTGTATTGGCAGACGCCGAAGGAGCCTGCAATACAATGTAAGTATAACACTTGTATAAATAAAATAAAAGAAATAGCAGTAAATCTATTAAAAATTTTAATTACAATCTAATGATAAAGAAAATAGACCGGCATACAGCCCTCTGGTGCAGCGGCAGCCTGATTTTTTACGGTAAATTTACGGTAAAAATGTTTGACAATCCTTTCTTTTGCGCCTATACTAAATCCTGCAAAAGAACAACTCCGGTAGGTGAGGCTACTACAGGGATATGGACTGCTGCCGCAACAGGATGGAGACATCCCGCGCCGGTTTGAACAGGTTGTATCGACTAAGGTACAACATAACGCAGTTACACCGCCCTCTAGAGCCAAAGCTCGTACGGCGGTCATAGCAGATATACTATGCACATTCACGCCGTTCGGGCTCTGTCCGGGCGGCGTTTTTTGTGCCGATTTCTCAAGGAAAGGATGGTATCAGATAATGGATAGTTCTGATGGGGGCAGTCCGTCACATAGGGTAACCGTAACTACAGCCTGGTCTGGTGCCATGCTCCGTACGGGAAACCGGCACTGACCGGAATACCTCCTTAGTGGTTTTTGATTAAGGAGAAAAAAGAAATGAAAAAGAAAGTCATGGATAAGAAAGCACAAGCTGCAGCGGCTGCTACACAGGCAGCCCTCCAGGCAGAAGCAGCGCTTACCGTAACGGATCTGCTGCGGCAGCTGGGCACGTCCCAAGACGGCCTGAGCGAAGCAGAAGCAGCACAGAGCCGGGAAGCAAACGGCGAAAACCGGGTTACACGGGAAAAGAAAAAGTCCATAGGCCGTCGTCTGACGGAAGCCTTTGTCAATCCCTTTACGATCATCCTCGTCTTCCTGGCGGCCGTTTCTGTCGTGACGGATATGATCATCCCGATCATGCAGCACAATATGGACGACTACAATCCGGCTACGGTCATCATTATTTCCGTGTTGGTCATCCTTTCGGGGACCCTCCGCTTTGTCCAGGAAACGCGCAGTGGTGATGCGGCAGCTAAGCTCTTGGAACTGATTACGACGACCTGCACGGTCATCCGCAAGGGCGAAGGGAAGAAGGAAATTCCCTTGCAGGATGTCGCCGTCGGCGATCTCGTCTTTCTTTCGGCGGGCGATATGGTACCGGCAGACGTGCGCATTATAAAAGCGAAGGATCTCTTCGTCAGCCAGGCCTCCCTGACCGGTGAAAGTGCGCCCCAGGAAAAGGTACCATCTGTCGCAGCCGGTCATGAAGCCGTAACGGAACTGACGAACCTGGCCTTTATGGGGACTAATGTCATCAGCGGCTCTGCTACAGGCGTAGTCCTGCGCAACGGCGACCGCACCCTCTTTGGCAGCCTGGCCAGCTCTATGGCCCAAGAAGCACCGGAAACAAACTTTACGAAAGGCGTCAACTCCGTGTCGTGGATCCTCATCCGCTTCATGCTGGCCATGGTGCCCTTCGTCTTCATCATCAACGGCCTCACCAAGGGCAACTGGATCGCCGCCTTCCTCTTCGCGATTTCCGTAGCCGTCGGCCTGACGCCGGAAATGCTGCCCATGATCGTCACGACCTGCCTGGCTAAGGGCGCCGTTTCCATGTCGGAAAAGAAGACCGTCGTCAAGAGCCTCAACTCCATTCAGAGCTTTGGCGCCATGGACGTTCTCTGTACGGATAAGACGGGGACCCTGAGGCAGGACCGGGTGGCTCTCGAATACCACCTCAACGCCTTTGGCCAGCCGAGCCAGCGCGTACTGCGCTATGCCTATTTGAACAGCTATTTCCAGACGGGCTACAAAAACTTTATGGACCGTGCCGTCATCGCCCGGACGGAACGGGAAGAAACAGAAGACCCGCGCCTCATCGATTTGTCTGAAACGTATACCAAGGTCGATGAAATCCCCTTTGATTTCTCGCGGCGCCGCCTGTCGGTCCTCGTGCGTGACCGCTCTGGCAGCACGCGCATGATCACTAAAGGGGCCGTAGAAGAAATGCTCGCTATTTGCACCTATGCCGAACAGGGCAGTGACGACGTACCCCTTACGGACGACCTGCGCCGGCAGATCCTGTCCGTAGCAGATAAGCTTAACGACGAAGGCATGCGCGTCATCGCCTTAGCCCGTAAGAACGATCCTGCACCGGTCGGCGCCTTTGGCGTCAAGGACGAAGGGGACATGATCTTCATGGGTTACCTGGCCTTCCTCGATCCGCCTAAGGATACGGCCATGACGGCTATTGCCGCCCTGAAGGACCACGGCGTCGTCACCAAGGTCCTCACAGGGGATAACGAAAAGACGACGCGCTGCATTTGCCGCCAGGTCGGCCTGCCTGTAGACCACATCCTCTTAGGCAGTGATCTTGAAAACATGGATGACGAAACGCTCCAAAAAGAAGCAGAACGGACGACGGTCTTTGCCAAGTTATCGCCGGACCAGAAAGCCCGCGTCGTCACAGCCCTGCAGGCAGCAGGCCACACCGTAGGCTTCATGGGCGACGGCATCAACGATGCGCCGGCCTTAAAGCTCGCCGATATCGGTATTTCCGTCGACAGCGCCGTCGATATTGCCAAGGAATCGGCCGACATTATCCTCCTGGAAAAGAGCCTCATGGTTCTCGAACAGGGGATTATCGAAGGCCGCAAGACCTATGCCAACATGATCAAATACATCAAGATGACGGCGTCGTCCAACTTTGGCAATATGTTTTCCGTTCTAGCTGCCAGTGTCCTCCTGCCGTTTTTGCCCATGATGAGCCTGCAGCTCATTATCCTTAACCTGGTCTATGAAATTTCCTGTATTGCCATCCCCTGGGATAATGTCGATGAAGATTACCTCAAGGTACCGCGCAACTGGGATGCGTCGACTATTGGCAGCTTCATGATCTGGCTGGGGCCGACGAGCTCCGTTTTCGACTGGATTACGTACCTCGTCCTTTATTTTGTCATTTGTCCGTACTTCGTATCCGATGGGCTTACGTACCATCAGATTGCCACGACGGCCATGATTACCAGCGGCCCCATGGCCGGCCTCAGTGTCCGTGATGCCTATGAAGCCATGTTCCAGGCGGGCTGGTTCGTCGAATCCATGTGGACCCAGACACTGGTCATCCACATGATCCGCACGCCGAAGATCCCCTTCCTGCAGAGCCATGCGTCGGCTACGCTGACGACGCTCACCTGCGCCGGTATTGCTGTCCTGACGGCACTGCCCTTTACACCCATTGCCCGGGATTTGGGTTTCGTCGCCCTGCCGGGACCGTATTTCTACTTCCTTGCCGTCGTCGTCATTCTCTACATGCTCTTGGCGACGAGTGTCAAGAAAGCCTACATCCGTCATTATGGCTCCCTCCTTTAGGAACGGCCTGTTTATAGAAAGGAGAACTGCTATGCTTCTTATTGATCCCATTTTCTGGATTGGCCTGGGGGCCATTGCTGCACTGGTCTGCGTCATGCAGGTCTTATGCTGGAAGGTCCTTTCCAAGGCCTGAGCTAGCGATACAAAAGAGGTACTTCGCCACTGTGGTGAAGTACCTCTTTTTCGGTGCCTCCTAAAAGAGCAGGTCTAATTGGTCTGTCGATTTTTTTTCTAATTCCTGGTGCAGACAGGCTAAAAAATTCTGGACGCTCTGCCGTTTGTAGGCTGACTGCCTGACGACACAATACATAAGCCGTTTGGGAATTTTAAAGCGTGTCTGGCACCTGCGGATATGGGTGTTGTCAGCAATTTCTTCAGCTGCACTCAAGGGCACGATGGCCCAGCAGTTCTCTAAGGACGTAAACATTTGGAAGTTGCTCATGGTGGTCAGCTTGGCCAGAGGCTGTTCGGCCTGGCCAAAGGTTTTTTGGTGCCATTCCTGCATGGAATCGCTCCATTTGGCGGAGATTTCCCGATTGGGCAGCAGCTGGTTTTGTGAGACCGGATCTGTATAGCTGGAATTTACAGAGCAGATGATGACCATGGGCTCACTGAAGACGGGAAAAATAGAAAGGGAGCTCTCCATTTGGACGTCGCTGTGAAACATGATGTCCATGAGGTTGTCTGTCAGTTTTTTATTGGCAAAGGCCGGCGCATTGTCGGCTTCTTCTATTTCCAGGCGGTACATAGGGTATTGGCGCAAGAACTGCTCGTATACAGGTGGGAAGAGATACGTGCCTACGCTGTTGACGACGGTAATGCGCAGCTCTTCCGGCTCCTTCTTTTGGCGGATTGAGAGCATGTTGTGCGTAATGTCGCGATACTGGCAGGCATACTGATAGAATTGTACCCCTTCCGGGGTCAATTCCAGTGTCCGCGTGCCATTGCGGCGGAAAAAGAGCTGGCAGCCAATGTTTTCTTCCAGCTTTTTCAGGCGCGTACTCAAGGAAGACTGGGTAATATGCAGGGACTCGGCCGCCTTGGAGATACTCTTATGCCAGCAAATCGTCAAAAACGTTTCAATTTCTAAGTCTGTCACAGCCAGGGCCCCTTTATCGCGTGGATATATTCACTAGATTATCGATAGAGAAAAATACAATAGTATATATATCTAATAAAATAGAATAAAAACATAAAAAGTAAAATGAAACACAAAAATAATATGGTCTTTCATCCATATTATATAACATCGAATTCAACCATGCAAAATACTAAACTTATAAATATATAAAAGTTATTTACTAGCTTATTCTTAAAATATAACTGATAAAATAAATAATTCATTAGTATTTATGCTGATAAATATAAAATGCAATAAATATATAGATAAAGGAAAGGAGATTTCTTCTCGTAATTGGGACAAGAAAATTTAAAACCTGTTTTAAGTATTACTTAAAAGAATTTATATATTGATTTGAATGAATATATAAAAACGTAAACTTGAATTTTACAGGTATGTAATTATTCGCTACAATAAAAGAAAGTAAACACCGGTGTAACGAAAGCTTGAATTTTATACGTACGTAGACATCTATATTTCTATTTTAAAGGACGTGTACACGAGATCTTTTTTTGAAAATTATATATTTGTGGAGGTGTAGTTGTATGGAGTTTTTTGGCTTAATTGCTAAGGGCATGATGGCATACGCCGACTTTGTTTGGGGGTGGCCCTTATTGATCGGTACGTCGTTTGTCGCCGTATTCCTGTCTGCCCGTCTCGGTTTCTTCCAGTTTGCCTATTTTGGTCACGTCATGAAGAATACCTTTGGCAAAATCTTTGACAAAGGTTCCGGTGAAGGCAATATCAACCCCTTTAAGGCAGCCTGTACGGCCTTGGCTTCGACCTTGGGCGTTGGCAACATTGCCGGTGTTTCTGTAGCTATTGCTACAGGCGGTCCCGGTGCTGTCTTCTGGATGTGGTTCATTGCTATGCTCG
>OKSB01000172.1_pt1 | contig 68914 bp, 56 predicted proteins | sample 1601171 | NCBI WGS metagenome assembly OKSB01 (sample SAMEA3541496, study PRJEB24748) | human gut metagenome | biome: human gut; feature: human-associated habitat; material: faeces | place: China | collected 2012 | reverse complement strand
CGGAAACGGACACCTGCGTGGTTGCCATCTTGGATGAGCGATGCAGCGCCAGAGGCCGCTACCGACAGGATGTATTGGACGCGCTGCCGGAAATGCCGATCTTGACAGAGGTATCCGATATTCGCCGGTTCCTCTGCACCGTCAAGCCGCAGAGCTATTTTGAAGCCGCAGCCTAAAAGCATCATGTAAAAACGAAAAGGAGATCAACCATGTACAAACGGAAAATGAAACTCAGTCCCATTCACATCAGCCTCATTGCACTTGCCATTCTGGTGGTCATTGCCGTGATTGTCACATTCGCCGTCAAAAAGGATGAACCGAAGGAGCCTACTACGCAGAGCGGCATTGTCTACGATGACTCCGCCATTGAAGGCGGTTGGGAGACGCTCTCGCAGGAGGAAATCGAGCAGTGCCTCAACGACAAGGTGCAGGCGGGCATGATTAACATCAGCTGCAACACCGCACCGTATTTCAAAGACGGCAAAAGTGAAGGCAACGTCATGCTGGTCAATGAGCTGAACAATCTCTACCCGCAAAAGGTAGAATTTTATCGCAATGACACGGGCGAAAAGATCTACGAGTCCAAAGCCATTGCAATTGGCAGCAAAATCGAGCGTGCAAAGCTCGATGTAGAGCTGCCTGCAGGCGAGTACGAATGTACTGCCTATTTTTCCAACTTAGATCCTGACTCCGGCGCAACGCTTGGTGTAGCTGGGGCCATCATCCATATCCAACTCCGAAGATTCATGAAAACGCAACGGCTGTTTCTGCGGAAACAATGCCATCGACAATGGAACATTCTGTGCGTGAATCGGCTTCGTCAATCAAGGAGAAAACGATTCCTCCTACAAATCCCCCGCAGCCTAAAATGCGGGAGTATGCACCGACCGCTGATGCACCTTTGCAGCAGTTCCAGCATCTCGCGCAGATTCATGAAAAGCCGCAGACTGTTTCCCATTCACAGGTAAATCAGCCTGTGCGCGAGTTTGGGTCTTCGGTCAAAGAAATTCCTGCTGTGAAAGCGAGAAAAGACGCGCCAAGAACGGCTGAACGTCAACCGAAAGTACGGAAAGATTATTGTCCAGTTCAAGTGGCAGAAAAGATACCGGCTCAGGCAAAGAAGCAACCGCTTGGACAATCTCCTGCAATCACAGAACCGGCTGTGCTTGCGACACCGCCGACGACACCGCCATCAGCACGGATTCTGCCGAGAGAAAAGCCACCTGTTTCTTCTCTGCAAGAAATTCCTGCTGCACTAAAAACGGATACCACACAGTTCGCGCTTCCTGAAATCAAGACGAAAGAGTATATCCGAAATAAGCGGCAAAAGCAGAATCTTTTCAAAGAAGAAACGGGCGGTATCGAAGATACGCCCGCAAATTTCGAAACATTCTCACCGGTCATCCGTACACGAGAAACTGTTCGTGAACAGCAAAAACTCCACGTTTCCCATAGTGCGGAGCAGGAGCAGCCGGTCATGCCGCAGATCCGAACGCGGCAGCCACAGATAGCTTCCATGCTCGCCAATGCGGAATCTGTGAAACCGGATGTCCCACAGCCACCGCTGCCGGACATCAAGAGCAAGCAGAAATACATTGCGGCGCAGCAACCGACACAGGTAACGCCCGTGCAGGCAAACCCACAGCAGGCAGTGCGGCAAACCGGAAGAAAAGCTGTGCACGGCGAATCAAAATTATGTCAACCGCCAATAGCGAGCGAAACAGTCACTGTGCCAACGAGCAGGAATGTCACTCCAGTAAAGCCTGTGCGCGTCCAAAAGCGGGCGCGACCGACTTTCGTAAAAAAGCGGAAGATCAAAACAGCACCAAAAGCAAAAATCAAGACTACCACACCTGCCGCAAAAGCATTGCCAATCAAAACGTCGACAGCTCCTCCAAAGCAGGCTGCAACTGTCATTCGCAAAGGGCGGGCGCTTCGAGATACGGCAATTAAAGCTGCCAAGGCTGCGAAAGAGGCTGGGAAGAAAGTCTTACGGGCAATTGCGGCAGCGGCAGAAAAGCTGGCCGCAGCGATTGGCGCTGGCGGCGCGGCGGCGGTTTCCATTGTCGTAGTGATTCTACTTGTGGGGATGCTGTTTGCCTCACCGCTCGGAATCCTGTTTGCCGGTGAGGATACTGGAACGGAGATCAAGATTCCGGACGCGGTTGCGATGCTGAACGGCGAGTTCACCGACGAAATCTACCGCATTATGGAAGAAAACCCATACGACGAGTTGGACATGCAGGAGGGAATGGAAGCGGCCATGCTGCAAAATTGGCGAAACGTGCTGGCTGTGTACGCGGTCAAGGTCTCGACTGACGAGGAACATGGGCTGGACGTTATGACGATGGACGAAGAAAAGCTCCAGCTTTTGCGGGAAATTTTCTTCGATGCCAACAAGTTCGAATACGAATTGACAACCAGAACCATAGACGGCGAGCGGATCACAACGCTGCATATCTCTGTGCAGATCAAGAACGCCATGCAGATGGCAGACGAATACGGTTTTACCGCACAGCAGCGGGAAATGCTCGAAGAACTGCTGAAGCCGGACTACGACGATATTTTCCTTTCCCTGATCGGTGATTATCAGCCGGGTGGTACGCCCATCGGCCCCGTTGACATTTCGGACATTCAAGGCACATTGCCGGATGATCTTGATCCGCTGCGCGAAACCATCGTTTTGACAGCGTATCAGCTTCTTGGAAAGGTGACGTATTTCTGGGGCGGCAAAAGTCTCGTCCTCGGCTGGGACAGCCGCTGGGGAACGCCGACGACGGTTACTGCACCCGGCAGCGGCTCGACCGGCAAGGTGCTTCCGTTCGGACTGGACTGCTCTGGCTTTGTAGACTGGACGTTCTATAACGCCACGAGCGGTGCATACCTGCCCGGACGAGGGGGTGGCGCAGCCTCGCAGCATGGGTATTGCACCAATATTGCATGGTCAGACGCGCTGCCCGGCGATCTCGTCTTTTATGCGGATGACAGTCACGTTGGAATCGTCTGCGGCTACGACAGCGTGGGCAATATTCTCGTCATCCATTGCTCCGGCGGTCAAAACGGCGTAGTTGTGACCGGGCGTGAGGGCTTTGCTGTTGCAGCAAGACCGGATTTGTTTACGGATTAGCCTACATTTTGAAACTGAAAATCAAGACGGAAACGAGGTGGAATATGAACGATACCATCACAGAGATCAACAAAGACACATTCTGGGGATTGATCCGGGAGGCGAGAGACTCCTGTGGTCAGGATATGTCTGCCATGGTGTGGTATCTGAAGGGACGCTTGGTATCCATGGGGGCAGAACAGGCACAGAACTTTCATGATATTACGCAAGCTTACGAAGATCTCGCGTACAAGTACGGCCTGTGGGATGCTGCCGAAATCATAATGGAATACGGCTGCAGCAATGACGGCTTTATAGACTTCCGTGCATGGCTGATTGCGCAAGGAAAAGAAGTCTATCTGGCTGCGCTGGCGGACCCGGATTCGCTTGTAGAGGTCGAGCCTTACGGGGATTGCAGCTTCGAGCAGATGAGCTATGTGGGAGAGTATGCATACAAGCAACTCACCGGCAAAAGCGCCTATGAGCAGACCGACCAGCGGAAATACAAGAAGCTTGTGGCAGAACTGAAACAGGACATTACCTACAAAGACGGCATTCAATTTCCCAGAGAGGGTGCGGAGCTGAAACAATTCCTGCCCCGGTTGTGTGCCAAGCATCCAGACCGGTGGCGCGAACCACATTGGAATCTCGATCTGAAAGTAGTGCGAGAACTTTTCTATGCAGGGAAAGTGCATGATCACCAGCAGGTTTGCAAAAAGGCAAACCGGGGTCACGGCGGTGAGGCTAGATAATGAATACAGGTGCAACGGCTTGCTTGTAAAATGGTACAATTTGCTTCGTTTGTGCGGCGTTCTTTGTTGGCTCTGGTGAATAGCTTTCTTTCTCGTTTCCTGCGATACTTGGCGTACCACGACGAAAGGAGAACACGATGGAAACAAGAAAAAACCTATGCGCCATGCTGCCGGTCGCATTCCACACCAGAGTCCGGCAGGAGCAGGAAAAAGCCGGGATGACCCTCGGTGAGTATGTGGAAGCCATGATCACAGAATATTACGACTGGAAGGATGGAAAAATCATGACCGGAGAAATGAGAACCTTATCGGCCACGTCCGTATAGACTTCGGTAGTAACGGTAAGGAATTCTTCCACACATGGCATCCACGTGGTCGGTTGGAACTGAATACGCTGAAATTCAAAATAGATCTCCAACTTGTCGTGGATAAACTGCGGGAAACGGTTTTGAAAGACCTTTCTTCTATGCGGCATTTTTGCCACGAAATCGGCGGCGATATTCCCGGCGGCTGGTCGCAGAATTATGGCTACGTCGTAGAAACGGAGCATTACGAATACTGCCTGCGCTGCAATCCCGTGCCGGGAGATTATCAGGCATATCTAAGCTGCTATGATCTGAACGAGCAGAAGATCAACCATGCCTATCAGCCGCTGATCGGTCGGGTGCATTTCATCAATGGCGATGCACGGCAGTTTACAGATGCAAAAGAATACCTGGACTGCGTTCGTGAGGAACTGCCATATCGAGCAACGAGCGGATTTTCCTTTCGGACGGTCACACAGGACCCAACAATCCGCAAAGCCGCAGACGATATTGTTCGTGATTTTTTCGATGTGGAAGAAGACGATTTAAGCCCATCCGTGGAAATGCAGATGGGTGGAATGTAAAGGAGAAGCGACAATGAAAACAGAAGTAAAAAAGAAAGTTACACTGAACGCTGTGCCGGAAGCGGCGCTGGAAGAAGCAGGGCTGGCGAAGGAAACGATCCTTGCCGCCATTCCAATGGACGGTGTGGTGCTGGTGACGAAGGACAGCATGCCCATTGTGGAGCTGCTGCAGATGCTGGACAGACTGAATCTGTACGCGGCGGAAATGCTGACGGCGGTCGCTGCGGAATGCGGGCCGTGTGAGAAAGCGGACGAGGCGCTCACCGTTGAGGACGTGCTGGAAGAATGCGAGGTTACGATCCCCGCGTGGGCGCGGGAGCAGGCCGGTATCCCGGAAAACGCGAAGCTGACGTGCTTCGTGGATGATGGCGATGTCATCATCGGGGAGGCAGAAGCCTGCACGCCGGATCTGGCGGATGTACCGCAGTATGTGCTGAAATTCTTCGTGGACAACCATCTCAATCTGCGGGCGCTGGATGATATGCTGAACGTATGGATCACGCCGGTTCCCTGTTCCTGTGAGGTCTCTGGCGATGCAGAGTAAAATTCCGCTTTATCCCTACGGTGCAAAAGAAGCCCGCGAACGCGGAGAAATCGAAAAGTGGCGCGAAAGCTTCCGTGAGAATTGCGCCTGTGCGGGCGGAATCGATATTCTCATCCGGGAAAACTTCGATGGGATGCACCTGAAGGACGGCACGGTGGAAAAGATCGTCGAGCTGTACGGCTACAAGCGCGTGGAACACGTTCTTGCGAACACCGTGCAGGAGCGGCGCGGAGATGGACGCTTCTGCACGGACAATCGAGCTTGGGCAGACAGTCATTACATTCCACCCGACGAAATGCATAACTACTGTTTTGCAGCCCGAAGTCATTCTGCCATTCTGGACGGCTTCATTTCACATTACAGAAAACTCGTCATGGATCTTGGAATGTTTGACCGGAGGCAGTGCGAATCGGATTCAAGCGAACTGGACTACACCGGCAAGGTGCTTGTTCTCTCGCCCAATACCCTGAAAGAAGAATACTGGTCGCCGGAGGATCAGCTCTGGCTGGCGAGAAGCGGCTTTGGGTGCAGCCCGACTGCACGCGGCCGCTCTATTCTTTGCACTTGTCTTGGCGACGGCGAACAGACACGCTGGAACCGAAATGATTTTATCGGCGTGCTGAAAGATGAGTTCCTGCCGGATTGGGCAAAAGAAAGTCTGAAGCAGTATCAGCGGGCAGAGCAGACAGAAAAACAGGAAATGCAGATGGGAGGAATGTGATATGCCATTTATGAAACCCTATATGGTAAAGCTTCTGCGTGAGCAGTTTCCACCGGGAACGCGCATCCGGCTGGATTCCATGATGAACGATCCGCAGCCAATCCCGAAAGGCATGACCGGAACGGTGCAGGGCATTGACGATGCTGGTCAGCTTTTAATGGAATGGGATAATGGGCGCGGGCTTTCTCTCGTCCCCGGTGAGGATGACTTTACTGTGGTAAAGCCGCAGAAATTAAAGCTTTACATGCCGTTGGCGCTCGGTTATTATGAAAAAAATGACTGGGGCGATTATGAGGATGAGGAACTCACGCTTTCCGACGACGACGCTGTTGGCTATGCGGATACCATCACCGGTGCATTGGAACGTGAATCAAAGTTTCTGGACACGCCGCGCGGCTTCATGGAATACTATAACCGAAGCGACGGCGTTGACGCAAAGGTGCAGTCGCTCCATTTCAAAGCTGAAGCCAGAAACGGCAAGCTCTGGGGCGTGGCCGAGTGTATGGTCTCTGGCGAATTGACCGGCGAGGAACTAGACAATCTGAAGCTCTTTGTAGGTGGACAAGCCAGTGACGGGTTTGGAGAGAGCGTGGAGCAGCATGAGATCCGTGTTGGCAATATGGAACTGTATGCCCATCTCTGGCAGCCAGTCGATTGGCGCATTCAAACCGAGCAGGAATGCTTCGCTCCAAAGTTGGCAAAAGGTCTGCCAGAACTCTGTTTTTCCACGCTGCCCAGTACCGGCGCACTGATCTGCATCAAACGCGGCGAAAGCGGTTACTATCCAAGTGACTGGAACACGCCGGACCGGGCGCAGAACCGTCAGATCGCGAATGAACAGAACCAGCGCCTCGGTGTGACACCGGCGCAGGAGGAAGCCATGCTGTGCGGAAGTATGCACGGATGGACAGTGCCCGGTGCAGACCCGGCTTTTGTGGAAGAAATGCAGAAGAAGCAGGAACAGACAGGAGGAATGACCCTTGCGCAAAGTATGTGAGGTCTATCTGGTAAGCAGCGCATCGAGCGATGAACGCGGCGTGGAGCTGACGTTCCCTGTCAGCCAGTATGAGATGATGGACGCATTTGAGCAGATCCACACGAAATCGCCGGGTGATGTCTACTGGCAGGTGGATGAATTCTACTGCTTTGACTATCTCGCCCCGCATCTGGACGAGAGTATGTCGATCTTCGAGTTCAATTCCTTGACAGCGCAGTTATCCAAATTGGATGAACGGCAAGAAACAGCAATGAACGGTCTTTTACAGATGCAAGTGAACAAGCACATACGGGAGAACAACGGACCCATCACAACGCAGGAGCTGATGATGTTGGCTTCCAATGTGGATCATTGCCAGGTGCTTGCAGATGTGCATTCGAACGAAGATCTCGGAAAATTCTATGTAGAAAACGGCTTTCGGGAGGATCTGGATGCCCTGCCGGACAGCGTATATAATCTTCTTGACTATGCAAAAATCGGCAAGCAGATGCGCGAAGATGAATCGGGTGTGTTCACTCCGCACGGCTATGTTGTCCGCACGGAGGAATTGCAGCCGCTGCCGGATCACGAGCCGCAGCGGGAAATTTCCTATATGATCCGCTTGACACTCATGAATCATGAAAATGAGCAGAAAACAGCCGTTCTGGACTTGCCCACAACGGAGCAGCGGCTATTGGAGGTGCAGAACGAACTGGACGCGCCGGAATGGTTCGACGCGCAGTTCACCGGCTGCGATGCCATCGCGCCGCAGCTGAACAGCATGCTGACCGATGTGGAAGATCTTCCGAGGATCAACGAACTTGCCAAATCTCTTCAAGAATTAAAAGCTGATGGGCAGCTTACAAAATTCAAAGCTGTTGTCGATGCGACGCAGTGTGAGACGCTGGACGATGTCTTCGACCGCATTGAAAAGCTGCCGCAATACTGTTTCGAGACAAAAATACGTGATAAGGACGCGCTGGTGCGTGACGAGCTGGAATTCGTTCTCGGCGGCAAGGATGCAGACCTGATTTATAAGCATTTGAACTGCGAAGCCTACGCAGAAGATGTCCTCAAACAGTACGGCGCGGAGATCACACCCTATGAGGACGCAGCGCATCATAATGCCGTGTTCATTGGCACGGACGAAGGAAACTGCCCACGCCACGCACATCTGCGCAGCACGAACAGCTTCGGCAAGGCATTTCGCCTGAACGTCGAGTCCAGCGACCCGCGTTACAGTTTTCATCACACCGGCACGGATGGGAGCCTTTATGTGTTTGAAGCGCCTATCGATATGCTCTCGTACATCTCCATGAACCCGCATCAATGGCAGGAGCATAGCTATGTGGCCTGCTGCGGCACGTCCCCAATTCCGGTGATGCAGATGCTGAAGCCCGACACAAAAATGGTATATCTTTGTCTTGATAACGATGACGCTGGGCACAAAGCCAGTGAACGAATGGCAGAGCTTCTGCACGAACGCGGCGTTATGACAGAGCGGCTTGTGCCGGAGCTGAAAGACTGGAACGACGATCTGCTCCACGCTCAGAAGGAGGAACTTGCGCCATGCCTGAGTCTGTAACGCCGTTGATCGCGGCCGGTGTGGTGATCGTCCTGTTCATCGTCCTGCTGTCTGCTCTCACGAACAATTGCTCGCTCAACGGCATCAAGTCCAAAACCGTGGGCGACGGTCAGCACGGAACTGCGCGATGGGCGACCACACAGGAGGTCAAAAAGACGTTTGCAAACGTGCCGTTTGACGTTGCATCATGGCGCGAAGGAAAGAATTTGCCGAAAGTGCAGGGACTGATTCTCGGCAGCACACAGCGCGGCAAGCAGCTCGATGCGCTGGTCGACTGCGACGACGTGCATTGCCTGATGATTGGTGCGTCCGGTGTCGGCAAAACCGCCTTCTTTTTGTATCCAAATCTCGAATTTGCCTGTGCCAGCGGCATGAGCTATCTAGCTTTGGATACCAAGGGCGACCTCGCACGAAATTACGGCACAATCGCAAAAAAATGCTACGGCTACCACGTTTCCGTGATCGATCTTCGCAACCCGACGCGCTCGGACGGGAGCAATCTGCTGACGCTCATCAACCGCTACATGGACATCGCGCGGGAGCATCCGGACAACCTTGCGGCGCGGGCAAAAGCAGAAAAATACGCGAAGATTCTTGCCAAAACCATCGTCAATCCGGGCGGTGACGATCAGGATCGCGGGCAGAATGCGTTTTTCTACGATGCCGCTGAGGGGCTGCTCACGTCGGTTATTCTGCTCTTGGCAGAGTACGTTCCACCCGACAGCGCCGGTCACGAAAAGCGGCATATCGTGTCCGTGTTCAAGCTGGTGCAGGAGCTTCTCGCGCCCAGCGGTCAGGGCAAGAAAACCGGCTTTCAGGTTTTGATGGACAACCTGCCCTCGACGCACAAGGCAAGATGGTTTGCAGGTGCAGCACTCAATACCTCCGAACAAGGTATGGCATCTGTCATGTCCACAGTGCTGTCCCGGCTGAATGCTTTTCTGGATTCCGAGCTGGAGCAGGTGCTTTGCTTCGACAGCGCCATCGACGCGGAACATTTTGCGGCAGAAAAATCCGCAATTTTTCTGGTGCTGCCAGAGGAAGACAATACAAAAAACTTTATGGCAGGCTTGATGATCCAGAACCTCTCACGGGAACTGTTTTCTGTAGCTGACGAGCACGGCGGCAAGCTGCAAAACCGTGTTGTCTTCTACTGCGACGAGCTTGGCACGATGCCGCCCTTTGACATTCTACCGCTGTTCTCGGCTGGTCGTTCCAGAAAACTGACGCTCGTGCCGATCATTCAAAGTCTCGCACAGCTCGAAAAGAATTACGGCAAAGAGGGTGCGAAAATTATCGGCGATAACTGTCAGGACACGATCTTCGGCGGCTTTGCACCCAACAGCCAAACGGCGGAAACGCTCTCCAAAGCCCTCGGCAGCCGGACCGTTTTGACCGGCTCCATCAGCAAAGGAAAGGACAGCAACAGCCAGAGCTTGCAGATGGCAGAGCGTGCGCTTCTATCACCGGACGAACTGAAAAGTCTCCCGAAGGGTGAGTTTGTTGTCATGAAAACCGGCACACACCCGATGCGTACCAAGCTGCAATTATATTTCAAATGGGGAATCAAGTTTGAAGAACCATATCAGACACCGGAACGCGCCCAGCGCGAGGTTTACTACGCGGGAAAGGAGGAATTGCTGATGAACATTAAGAAAAGTCTGTATTCCCAACCGCAGCCGGTCACGACTTCAAAGGCAGATGGCTATATGAGCAGCTATGGCGACAAATGAGCTTCTTCGGTGAAATTTACGCCGATCCTGATTTGCCGCACCGGGCGCGGACGGTCTACATGTACCTCCGCGACCGCGCAGGCGGCGGGAGCTGCTGGCCGGGTGTGAAAACCATAGCCCGTGACCTGCATCTTTCGCCGCGCACAGTACAAAGAGCCCTGAATGATTTGGAACGTGCCGGGTACATCCAGCGCCAACGCCGCCACCGAGAAAACGGCAGCTGCGCGTCAAATTTATACATTATAACAAATGAGGTCAAATAGCAATGCGGACGCTCCCGCCAAGGGGAACGTCCGCGCTTTTGCTGTCACCAGCGCCGCGACACCACGGCGCTGCTCGAAGGGCCAACTCTAGCTGAGAACCAATACAGAAAGAAGAAATCTGATTTTAAAGAGGCTGGCCTTTAGCTGCCAGATACTCGTTGCAGAGCAAACGATAGGGGGCTTCATCTTCTTCAATCTTCGGGAAGCGTCCGACGGGCGGGTTGAAGCGGTTATCCGTATTATCGTCGTTGCACTGGCTGACCTCGCCAAGCAGGATGGGGCCGGTGCCCTCTTCCACGGCAAAGTCGTGGTACATCCCCTACGTGACCCAGAGGCTTTCGCCCGGACGCAGCCGGATCTGCGTGCCCGCGGGAACCATGCGCTTGAGACCGTCGCAGTGGACCTCCACGTCGGACTCGTAGTCAATTTCTTCGTTCGGCAGGCTGTTGTATACACGGATGAGGCAGTTGCCGCCGCCGCGGTTGATGATGTCCTCAGTTTTGAACCAGTGGAAGTGATTCGCGGCCATCTGGCCCTCTTTCAGATACAGCAGCTTCTCCGCGTAGACCTTCGGATATTTTTCCGGCTGCGTGCGGCAGCCGTTGCGGATGGTGATAAGAGAGAACCCGAATTTGTCAAAGTTACCGAGGCCGTAATCAGTAATATCCCAGCCGAGCATACAGTCGCGGACTTCATCGTACTCGTGACCCTTTTCCTGCCACTCCTCCGGGGTAAAATTGCAGAACGGCGGCAGATAGCACTTGTATTTCGCGCACATGGCTTCAAGTTCTTTTAGTGCTTTGTTAATTTCAGAGCGTTTCATTTTCATTCTCCCGTTGATAAAGCAATCAAAGCAGATTACATTCCATCCGCAATGCGTCCAGTCCGAACCGCACAAACGCATAATTTTCCCGATACCCCTCGCTTTTTCCGTTGTGCCAGCTTCCGTAGAGCGAAAACAGCGTCGGATCGACGAAAAGCGGCTCAGGCTCCGCTGCGTTGTGGTGCGGGCCCAAAAGATTGCGGTTGCTTGCCATCAGCTCCAGTTCCAGCACATTTTCACCCGGATGCAGATACGGCGAAAGATCAAGCGTATCGCTAAAAAGCAGCGTTCCGGCTTTCTGCCCGTTTACAAATACGCGCATATACTGGACGCGGCCCGCACAGCGAAGCTGCCAGTTTGTGCTCTGCACGGTGATCGTGCGCTTCAGGCGCATGGCCCCGTGGAAGAACGGGAAGCCCTGCACCGTAATATCCTGCAAGTCAAGGTCTGTGGCCGGAGCACAGAGACGGAAGCGGTCGCCGAATCGAACGCCGTTTTCACCCGCCTGCCAGCCGGAATCCGGCCGCACGGCGAAGCTCCCGAACAGGTACATGGCTTCGATATTCGTCTCATAGCTGACGCAGTTCATAAGCGTCTCTGTGACCTCGCCGTTTCCGTAATAGAAGCCGTCGAACACGTCATAGGTCTGCTGCGACTGGAAATAGTCCAGCTCTAAAACGATCTCGTTTTCACCCTTTCTGGCAAGCGCGGCAATGTTTCCACGCACAAACGAGCGATCAAGAACCCCCTGACCGGTCAGGCTGATTTCCGTGCCGTTCACAGATAGTTTTGTGTGTTGGAGCGTTTCCAACTCCAATGTCAGATCATCCGGCAGATAATCTGCCGTAAACGCATATCGCAGCCAGATTTTTCGGTTTGTTTTCTCACGCAGCAATCGCTCGGAAATATACGGGACCGGCAGCGGCTCTGTATACGTCTTGCCGTCATAGCTCAGTGCCGCCTTGTCCAGCGTCAGGCTGTTCTGCACCGGCGCGGACCGCGTCCATTTCCCGCCCAGCTCCATTGTTTCGGCAATGGGGCTTTTTTGCGCCTGCGGCATCGCGGAATCGTTCTGCGTGAGAAGCACAGACTCACCGGGTGCGAGATGCAGCTTTGCTGCGATCCCGTCTGTCGTCTTTTCAAAAGCAACGGATTTCGTTTTATGTGTCAGCAGATCGTATGCCTCCACGCCCGCAAACGGAAGTTTTACAGACATGTCAGCTGTGTCCGTCTCAGACAGATTGACTGCAAACAGGAAATTTCCATTCTCCGCAAAGCGGAGCGTGCAGCGCACGTCGCGGTTTGCCTCCGGCAGAAGTGCACGTTCCCGCACAAGCTCGTCCCACGTCAGGTTACCTTGCAAGAAGCTGAGATCGGCAATTTCGCCGTCGATGCGCGTGGGCTTCCGTCCCGCCAGCATCAGCCGCCCGCCCTGCGAGAGATAGTCCTTCAAAAGCGCGGCGGTACTGCTGTCCAGCGTGTCGCAGTCGGGAATCACAACGAAGGAATAGGTACACTGTCCAATGGTCAGCCTGCCGTCCTTGACGCTGCCGTACTTCTCCATCAGCCGCTCGTCGCCGTAGTGATGGCCGATGCCAGCCGCGCCGAAGCGCTCAATGAGCACGTTGAACGGTTCGCCAACGCTGCGCACGGATGCTTCATCGTTCGCACGGTCAAACGTCAGATAGGCCGAATGTATCGGATGGACAATCAGCACGTCCGCCTGTTCGCGGCTGTTGGCAAGCAGATAGCCCAGTTTCGTGAAATAGTCGTCGAATGTCTTTAATTCATCCGTCCACGGATTGTGCTCCGAATAAAACGCCGGATAATCCCGCTTGCGCTGGCCGCGGATGGAATACGGGTACAGATGCTGGCACATGAGGTTTACGCCGTTCACATACTGCCATTCGGCGATGCGCTTGAGTTCTTTCGGCGTCACGTCCCAGCCCGCACAGGCAAACGTCTCCGTCAGCACCTGCTTTTTGCCAAGCTGCTGCGCGGCGGACGAAACCTGCCGCGGGGCCAGCTCCGTGCCGATTTTGCGCCCCAGCCAGTCCACGCCCGGAATGCTCTCATACTCGTAAAACGGCATCACGCCTGCACAGCACCACATCTGCGTGTAAAGTTCGCTTTCCTCGACGGTGTGACCGGTCAGATGGCAGTTGTGTGACAGGCACCAGCGGTAAACGCGGCCCATGAAGTTTTCGGTATAGAGTACATTCATCAGCCGCCAGTAGCGGAAGCGGAAACCGGGTGCTTCTTCGCAGTCCACAAACAGCGCGCCCAGCAGATCAAGAACATCTGCGCCGTAGGCTTTTTTGTACTCTGTCAGCAGCACCGGCGTGTAGGCCGTCTCATAACGGAAATACTGCGGCTCATCGGTGAAGAAGCCCGCAATGCCCTTGCCGAATTCCGCACCGAAGCGTTCAAAATACTTCTCGTGCGTCAGAGCAAGAAACGCATCCGTGATGCGCGGGTCAAGGATATCGACCGTGGAGGAATTCTGGCAGTCGTAGACGCAGAGATACTCTGAAATGCCATTCTCCGCACCGGTGACGCGGCGAAGATGGCCGTTTTCCAATGTATAAACGCCAAGTGCGGCTTCATCAAAGTCCGTTTTTCGCTCAAAGCGCAGATAATGTGCCCAGTTTTCCAGATTTTCCAGCAGCTTGCCGCCGACAAAGCCACTCGGCCAGCCGTTTTCGTCGTAGCACCAAGCCTGCATCCCACGCTTTTTGGCCTCGTCTACCGAAGCTTCCACCGCGCAGAACCACTCCTCGCTCAGATACTCGGTTTCAAGTCCGCCCCGCGCGTGCATAAAGAATCCGCCCATGCCCGCGTCCTGCATCGCACCGATCTGCCGCCGCAGCTCGTCCGGCTCTAATTTGTCGTTCCAGCTCCAGAATGGAACAGGACGACAGAAGACTGAAATCAGGTCAGTTGATTTCATTGTTATAGGCCTCCTTTGTGTCCGCTCGGTTCAGACGGTTTGCGCGATATTCACTCGGCGTAACTGCGTAGTGGCGCTTGAATACGGTGTAGAAATAGTTGGAATTTCCGAAGCCGGTTCGTTCTGCAATTTCACTGATTGGCACGTCGGTCTGCGCCAAAAACTCCGTCGCCTTATTCAGACGCAGACGGCGCAGATAGGCCGAAATGCTGCTGCCGGTGGCAGCCTTGAAAATATTCTGAATGTGCGACGCGGACAGACCGACATGATCGGCCAGCGCATCAATATTCAGCTTCGGATCGGCATAATTGCGCTCGATATAGCCGATGAGCGCGTCGATATAGTTGCTGCGGTTGTCAATGCTGGCAAATGCACAGGAGACGTCCTGCACCAGATCCAGAAACAGCCGCTTGACTGCGCGGGAAGATTCCGCACGCAGAACCTCCGTGCGGAAGCGCGAGGGGTTATATTCCATCGTCACGGCATAGGCACGCTTGAACGTTGCGATATATTCAGAAACGCCTGCAATCAGCAGATCCAGCGTATACGGCACATCTGCTGTCGGTTCGAACCATGCGTCAAAGAAGCCCGCAAGCGCTGCAGCGGCATCGTCAAAGCGCTGGGTGCAGAGAGCTTGTACTGCCTCACTGCGGATCTGCTCTGCCTGTGCCTTGCCAAAGGCCGGACGTGCATCCAGCTCTGTGCGGGAAACAAAGTGACCGGCGGGATAGAAATACAGCAGATCCAGCCGCTCGTTCAGTGTGCGGTAGGCTGCGGGAAGCTGATCGACGGCAGAAATTCCATTGCACCAGACGCCAGAGACGGAAAACTGCGCGGCTTCAGAGAACGCTGCGCAAAGCGTTTGGGCAAGCGTCTGCGTGTCTACCGTATCCGGCTGCTCACAGACAAGGAGGAACCGGCCCTGCAGCATATCGACCAATTCATAGCGTGTCCCCTGCGGCAGCGTCTTGTCCAGCTGCTCCTGCAACAGAAAATGCGTTCTGCGGTACGACATATTCTGATTGTCATCCGAAAGCTCCCGCTGCCGGAGCTGGAGCAGGAACAGCGCAAAGCCGGAATATTGCTCCAACTCGATGCCATTGTCGGAAAATTGCCGCCCGATGACAAAATCGCTGCTTCGGAGCGTAAAAAAGCTGCGGAGAATGGCGTGCTTGATATAGCTGTAGTTTTCGGCGTAGCGCTTTTCCGAAAGCGTATACTGCGTTTGAAGCGCAGCATATTCACGGTTGATACGGATTGTCAGATAGACGGAGATCAATACGGCGAATACCACGATGCCCAGATAGAACAGCAAAAACCAGCGCGTCAGCGCACGGAGCTGTGATGAAATGGCCGAGTCGCTGATGCAGCTGATAAAATACAGGTCTGTATCGGCAGAGCGCGACCATGTGCAGATCGCATTCGCCTCCTGCACGACCATTTGGCCGCTTTCTGCGGCCCCGCCCAGCACAGCTTCGATCACGGCATCCGTCTGTTCCTGTTCCAGCAGCGTCATGCCGCTTGTGTAGGTCTGTCCGTTTGCATCCACGATCAGAAGCTGACGCTCCGTGCCGTTTGCCATACCGTAGCCGAGCTGCATCAGCCGCTCGGCGCTGATATTCGCAACAAAGAAGCCATTATAGCGATTGAGCGAGGTTCTGACCGGCAGAACATAACTGAAAACGGTTTTGTCGGAGGACGTGCTGCGGTAGCGAAGTTGGCGCATTGCCGGCTTTTGCGTCACACGGGACACAGCTGCAAGATTCCGAACGAACGCTGCGTCGAAAAAGTCATCCAGTGTACCAAATGATAACTGATAGGTGTTGCCATTGGCGTAGGCATAACAGATACAGTCTTCCTCTGCACAATAAATGTATACAGAGTCCAGCCATGACGACGCGCGCGTATAGTTTTGCAGCAGCTGCATGGATTGAATGACCGACAGGCTTTCTGTATCCATAGAGTAGATTAGCTGCAAAAGTTTCGGATCGCCGTTGAGTTGCGTGAGCATGGACGAAGCGGTGTCCTGCATGATGGAGGCGGAATAGCTGACGTTCGAGACAATATCCTGCTCTGCGAGATAGGACTGTTCCAGACTCCGTTTTTTGACGTTCTGATAAATGAGCAGAAAAACGAAGGATACCAGCAGCAGGCAGAAAACTAGAATGCCGCTGAGCACCTTAATAAAAAAGCTGTTCTTTCGATCGGTCGGAATATTGGACTTGATTAGCCGCACGAGTTGTCCTCTCCCCCCTCTTCATGCAGAGCATTGCAACTATGCAGTTTCCACAAAGCGGATGGTGAAAACTATTTGCATACCTAAAAAATATCACAATCCCAACGCACATTTCAACATAATCATAAAAATTCAAAGTCGCGCTCAAAAATCAAAGTCCGCTTTCAGGGCAATTCAAAGCAATCGTGAGAATTCAAAGATTACAAATGTGCACCTCGCCACTATACTGAATTTAGCGAAAACGACAACGAGAAGACAGAGGTGGTTCGTATTGATGAAAGCAGAAACGAAAAAACAGGAACCAGGCACAATCCGCAGACGGTCTTCTTATAACCGGAGCTTGCGCAAGGATAACCGACAGCTGTTTTCCATGTGCGTGCCAGGCATCATTCTTCTGGCGCTGTTTGCGTATCTGCCAATGTTCGGCCTGGTGCTGGCATTCAAGAATTATAAATTCAATCTTGGCATCTTCGGAAGCGAATGGGTCGGGTTCAAGAATTTTGAGTTTTTCTTCACATCCGGTACCTTCGGACGGCTGATCCGCAATACGCTGGGACTGAACCTGCTGTTTCTGCTGTGCAACACGGTCATCACCGTTCTGCTGGCGCTTCTTTTATATGAGATCAACAGCCGCCACGCGATCAAGGCGTTCCAGACGGTGATCTTCCTGCCGTTTATCGTTTCATGGGTTGCCGCGTCGTATGCGCTCTACGCAAACCTCGCCGACGTCAACGGCATTGTCAACGGAATCCTGACGTTCTTCGGAAAAGAAACGGTTTCATGGTACACAACGCCAAAATGGTGGCCCTACATTCTGCTTGTCTGCTATCTGTGGAAGAACATGGGCTATGGCATTATTATTTATTACGGAAATCTGCTGTCGATCGACAAATCCTATTTTGAAGCGGCGCAGCTCGACGGCGCAACGCGCTGGCAGGTCATGTGGAAGATCTCGTATCCGTTCATCCGTCCAATCGTGACCATGTTCTTTATTTTGTCGCTTGGCCGGATCTTCAGCGCAGACTTTGGTATGTTCTATTATCTGACAAAGAACTCCAGTATGCTCTACAGTGTGACGGACGTGATCGACACCTATGTTTACCGCGCACTGCGCGTGACTGGCGACGTGGGTATGTCCACGGCCATCGGCCTGTGTCAGTCGGTTGTCGGCTTTATCATTCTGGTCGTAGCAAATAAGATCACGAAAAAAATCAACGGAGAGGGGACGCTGTTTTAATGAAAAAGAAAAACCGTATTGGAACAGTGTTCATCTATCTGATTTTCATCGTGCTCTGTCTTGCAATTCTGTATCCGTTTCTCTGTGTGCTGTCCGTGTCGCTTTCCAGTGCCGAGGACATCAAGCTGTATGGCTTCCGCGTGCTCCCGAAGCATCTGGATTTCTCGGCCTATTCCTATCTGTTCCGTGACAGTAAGATGCTCTGGCAGGCTTACGGCACCACGATTTTTGTCAGCGTCGTCGGAACGGCTATCGGCTGTCTGGTCACGAGCCTGTATGCCTATGCGATTTCGCGCACGACCTTCCGCTGGCGCGGTGTGCTGTCACTGTTCGTGACGTTTACGATGTTTTTCAGCGGCGGCATGGCGGCGCAGTACATCACATATGTCAAGCTGCTGAATCTGAAGAATTCCATCTGGGTACTGATTCTGCCGGGCGCGTTTTCCGCGATGAACACGATCATCATGCGTGCCTATTACGAAAAACTCCCCTACAGCATGATCGAATCTGCCAAAATCGACGGTGCAAGTGAGTACCAGATTTTCTGGCGCATGATGTTCCCGCTTGCAAAGCCTGCGTTGGCCACAATCTGCCTGACATTGTTCGTCGCCTATTGGAATGCTTACTACGAGGCCATGATGTATATGGATACCGGCAATTATGTGACGATTCAGCTGCTTTTGCAGCGTATGCTGGAAAAGGTCGACTTTCTCAAGAATAACGCGTCTACGGGGCTGCTCGGCGCAGAAGCCGCAAAGCTTCCAGGCGAGGCCATGCGTATGGCAATGTGCGTGCTGACAGTCGCGCCGATGCTGCTGGTGTTCCCTCGCTTCCAAAAATATTTCGTCAAGGGTATGGCAATCGGATCTGTCAAAGAATAAAATCATTGACAGAACGGTATGACATAATAAAAATGAAAAGGAGAAACACAAATGAAAAAGTTCCTCGCGCTGCTGCTGGCGGCTCTGATGGTTCTGGCGATGTTCACCGCCTGCGCCAAGACTGAGACGCCCTCCCAGGAAGAAACCACCGCTCCTACCGAAACTGCGGAACCCGCCGCTCCCGCGGACGAAACTCCGGCTGACGCCCCGGCAGATGACAATCCCTTCGCAGAAGAAGTCACGCTGCACTGGGCATTCCCCGCGCTGCAGGACAGCTTCCCCGGCTTTGAGGCCATCAATGAGAAACTCAACGAGATCACAAAGGAAAAAATCAACGCCAAGATCGAGTTCGAGATGATCCCTCTCGGCGAATACACCGAGAAGATGAACATGAAGTTCACGGCTGGCGAGGAATTTGATATCTGCTTCACCGGCGCATGGAACCCGTATCTGCCCGCCGTTGCGAAGGGCGCTTATGCCGAGTTGACGCAGGACGTTCTGGATAAGTACGCTCCTGACGTTGTCGCTGATCTCAACAGCGCTGTCTGGGATGCAATCCGTGTAAACGGCAAGCTCTACGGCATTCCGCTTCAGCAGATCTATGTCCGTCAGACCGGTATCCGCTTCAACACCGAGCTTCTGAACAAGTACGGCTTCGATCCCAGCACTGTCAAGACGCTCGACGATCTGGACGAGTATGCTGCGACCATCAAAGCCAGTGAGCCGGATGCCGTTGTGATTTATAATTACGGTCATCTTATTTATGAAAATATGGTCAACTATCTTGGCTATGATGTGATCGTTTCCAATACGACGCCGGGTGTTGTTTACTATGCTGCCGAAACTCCCGTTGTCTTCAACCAGTTTGAGTCTGAAGAATTCAAGGCTCTGTGTGAAAAGATGCGCGAGTGGAATCTGGCGGGCTACTTTCCGACAGACGCCGTTACCGGTGCTGACTCTGTAGGTGAGAATGACATCCGTGCGATCGACACCGACCCGGCGCACAAGCCCGGCGGCGACATCACCGAAGGTCAGCTTCGCGGCTATGACATCACCGGCATTGCCTTCGGCGACTGCGCCATGACGACCGGCGCTGTGCAGGCGACGATCACCGCCGTCTCCGCAACCTCCAAGAACATCGAGCGCGCTGTTGCGTTCATCAACCTCCTTGACTCCGATCCCGAAGTCCTGAACCTCATCTGCCACGGCATTGAGGGCACGGACTATGAATTCGTCGGCGACAAGGCTGACGGCCTCATCAAGCCCATCAGCGACTATCCCGGCATGCTGAGCTTCCTCGTCGGCAACGTCTTCAACGAGTACTACACCGACGCTTCTCAGGTCGGCACCTGGCCGGAAACTGCCGAGATCAACGCCAACGCGCAGGCCTCCTGCATCCTCGGCTTCGCATTCGACTCCGAGCCTGTTGCAACCCAGATCGCGCAGTGCTCCGCTGTCGCCGAAGAGTATCTGCCCGCTCTCAACTGCGGCGCAGTCGATGTTGACAGCACGCTCGAAGCGTTCAACGCCGCTCTGAAGGACGCCGGCGTCGAGCAGATCATTGCCGAAATGCAGTCCCAGATCGACGCATGGCTGGCAACCAAGTAAATAAACGACCCCATCAGGATTTTTAGTCTGACTGACTGAAGGACGGGCAGGATGAGCCATCTCATTGCCTCATCCTGCCCGTTTTGTATGCAAATTCTTTGAGGATGGAGAGATTATGCCATGAAAAAAGCAATTTCCCTGTTCCTGGCGCTTGTCGTGCTTGTCAGCGTATTTGCCGGACTCGGTATCACTGCCTATGCCGCAGATGCGCAGACGCTCTGGGTCGATCCGGTCAACGGCAGCGACAGCGCCGCCGGTACGCAGGTTGCCCCCTTCCAGACGATTGAAAAGGCAAAAGCCGCTGCTGCAGCGCTGAGTGCAGGCGGTGATGTGACGGTATGGCTGCACGGCGGAACCTATCGTGTCAGCAATGCGATCACGTTCACCTCTGCCGACTCTGGCAAGAACGGCCATGTCATCACATATAAGGCCGTTTCCGGCGAGGTTCCGGTCATTTCCGGCGGCACGCCCATCACCGGCTGGACGATATATGACGCACAGAAGAACATTTATGTCGCCGACGTTCCGGCTGCGGCAGTCAATTCGCGTCAGTTCTATGTGGACGGCGAGCACCAGACCCGCGCCATGACGGAACAGTCTCCCACAGACTGGACACTGTTCGGCACAAAGGGTTATATGTCTCCTGCCGTTACGACGCAGGAAGCAAATGAGTATCTGGTTCTCGATCTCGGAAAAGTACGCAGTGTCAACTATCTGACCGCATATTCGTCCATACAGGCGGATAAAAACGGCCGTGCGGCCGGATTTCCGCAGGACTTTACAGTTGAAACCTCAGAGGATGGCACAGCTTGGACGGTGCAGTGTGAACAAACCGGATATGAGTCGCCTGTGGTTGCTACCGCTGCAACATTCAACTTTGCACCGGCTCAGGCACGCTATATTAAGCTAAATGCAACAAAGCTCGGCACTGCGAGCAGGACGAACCCTGGCCGGTATATGTTGGCCATTTCCGAACTGGAAACGGGTCTAAAAACCGGCAGCAATACAGATCTCTCGGAGGTTGTTGTTGATTATGACACCAACCTGATGACTGCTGTTGAGGTTCTGGGGCACAACGAAAATCATGACTGGAACTGGCTGAATCAAACCGGCTATGGCAGCGCGAACCTGTTTGACAACAATCCGGACACCGTCGTTACAACAGGCGGGTATTATCGCCAGCAGATCGAAGTCGAGGGCGTTTACCCATGGCTCAGTACAAATATCAGCCAGAACGGACAGAACGCAGAGATTGCAGCAATTCGAATCGCGGTTGACGCCATCAATCAACCCGTAGATTTTACAATCGAAATTTCACAGTCGAATGATCCCGGCAACACAGATTGGACAGTCGTTCACAGCGAAACCGGATTTGACTGGTCGCAAAATCAGTCAGCTGTCTTTATTTTCAGCCCGCGTGAAGCGAAGAAGGTTCGTCTGCACGCAACAAAAATCGCAAACGGTGTGGAAGCGCCCGGTACTGGAAGCGACGACGGCAAGGAGTATGCGCTCCGGGTTGCTGAATTTGCGGCATTCGCGCCAAAGTCCGGCAGCAGTGAGCCCGCCGAAATAGACTACACGACAAATTTGCTGCACCCTGGATGTGTAGAGGGCATCTTCCATAACAACCCCAACAAGGAATCCTATAACTATGATGAAGTCGGAACATTCCCGCTGGACGCGCTGGTAGACGGCAATAGCAGCGCCTATAGCTTTATCACCTCCAAACCGTATCAGCCGGAGTGGCTGCTTGGCAACGGTGGCAGTCTCTCGCCGTGGGTTGAGGTGCGACTGAGCGATAACGGCTCTGCTGTGCAACTTGGCGCGGTACGCGTTGCCGTTCGTCCGCGTGTTGTGCCGAATGACTTTGAAATCCAGACTTCTGTAGACGGTGTGACATGGAAGACAGTTGTGAACGAAGACAACTACGATTGGAGCGAGGAAAAGACCGCTGCTATGTTCACGTTCCAACCGCTACAGGCTACCCGCTTGCGTTTTGTCGCGCACAATCTCGAAAAGCTTGTTGAGGATGAGAGCTACTACTTTCAGCTCAGCGAGTTGGAGGCGTATGGCGTAGCGCAGACGATTTCGGTTGATACGTCGAACGATTTGCTAAAGCCCGGATGTGTCAGCCCGATTTATCAGATCAATGGCGGCGCACTACAGGATTACACAAACTATACATATCCGCTGAATAATCTTGTTGACGATGATGTGCAGACATTTATCTCTTCGGACAGCCTCCTGAGGCCTTGGCTTGCCGCAAACGGCGGTGAGCTTGCACCGTGGGTAGACGTTTCAGTGACAGATGACGGAACAGCAGTGACGGTTGGCGGCGTGCAGATCAGTATTCAAGAGACCTATAATAAACCGGTTGACTTTTCCATTCTTGCTTCCGAAGATGGTCAGAATTGGACGACGTGCAGGCAGTTGAAAGGGTATGACTGGGGCGAAACAACCTCTCGGTTGTTTACATTTGCACCGGTTTCCGCCAGCAAATTGCGTATTCAGGTTCGCGATCTGGATGGACAGCAGGAGGGGTTGCCGCTTTATTTCCGACTAACTGAACTGGAGGCTTATGCACCGACCGATTTCATTGACATAGGGCGCGTGATTTATGTGCAGGTGAGTAGCAGTGAAACGTGTACGCCATCCGGTATTGCGGCGCTGCACGATAACAGCGATAAGACCTATGCCGCAGAGCATGCCATCAACGGAATGTACTATGATAATCTGGAGCATCTTGGTTACGCTGTTCCGGAGAGTTTTGGATTGAAAAACTTTAAAAACACTGCGGATATTGAGATCAACATCCTGCGCTGGTGGCAGCACCGCATCTTCCGAAATAGCGGTGTGTCTGCTGACGGCACGGAGATCTATCTTGATACGGATTGGCTCACATCGCTCCAAAGCACAGCCTATTCCGACCGCATCACATGGATAGAAAACGCGTATGAATTTATCGACCAGCCCGGCGAATGGTATCTTAACCGCAGCGAAAGCAAGCTTTATTATAAGCCAGACGGAAGCATGGATGGCAAGTCGGCGACTCTGCCGGTGACGGAGCAGCTCCTGGTCTTTGAGGGAACCGAAAATATCACATTTGACGGTGTGAAATTTGAAGATACTTCTTGGCTGACGCCGAATGAAATTGGCTACAATGATGCACAGTCCGGTACGTATGCCCAGCACAATGGCGTTTGGGGAGATGTACCCGGCGCGATTGAAACACACGCGGCAAAGAATATCACCATTACAAACAGCGAACTGCGCAATCTTGGCATCGGCGGTATCCGCATCGGCAATGGTAGTTCTGATTGCACCATTACAAACAGTGCAATCCACGACATTTCCAGTTCCGGTATCTTTATCGGCAATAACACCGGCCATAATCACGGATATTGCGATCCGGGCACGGATGTAACGGGCGTTGTTGTGCGCAATAACTATATCACGCGCACTGGTCTGGACATCTTCGGCTCAAGCGCCATCTGTGCGCTGTATACCTCTGATACCGTGATTGACCATAACGAGGTCTGCTACACAACGTATACCGGTATTTCGCTTGGCTGGGGCTGGGACTGGAAAAACGCTCCCTGCTCCGGAAACAACACCGTTTCCAACAACTACATCCATGATACCGGCAAGACCATCCATGACGGCGGCAGCTTCTATTCGCTTGGCCTGCAGGAAGGTACAAAGGTGTTTGGCAACTATCTACACCACCACAGCGATGGCCTGTATGACAAGGACGGCGGCCTGTATACCGATGAAGGCTCGACGGGCATGGAACTGTACAACAACGTTGTCGGCGACGGCGTTTACTGGTGGCAGAAGATCTGGACGACCAACATCAAGGACTGCTACTGGCACGACAACTTCTATTCTGTGAACCGTTCCTGGGACAGCGGCGTAAATATCCGTCAGGAGAACAACACCTATGTTGAGGGCGGTGATTTCAGTCAATACCCCGCTGCACAGGCTATTATCAACAATGCGGGTCTAACAGATCCAAGCGTGAAAGACGGTGTCCGCATGGGTATTGCAGAGAAGCACAATGTGACATTGATGCAGTATCCGGACGGCGAGGCATACTACTTTGAAAAACCAGCCGGCCTGCTTACATTTACAATTCCTAGTCAGGTCGGCAACACGCAATATGACAAGCTGGCGCATACCGCAAATATTCTCATGCCGGAAAGCACTGACCGCACATCGCTTGCCGGTAATTTTACGATGGCTCCCGGATTCACTTGCGACAAAACTTCCGGCAGCCTCCAGAACTTCACATCGCCTGTTGTCTATACGTTTACTGATGGCACAGATACTATCGCGTGGACGGTCACTGTTACCTGCGATGTAACGGCGGATGGACCGTTGGTCGGTACGGAAACGACGCTGGACGCGGCCATCGCCGCACGCAGCGACTGGACACAGGAGCCTGCCGAGGCTGAAAACGGCGGTGCGCTCTTTACGCCGGCCAAGAGTTTCAGCGCCTATATTGGCGACCGCATTGCCAACGATGCTATTTTGGAATTTGATGTGCAGTCTGTTCTGGACGGCAACGACTGGACGGGGTATGCTCTGCGGATGCAGGACCCATATTCCACGCTCGGTACGATGTACCACATTGTCTTCAAGCAGGATGCCATTGAGCTTCAGAAATGGGTAAACGGGAACCGCACGATGCTGATCGGTACGATCGAGGGCTATGACCCGGTTTACGGCGATGTGGAAAACAAATTCTATACATCTGATATCCGTCATAGCATCAAGACCGGCGCAATCGATGTGCCCACCGGCGTGCGTCTGTTCCTGTATATTGACGGCAACAAGGTCTTCGACGTAATTGATGCAGACGATCCTATCACAAATGACGGCTTCTTCGGCATGTATCCGATGACGCACGACATGACGCTTCTGCCGTTCTCGAACATCGATACCAGCCCCAAGCCCGATCCCGACCCCGCTCCTGAACCGAAGCCGATTCTTCCTATACTGCCGTCCGGCGGACAGAGTGCCTGGAAGAATCCCTACCAGGATGTCACTGATTCGAGCAGTTATTATGAAGCTGTGTGCTATGTCACGGAAAAGGGCCTGATGAACGGAACCAGCGCATCTACGTTCTCTCCCGACGCGGCAATGACGCGCGCAATGATGGTCACGATCCTCTGGCGCATGGAAAAGGAGCCTGCCGCGCTGAAAAGCAACTTTACGGATCTGACGGCGGACTGGTACCGCACAGCTGTTGATTGGGCAGCGGAAACCGGTGTTGTCAACGGCGTCGGAAACGGAAAATTTGCACCGAACGCCACGCTCAGTCTGGAACAGTTGATTACCATTCTGTATCGCTATGCGGAAAATAAGGGGTATAACGTCTCGAAGTCCGCTTCGCTCGATTCGTTCACGGACGGCAGCGCTGTCAGCGCATACGCAAGGCCCGCCATGCAGTGGGCAGTCGGAATGAACTTCCTTTCCGGCAATACCCTGACCCCAGGCGCGCCTGCAAGCCGCGCGCAGATCGCACAGGTTCTGATGCTGTTCTGCAAGGCTTACATTAAGTAATCCCCATATAACCAGCTGCGCCCTGCTGTTTGCAGGGCGCAGCACCCAAATTTGCATACAATCAGCAAAAAACTGCTGAAATGATAGATATATCTGAAAAGGAGCCATCATTATGGATAATTCCACACCGTTCCGCACGTTTGGAACCATGCTCGACTGTTCGAGAAACGCTGTGCCGAATCTGCACACGCTCAAAAAGTGGGTCGATCTCACGGCAAGCCTCGGTTACAATACTCTGCTTTTGTACACCGAGGATACCTACGAGGTGACAGACGAGCCGTATTTTGGCTATATGCGCGGACGTTATTCACAGGCGGAGCTGCGCGAACTGGATGCCTACGCCAAAAAACAGGGCATGACGATCATGCCCTGCATCCAGACGCTGGCGCATCTGTACGCCATCAAGCGCTGGCCGGAATACTGGCCGCATTTTGACACGGATGATATTCTGCTGGCGGGCGACGAGCGGGTGTATACGCTCATTGACCATATGTTCCGGAGCCTTGCCGCGTCGCTCTCCTGCCGGACGATCCATCTCGGTATGGATGAGGCGGAGATGTTCGCGCGCGGCCGGTATTACAACCAGCACGGCGACTGCAACCGCTCACAGGCGTTGCTTGCGCATTTGCAGCGCGTATGTGAAATCGGCGAAACATATGGCTTCCGCTTCCTGATCTGGTCGGATATGTTCTTCAAACTGGCGACCGGCGGACAGTATTACGCCCAAAACGCACAGATTGACGAATCTGTGCGTGAAAAGATCCCGGCAAACGTGGAGCTTGTCTACTGGGATTATTATTCGGCGGATGAAGCGCACTATGACGGCATGATCGAGGCACATCAGAAGCTGAAGCCCAGCACATGGTTCGCGGGCGGCCTGTGGAAGTGGACAGGCTATGCCCCGCACAACGGCTACAGCATGAAGATCACAAAAGCAGCGCTTGCAAGCTGCCGGGAACACGGCGTGCAGGATGTATTTCTGACCATGTGGGGCGACGACGGCGGGGAATGCTCCCCGTTTACGCTCCTGCCGTCGCTGTTCTATGCTTCGGAGCTTGCGAAGGGCGAAACCGATGACGAAACGATCAAGGCGCATTTTGCGCAGCGCTTCGGTGCAGCCTTCGACGATTTCATGCAGCTGGATCTGCCCGGAACGCGCAACGGCCTTGACGACAACGTTCGGAATCTGGATAAATTCTTACTGTATAATGATCCGTTCATGGGCATGATGGATCAGACGGTTTTGTCCGGTGAGGGCGCACAGTTCGGCACGTGCGCCGAACGGCTGGAGACGCTGCAGACGCTGCCGGAGTGGGGGTACCTATTTGAGACGCTCGGTGCGCTGTGCCGGGTGCTGGAGATCAAGGCGGAACTTGGCGCCCGCGTCCACGAGGCGTACCGCGCAGGAGATAAGACAGCGCTTTGCGCCATGCTCACGGAGCTTGACGAGACACTTGTGCGTCTGGAACGCTTTCATGATGCCTATCAGGCACAGTGGATGCAGGAAAACAAGCCGCATGGCTTTGACGTGCAGGACATCCGGCTCGGCGGTCTGATGCAGAGAGTAAAGACCTGCCGTGCGCGGTTGGAGGATTACTGCGCCGGACGGCTCGACCGGTTGGAAGAACTGGAAGCAGCGCAGCTTGATTTCTTCGATCACGGAAAGCGCTGCGCAGAGCCGGTCGCCACGCATTGGGGACAGATCGCGACAGCAAATATTGTCTATATGACGATGCTTTGGTGAAAAATATGAGTCAAATTTTAGAGCACGCAAGCTGGATCTATTCATCGGAGGATATCGGCGAAATATGCCCTGTTTTCCGAAAGCATTTTACCGCGCGCCCCGGTGCAGCAGCGAAGCTGGAAATCACCGCATTCGGCGTCTACGAAGCGTTTCTGAACGGGCAGCGGATCGGAAATTTCTTTCTGGCTCCCGGCTGGACAAGCTATCCGACGCGCCTGCAGGTACAGACCTATGATCTGACGGCGCTGCTGCGCGAGGAAAATGAACTGACCGTTACGCTCGGAAAGGGCTGGTTCGCCGGACGGATTTCTGCCGGTGTTTATCAGGCGATTGCGGACGGCCCGCGTCTGCTGGCAGCACTGCATCTGACCGACGCGGACGGCACGCGGGAATATGCGACCGACGAAAGCTGGCAATGGGCCGAAAGCCCGATCCGGTTTAGCGATATTTACGACGGCGAAACGTATGATGCGCGCGTCACACCGGAAAACTGGCGCTTCTGCCGGACGGATAGCTGCGGCAAGCAGATGCTGATCCCGCAGGAGGGCGAGATCGTTACAGAGCATGAACGACTCAAGCCGGTCGCGGTTCTGCATACGCCGAAGGGCGAAATGGTGCTCGATTTTGGACAGGAGATCACGGGTTACGCGGAATTTACCGTGCGGGCCCGTGCGGGGGAGCGCGTTCTGCTCTCCTGCGCAGAGGTGCTCGACGCAGACGGAAATTTCTATACGGAAAACTACCGCAGTGCAAAATCCAGAATCGAGTATATCTGCCGTGGCGGAATCCAGACCGGCCGCGCACACCACACGTTTTACGGCTTCCGCTATCTGCGTGTGGACGAAGCGCCGGAGGGTTGGCAGGCAGAGAATTTCACGGCGGTCTGCGTCTATTCCGATCTGCAAAGAACCGGCTGGATTCGCACGTCCGATCCGCTTTTGAACCAGCTGTATCAGAACATTGTCTGGGGTGAAAAGGACAACCTGCTGGACGTACCGACTGACTGCCCGCAGCGCGACGAGCGGCTTGGATGGACAGGCGACGCGCAGGTCTCCATCCGTGCGATCACCTGCACGTTTGATGGGAAGCGATTTTTTTCAAAATGGCTGCGCGATATGGCAGCGGAGCAGCGCGGGGACGGCACGGTTTCCCATTTTGTCCCGAATGTCGGTCTGTTTACGAAAGATCCCGCGCTGTTCTGCGGCGGCTCGGCGTGGGCGGACGCGGCGGTGATCTGCCCGTGGCAGCTCTATCAGGCTTATGGTGACAAGGAACTCCTGCGTGAACATCTTCCCATGATGCAGAAATGGGTCGAATATGTATGCAGGGCTGCCGGGGACAGCTGCATCTGGAGCACCGGTCACCATTACGGCGACTGGCTGGCGCTCGACGCCGGAGAGGGCAATTATACCGGCGCTTCCCGCAAGGAATTTATCGCAACGGCATTCTATGCGCATTCCGCACAGCTTCTGGCACAGGCAATGGACGCGCTGGATATGGACGGCGCTGCATATCATCGGCTGTTTGAAACGATCCGTGCCGCACACCAGAACGCATTCCCGGACTGCCGAACGCAGACCGAATGTGCATTGGCGCTGCATTTTGGTCTTGCGGCGGCTCCTGACCGCGTTGCCGCGCAGCTTGCAGAGCTGGTTCGGAGCAACGGAAATCGACTGACGACCGGCTTTGTCGGAACGCCGTATTTGTTACACGCGCTGAGTGAAAACGGCTATGCACAGACGGCCTATGACCTTCTTTTGCAGACGAAAGCCCCATCATGGCTGTTCTCTGTCAAAATGGGCGCAACGACCGTCTGGGAGCATTGGGACAGCCGAAAGGCGGACGGCTCGTTCTGGAGCACAGATATGAACTCGTTTAATCATCACGCCTACGGCGCGGTCGCCGACTGGCTGTACGCCGCGGCAGGCGGCATCCGGCCGGGGAAGCCGGGGTATGAAACCGTGCTGTTCTCACCCATTCCAAACCGGCGACTGCAGCGATTTGAAGTAGTAGTAAATACGCCGCACGGAAAAGTGTGTTCATGCTGGAAATGGAACGGCCCCACAGTGACATATGTTCTTACTACGCCGGTCAGTGCCGAGATTCGGCTTGGTGGTGAACAGCACAATGTTGCAGCGGGAACATACACCTTTGTTCGGGGGGGGATACGACAAATCGCCATATGAAGCAAAGGATTTTCTGAACGTTCGAAGATAATTCGCGGTTGCCCATAGCGCCCATCGGAGTTATTAGCAAATGTAGATATGAGAGCTGCACCTAAAAATATGATAGTTAGCTTGTGTCATTTTGAGCCATGCCATGTTATAATAAATACGGAGAAAGAGTAGCAATTGAACGAGCAAAAACTGTATCAATATCTGGGCGCAAATGTCTATCGGCTGAGGAAACAGCGTGGGTTGACACAGTCCGAACTTGCTGCATATATTGGCTGCAATCAGAAGTATATCTCACAAATTGAGACAGGCGCTGCAAAAGCAAGCGTTTCGATTTGTTATAAGATAGCAAATACTTTTTCGGTATCGGTCGATTCGCTCTTTACGGATCCGGAAAAATGCGTGAACGCTGGTGAGAATACTTCAGATAGAGAGTTCGCTGAGAGTATCACTCGAACGATTATTCAATACCTAGACACAAAGAAATAGCGGTGTTCCAGCGAACACCGCTATTTTTAACCCTCAAATTTCTGCTTCCGCATCAGGCGCATCATACCGAGCAGGAATTCCTGCTGCTCATCCGAAAATGTAGCAGCCAAATGGGATATCTCGCGCAAGCGGGCATTTTGTTCTTCAAACTCCGGATAGATGAGCCACTCGGTCGGTGCGCCCAGCGTCCGCAGCAGCTTTTCCATTGTATTGAGCGTCGGCCTCCGCTCACCCCGTTCCAATGCGGCGATATGCCTCGCGGTAAGCCCGACCTGTTCCGCAAGCTGTTCGCGCGTCATATTCTTTCCCTCGCGCAATTCTTCCAATTTTTCACTAAAGCGCTCCTCTAATGGAGTATTATTAATCGACACCAGTAGTTCACCTCCGACACGAGTATTGTACAGAATACCCGCTGTTTCAGAAACGCTCTAATGGTGTCGAATTTTGTTCACTATCAGAGGACGAAATAAGGAAATACCTCCAGCGCCGCATATAAAAAAACGGCAGTGCTGGAGGGCAATCCGTGCGACTAAGACGCTCCATTCCTGCCGGGATGGAGCGTTTTATGCTATTTTTCCCTGAAAAGAGGCGCGGGCTGCGCCTCAAACGGTGACCAGCAGCCCAGAACACCGGTAGATTCTACTCGTGCCACAGGGCCGCCTTCAAACAAACGGCAGTTGTACGGCGTCGAGTGGAACTACTGGTGAATATTTTTAGCGTCCGTCAGTGTGCAAACGCTGCAAATTGCAGCCGCAGCGCACTGGCGGATTTTTATTACCCTATCGCTTCAAGACAAGTTTCCAGCGCGGTCATTCCTGCCTTAGTTTCAATATCCGGTCTTGTGCCTGCAATGGCGTTGCAGCTTCCGTCAGGATTTAAAGAAAAATATGGGTCGAAGTACACGAGCAGTCCGCTGTTAGGCAAGGCAAATGTATATGGCTGCCCCCCACGTCCGTTTCCGCCCGTTGTTTCGCCTACAAGCCTTGCAAAGCCCGTAGCCTTGCAAAAGGAAGCAAATGCATCAGAAGCGGAGTAATTGCTACTGTCAATCAACATCCATAATTGACCTTGAAAGCAAATGTTATCCTCGTGTTGCGTGCAAGTGTTTTCGTAACTGTAAAACTTCAGATGACCGAAATCTTCCATATTTAAATCCGGAAATGTCTTATTCCAAGTCTCGCTATCGATTTCTTGAAACTCGGACGGAAACGGCTGCTCTGCATCCCACATAAAACGGTTAAACTTGCCATCCTTAACACCGATCATACCATATTGTATCAAAGGCTCGCAACTTATGTGTGATATGATTCCATCCATCCACACGACGTCGTTCCCTCCACCGTTTCCCTGTATGTCTATGATTATATCATCCGCCTCGCTGTTTGCTTCAAAAAAATCCTGAATCATCTTGATCGCAATCGGCGTACATTCTGGAGACGACCAAAGGAAACCTGTAATTTTTATGTAAGGAATATCTTCTCCAACCGTAGCCTCTATAATCGTTTGTCTGACTTCTTCATACAATGATTGTTCTTGCGGGTATAGCTGTGTACTACCTTCGGTAGAGGCAGGTGTGTGGCTTGGTATTAAGTTTTTATAATAGTCATAAAAGGTTTTGACCTTTTGGCTTTCTATTATGGATAGTATCCTGGATAGCATATCGACTCCTTCTTTACTGTCGGGGTTCTGATTCTCTCCGCTCGATTCCACTACCGATCGAAAAGAATCGACCATGCGTTGATACAAAAACGGTTGAATGACATATAGATGGCCTATGCTTTCAAACTGATTCAAGCAGTTATTGATTACATTTATATAATTATCCTGAAGTATGGAGGATCCCCTACACACACTTATCAGCTCAGTACGGTAAGTATCCCTTACCTCCCTCCAATCCAGCCCCAGTTCATTTTTTATCGTTTCAAAATATGGGTAATTATCCTCCAACATTTCCCATAAGGCATCATAGTCTTCAAGCGCTTGCTGTTTAGATAGAATTAACTGCTCTCCATCTGAACTAACTTTCAGTGCTGTTTCATATGGGAGTGGAAATTTGTCATAATCAGAAAACCTGTTTGTAGTCGTCTTATCAGGCATTCCCGGAGAATGCTCTGGAATGCTATGATTGGCGATGAACCCATCGCAGGAGCATAAGAGGGTCATTAGCATTGATAAAACTAAGATAAATAACTTATATCGCTTCATGCCTTTATAGTTCCTTTCAAATTCCGGTCATCCTAAGTATAATACTGCGGACAGCAGTTATTTATTAACCATTAGAGACATCCGATGTGCGATTATCCGCCATAAGGCTCAGGAACCATTTTACCAACGCAGGATCTGGCTCCACACAAACTGCAATTAGCAGCACATAAAGTTTCACAGTTAGCAGCGCATAGCGTTTCACAGTTTTCTTTATCAATTAGCGCAAGGGCATTTGTACGTGAATTATAGAGTATGCGTTTACTTTCGTCGTCCTCATAGGGGAACTCAAAATTGTAGCTGGATTCTTTGTAATTTAGATCGTTCATTATAGCCTCTCCTTCCCATATCATAAATTCAAGCACCATTTCTTTTGCATAGTAATGTACTACTGTATGATTATAAATATAATAAAATATTAGTAGCGCAATGTCAGCTAGATATCTGAAATATATCATATATCTGCATATTTGGAAGAATATGACATCACCGCCGACCCGCGCACGCTCCGCAACGACATCGAACAGCTTGTGGAGTTCGGCGTGGATATTGTCAAAGACCGCAGGGTTCAGAACCTCTACCATGTGGAAAAGCAAGGAGCTGGTCAAACGGCTGACGCCCTTTGTCGCTCCCGGAGACGCCGCGCTGATGGAACGGCATCTTTACATCGACAGCCGCGTAAAAGCCATCAACGAGGGCGTCTACATCAGCGTAGACTTGTGCCATGCTGCACCATCACAACACAGCAGGATCAAATCATCCGGGTATTGCTTGGACAGTTCCTCAAGAAATATGTTCATACAAGTAGAATTGCAATACGGCATAACAAGAAAACAGGAGCTTCCCGTTACTGGTTCAACAGCTCCGTATGCATACCGATATTCACGAATGTGATGGCAAGGTACCGATGGACGAATGCCCTTTTCACACCAGCAGTATTTGGGCTTATTGATTCGTCCGAATCCTGCTTCATCCTGGAACATAAGTCGTACTTCTTGATGTGGATGACCAGGCTTGTTTACATAATCCTTTAGTTCGCCGATTCGCTTGTTCATTTTTTTGAGGCCTCGATGACCTCATCACTGGCTTTCTTCGGATGCTTGCTCCTTGGCATGACTTTCCTCCAACCGTGGCGGTGGAGGACGTAATAGATCTGTGATGTCCCTATGGAATGACCTACAGCTTCCCGATATGCAGTCTCAATATCATGCACCGATACCGTTTTTCCTTCATTTGAAGCCTGACGAAACGGCTCCAAGAGCGCTTCCTCTTCTGCATAACTCAGATTCCGGTGGTTTCCGTGATAGTGGCTTTCTGTGATACTTGCAAGACCGTTGGCTTTATATCGGGAAACCAGCACGGTAATATATTGCGTGTGGAAGCCGGTTTTTTCACTGATTTCTTTGTTCTGCTTCCCTTCTGCTCGCATCTCAAGTGCTGCCAGTCTTTTTTCAACATTCTTGTCTCGATTCTTTTTCCTCGCAGCCTTGATTTCTTGCATTTCCTCAAGCGTGAAAGTGTATCTTTTCATTTCTCATCACCATCTTCATGATACAACAACGGCGATAAATTATCAATCTTTTTAAAAAGTTATTAGTATCAAACGTGTCTGCTCCAAACCGCCTACGCCGGAGATCGAGCAGCAGGTCACACACCTACTTGGCAGGCTGGCAGAACAGCCGGAGCGCATCACGCAGCCGGAACGGACTTCTGCACCGGTACATACGAATGCGCAAGCCGAACTGGATGACATTCTGAACACGCAGCCACTCGACGAGGCCGCTGCCAGAAGCCTGATCTGCAAGCTGGCGCAGGAGCAATACGATGCAATCGGTAACGAAGAATACGAAACTGAGCGTCTGCGACGGCTGTTCACCGCATTTGTATGCACGGCAGAACTCGATGCGGAGCTGCTGCAAAGCACAGTCTCCGCTGTGCTGGTGACGCGCCAGGCGGTGCGCTTGCAGTTCAAAAACGGACAGATCATTGGAAAGGACGATTTGGTATGACAGACGAAAAACCGCGCGTCATTATAATCCCACCCAAGCCGGAATTGCAGCAAACGACTGCGGTCACAAAACAGCTTCGCGTCGCGGCGTACTGCCGCGTCTCGACCAAGGAAGAAGAACAGGCCAGCAGCTATGAGGCGCAGTGCGAGTATTATACGGACAAAATTATGTCCAACAAAGAATGGACGATGGCTGGCATCTTCGCAGACGAAGGCATCACTGGCACGTCCACCAAGAAACGAACCGAGTTTCTCCGTATGATCCGCCAGTGCAAGCAGAAGAAAATCGACCTCATCCTCACAAAGTCCATTCAGCGCTTTGCCCGCAACACGCTTGACTGTATCAACTACACGCGCATCCTCCGACAACTCGGTATCGGAGTCCTTTTTGAGAAAGAAAACATCAATTCTCTACCGCCAGACAGCGAATTTATGATTACGATGTACGGCGCGATGGCGCAGTCCGAAAGCGAATCTATTTCCGGTAATATCCGGCGCGGGCGACAGATGCACGCAAAGGTGGGAACCCTGAAAATTCCCTGTTACCGGCTTTATGGATACGAAAAAGACGCAGATGGAAAATTCCGCGTCATACCGGAGCAAGCAGAAATCGTGCGCGAACTCTACAAGCGATATGAGAGCGGCGCCAGCTTGCGAAATCTGCAAGACTGGCTGGAGGAAAATCAGATCAAAACGGTTCTCGGAGAATCAAAATGGACAACAACATCCATCAAGAGCATCCTGACAAATGAAAAATACTGCGGCGATGTCCTGCTCCAGAAAACATTCCGGACAGATGTGATCAGCAAGAAGGTCATTAAGAACGTCGGTCAGATGGCGCAATACTATATGCCCGATCACCATGAAGCCATCGTCAGCCGGGAACAGTACAATGCAGTAAAAGCGGAAATGGCACGTCGGAGCGCCCTGCGCAGCCCATCCAAAACGGCTGTGACAGGACGCTCTTGTTATACGAGCAAATACGCGCTGTCGGACAGGCTTGTATGCGGTGAGTGCGGGACGCTCTACCGCCGATGCACATGGATATCCCGTGGACGAAAATATCCCGTTTGGCGCTGCACCAGCCGCCTGAACTACGGCACAAAATACTGCCACGATTCCCCGACGATCAAGGAAGAACAGCTGCAAAACGCGATTCTGGCTGCGGTCAACGAGACCATGAGTGAAAAGCCTGTCCTGCTCGACCACATCAAAAGTGCCATGTCGCTGGAGCTGCTGCCGGTACAGGGGCAAACGATGAGTTTGGCTGACATCGACCGCCGACTGGCGCAGCTCGATGCGCAGTTCCAAAGTCTTCTGGCAGAGGCGATTGACGTCGAAGACAGGGAACGCTGCAACGCGAAATTCGCCGAGATCCTTGCCGAGCAGACGGAACTTAAAAAGCAAAAAGAACACATCCTGCAAAGCAGTACCGATGCAGAGCGCACCTGTGCCCGACTGGTACAGGCAGAGCAGGCGCTGGAACAAGCAGCGCCCACGATCACGGAATGGAGCGAAAGCACCGTCCGTCAGCTCGTCGAGCGCGTGACGGTTCTGTCTGCCGACGAGGTGCTGGTTCAGCTCAAAGGCGGGAAAGAGATTCACGAAAGATTGGAGTGATACGATGATTTACGCAACCGGCGATCTTCACGGCAACGCGCTTCGGTTTCAGCCGGAATACTTCCCGGAGCAAGCCGAAATGACGAAGGACGATTATATGATCGTCTGCGGCGACTTTGGCTTCGTCTGGAACGGCGACAAGACCGATGACGCGCAGCTAGGCAAACTGGAAGCGCTGCCGTTTACCGTCCTGTTTGTGGACGGAAACCATGAAAATTTCGATGCCCTGAACGAGTACCCCATCGAGCAATGGCACGGAGGGAAGGTGCATAAAATCCGCCCACACGTCATTCACCTGATGCGCGGGCAGGCGTTCGAGCTGCAAGGCCGCACCTTCCTCACGATGGGCGGTGCGCAGAGCCACGACATTGCAGACGGCATTCTGGATATGGACAGCCCGGATTTTTACGAACGATACGACAGCTTACGCCGCAATCGTGGACAATTCCGCATCAACCATATTTCGTGGTGGCAGGAAGAATTGCCGTCCGGCAAGGAATATGCCGAAGCCCGGCAGACGCTGGAACGACTGGACTGGAAGGTTGATTACGTCATCACACATTGCGCGCCGACAGCAATCCAGCAGAAAATCAACCCCAGCTTCAAGTCGGACAAGCTGACAGACTTCTTAGAAGAAATCCGCAACCACAGCCAATTCCACTATTGGTTATTCGGGCACTGCCACAACAACCGGATCATTGATGAAAAGTACGTTCTGCTCTATGAGCAGATGGTTCGGGTGTTATAAAAACAGGGCAAAGTGATGCTGTATGGGGTGAAGAGAATCCGTGTTTGATACCTCTCTCATCGATTAAAGAAGTGCTGGCAGGAGTTGTTCAACTCGAATCTTGCCGGTCGATTCAAGAGCTATATGTGGTAATCATTTCAGGCTTTTACGCTCTACAAATTGATACAAATATCCAAAATGATTGTGAGCGGTAAAGATAAGAAAATGCCAAGGACAACAATAGTGGAGCTAATACTATGGTTTTTCGGCTAGAGACATTGCATAGCTTCATTATAATTAAATCTGAACCTTTGCTCAACATAACGACCAATACCATCGAGTCCTGGGAACAGAGTCTTTTCATTGATACCTACAGAATCTAATTCACGCATGAGCGTCTGTTTCCGATCTGCATGAATATATAGGGCAAAAGATAAGGCGTTGCGCTCATGGTTACCGTATACTCTACCATTTGTGTTTTCCTTGAACTGCATACAGTACATTTCAGGTGTAAATATATTTTCAAGTGCAATTGGATCTGCACCCCAAACCATAAAATAACTGCTCTGGGCACTCATTCTGGTATCAACATAGTACGGCGTATATATAAATGGGTATTTGATGGAGGATTTACAAAAAAGAAGATCGTCTATGATTTGAGAAATGGTTTTTCCATCCGGTGCGGACATGTTTGTAGCAAGAAAGCACAAATAATTTCTTTGGTGAAGAAGCCACACTTTTGCGTCGGCATCATGATCGCTGCGGCAGGCAAAGAACAACGCAACTAAAGGATTGCTTGTCCAGTCCAATAATCTTGTCGGCACACCATAATGCTGTGCATACTCCAGCCATTGGTGATGGTTTGTGGCAGGTATCTTTAAATATGCAGACGCTTCGCATATAAAATAGTTAAGAATTCCATACTCATCTGCCCAAGTTGTATAAAGGTTGTTTTCTACTGCTATATGATCTTCAAATTTTTGCTTGTGACCTCGTAAAATACCTGGCAGCAATGAGTAAGAGACGTTAGATAACCCACGAAACAAAAATGGATTACTGGTTGGATTTTGAACAAGGGGCGCATTTGGATAGTGAAATTTGAGTGCTTCAATAGCCTGCAGATATTCGCTTAATGATGAAATATACTTTGGATTTTCCATTTTGATTTCCTTCCTGTAGCGACACACGATAAGGTTGTTTTTAGTATAGCAAAGGTCTTCCCTATTTTCTAGAATAGACATAAAAAGAATCAGGGCAAAGAAGGACGCGGTCTAACACCGGGGTCTTCTTTGCCCTGAAAATAGAAAGAGTAATTATCGCGAGATATTTAGCAACGCCGTTGTCCTTGCGTTGACACCCATAAGCTTCCGCTGCGTCTGCCGGTTTGCTTGGCACATGGGCATCAGAAAATTCACAGCCTTTCGGATCTGCTGTAGGTCAGAAGAAGTGAGGGCATTCTGATGCAGATGCTCCAAAACGCGGCTATAGGCATCTTTCAAGGATGCGGACACGGCAGGCTGAAAGAAATAAGTTGAAATCAGACCGCCGATCAGGGCGGCTTCGTTATCGGTGTAGTGCATAATCGCTCCTCCCTCGCAAGAATCAAACGAACAGGGCAATCATACCACAAAATATTGTAGCAGGCTATTCGCAAAACGACGAAATATACGATGCGCGGCGGCGCGGAAAGGAGAAACCATGAACGTCAGAAAACCTGTGGATTATGGCACGATGTACCAGGAATTGACCGCAATTCTCACGCAGAATCTTCTGCAAATGGATGAAGTGTATGCCATTGGCAAGGCCATCAGCCAGCGCCCGGAGAAGGGCGCGGCGGTCGCAGCCGCAGAGTTTTTGCAGGCGAAGTTCCCTGACCGCACAGGCTTTTCCCCACGCAACGTGCGCCGGATGCGCGATTTTACAGGACTTATGAAAACGACAAACCCCTCCTCCGACTGGCGATGAAAATCGGCTGGACATTGAATGTGATCATTATGGAGGCGGAGCTGGCAAGAGATGAGCGAAAATGGTATCTGGAGCAGGCGCTATGCCGTGGATGGTCAAAAACGCAGCTATTGAAAGCCATACACAGTGGCGCAGATTCCATGAAGTATTTAGAACAGTTCGACTCGTCCGAGAAGCAGGTCAATCAGGTTGCAGTGGAAAATCCCGTTTTCATCGTAGAAGTTATGCGGGATATCCATACGAACGATGATTTTTTTGAAAAAATCCTTGGTAAGCAGCAGAGAATCAAGCTCCGACGCAGTCTTTTGCTCTGTATCCATTCGGAATGCGGACTGAATATAGATTTTCCGGTCAGCATCATTGACCACAAAGTCGATCTCCTTTTGCGTATTGGCGCCCTTTGTTCGGTCGGTTACAACACCGACATCGACCGAGTAGCCGCGCCGCAAAAGCTCGTTGTAGATCAGGTTTTCCATGATATGACCGGGATCATACTGCCGATAATTCAGCCGCGCATTGCGAAGACCGATGTCCGTATAGTAGTACTTGTTCGGATAGTTAAAATAGGTCTTGCCCTTGACATCATAGCGCTTTGCTACGGAAATCAGAAACGAATCGACAATGTCCTGCACATAGTTGGAAACAAGCGCGGGATTGACCTTCTCGTTTTTCATACTGGCAATGGCGTTTGCGATGTTCGTTGGGTTCGTCAAGGAACTGATCTGAGAGGCAAGGAAATTGAGAATATCATTCAGAATATCTTCACGCTCGATGCCATTTCGCTCAACAATATCTTTTACATACAGCTCCGTGTAGAGAGAGGACAAATAATCCTTTTTATCCTTATCATCCTGCATGGCAAGCAGGCGCGGCATACCGCCGTACAGCATATAAGTGTCCAGCGCTTTCTGCTCATCCCCGCCAACAAATGAGTAATACTCCTCAAAGCAAAGCGGGAATACATGGATCTGCGTGGCGCGCCCGCGGAACTCTGTTGCAATATCCTTGGACAACCCTTTGGAGTTGCTGCCGGTGACATAGACATCCAGATTTTTGTAAGCCTTCAGCTCATTGAGCATATCATAGATCGTGACCTCGATCCCACCGTTTTCCTGATCTATGACTTTGGCGGTGAGCTGAACTTCGTCAATGAACAGATAGAACTTTTTATCCTGCTGTCCAAGCACCAACTGCTCCACGTACTCACAGAGCGTAATGGGGTTACGGTATTTATAATACCGCCGCTGATCCAGTTCGATTTTAATGATTTGCATGGCATCCGTGCCGTGATTGCGGAGATATTCATCGAACAACTCAAAGAGCAGCACCGATTTTCCGCATCTGCGGATGCCAGTAATGACTTTGATCTCGCCATTCCACATATTACGAATGAGCCGATCCAGATAATAGTTGCGTTGAATCATTTCTTTCACCTCGAACTTGCGACGTATGCGTCACTACTTCTAGGATAGTATACCACGCAGGGAAGATTTTATCAAGGCTAGAGGCTATTGTGACAATACAATTAAAATTTCGGCTGTAGCAAGTGAGTTTTTGTGGAAAATGTAAAAGTCTGTTGATAAAAGGCACATCTCTATGCTATAATGAAACCACACACAAAAGGAATATCATAGGAAGTGGAACATTTTATCATGGACGAAAAAAGCATGCAATTCGCGAATTTTAACATCACATTTGGCGAAAACGATGCTCCTATGCTCAAACATTTTTCTGATATTATTTTCCCGGCCTTTTCTGTCGATTATATCAGAGGTAAGAGAGACAGCGTACCAAGATATTTTTTTGCAGGCGTAGAAATTAAAGAAGTAGATAACGAATATGTAATGGTAGGCAATTTTATCAAAGAAACGCAGTACAAAGTTGTTACTACCGTTCAGGAAGGCGTATTAGCGTCTACACCAGCGGACGTTCCGACAGCTCCATATTCCAGATTTATTGTGTTTTTAAAGAATCATCGGATGGTTCTTGTCCGAAATGAAACTGCGAGTCCTGATACAAGGAGCTTTCAGTCAACGGTGCGGGATATTTTAAACCAATACGTCCGAAATGCCAATCGGGAGAGATCAGAACGCGACAAATTGCCGATAGCAATTGCCAATATCGTAGATATTCCATTGAAGGACAGTATTGCAGATGTCTTGAAGAATGTCAGCAAGGTGAGTTGGTTTAAGCTCAGATTTTTCCCACTAAACAATGATTTAGATCCAGGACCATTGACGCAACATATCCGCGAAGACATGAAAAAAGTCGGGAGCAAGACAACAAATATTGTGTTTAACTCTCCAAATTCTAAAGACGGAATTTCAAAGATGATTGCAGAGAGTAGCGGACTGGCGGTAGCGTCATTACAGATTGTTGATAATACTGGTGAGACGCGGCGCGTCAAGGAAGGCAGCTTTTCATCGACCATAAAGATTGAATATGAAGGGAATATCCGCCCGAATGGAGATGAGTATCTCATCATCCAAGCGAAAAAGGATGGAATTATCAGTAACGTTAGTCCGGAAAATGAACGACTCTACGAACAAGAAAAGGAGCATTTGAAAGCGCTGATGAGCTAGTGTAATAATGGCTGGAGGGCGTGAATAATGGAAGACGGATTTGATTATCAAACTGCCATAGAAGAATTTCAAGACGAGAGACCAGTTTGGAAACAAATATGGGCTGCAATTATAACAGAATTCACACCAGACAAAAAGAACTGGTTTGGAGCAGCCTTTTCATTTGTGCTGGCGTTGATTCTCACAATTATAATCGCTCGATCAGAAGAAACTGTTTCTTTGGCTGGAAAAATCTGCGGCATTCTCTTGGATGTTGAAATCGCGCTTTTTGGATGTGTTTTCGCGGTATATTCGATATTGCTAGCATTTCTCAGTGATGAGTATGTGAAGAAACTTCTTGAAATTGATTATTATAGGCAAACAAACTATCTGAGAAAGAGTACGAAATACTACGAAGCCGCACTGTTTATCTACTTTGTCGCAATTGGCATATCATTGGTCTACAAGTTGACTATTGAATGTATGCCGCAAAATTTTGCATTAATAAATTCTGAATTAGCAAATGAAATTGTGGCGGGAGTACTGCTGTTCCCATACTTCGCATATTCACTTAGAACGATATATGAACTTAAAAGCATAGTGGGAAATACTTTGCTTTTATTCCGTGCCAGCATTCAGTATAAAATAATAGCGTTTGTGAAAGAAGACAAGGAAGAAAAGCGAAAGGCAGAAGAAGGAGTTGGGATAAAATAATGCCCAATACCGTTGATCCATAGTGTTCAGTTCACACAAGAAGAAAAGACACGCAGATGCGTGTCTTTTTTTCTTGCTGGAGAGCGGTCTGCTGCGCAGACCGTGCCGCCTGCGGGCGGGAATTGAACGTGAAAGAAACCCCTGATGGGTTTCTTTCACACTATCTTCCTTTCCGAAAACACAGATTTCTGCATTCATCTATAGTGTAGTGAAAACACAACTCCTCAGATTCTTCGGAATTTGAGGAGTTTTTCTTTATCAAAAATTCGGGTTTTTCCGCGTTTGAAAATCGCGATACCAGATTTTTATCCCCATTTTGATGCCAGATTTTTTGCTGTGAAAATGGAGGATTTTTTATGCGCAGAACCACAATTTTGAACGCAAAACAGGTCAAACGAACGTCCTTTTCAGAAGCGGAACAACTGTTCACGAAACACTGTAAACTAAAGAATTTAAGCCCTCAAACCATGCGCTATTACGCGGAGGATTTGAAGTATTTTCATGCGTGTGTGCCGGTTCAGTATGTCGATGAAGTCAGTCAGGACGCTTTTGAAAACTTCATTGTCTCAGAGTTAGACGCAGGCAAGAAAATCACTTCTCTTAATTCGCGTATCCGGGGACTGCGCGTGTTCTTCAAATTCTGCGCGGAACGGGAATGAAAAGGAAGTAAAATGGTCCAAACACGCACCACAGACTGTGGAAATTCACTACGCCGACATTGGCTGCATGGAGAACAGACAAACGGCCGAACCCGAACAGCACAAAGAGATCCCGAAGGTATCCTGAACCATTCCCAGCTATACGCCAATGGAAAACCCGGCTGGTGCCTGAAGCACCAGCCGGGTAACCCCCGCCGCCATTGTTACCCCTGTCAGGGGACAGCAAATCCAAACGCTGGTTTTTATACTGATCCTGTTTGAGGCAGCCCCCTGCCGGTCTGCCGAGAGACGATGGCACGCAGAATTTCTTACCGAAGCATCAGCGCAAGCACGATCAGCGTCACGCAGACAGCACAGGCTGTGGCTTCGTAGGTATAGCTTTCGCCGCTGTGAATGCGGCTGATGGCGCGGAAGGCGAAAATTGTTCCGATAAATGCAGCGGCAAGCGCCAGAATAAACAGAACGATGCTCATTTCAGCCGCTCCCCACATATGGTGCAGAACATGGCGCCGGGAATTTTGACGGCTGCGCCGCAGCGCGGGCAGCGGAGGTCAGACGGCTGCGTCTGGACCGGCTCCTCCGGCGGCTGCTGCGGTTCAGGCTCCGGGGAGAAGACGACCGGCGCTCCCTGCGAAGCGGGCTGCGTCACAGCTTCGGTAAACGAAGGCTGCACAACAGGCGAGACAGGGCATACAGGCTGTTCGGGAGCAGCGGACTGCACGGGCTGTGTGGGCGGGATGGGCCGCTCGGGCTGAACGGGAGCGGACGGCTGCACGGGCTGCACCGGCGGAATGGGCCAGTCGGGCCGTGCGGGCGCAGCGGGGTGCCAGGAGTCTGCCGCGCGGCGGTTCTGAATTTCCACATAGAACGCCGCCTGCATGATCCCGCTGAACAGCGGCGCAAGCAGGCCGTATGCGATGGCGATCAGGACCCACAGGATGCGGAACAGCACGCCAAGATACGGGATTTCCCCCAGCAGGGCAAAAACGAGAAATGCGCCCAAATAGACTGCGCCGAGCAGGATATCCGCGCCGAACATCTTGCCCTTGTAGCCCGTCGTCTCCTGCTTGGAGATCTTGATGGCGTCGGTGGGCTTGACGTCGTCGCGCGTCATAAGGATGTAGGGCACGAAGCGGTATTCATACATACGGATGATGCCGAACACGATCCCGACGATCGGAATGAGCGACCACAGGAAGATCCAGAGCTGCATCCATGCCATGCCGCCCAGAACGCGAAGGATCCGGTCCTTTTTGAATGAGGCGAACAGATAGGTCGTCTTCGGCTCAAGTCCCGTGCGGTAGCTGTTGAGGAAGATCATCGACATGGAAGCCGACAGCAGAAGCGCAGCGCAGAACGCGGCAGCCGGAACGCCGATGAACCCGGCGTAGGCCACCAGACACAGGAACTCTGCAAGCAGGGATATGCCCCAAAGCCGGAAGGGGCGCTTCATCAAAACGGAAAATGTTTTTTTGTAAATGCTTGAGACCATAAGAATCCTCCCTTATTCTTGTTTCTTCGACTTTATTATACAGGATACTGGAACAGGCTGTCAATCAAAAAACCAGCGTCTGGGAGTTCAGACGCCGGTTTTTGAGAAAAGTTCCGTTATTCTGTAAAAAGCGCCTCTCCGGCCTTGTAGATATCGCCTGCGCCGACGGTCAGGATGATATCGCCCGGCTGCGCATTCTCGCGCAGATAGGCCGTCACGCCCTGCAGGCTCGGACAGTAGACCGCGCCGGGGATCTCCGCGGCCAGCTCCTGCGAGCAGACACCGACGGTGTTCTGTTCACGCGCGGCGTAAATATCGGCCAGAACGACCTGATCGGCCGTACGCAGCTCGTCGACAAAGCTCTGGAACAGCGCCTTCGTACGCGAATACGTGTGCGGCTGGAACGCGCAGATCACACGCCGGTAATGCATCAGCCGGACAGCCTGCAAAAGCGCGTGGAGCTCGTTGGGATGGTGGGCATAGTCGTCGTAGACGTCTGCGCCGTGGAAGCTGCCCTTGTATTCGAGCCTGCGGCCCGCGCCGTGGAACTCTGCGAGCGCCGCGGCTGCGGTTTCGCCGGAAATGCCGAATTTCCATGCCACCGCGCAGGCGGCCAGCGCGTTCAGCGCGTTGTGACGGCCAATGACGCCCAGATGCAGGTGCGCATACGGCTGCCCGCCGCAGAAAACGTCAAATTCGCTGAAATCTTCAGAGAAGTTCTTCCCGTACACGTCGTTTTTCGCATCGAAGCCGAATGACAGATACGGCATCCCGGTCAGCGTGTCGCGGGTGTTTTTGTCGTCGCCGTTGGCGACGATCAGACCGTCTGCCGGGACGAGGGAGGCAAATTTCCGGAACGACCGCTCCACGTCCTGAAGATCCTTGAAAAAGTCCAGATGATCGGCGTCCACGTCGAGGATGACCGCAGCGGTCGGGAAGAAGTTCAGGAACGAATTGCAGTATTCGCAGCTTTCGAGAATGATCGTGTCGCCCTTGCCGACGCGGTGCCCTGCGCCGAGCAGCGGCAGGAAGCCGCCGATCATGATCGTGGGATCGCGGTTGGCCTGCATGAAAATGTGCGTCAGCATTGAGGTCGTCGTGGTCTTGCCGTGCGTGCCGGAAACGCAGATGGCGTTTTTGTAGGCCCGCATGATATAGCCCCAGGCCTGCGCCCGCTCGAAAATGGGGATGCCCCTGGCGCGGGCAGCGGCGATCTCGGGGTTGTCGTTGTGCGCGGCAGCCGTGCGGATGAGGCAGTCGGCCCCCTCGATATTCTCGGCCCGGTGCCCAATGGAGACCTGAATGCCCTTGGCGATCAGCTCGTCCGTCGAAACGGACGCGTTCATGTCGGAGCCGGAGATCTCCATCCCCATGCGCCGCAGGACAAGCCCCAGCGGCCGCATCGACACGCCGCCGATGCCCACCAGATGGCAGCGCTTGCCGGGGACCAGATATTGCTCGATATGTTGGCAGGAAGGATATTCCATGCAAGGTTCCTCCGAAAAATTTGGATTGCGCACGCGCGGGAGGGCGCGTATAATGAAAACTGACAGCATTATATTATATACGGAAGACGGCAATAAAACAAGAAGAATTTCGGATTTTTGCCGGGAGGACACGCTATGAGGCCGGATGCGATCATCAAAACACTGGAGGACGCCGGGTTTGAGGCCCGGTACGTCGGCGGCTGCGTGCGCGACACGCTGCTGGACCGGCCCATCCACGACTGGGACATCGCCTCGCAGGCGCTGCCGGAGGACGTGCTGCGCCTGTTTCCGCACTGCGTCCCCACCGGCATCCGGCACGGCACCGTGACCGTCCTTCTGGACGGCGTCAGCGCCGAGGTCACGACCTACCGCCTTGACGGCGCATATCACGATGGCCGCCACCCCGATGGGGTGCGCTTTGTGCGCAGTCTCGCGGAGGATCTGGCCCGCCGCGATTTTACGATCAACGCCATGGCGATGGACGAAAGCGGCGCGATCACCGATCTGTTTGGAGGACGGGACGATTTGACTCGCCATGTGATCCGCTGCGTCGGCGAGCCGGAAACGCGCTTCCGGGAGGATGCGCTTCGGATGCTGCGCGCGTACCGCTTTGCCGCGCAGCTCGGCTTTTCACTGGACGCGCAGACGCAGGCGGCGATCCGACGCTGCGCGCCGCTCTGCGCGTCGCTCTCCCGCGAGCGGGTGCGGGAGGAGGCGGAGAAGACGCTTCTGTCCGACCGGCCCGAATATTTTGGCCGTATGCTGGCCGAAGGACTTCTGGGCGCCTGCATACGGGCGGAAAATGCCGATTTTTCCGGGCTTTCCGCCCTGCCAAAAACGCCGGAGGCCAGATGGACAGCCGCAAAGCTGCGCTGTCCGGCGTTCGACCCGGCGGCGTTCCGCCTGCCCGCGAAGCTCTGCCGTTTGATTGAGTTGACAGCGCAGACATGGCGCGAGGGCCGGACGGAGGCGGAATGGAAGCGCCTGATTGCGGAGCACGGCTGGGAAACGGCGCATCTGCAGGCGGACATGCAGCGCACAGATATTGTCCGGCAGATCGAGACGCGCGGCGACTGCGTCACGCTGCGCCAGCTCGCCGTCACCGGCGCGGATTTTCCCACGCTTTGCGGCAAAGACGTGGGCCGGATGCTGCACCTGCTGCTAGTATATGCGCTGGAGCACCCTGATCAGAACACCAAAACGCAGCTCCTCGCCGCCGCTCCGTCGCTTTGGCAGGAAGAAAACAAAATCCAAGGTTGACTTTTCCCCCTTCCATCTGCTATAATAGTCCAGCAATGGAGGCTTAGCTCAGCTGGTTAGAGCGCTTGCTTCACACGCAAGAGGTCGACGGTTCGAGTCCGCCAGTCTCCACCATCAAGCTGAACCAAAAAAGATATCAGCGCGAAAAGCCCAGAAGTTTCAACGGCTTCCGGGCTTTTTTGCACCCATTTTTAGAAGCGTGACAAAAAGATGCCAAAATGGACTTTAGCAAATTCGATGGACCTGTACCTTTACCCAAGGCTTTTTGAGCCATTTTTCCGAGGACTTTTCGGAAAAGTGGCTCTTTTTTGTCCTCGGCAAAGTGTAGAATTTCGGTCGGCGTTTTTGTTGGTTATGCCGAATACGCACTCCAAGCACAGATGCCAGCGCGTTAGCCAGTTGTGCGACGTTTCAGACGTTAAGACCGCAGGCAAGCCTCCGCCCGCCCCAGGACGAAACCACGGCGTATTGACGACGCTGGGACGCGAGAAAGCAAAGCACCCGCTGCCAGTTCTGAAGTAGTCAATAGTTAGTAGACACAAAAATTCTCAAGCCACCAGTTCTGTTCTGTACAGGACTGGTGGTTTTCCTTTTAGTTTGCGAACAGGTCGCTCGTTGTTGAAATAGTAGATCGCCTGTTCAATGGTAGATCTCAGATCATCACTCTCCCAGTAACGGAAGTGCTTGCGCAGCGTGTCCTTGAACCGCCCCCAAAAGCTTTCCATAACTGCGTTGTCGTGAGGGGTTCCAGCTCTTGACATACTTTGGATTACATTGTATTTTTTAAGTAGGTTGCAATAACCTGCGGATGAGTACTGGACACCTTGGTCGCTGTGCAAAAGGACTTGGTGTTCGGTACTCATCTTTCTTTTCAGGAGACGTTCTGCGGGCCTCATAACAAGGAAATTGTCAAAGGTATCGCTGAGTTCCCATTCCACGATCTCGTTGTTGAACAGATCCAAATAGCCCACAAGATAATACCACTTGCCGTTATGTTTGATGTAGGTAACATCCGTTACAATCTTCTGCATAGGCTGCTCTGCTTTGAATTTTCTGTTCAGTACGTTGGAATAGCGGATGTGTTCTAAGTTGCTTCCTGTGGCCGGAGCTTTCCTGCGCCTGGTGTATCCGTGGATTCCCAGCCGCTTCATTGACTTCCAAACAGTAGGATCACTGATGATCCAACCGAATTCAAGGCGCAGCTTGTCCCTGATCTGGCGGTATCCCATCATTGGATGGTGGGAATGGATGTCCAGGACATAGCTGTCCAGTATCTTATGTGTTTTCTCATACCGGTTTAGCTGTCCTGCTCGTTTCAGCCACTTGTAGTAGCCGCTGCGGGAAACACCGTAGATTTCACACAGTTCGCGGACAGAGTGTTTGTCTGTCTGTTTTTGAATCTCAGCATACATCTCTTGGATCATCTTTTTCGGGCATCGCCCCCTTTTCGTTCGTTCCGTTTTTTTAAGCGAAGTACCTCCGCCTCTTTCTTAACCAGCTCTCGCTTCAGCAGTTCGATCTAATACTGCAGCTGCTCCTCGTAGGTCAGTTCCTTCCGGCGCTCATAACGAGATAAAGGATTACCAGGTTTCTTCTTAACTTCCAGCCCAGCTTCACCTTCTGCTAAATACTTTGTGGTCCACTCTTGTATTAACCGATGACCGCATCCTGTTTCTCTTTCGAGCGACCATGAAGTTTCTCCTGCTAAATTTCTCTTTACAATAGCTAACTTTTCTTCTTTGCTTCGTATAGTGTATTTACCAGCCATATTTCCTCCTCCATGTCTATAATAGCATAAAAATAATGGCAGGCACTTTCGTGTCTACCATTATTTTATCACTTCAGCCAGCGCAGCGGGTGGTCGTTTATCTGCTGGCTCTTATCAGAGCATCGGTTTTCAACGTCACGCCCATCATCGCCTTATCATCTCATCAGCAGCAAGATAAATTATGTAAACCATAAAGTGGGGAAAGAACAGCAAGAAATGTCCTCGCTGCGGGCATAAAATGAAGCAACAGTTTATTGGCTTGCGGCATTGTTCCTGCGGCATGAGTTGGAAGGGCAGGACCGGCTTTTTTGATCGCACGCCGGACATGGTATTCTGTCTGCGCCGACAAAAGGTCTCCGCAAAGCAGAGCATCTGCATTGAAACACGCTAGGATGACAATACAATATTACGGGAGCATCAGAGAGATCTGGCGCTCCCTTTGCATTGCTCGACTGATAATTATCCGACTATGCAGCGAGGGCATAGGCTTTTATTATTTTCGCATTTGAAAGTTGCTGCTTTAAGCATAAGAACTCAAACGGAATTATTGACTTTGACCTGGGTCAACAGTATAATTCTTTTGTAAGTTGAGAATGATAAGCACTAAGTTTCAAACAAACGGAGGGCCGTTGTATGAATCAAACCATCCGAAGGGATCGCTATCTGCAAAAACTCATTGACCGAAAAGAAAATGGACTGGTGAAAGTGATCACTGGGATCAGACGGTGTGGGAAGAGCTTTCTCCTTTTTAACCTGTTCTATGATTATCTGATTGAGCGCGGCGTCAAGGAGGAACAGATCATCTCGATTGCATTGGATGACGATACCTTTATCAAATACCGTGATCCGGAAGAACTGTCCAAATTTATTCGCGCCAAAATCGTCTCAAAAGACATGTATTATATCCTCATTGATGAGGTACAGTATGCGATTGCGAAAGAAGAATTGAAAAATCCGGACTCCATCCGGCTGTACAATGTACTGAACGGTCTTATGCGGCTTCGCAACGTGGACATCTATGTAACCGGCAGCAACTCAAAAATGCTGGCAAAGGACGTTCTGACCGTTTTCCGTGGGCGTGGTGATGAAGTTCGCGTCTACCCCATTTCGTTCAAGGAATACTATACCGCCATCGGCGGAGATAAGATCGATGCATACGAGGAATACGCCTTGTACGGTGGGATGCCGCTGGTTTTGTCCAGAAAAACAGGCAACGATAAGATGGCCTATCTGCAAAGCCTTTTTACGGAGGTTTACTTCAAGGACATTACCGAGCGCTATGATATTGCCCTTCCGGATGTGCTTGCAGAACTGACGGATGATTTGTGCTCGTCTATCGGTTCGCTTACCAATGCCAGCAAGATTGCCAATACACTGGGTACAGTAAAGAACATCTCTGTTTCAAGCACGACAATTTCTAACTATTTGAACTACCTGATGGAATCCTTCCTGTTCAGCAATGCCAAACGCTATGATGTCAAGGGGAAGAAATACTTTGAATATCCGTCGAAGTATTACTGCACTGACATCGGCCTTCGCAACGCCCGACTGAACTTCCGACAGCAGGAGGAAACGCACATCATGGAAAACATCATATATAACGAACTGCTGTGCCGGGATTGCTCGGTAGATGTCGGCGTGGTGGAGATTTCGGAGACAGTCGAAAAGAAGCAGTCCAGAAAACAGTGCGAGATTGACTTTGTCGTCAACAGAGGCACGAAGAAATATTATATTCAGTCGGCCCTGAACGTGAACGACCCGTCCAAAATGGAGACAGAACTCAGACCTCTGAAAAATACAAAGGATTTTTTTAAGAAAATAATCATCAGCAAGTCGTCCATGAAACCATGGACGGATGACGATGGAATTCTGCATCTTGGCTTGTATGAGTTCTTGTTGAACGAGAATGCAATGGAACTATAAAATGCTGCTGTGAAATAATGGCGGTGAGGCGATCCTGAATGGAACTGCCTCACCGCTTTTATGACTTTATTCGGGACCGAAGATGAAGCCCTGATGGGCATGAACAATATTGGAGAGGATACAGAATAACCATAAATAATCAGAATCAATAGCAGGAGCGTCAGCGGTGTGAAGCAGCCTTGACACTGGCAGCACGTTGTGATTCTTCATATAGACTTGAGGAGATAGCCCCTGTCTTTTTTACTTACCAACGTTCCATGTGTACACACGAAGCATCGTAGCGACTCGGACGATTGCACACGGCTGGCTCCTGTGGATAACCAAGAGCGAGGATGGAATGCGGGATGATGTGCTCCGGCAGCTTGAAAAGCTCGCGCTGCGCCTTCACGGCATCCTCACGCGGCCACGTGCCGAGCCAGACCGCACCCAAGCCGAGTGCGTGCGCGCACAGGCAGAGATTCTCCGCTGCAATTGCGCCGTCGATCACCCAGAACTCCTCCGCCGTGCGGACAGCCTTATGCATGTCTCCGCAAATGAGGATGCCCATTGCCGCACCACGCAGCGGCTGGGCGTATTTTCCGTTTCCGTCCGCCATTTTCTCCAGCGTCTCGCGCGCATTCACAACAATGTACGCCCAGTCACGCGCATTCGTTGCACTCGGCGCGGACATGGCCGCCTCCAGCAGCAGATGAAGCTTCTCCGGTTCAATGGGCTGGGATGTGAATTTCCGCACACTTTTTCGGGTCAGAATGGCCTCGATCGCATCCATTCAGTCGTCCTCCTTTGTTCTTTCCTCATAAAAGCGCAGCTCTGTCACCGTGCTGGCTGTCTCCCCGGCCCTGATCACGCAGCTCGGAAACGCAGGCTCGTTCACGGCATTCGGATACTGCTGCGTTTCCAGGCACACTGCACCGTGCGCCCGATAGTGTTTCCCGTTCTTACCCTCGATCGGAGACGGAACGTGGTTGAGCGTAAACAGCTGCATGCCGGGCTGGTCCGTCCAGACTTCCATTGTAACATGGCTTCGGCAGCCGTGCAAGACGGCCGCACGCCGGAATCCGCTGCCGTCAAGACAGTAGTTGTGATCAAAGCCCGCCTGCTGGCGGAGCTGCGGCGCATCGGCGCGCAGCGCGTCGCGCAGGAGACGCGGACTCCGGAAATCAAACGCCGTACCCGCCACCTCCACCGGAACGTGCTCTGGGATGCCGTCCGGCGCAGTGTAAAGGACCCGCTCCGCACTGATCTGCAGGAGCTGCTCCTCCGCCGCGCCGCTGCCGTGGCCGTTGAGGTCAAAATAGGCGTGACTCGTCACACTCCACGGCGTATCCGCCGTCGGGACGGCACGGTATTCCAGCCGCAGAGCATCGTCGCTCAGGACATAATCCACGCTGAAAAACAGCTGCCCTGGAAAGCCGCCGGCACCGTCATCCAGATGCGTCATATGCAGCCGCAGTGCCTGCGGCTCCTGAAGCACGGAAAATGCAAAGTTTTTTGCGGCGTAGCAGCCGCTTCCGCCGTGGACGCAGTGGCCGCCGAAATTACGCTCTAACTGGATCTGTTTTCCATTCAATGTGAACGCGCCACCCTCAATGCGGTTTGCGCAGCGTCCAATCACGCTGGAATTGCAAAGGCCGTTCTGTAAATACCCCTCCAGAGACAGTTTTCCCAGCACAACGTCCACTGCGCCCGCATCCGTCGGGACGTTCAGTCCGTGCAGTGTCGCGCCGAGCGTCAGCACTTCAGCCTGAAGGCCGGAATCCGCGCGCAGGCGCACCAGCCACACGACCTCGCCGCCCGGAAGCTGGCCGTAACTTTCGACTGAAAATGTTCCGAATCTGCTCATACGCTCTCCTGCCGCGTCAATCCTGTCCGGCCCGCAGCTTTTCAATATAGTCTGCGGTGTTTTCGCCCGGAATGTTCCAGTTGTTGTCGTCTGCCCAGTAATCCGGGATCCAGTCCACGTCATGCACCACCTGCATCCGCAGCGCACCCGCGGGGCACGTGACGACGCAGTTGCCGCAGCCCATGCACTTGTCCTCCCGAATGCTGGCCGTACCGTTTTCCACATGAACGGCATCGAATACGCAGCGGCTCTCGCACAGGCCGCAGCCGACGCACGCGTCTTCCTTTACCGACGGGCGGAAGCGGCTCGGGATGCGGATCGGCAGACCGTGATGCTCCAGATCCGCCATAGCGCAGCAGTCGTCACAGCAGCTGCAAATAAAATCGATCTGACGCTTATTGTGCGCAGACACGATGGCCGTGGACTCGTCGATCTCCTTCAGGCAGCGTTCCAGCTCCTCCTGCGTCGCATAATGTCCGCCGAAATGCTCCACCGCGTAGTCAGCGCGCGTGCCGAAGGTCATGCAGTGGCTGTCCTTCGGGCTGTGCTCATGGAAGCCGCACTGGCAATGATCGGCGCTGTATTCCCCGCGGTCAAGATAGGACTTATAACTGCGGCAGACGCACATTTGCAGTGCAAACTTTCCGACCTCTTGGAACGACTGCATGATCTCCCGCAGGTTTTCGCAGTACATCACACCGGGCAGATGCTTGATCGACGCATATTTCGGAATCACGCGGAACGAGCCATATATTGCGTCGATCAATGCCTGTGGCGGGTTCGGCATCTGCCGCCATGCCTCCATCAGGCGGAACAGCGGCATTTCCTGATTCCAGTCAAGACCCTGCGCGTTGTAGGCCAGGCCGATCTGGTCGCGGATGGTCATCACATCGACTGACGGCGCATAGCCGGGTCTGCCCTTCTTGAGCGGCAGCAGCCGCCCATAACGCAGCAGCCTGTCGAGCGCCTCGCGCACAGGTTCTGTTTCAAGCCCAAGCTTCTCCGCGACCTCCTCCGCGCTTCCCGGCAGCTGCAGAACCAGCTTCATCTCAAACGGCGTATACAGCAGACTCAGCAGATACGGTGTGATAAACCGGTTCGGCGCCGTTGCGTCATACAGTTTTGCACCCTGCATATAAATCTCGTCCAGCTGCGGCAGCGGCGAGCCAAGGATCTGCTCCACAAGAACCTTTTGTTCCTCCATACTCAGCATATTATGTTTCCTCTTTCCTTTCTCTTTGTTTGCGATAAGGCATCTGAGCCTCATCAAGCATGTTTTTTGCGACTGCATAGACCGCGCCGTCATCCTGCTCCGCAGTCAGCGGCTCGCCCCGGAGATTGACCGTCCGCCATCTTCGACTGCTTTCCAGCGCGCCGAGATATCGGATGTTGGCTTCGCAGAGGCGCTCGATCATGAACTCGGCCTGCTCCGGATCCTCGATCTTATTCAGGATCGCGCGCACGCGCCGGATGCCCAGTCCCTGCGCCATGTCCTGAATTTTCTTTGCCAGCTCCAGAGACTCCATCGACGGCTCCACCACGATCAGCACCGTATCACATGCCGTCTCGATCCCGCGGCCAAAGCTCTCCACACCAGCCTCCTGGTCAGCAATCACAAGCTGACGCGGGTCCGGTTCAAGCCGCTGAAGCAGCAGCTGCGCACAGGTGCTCATTGCGCAGGCACAGCCCTGAAGCGGATCGCTGATCTTGCCGGAGGCCAGCAGACGCCGTGTGCCGCAATAAGGCGCGACCTGCTCAGGGATGTCCGCAAAATCGATCGTCTCCGCCTGCATCCACGCGGCGTCGCGGACTGCGCCCGCCTCTGCGTCAAAAACAGGCTTTGGCTCCTCACGCAGGCCGAGCTTGCGGTAAAGGCCGTTATTGGAATGGTCGGTGTCGATCACCAGACATTCATAACCAAGCTCACTCAGCGCATCGGAGAGGAGCGCAGTGACCGTGCTCTTGCCAGAGCCGCCCTTGCCGCAGACGGCGATCTTGCGGATCTGCAGGCGCGTGTCGCGCTGCGCTGTGGCGCGAATATACGCGCGCACTTTCTGCGTAGCTGCGACGCGTGCCTCCTTACTGGTAGCGCAGCACAGGCCGCAGCCGATGCATCCGTCACCACCGCGCCCGACGGCGCCGACCGGACAGTGAAACAGTCCCATGTTCGTTTCCTCCGCTCTGATATTGACTGCAGGGACCTTCCCAAGGGAAGATCCCCGCCAAGTGCTAAGGAATGTTCTTTATAACGGATGCTTACTGACCGTCATAGCCAAGCTCGGCATAGCGGGCCAGCATCTCGTCGACGTTGTCCTGCGTGACCAGAAGCGCGTTGAAGATCTGGTCGTCGACGCAGTGAGAATCGACCTCGCCGCTCTGCAGCTTCTCGATGCGGTCGATCAGCGCATTTGCATAGTCATCAGAGGACTGTGCGCTGGAGGCATCAATGTAGCCCTCCTTGATGGCCATGCAGCCCTCATACAGCGCGTCCACGCCGCAGATGACCTTTGCCTTGGCGTCGATACCAGCCGAGTTCATTGCCTCGATCGCGCCGAGCGCCATCGCGTCGTTCTCGGAGAAGATGGCGTCAAAGCCGTCGTCACCGTACTTTGTGATCCAGTCTTCCATCTGGGTCATGGCGCTGACCTTGTCGAACTTGTGATACTTATAGTCAAGAACCGTGATGTCGGGGCGGGTTGCCAGTGCATCGTTGAAGCCCTGACCGCGCAGGATGGAGCCGGAGTAGCCCTCGGCGCCGCCGAGCATCAGGACCTTGCCGTTCTCAGGGATCTGGTCAATGACTGCCATGGCGGACTGATAGGCCAGATCATACTCAGAGCAGACAAAGTTAGAGCATTTGCCCTTGAGGAAGTCCCACGTGATGGCGTAGTAGATGACGTTGGTGCCCATATCCTCAAGCTGCTTGATGTAGTCACTGTCATCCGAGAGGGTGCCATACATGACAAGATCCCAGTCGCCCTCGGAAATGCAGCGCTCCAGGAATGGCTGAATCTCAGCAGCGTCTGCTTTGCTATCGAACAGCGTCACTTCGACGTTGTCAAAGTGATTTTCGATAGCCTCCTTGCAGACCAGCGCGGTCTGGTGATGCCACTGGTCTGCAGCATTATGCAGCCATGCCATTTTAAAGGTGTCTTTCTTTTCAGCGGAGTTGTCATCCGTCTTGGTATCCGCGGTGGAGTTGTCGTTTGCAGGCGTTTCGTCGCTGGGGGCGGCGTCATTCTTGGCGCAGGCGATCAGCGTGAACGCCATAACGAGCGCGAGAAGCAGTGCGATCCATTTTTTCATTTTCATGATTCCTTTCTGAACGTTTTGTGTTTGTGATTTATTGGGAGACACGGAGGGATCTGGTGAATGTGTCAAGGCCAACCGCAAGGACAATGATGGCGCCGTTGATGATCTGCTGGACATAGGAGTCGACGCCGAGGAGGTTCAGAATGTTGCTGATGATGCCAAGCACGACCGCGCCGACGATGGCGCCCCATGCCGAGCCTGTGCCGCCGGCAAAGCCGATGCCGCCGATGACAGTGGCAGAAATGGCCTGGCCCTCATAGCCCTGCGCGCCAGTGGCGACGCCGCAGTTGGCGCGGGAGGTATACAGGACGCCCGCCAGACCGATGAACAGGCCAGAAAGCGCATAGGCAAGGATGACGTACTTTTTGAGGTTGATGCCGCAGGCGCGCGCCGCCTCACGGCTGCCGCCGAGAGCATAGAACTTTCGTCCGACGACCGTCTGATCCAGCAGCACCCACAGGATGACCGCTGCGATCAGCATGACGATGACGGAGATGGGAATGACGTCAAACACAAAACCCTGGCCGAGCGTCTTCCAGTTCGGCCCGGTCTGCGAGATCATTGAGCCGCCTGTCACAATGTAGCAAAGGCCGCGGACAGCCATCTGCATACCAAGCGTAGCAACAAACGCGGGCAGATTGAACTGCGCGATCACAAGGCCGGAGAAGGTATTGATCACGAGGCCCATAACCATGCCGACCAGGATCGCAACGACCATGGAGCCAGTGGAGAGATACGCCTTCAGCGCCAGAATGCCAGTCAGGCAGCAGGTCGAGCCTGCGCAGAGGTCAAGGTTGCCGGAGATCAGCAGGATCGCCTGACCGAAGGCCAGCACGGCATACACCGTGACCTGCCGGAGGATGTTCACAAGGTTGCTCGCCGTCAGGAACTTATCCGTCAGAAATGAGCAGATGATCATGAACAGAAGTGTAATGACGTAAATGGAATACTTGGCCACAAAATTGACCATTCTTTGTCTGCTGTTTAATTTCATTGTTTATTTTCCCCCCGTAGCGTAAGTCATAACGCTTTCCTGCGTGATCTCATCGCCCTTCAGCTCGCCCGTGATGCGGCCCTCTGCAACGACGTAGATCCTCTTGCACATGCCGATCAACTCCGGCAACTCAGACGAGATCATCACGACGCCCATACCCTGCTGGGCCAGCTCGTTCATGATCTCATAGATCTCATACTTTGCGCCAACGTCGATTCCGCGTGTCGGCTCATCAAGGATGAGGACTTTCGGCGAGGCCATCAGCCATTTTGCAAGGACGACCTTCTGCTGGTTGCCGCCCGAGAGCGTGTAGGTCGGCACGTTCTGGGATCCGGCCTTAATACGCAGGCGGTCAAAGTACGTCTGCACCGCGCGTTTTTCCTTTGCCTTCTGCACGATGCCGCCCTTGGAAAGGTTTTTCAGATTCGGCAGGGAAATGTTTTCCTTTATGCTGCGAGTGCCAACGATACCATATTTTCTGCGGTCTTCACTCGCCATAACAAGACCGTTTTTGATGGCGTTGGAGATGGTGACGGGCTTGAGCTGCGCACCGGAGACCTCCACGGTTCCCGACGTGATCGGGTCAAAGCCGCACACGGCACGGACGATCTCCGTGCGTCCCGCGCCGACAAGGCCTGCAAAACCGACGATCTCGCCCGCGCGGACGTGGAAATTGACATCTTTGAACACGCCGCCGCTGAGATTTGTAACGCGGAGTACATCCTCGCCCTGACTTTCCTCGCGGGTCGGATAGAGATTGCTGACCTCACGGCCGACCATCATGGAGATGACGTCCTTTTCCGTAAACTCGCCGATCGGCGCGGTCTTGATGCTGCATCCGTCGCGCATGATGGTGACATAGTCGCTCAGACGGAAGATCTCATCCATCTTGTGCGAGATGTAAATGACTGCGCAGCCCTCTTCCTTGAGCCTGCGGATCTTATCAAACAGACGCTCGGACTCATGCTGTGTCAAAGAAGATGTTGGCTCGTCCATGATGACAATCTTCGCGTTGTGATAGGTGGCCTTGACAATCTCCATCATCTGTGCGTCAGAGATTGGCACCGTGTACATCATGGCATTCGGCGTAGTGTGGATATGCTCGATTTTTAGAATCTCGTCTGCCTGCTCGCGCATAGTCTTCCAGTCGACAAATCCGACCTTCGTGCGGGGTGGGTCACCGAGGCAGAGGTTCTCTGCTACAGAGAGGTTCGGCGCATATACAAGCTCCTGAAAGATCATGGATATGCCGAGCTTCTTGGCGATCTGCGGGCTAGTGATATGCTGCTTTTCGCCGTTTACAAGAATCTCACCACTGTTGGGCATATGCATGCCGTTGATGATTTTCATCAGCGTTGACTTTCCGGCACCATTCTCGCCAACGATGGAGTGGACCGTGCCGTAACGCACGTCGAAGCTCACATCATTCAGTGCCTTGACGCCGGGAAATGACTTTGTGATGTGTCGCAGCTGTAAAGCGTAATTCTCACTCATACTCCTATCCTCACTCCATCGTGAAAATGACCTTGTAGGCCTCACGATTGCGGATCATATCGACGCCCTTCTGCGCCTCGTCGATCGGCATCACGTGGCTGTAGAACCACTTCGGGTCCACAACGCCCTTTTCGATCATGTCGAGCATCTCGTCATGCTGGCGGAACTCGTGATACGGCCAGTTGAGGATGTGTACGCTGACGTTGTTCGGCAGGTCCAGCAGATCGATCGTGGAGTGGCCGCGCTTGAGCACGCCGTATACACCGACAACGCCGCACGGAACAAGGAACTTCGCGCCCTGAAGGACGATCTCAGGGCTTCCCGCCGCATCCACGCAGACGTCGAACTTCTGCCCTGCCAGCTTCTCCTCCACGCTCTCGGTCTTGGAGTTGAGCGTCAGATCGACCTTTGCCAGCTCCGCGATGCGCGCAAGGCGCTCGTCATGATGGCCGACGACCGTAACATTCGCTGCGCCGAGATAGCGCGCAAAGCAGCTCAGCCCCAGCGCAACCGCACCGTCGCCGAAGATGAGCACACGGCTTCCGGCATGGACACCAAAGTTTTTCAGCGCGCTATAGTTTTCCTTCATGGTCAGCAGCATGACCGCATCGGGATCGGACATGCCATCCGGAATCCGTCTGGACGGGAAGTCCAGAATGGGATCGTCCAGCATACCGAACAGCGGGCTTTTCACTCCGTCCTCCACCATTGCTTTGACATCCATAGTCAAAGCATAGCCGTTCATGCCGCCGAAGGTCTGGGTATAGCCGGGCGCAGGGGTCAGCATGCCGAGCGGGCTCGTGACACGATCGCCCGGCTTGAGATAGCGCACTCTCTCGCCGACCTGCTCGATGACGCCGACGCCCTCGTGGCCGAGCAGTGTGGGATACGTGATCGGCTTCTGTGCAACGCTGCCATTATAAATGATTTTCAAATCCGTGCTGCTGCAAAGACCACAGGCCGTCACGCGCACAAGACAGTCATACGGGCCAACCTTGTCCGGCTTTGGCACCTCAACGATCTTTACAGTTCCGTCGCCCATTGCGGCGACCGCTTTCATCATTTCCATTTGATTCTTCCTTTCTCTGTCGGCATCTTGTTATGTCGTATGGGGAGGCTAGACCACCATTATCCAACCTCATGCAACGTGCGCTCGATGATCTCGCACTGGAGGCGATGGTCGAGATTGACAAAGTATTCGCAGTAGCCCGCGATGCGGACAACAAGATCCCGGTGTTTGTCTGGATGTACCTGCGCATCTAGCAGATCCTTGGGATTCTGGTAGTTGATCTGAATCTGCGGGCCCATCTGCTCCAGATAGACCTTCAGCATCCGGATCGCCGCCTGTGTACCCTCGCGATCCTTGACAAAGGAAGGGCTGATTTTGAAGTTCAGCGCATGTGCTCCAGTGACATCCCTGTGCGAAAGCTTCAGAACGGAGTTCAGCAGTGCAGTCGAGCCTTCAGTGTCTGCACCTTGCGTCGGACCGACACAGTCGGAGATTGCTTCGCCCGCAGAGCGTCCGTTTGCTGTTGCGCCGAGGCTCTCACCTAGGGTAATGTGCATGTTGTAGCTGAAAACATTGTCCACATAGCGCGTCTTCGGCAGGCGGTCCGCGTTTTGGCGGCGGACACCCGCGGCGTAGCTGTCAAACAGCCGCTTTGCGATCTCGTCGACATAGTCATCGTCGTTGCCGAACTTCGGCGCACCGTTTGCAAGACGCAGACGGTCAAGCTCATGGCCTGCAAAGTCCTCATGCAGCATCTGACCAAGCTCGGCGAGCGTGTAGCGCTTTTCCTCGAAAACGAACTTGCGGATGGCGCTGAGACTGTCCGCTGCGGTACCGAGGCCCTGTGCCGAGACCGAAATGGGGTCGCCCGTGTCCGTGCCGCCCTGGAAGTAATCCGTCGCATTTTCAAGGCAGCCGTCGATCAAAGCCGATGCAAACGGGTCACAGTTCTTCTCGCGCTGCGAATGGATCACATTTTTGCCGCTTTCGCCCGCTTCATCGCATTGCTTGTCGATCAGCTTCAGATATTCGCCGAGGAATTCCTCAAAGCTCTCGTATGTACGCCCCTCTGCGGCGCTCTTGCGGATCATTGCGTTCAGAAGCTCCGGGAAGAAGATCAGGCCGCCTGTCGTCCAGTTGCAATCCTTGCCCTGGATCATGATCTCGGTGCAGCCCTGGTTGTAATAGTCGCGCGCCCACTTCTCGGGAATGCCGAGGCTGGTAAGATTCGGGACCCAGACCGCATCGTTGAGCACCATCGGCTGGCCGCATCCGGCCTTGACCGTGCGCATGATCTCGTCATAGAACCAGTCAGGTGTCTTGCCGGGCATGACACGGGCGGACATGTTGGGATACGGCGTCTTGAGCGTGGACATCGCCTCAAGGCACAGCTTTGAGAGATCGTTGCAGGCATCCTCGCCGCTCTCACAGCAGATGCCGCCGACAGCGAGCGACTGCACGGTGCGCATTTTCGGCTCGTTGAGCTTCATATAAAGGCTGCAGATCAGCTCGAACACGCGGTCGACCGTGATCGTGCCAGCTTCGATGTCATGCTTATAGAACGGGTACATATACTGGTCAAAGCGTGCCAGCGACAGGGCCGAGCCGCCGAACAGATTGCCGATCAGCTGGATCATCCAGACAAGCTCGATGGCCTCGGTGAAGGTCTCGGGCTTCTGCATCGAGATCTTTTCCATCACAACAGCCATTTTCTGAAGCTCCGCGCGGCGGACAGGCTCCTCTGTCGCCTCAGCCTTCACAGCTGCAGCCTTGGCATAGCGGAAAATATAGTCCGAGACCGCCTCCATGACGATCTTGCAGCCCGTGTAGAAATCCTTGTCCTTCTGCGATTTTGCATTCTCCAGATAGCCGTTGATGCGCTCCAGAATGCCACCGATGCCCGTCACGACAAGGCGCTTATAATTGAGATTCGTGTGGTTCGCGGCGTTCCAGCCGTTTTCGCGCAGCAGCTGCATGGTCTCCGCGCCATAGTTGTACACGAAGTGCTTTTCGATGCGGGAGCCGATCTCCCAGTTTTCAAATTCCACGCCCGCATCGCGGTAATGCTGCTCCATCTCCGCGATGAGCTTCTGCATGACCTGGAAATCGATGTTCGCGTCGTAATGGTCGCGCGCCATCAGCGAGCCGAAGCGGAACTTGGTGAGGTTCGCCTGCTCCTCAAAGGAGAGGCCGCCCTTTTTGTACGAAAACAGCATCTGCCCTTCGCGCGTGTTGTCATAGTGATTGAAGCCGCCGCGGTTTGCAAAGTATTCGTCGAGCATCTGCTGCGTTTCCTGCTTCAGCTGCTCATAGGTCAGCTGGTTGCGCGCCTCATCGACCGGCCACATGCCAGTGACCGACCCGATCAGCTGCTCGGCATCGTAGATTGGCTGTTCAATGTGGTTGAGATGGTACGCAAAAGCCTTTGCACGGCGGATATTCTCCGGTTCACCCTTCGTCTGTGCGAGCGACGCGGCCATGTTGACATACAGCCGGGTCTGGCGCAGGCCCTGGTCGTTGAGCGCCTGCGTCTCATCCTTCATGCGCTGGATGCGAGGCGTCATAAGGGTCGTTGGTATATCCTTTATGTCGATAAATTTTTCCAATTGTTCCGCCAGAAAATATTTACTCATGGATGCTCCCCCTTTTGAATTTACTGCTGCCGAAGAAAGTGCATCGTTTCCCGCAGCGCCGGATATAGTCTTGTATATGCCTGATACATGTGTTCATATTTTGCGTTTTCCACGCCGGGAGGAATCGCACCGCTCGGCCGGAATCTCGCAAGCGCCTGATCGATGCTTTCAAATATGCCGACCGCGCTGCCAGCGACAGCCGCAATCCCAAGCGAGGTCGCGTCCTCCGCCGGGGCCGGGATGGTCTGAAGCTCCAGCCGCGTGACATCCGCGATGATCTGGCTCCAGAGCGTGGACTTCATGCCGCCGCCGATGGCATGCACGCGCGTGAGCGGAAGGAATTCGCGCTGCGCGTCTGCGATCTGGCGCAGGGCGTAGGCAACGCCCTCAAATACCGCGCGGCAGAAATGGCCGTTTTTATGGATCTGATTCACGCCGGCAAAAACGCCGCTGGCCTGTGCATCGAAAATCGGCGAACGTTCGCCGTCAAGATACGGCAGATACACAAGTCCCTCGCAACCCGGATCGACCTCAGCCGCGAGACGATTCATCTCCTCAAGCCCCACGCCCAGCAGTTCGCGCACCCAATTGACGGACGCGCCCGCCGCCTGCATCGTGCCATAGACACTGCTTGTCAGTCCATCCAGATTCATAATGTTGAACAGGCGCTGCTGCGGATCGATGACGGGCTTTTCTGTCACGGTGGCGATCCACGCCGTCGTGCCGAGGCTCAGATATGCGTCGCCGGGGTGCAGATTTCCCGCACCGGCGCTGCCGCAGGCGCCGTCTCCGCCGCCTGCGATGACCGGGATCCCGGCAGGAAGGCCAAGCTCCCCTGCGCTCGCCTGCGTCACGCGCCCGACAATGTCACAGCTGCGGTGCAGCGCAGGCAGTTTTTCCATGTCGACGCCGAGCTGCCGGAACAGCTCCGGCTCATAGCTGCGCGTCGTGATGTTCATCAGCTCGCCGTGGCTAGCGTCGGAGTAATCCGTCGTATCGGGATCTCCGGTCAGCCTGGCAATGATGTAATCCTTCGACTGAAGGAATTTTTCGGTTTTTTTATAGATCTCTGGACGACATTGCCGGAACCAGAGGATTTTGCAGAGCGAGCTGCGCGCATCCAGAATGTTGCCGGACATCTGATACAGGCGCTGCGCGCCGATATCGCGGCAGATCTGCGCATACTGCGCCGCGGCTCTTGAATCCGAGTGGAGCAGATGCGGATGCAGCGGCTCAAGATCCTTACCGATCGGCACGCAGCCGAGCATATGGCCGCTGACGCCGATGGCCGCGATCTTTGTACGGCTGTCGGGGCTGCGCCCGATCAGCGCCTGTGTCGCGCGGCAGATGCCGCTCCACCAGTCCAGCGCATTCTGCTCGGCAATACCGCCGCGCGCATAGTGTGTCGGATAGGACTCCGTCTGCGTGCCGACGACGGTGCCGTCCGCCGCGATGATGGAGGCCTTCACGCCGCTCGTCCCAAGATCATAAGCCAATAACTGTTCCTGCTGCATAGCGTTTCTCACTCCACATTCACAAGCCGTCCGCCCTTTGACTGGATATAGCGCTTCCAGCCGTCGCTGACCGAGGCGTCGACCATTTCAAATTCCTGATATTCGCTGTCAATGCGCTTGGCCTTGGAGACGCCCAGCTTGTGATAGGGCAGGATCTCCGCGCCGACCAGCTTCGGCAGCTGCACCGTCAGCTGCGCAATGGCGTCAAAATGTACCTGATTGTCATTGACTCCTGGAATGATCGGGCAGCGGACCAGTACGCGTGCGCCAGAGTCATGCAGATACCGCAGGTTTTCCAGGATCCGGCGGTTGTCGCAGCCGACATAGGCCTTGTGTACCTCCGGGTCGGTCGCCTTATAGTCATACAGGAACAGATCCACGTAGGGCATGACCTCGTCATAGGTCTCTTTTCTATGAACGCCGTTCGTCTCCAGCGCGATGCGGATGCCGTGCTCGCGGCAGCGCCGCATCAGCTCCAGCGCAAAGTCCTTCTGCATCAGCGCCTCGCCGCCGGAAAGCGTCACGCCGCCGTCCTCGCCGTAGTATTTCTGATCCTTCAGCACGACCTTCATGACCTCGTCCGCAGTCATACGCTTGCCGATCAGATCGAGCGCCTGCACCGGGCACGCATCCACGCATTTGCCGCACGCCTCACAGGCTCTGCGGTCAAAGCGGTGTTCGCCGTTTTCGATGCTGTGGCAGCCGTTCGGACAGGCCGCCGCGCACGCGCCGCAGCGAACGCAGCGCTCCTGATTCAGACCGATAAGCGGCTGCATGGGGATCCCTTCCGGGTTGTGGCACCATTTGCAGTTGATGTTGCAGCCCTTCAGGAAAACCGTCGTGCGGATACCGGGTCCGTCATGGATAGAGAGGCGCTGAATGCCGAAAACGATTCCCGTATGGGCGTTCTCCGTCATGGCTGCACCTTCTTTCAGGCTCAAAGCTCAAGGTGAAGGATCTCTTCACCCTCCAGCTTGCCGGGAACAAAATCGGTGGCAAACGTGCGCTCCGGCAGCAGCACGATCACTGTTGCGTTTTCCTGATCGACCGGGAACTGCGTTCCGTGCAGGACGCCCGCCTTGAACTTCACCAGCGTGCCCTTCGGCACGAGGAATGCCTCAAACTTGGGCGGGAGGAACGGCGCAAAGCCGAAGCCCGCGAAGATGACGATGTCCGCATCAAGGCACACAACGCCTTCCGCCGCGCGGTTGTGGAATTCATAGTTGGCAACGACCATATCGCGGCGCTTTACATGGCAGACGCACGCCGAGGCATTGCTCATGCCAAGCGGCATGACGTCGGGATAGAACGCATTGTCCGTTCCCACGCCAACGCCCATCGTCTGGGGCTGGTACAGGTTCTCAAACGAACCGTATTTGCTGAAGCTCTCCTGCGTCAGGGGCTGGACCTTAACCGTTTTCATATCGCGCTCTTCCTTTCGTTTTTGCTCAAAGGCTCTTCGGGCCGCCGCAGGCGGGGTTGTCAAACTTCACACCGAGATATCTCGCCGCCTCGCGCATAGCCGGAACATATTTGCCGTACATGCCGCCGACATGGTGGATATACGGGCCGAAGACCAGCTTCTCCTCCCACGCGGGCCAGTTTTCCGTTTCAAACCAGACATAGGTACCCGTGGTTTCCGGGCCGTCGGTTGCGTGGCCGTCACCCGCAAACAGATAATACTCGCCGTTTACGCCGTCAAAGCGGCACAGCGTGATGTCGCCCTTTTTCAGCTCCCATCTGCCGTACATATCCTTCATCTTCGCCTTGCTGGCCGGATCCTTCATCGAGTACGGGAACGGGCCGCAGTGCCACAGCAGCTCCGCATTGTCGTTCTCCGGATGACGGATCGTCAGATCCGCAAAGAACTGAGAGGAATCGCCCATCGCGCAGGCATTCATGATGGCAAGCGTGATGGCACCGTTGACATCACCCTCACAGGAGACAGGGATGCCTTCATCGATCAGCTCGCCCAGCGCCACGCATGGCAGGCCCTTCAGCACAACCGCCGACGGCCAGCAGTCCATGGACGCGCAGGTGCAGTCCTTCTCCAGAATCGCACGCTTCATGGCAAGCTTCATTGCGATCGCGCGGCGGACGGCCTCCTCGCCGGACTTCAGACCGATCATCTTGCCGAGCGCGAAATTCTCCATCTCCGAGCAGTCGACGCGCGCGGTATAATCCGCATAGTCCTTCTGGAGCTGCTCGCCGTTTTCCGCGAGGATCTCGTCGGTGTACTTGACGATGGTGGGGATGGAAACGGGGATCACGTTGATCCCGAAGCGTTCAAGAAGCTCTGCCTCGTTCGTCATGACGCTCATGAACGGCTCGGGGCGGTTTCCGATCTGCGCCACGCGCAGCGTGCGCATCGTCTTGACGATCATGCTGGCGCGCAGGAAGGTCTCAAAGCCGCTTTTGAACTGCTCGGACTGTGTGGGACAGTTGACAATGTAGGAGAATTTTACGCCGCAGCGGCTGAGCACCTTTGTCGCGGCGATGATACCGCACTGCGTGTCGCGGCCGCGTGTCACATCGGAGTTCGGTTCGGTGTCGCGCGGGCCCCACACCAGCGTCGGGACCTTGAACGCGGAGGCGATCCCGGCAGCAACGCTTTCCTCACCAAAATCGCAGAACGGAAGGAACAGCGCGTCAATCTCGTTGTCCTTGAGCTTCTTCACGATCGGTGCGATCACGTCATACGTAAAGGCAATGCCGTTCTCCGTCAGCTCGTCCACGTCGATGATCTCAACATAATCGCTCTTGATGCTGCGGATAACGGGCATGAATTCGTCCTTCTGCGCCTTCGCCGCTTCCATCGGCAGGAAGGTTCTCTTGATCGGCACGACACCAAGTTTCAATTTTTTCATTTCGGTTCCTCCAATGCTCTGTTTATAAATATTGTTGACAAACTGCGTTAAAAATAATGTGCGAACGCAAAACAGCAGGCTTTTTTGAAGGGTATTTCCGTTTCTTGGTCGTATTCACCGTTCAACCGATCTTGCAGCCTTGCTGTTTTCACGAATCGCTTGCTTTAATGGCCCTATTCTTTCACATTCGTTCTTGTTTGTCAATTAGATTTTCTAACTTCTATGTTTTTAACCAAATATGCGCACTTTATTTGTGCATTTCGCTCAGTTTTGACACCGTTTTCTGCCATGATCCGTTGCTTTCGCACTTTTGGGTTGACAGTTTGTATATAATGTTGCTAAAATATCATTAAATCAGAAATTTAGGAGAGTAACCCATGGCCGAAAGACAATTCGCTGGACACAAACAACGTAATATACGCAGCAGCAATCTGCACGTTGTGCTTTCCATGTTCCGTTCTTCCCACACACTCACCATCCGCGATATCACTGAACGCACGGGACTAAGTAAGACCGCCGTCTCCAAGATCGTCAATGAACTTCTCTCACGGGGGCTCATTCTGCCTGCCGGCAAGGGCACATCGACCGAAGGCGGGGGAAAGCGCCCCGATCTGTTTGAGCTTTCCACCAGGAAGACCTTTGCCATCACTGCAACATTTCTTCCGACGCTGATCACCGTCAGCCTGTATGACGCAAGCCTTGTCTTGCTCGACTCCGAGCGCCGCCAGCCGTCAGACTGCGATCCAACTCCTTATTTCAATTGCGATTTGATCACAGCCGATCAGCGGCAGAAAACACCGCAAGCGCATTTTGAATACGATGCCGCCATCTCTGTTCTGGCTGGGCTGATCCAACGCATTATGGTAAAAAATCATCTGACGCCTGCGCAGGTTGCTGGTATCACAATCTCTGTCATCGGCATTGTCTCCAGCGAGACCGGAACTCTTGTCACGACGCTGATCAGCAAGGCCTGGCCGGACGAACTCCCCGTCGTCCATGATCTGCGTCAGCATCTTCCCTTTCCGTGCAGTATCTACCTTGACAACATTTCGCGCGTCGGTGCGTATGCGCGCCTATGGGAAAAGCCGCAGCGGTACCAGCAAAACATCGTCGTGCTCTACTGTGACAAAAGCGTCGGCGGCGCATACATCCGCAATGGCCACCTTGTCCACGGTAAGCGCGGCTTCGTTGGTGAATTCGGACATATCACAACCGATTATACTTTTAAATCGCAGTGTGCCTGCGGAAAGTCTGGCTGCTTTGAAAGCATCGTTGCCCGCGATGCCATTGAGTCCCGTGTTTGCCGCGAGCTTGCCAACTGGCCGGAATCCAGCCTCAATGCCTGTCCTGATGCGCCGCATGTCACCATTGCCGAGCTTTTTCAGGCCGCCGACAACGGCGATCCCTTTTCCTGCCTGCAAGTTGATCTTGTTGCGCGGCAGTTCTCGGTCATGATCTATAACTTTCAGATCATGTACGACCCGGATGAGATTATCATTTCAGCCTACTGCGTGCCGCAGATGCGTTTTTTTACACAGTCTGTCAAAAAGCAACTGTACTATTTTGCCGGACAGACCGAAATGAATCTGGTGCTTAGCTCCGCCGGTAATGAGCAATTCTCTACTTTCTTGCTCAATTCCGGCGCAGCAGCGTTCTGCCTTGATCAGTATTATTCCAACGAGGCGTTGGCTGACCTCGCCTGACGTAAAGGAGGTTGACTTGGAAGCAACATGATCTGCTATGAGGAAAGGCCTGCGGCTCTCGTTCAGCACGAAGATACATGATGTATTCGCCCGTGAGCAGAGCATCCTCGACCGCGATTCCAATGTCACGCGGGGCGAGAATACCTACTTGCGGCACAAGGTCATGGCAGAAGCGGAGGATGAAGCCGTTCTCGCTGTACCGGAGAAAGATGGAATGGTATCTAAAAGGGTGCCGCTTGCCATCAAGCTGAACCAAAAAAGATATCAGCGCGAAAAGCCCAGAAGTTTCAACGACTTCCGGGCTTTTTTGCACCCATTTTTAGAGGCGTGACAAAAAGATGCCAAAATGGGCTTTGGCAAATTCGATGGACCTGTACCTTTACCCACGGCGTTTTGAGCCGCTTTTCCGAGAATTTTTCGGGAAAGCAGCTCGCTTTTGCTCTCGGCAAAGTGTAGAATTTTAGCTGGCGTTTTTGTTGGTGTTGCCGAATGCGCACTCCAAGCACAGATGCCAGCGCGTTAGCCAACTGTGCGACGTTTCAGACGTTAAAACCGCAGGCAAGCCTCCACCCGCTCCAGGACGAAACCACGGCGTATTGGCGATGCTGGGACGCGAGAAAGCAAAGCACCCGCTGCCAGTTCAGCGGGTGGTCGTTTATCTGCTGGCTCTCAGCAGAGCATCGGTTTTTAATGTCACACCCATCATGTCCTTGTGGGCTTCGCGGGTATCCCGACAGAGCGGCGAGAGAAACGTCAGCGCGTTCTGAATGCGGCTCAGATCAGACGCAGAGAGTGTGTTCTCATGCAGATGGCGCAGCACCCGGCGATAGGATTCGCGGAGCTTTGCATCCACGGACGGCTGGAAGAAATAGTTTGAAATCAG